>Ga0066702_10000172_pt1 | contig 13487 bp, 13 predicted proteins | sample GraSoiAngelo_151_FD_66507 | JGI IMG/M metagenome (GOLD analysis project Ga0066702, IMG submission 66507) | Grasslands soil microbial communities from the Angelo Coastal Reserve, California, USA - 14_1009_12_20cm | ecosystem: Environmental > Terrestrial > Soil > Grasslands | place: USA...
CTGGGCTCGAACCAGTGACCCCCAGCTTGTCGAGCTGGTGCTCTCCCAACTGAGCTAACCGCCCGGGTCGCGCGACAGTGTACCGGCTGCTCAGAAGATCTCTGCGTTCCAGGGCTGGAGACCTGTTGCAAACAGTGCGTCCGCGCGCTCTGCTGCGCCCTCCGTCAGTTCCTCCGCGCGCGAGCTGAGCACCAGATCGGTGAACGAGAAGCCGCCGAGGTAGACCGAGCCGAGGCCGGTCACGTCGAGGCGCAGGTCGGCCGCGTCTTCGGTGCGCTCCGCGCCGCCGGCGGTGACGCGCCAGCGGCCGGCGTTCTCGGGGAGGAATGCGTCCTCGACCTCGAGCGCGACCTCGCCGTCGTTATACGCGCGCGCCGAGAGTGCAGCGCCGACATCGACGAGACGCACCCATACGCCGTCGTTGACCGTGAACTGCATGCGCCGCGGCTCCGCGAGCAGCAGGAAGAGTGGATGGTCGATCGGCAGCAGATCCGCGACGAACTGCGACGTCCAGTCGAAGTCGAACAGCCAGCGCCACAGCTCGCGCGTCGCCTCCGGCGTCGGCGTCACGACCTCCATCAGCGTCACCGTCCCCTTACTGAAGCCCGACTGCCAGTCCTGCTTGACGTTGTAGAGGGCGTAGCCCGCCGGCTTGCCGTCGAGCTCGAGGAGCGCGCTGTTCTTCGGACCGCCCTGGCGCCGCGCCGGGTTGTCGAACAGCTTGCGGGTCTCCCACCACTCCTTCGAGCGGGACGCCATGCCCGGCCGCGTCGCGAACACTTGCTCGTAGAGCGGTGGGAACGTGCGCGCCGCCTCCTCCAGGTCGACCAGGCGAACAGTCCCGCGCGGCTCGAACTGTTGCGCAAGCCGTGCACGGTCGCGCTCGAGCGTCATCGAGCCCATGCGCGACGCCAGCCCGTAGCCGAACCGCCCGTAGATCGTCGCCTCCGACGCCCAGAGGAACGCGGCGACGTCGCCGCGTGCGCGGCAGTCGTCGAGCTGCGCGCGCATCATCGACGTCAGCACGCCGCGACGGCGATGCGTCGGCAGCACGCCGACGGCCGTGATGCCGCCGGCGGGCACGGAGCCCCCGCCAGGCACCGACATGCGGAACGAGAACGCGCCTGCGCCGCCGATCACGCGCTCGCCGTCGAATGCCGCGTGCATGCGCTCGACCTCGATCCACTGCGCGAAGCGTTCGGCGTCCTCGAGCTGGTTCTCGGAGCCGAAGTAGTGGCTGATCACGTTCAGCGCGTCGCGCAGCTCCTCGTGCGAGCTGCACGCGCGAACCTCGATATCCATTTCTCTACCCTAAGCGCTCGAGCGGCGCGTATTCAAGCATCAGCCTGCGCTCGCTCCCGTCCTCGAACCGGACCGTCACGACCCCGTCGGCCTCGATGCGCGTGACGATCCCGGTGCCGAGCGTCTGGTGGCGCACCGCGTCGCCGGTCGAAAGCGACGGGATGTTCTCGCGCGGGGCGACCTCACGCTGGGCGCGGGCACCGTAGTCCGACCACGACGTCGGGCGCAGGCGCTCGCGCTCGACGCCGATCTCGGGCAGCTCGTCGAGGAAGCGCGAGGGCAGGTTCGCTTCGCTGCGCCCGAACAGGTTGCGCCGCATCGCGTGCGTCAGCACGAGCCGCTCCATCGCGCGCGTCATCCCGACGTACGCGAGCCGGCGCTCCTCCTCGAGCGAGTTCTCCTCGATCGACCGCGCGTGCGGGAAGATCCCCTCCTCCAGCCCGAGCATGAACACCGCGCGGAACTCGAGACCCTTCGCGTTGTGCAGCGTCATCAGCGTGACCTGGCCGCCCTCCTCGGGGTCGGTGCGCAGCGCGTCCTGATCCGAGTAGAGCGAGATCTCCTGCAGGAACCCGCTCAGCGACGGCTCGGTCGCGGACGCGTCGTACTCGCGCGCAACACCGACGAGCTCCTCGAGGTTCTCGATGCGGCCGCGCGCTTCGATCGTGCGCTCCGCTTCGAATGCTTCGAGCGTGCCCGTGCGGTCGAGCACCGCTTCGAGCAGGTCGGCGACGGTCGAGTCGGTCGCGGTCGCCATCAACGACTCCATCACGTTGCGGAACCCGGTCACCGCGCGGCACGAGGCAGCCGCGAGACCCGCCTGCTCCGCCTGGCCCATCGCTTCCCACAGCGACGTGCCGAGCCCGTCCGCGTAGTTGACGAGCCGTGCGATCGACGTGTCGCCGATCCCGCGCCGCGGCCGGTTGGCGATGCGCATCAGCGAGACTGCGTCGGCGGGGTTGTCGAGCACCTGCAGGTACGCGATCGCGTCCTTGATCTCCGCGCGCTCGTAGAAGCGCGGGCCGCCGATCACCTGGTACGGCACGCCCTGCCGGACGAGGACGTCTTCCAGCACGCGGCTCTGCGCATTCGTGCGGTAGACGACGGCGAGCTCGCGCGCGCTGTAGCCCTCCTCGATGCGCGCGGCGATCTCGGCCGCAACGAAGCGCGCCTCGGCATGCTCGTCCTCGCATTCGACGACGCGCACGGGCTCTCCCTCACCGAGGTCGGACCAGAGGTTCTTCTCCTTGCGCTCGCGGTTGTGCGAGATGACGTTGTTCGCCGCCTGGAGGATCGTGTTCGTCGAGCGGTAGTTCTGCTCGAGCGGGATCACCTTCGTGTTCGGGAAGTCGCGCTCGAACTCGAGGATGTTGCGGATGTCGGCGCCGCGGAAGGCGTAGATCGAGTTGTGCGTGATGAGCCCGTTGGCAATGAAGTTGTGCGTGCGCTGGACGTCGATGTCGTAGACCGGGTCGCGGAGAATGATCCGCTCGACGCTTTCGACAATGTCGAACCCGCCGTCCTCCGCGAACATCACCATCCCCGGCCGAACCGCGGACGCCGGCATGAACGGCAGCGAGTTGCGTTCCTTGCCCGTCTCGCCTTGCGAGAACGCAAAGCGCGCCGTGTAGCGGACCGAGACGTCGAGGACGCTCCGAATTTGCTCGACGATCTCGTGGATCCTCGCGAGGTCGCTGTTGGACGCCTCGAACCGCCAACCGCTCGAACCAGCGTACGCCGGGCGAATGGAAAGCCCAAGTCCCTCCAGCGCTTGCCGCCCTTCGTCGTCGTGCCCGAACAGGCTGATGCGGTGCATCGTCCGCGCGCCACGCGGATCACCGCACAGGCACACGGTTAGACGGCGACGAATGCGCTTGCCCTGCGTCGTCGTCGCTGTGCTGAAGTGCGGGTGCGCGAAGCTCAAGCCCTCATCGGCGAGCAGCAGCCGTCCACCCTCTTCCGATTCCACACTCTTGTACAGCCGGTCGAGCAGCGCCTGGTCACCGACGAGGCTGCTGGCCGAGCCACGATTCGGACGCGCGACGAACGGCACTGTCGGCAATCCGTATTGCAGCGACAGCGTGGCCTCGGTGAGCCGCGCCTCCGCGTCATCCGTATGGACGCCCACGACCCACGCCGCGTCCGCATGCTCTCCGTTCAGCCGAACCGAAGGCCCGGCAATCGACTTCGGCTGCCCAGCGGTATAGGTGCGCGAGGTGCCGATCCGGAAACCGGAACCGTTCTTCCACATCAGATAGGTCATATGCAGTTGCGGCGTGTGCCCGACCTTGAATCCCGCGAAGTGCGTGTGCTCTGGTGTCGAGACAATGCGCCGTCCGCTCGCTGTCGCGATCACGATCCCGTCACTCCGTTCTGAGCGGTGCACACGCGTGATGCGCGACGGGCGGAAGACAGCACTCCCGTAGCAGGACAGAACCTCGTCGCCGACCTGCACGGCTTCGATCGGCTTCGTCGTACCGTCGGCCATAGTGATACGAGTTCCCGCGACCAGACACTGATCCGGATCTCCCACCGCCATCAGGTTCTTGTGCTCCGAGGTTAGGAGCTTCAGCAGTTCGTACTGCGCGTGGTTCGTGTCCTGGTACTCGTCGACCATCACGTAGCGGAACGTTTTCGACCACTTGTCGCGTGCCTCCGGGAAGCGGCGCAGCACCTCGACGGTCAGCATGAGCATGTCGTCGAAGTCGACGGCGTTCGACGCGAACAGGCGACGCTGGTAGAGCGAGTAGACGTCTGCGACGGTCTGGTCGTAGAAGCTCGCGACGCGCGACGCGTACTCCTCGGGGCCGATCAGCTGGTTCTTCGCGTTCGAGATCTGCGAGTGGATGCCGCGCGGGACGAAGCGCTTCGGGTCGCGCTCGAGCTCCTCGAGGCACGCCTTGACGAGCCGCACCTGGTCGGCCTGGTCGTAGATCGTGAAGCTCGACCGGTAGCCGAGCCGCTCCGCCTCGCTACGCAGGATGCGCCCGCACGCGGAGTGGAACGTCATGATCCAGATCGCGCGCGCCACGTTCCCGAGCTGGCGTTCGACGCGCTCCTTCATCTCCGCCGCGGCCTTGTTCGTGAACGTGATCGCGAGGATCTCGTTCGGCTTCACGCCGTGCGCCGCGAGCAGGTGCGCGACGCGATGCGTGAGCACGCGCGTCTTCCCCGAGCCCGCGCCGGCGATCACGAGCAGCGGCCCTTCGGTGGTCAGGACGGCCTCCCGCTGGGCGGGATTCAGGTCGGCGAGGTAGGTCTCGGGGCGGGCGACGGACACTCTCGACCCAGGGTATCGAGTGCCCCTCCCAGCCACCGTGAGGCCTCGTCCAGAGCGGACGTGTCCGAGGATTTGAGCACGACCTCGACCTCGGGGCCCTCGTCGGTGAAGTGCGGGTACGAGCCGACGAGCACCTCCGGCCAGCGCTCGGTCGCCTCGCTGAGCAGCGGCGTGATCGTCGACTCGCGCGTCTGCAGGCGACGGCGCCACGAGCCGATCGGCGCCTCGGCGCGCAGCTCGTCCGCGTAGCGGTCGAACATCGCCTTCATCTCGCTCGGGAGCCCCGGCAGCACCCACGTGTTCCCGATCCGGAAGCCGGGCGCGCCGCCGAGCGGGTTCTCGAGCGGCTGCGAGCCCTCGGGCAGCGCCGCCCACGGCGCGACGTAGTCGGGGTTCCCGGTGAAGCGGGCGCGCAGGTCGGCCTCGACCTCGGGGAACGGCACCTGCGGCACGCCGAAGGCCGCGGCGATCGCCTCGCGGGTGATGTCGTCCGGCGTCCCGCCGAGGCCGCCCGTGACGACCAGGTGGTCGACCGCCGGCCCCTCGCGCCGGACGAACGCGACGATGCGGTCGAGCTCGTCCGGGATCGCAGCGCTGATCGCGACCTTCACGCCGAGCTGCTCGAGCCGCCGTCCGAGCCACGACGCGTTCGTGTTCTCGGTGTCGCCGGACACGACCTCGTTCCCGATCGTCAGGATGGCAGCGAGCACATGACGAGTATCCGTGAACTCCATCCCGAGCAGGACGCCGAAGCCGTGGTCGCGCTGGAGCAGGAGGCGAACCCGACACGCGTCACGTCGCCGGCCGCCTGGCTGCACCGCGAACGGTCCGTGCCCGCGCGCGCCGGTCTGCGCGACTGGGTCGCCGAGGAGGAGGGGCAGATCGTCGGCGAGGGCTACGGGCTCTTGACGTTCTTCAGCGAGCGCTCCGAGACGGGGATCGTCGGCGTGACCGTCCGCGCGTCCCACCGCCGGCAGGGGATCGGCGCGCAGCTGTACGAGCTCGCGGCCGAGCATGCCCTCTCGCTCGGCGCGACGTCGCTGCTCGCGAAGTTCCACGAGAACGACGAGGCGGTCGCGTTCGCGCGCGCACGCGGGTTCAGCGAGGTGCGCGCCGAGGCGGAGTCCGCCGTCGATCCGCGGACGATCACGGAACGGCCGCCGGCCGACGTCGACCTGCGCCCGGTCAGCGCGGTCGACCCGAGGCTCGTGCACGCCGTCGACGTCGAGGCGACCGGCGACATGCCTGCCACGGAGCCCTTCGAGGACATTCCGTACGACGAGTGGGAGCAACACGTCCTCCGGAACCCGGTCTTCACGCCCGAGGGCAGCTTCGTCGTGATCGTCGACGGAGTCGCCGCCGCCGTGTCGTTGATCGTCGTCGACCCTGACACGCGGCGAGCGGCCAACTGGTTCACGGGAACGCTCCGGGCCTACCGCGGACGCGGGCTCGCGCGTGCGGTGAAGCTCGCGTCGATCGAGTGGCTCGCCGCGAACGGGATCACGCAGCTCGTGACGACGAACGACGAGACGAATGCGCCGATGCTCGCCGTGAACCGGAAGCTGGGGTATCGCCCGGCCGGGCGGCGCGTCGACTACCTCAAGTAACAGTCTGTTACTAGTTCAGCGGGAACGGCTTCTTCGCCAACGCCGCCAGCACCTGCGACGTGACCCAGACCGGCGTCGTGACGTACTTCGCCGAGTAGCGGTAGCTGCCGTCCGCGCGACGCATGCGCGCGAGATACGCGAACGCCGACCGTGGCGGCGTGACGCCCGCTGCGACGAGGCCCTGGATCGCCCAGGCCGTCGACTGCGTGTCCGAGCCGCGGCCCCGGTCGAGCTCGAAGCCACCGTCGCGGTTCTGGAAGGAGCGCAGGAACGCGACCGCACGCCGGAGCGATGCGCCGCCCACGTGCGCGACGCGCAGCGCCTCGAGTGCGGCAGCGGTGTCGTTGGAGTCGGGCTTGCCGCCGGCGAACCAGGCGAAGCCGCCGCTCTTCGCCTGGTGCGCGAGGATGAACCGCGTCGTCGCAGGTGACGAGCGGCCGAGCGCGAGCACACCCCAGTACGTCGAGTTGAGTGTCTCGCCGATGCGACCGGAAGCCACGACGTGCAGCCGCGCAAGGAGCGCCTCGTTGCGCGAGCCGAGCGACTGCTCCGCCAATGCGACGATCGCGATGTCGTTCGACGTCACGAGCTGCGACTCCTGAGACTGCAGGTACGCGAGCGAGCCGGGCGCGTCGGCACCGGCAGCGTGCAGCCCCAGCACGGCCCACGACGTGAGCAGCGCATCGGACGTCCCGCCGGGCTCGGCGAACGCGCCGCCCGCCGCGTGCGACTGCACGAACTGCACCGGCGAGACGGCGAGGAGCAGCGCGGTGAGGAACGGCGCTACGCCCATACGACGACCGTCCGCAGACGCGTTCCGTACCGGTCGAGCATCCTGCGCAGCTCGGGGCCGGCCGCGAGCGCGATCACCACGTTGCCCGCGGCATGGGTCACGTCGAACCAGACGCCGCGGCCGACGACTGCGACGAGCGCGCTCCACGTGTGCGGCGAGAACCCGTACCAGAGCCAGAGGTCCATGCTCGCGCTGAACGCCAGTCCGAGCAGCGCCGCGATGCCGGCGAGCATCCACCGGTTGCGCAGCGCCGGCGCGAGCAGCGCGCCGACGAGACCGCACGCGCCCCAGCCGAGCATCTGCTGCGGCGTCCAGATCCCCTGGCCGAGGAAGAGGTTCGACACGAACGCGGCGAGCGCGCCCGTCGCGATGCCTGCGCGCGCGCCGAGCGCGGCGCCGGCGACGATCGCGATCACGGTCACGGGCTGCACGCCGGGCACCGCTGCGAACAGCACGCGCCCCGCTGCTGCGGCTGCCGCGAGCGTCGCGATCACGACGAGCTCGCGCGTCGAGTCCGTTCCGGCTTCGAACCACGCGACGCCGGCGACAACGAGCGCGCCGGCGCCGAGCAGCGTCGCGAGCGCGCCGTCGTGCACGACGAGCGCCGCGACGAGGAGTGCGAGTGCGATCAGCACGAGCCTACGCACGGGCTCCGCTCCGGCGCCGGCAAAGCCGGCACCTGCGCTCTTTGCGTGCTCCGTCGAGCCTACGCACGGGCACGCTCTCGCACGTCGAGCTCGACGATCCGGTCGGCGACCTCCGCGGCCCACGGCAGGTCGTGCGTCACGACGAGCGTGCCGCGCTGCGGCGCCTCGGAGCGCAGGAGCCGTGCGAGCTCCGCCTTCCGCTCGGGATCGACCCCGCGCGTCGGCTCGTCGAGCACGAGGATCTCCGGCGACGTCGCGAGGACCGCGGCGAGCGCGAGGCGCTCGCGCTCGCCCGAGGACAGATCGCGCGGGTGACGATCCTCGTCACCCGCGAGGCCGAGCTCGGCGAGCGCGGCCCGCGCGCGCCCCACGTCGGCGCCGAGTGCGACCTCGTCGAGCACCCGTTCGGTGACGAGATGACGTCCCGGGTCCTGGGCGAGGTACGCCGCCCGCGCGCGCGTCGCCGACCCGGAGTCGGGGCTGAGGAGCCCAGCTGCGATGCGGGCGAGCGTCGTCTTCCCCACGCCGTTCGGTCCGACGAGCGCGACGATCTCGCCGCGGCGCACCTCGAGCGACGCGCCGTCGAGGACGACGCGATCGCCATACGCGAAGCGAACGCCGCGCAGGGCGCAGACGAGATCCGGCTCGTGCGGGAGGTAGAGCGGCCGGTGCTCGGCCAGCCACGCGAGCGCCTCGGCACGCGGTGCATCGAGCACGATCCGGCCGTCGTCCATGAAGAGCACACGATCGACGTGAGCGAGCGGCCGAGCCGGCCGTTGCTCGGAGACGAGCACGGCGCACGGGAGACGCTCGACGAGATCGAAGAACGCCTCGGCCCCGTCGGGGTCGAGCTGCGACGTCGGCTCGTCGAGCAGCAGGAGCTTCGGCCGCAGCGCGAGCGCAGAGGCGAGCGCAATGCGCTGCAGCTCGCCGCCCGACAGCTCGCCGGTGCGGCGGTCGGACAAATGTTCCGCGCCGACGAGCGCGAGCGCCTCCTCGACGCGCGGCCAGATCTCGGACGGCTCGACGCCCGTGTTCTCGAGCCCGAACACGACCTCGTTGGCGACCGTGCTCATCACGACCTGGTCCTCCGGGTCCTGGAACACCGAGGCGACGACGCCCGCGAGCTCCGACGGGCGCCGGGTGCGCGTGTCGATCCCGCCGACGACGACCGTGCCCGCGAACGTGCCGCCGTGGAAGTGCGGCACGAGCGCGGCGAGCGCGCGGAGCAGTGTCGACTTGCCGGAGCCGGACGGGCCGAGGAGCGCGATGTGCTCGCCGTCGTCGATCGTGAGCGACACGTCGTCGAGCACGGGCTCGGCGTGCGCGTACGAGAAGGTCAGCGAGTCGACGGTCGCTAGAGCCACAGCGCTCCTACGACGACGACGGCCACCGCTGCGACGACGGCGGCTCGGTCGAGTGCCCGCCACGGCGGGAGCGGCGCGCGTGTGCGGCCTTCGCGGCCGAAGCCGCGCGCCTCCATCGCCTCCGCGAGATTGAGCGCCCGCTCGAGCGACCCCGCGAGGAGCGGCGACAGCTGGCGGATCGGCCCGAGCTCGACACCACGCCCCCGCAATGCGAGGCGCAGATCGCGCGCGTCGCGCTCGAGCAGCGGCATGAGGCGCGTGCCGAGCGCGACGGCGACGGTCGACCGCCGCGCCCAGCCGGCAGAAGCGAGCAGACGGTCGTGGTCGAGCAGCAGCGCATACACCGCGAACGCGAGGCCGACCGCGGCGAGCCGCAAGCCCTGGAAGAGCCCGTTGCGCAGCTCCTCCGTCGACACGTCGAGCGTGCCGAGCACGGGGATCGTCGGGCCGCTCCAGAGCACGTGCGTCCCGATCTCCTCGACGAACGGCGTGATCACGACGAACAGAAGCGCCGTCGTGAGCGTTCCGATCAGGTACGGCCAGCGCCGCTCGGCGGGCGCCCGTAGCGCAACGACGAGCAGCAGCGCGGCGAGCGCGGCGACCGACCAGAGCTGCGTGGCGAGCAGTGCGGCGACCGCGAGTGCCGCGAGCAACGCTGCTGCGGGCGCAGGGCTCATGTCGCGAACCGGTACCGAAGGTAGTGGCGGTCTGCGGCGAGCCGGCGCGCGGCGTCGACACCGAGCTCGAGGTAGTAGCCGTGCCGGAACGGCCGCACGTGCACGTAGTCGGCGCGCCCGATGTCGATCACGATGAAGTTGCGCAGCGGGCGCTTGGCGTTCACGACGCCGTGCACCTGCCGCGCGATCCGCGCAGCGAGCGCAGCGTTCTTCGACACGACGCTCGTCGGCGCGTCCACAAACGGATGGGGATAGGCGCCGGCGACGACCGGCAGGTGCATCGTCGCGCCGGTCCAGGCGCGGTAGTCCCACCACAGCACATCGCCGGCATGGATCTTCACGTCCGCGGCGCTGCGCGCGCCCTCGATGCCGTTGACGTAGAAGAACCAGTCGCTCTGTTTCGTGAGCGACCCGGCGATGCCGTTCACGGATTCCAGATACCGGCCGCCGTAGCGGGTCGTGACCTTGAGCTTCCGCTCGACCGTGCGGATCCCGTCCGAGCCCGCGGGGACCGGCCCCGAGAAGATCACGTGCGCGCCACGATCGCGTGTCACCCAGAGCGTGGCCGTCCCGTGCCCGCGCCCGTTCGCGCCGCAACCGGCGAGAACGAGCGCGAGCAGGAGGAGGGCCGACCGTCTCACTTCACGGCGTTCGAGCGCACTGCACCGGTTGCGGTCGCGCGGACCAGCAGGCCGGTGTGCTTCTTCGGGCAGAACTGCTTGCCGGTTGCGCCGGCGACCGTCTGCTTCGAGCCGACGTGCCACTGCAGGCCCGACACCGTTGCCGACTTGCCGTTGTCGTCGAGCGCAGCGGCGAGGTAGCAGTTGCCCGGCACCGGCTTGACGAACAGCGTCGGCGGGCCGCCGGTCGGGCCGAAGTCGGCGTAGTACCAGAGCACCCGATCGCCGTCCTTCAGCGCAACCTTGTCGGCGCCGACCGGCGGTGAGGCGTCGTTCACCTTGAACACCCAGCCGCTCGACGCCGTGCCGCCATAGCGGCCGACCTGGTCGACGTACGGGCCGAAGCTCGTCGTCGTGACGTGGTAGTAGAGCTCACCGAGGATCGACGCCTGTTCGAGCGCGTCGAGCGCGTTCGACGCGGTGACGGTGATCTCGGTCGGGCCGAACAGGGTCTGCGTCTTGCCTTCGACGCGCACCTTGACGGTCGCCGCCAGCGCGGACGCGGGCAGCACGAGCAACAGAACGATCAGAAGAGTGAGGCGTTTCGCCACGAATCCTCCTTCCGCGAGGGGTTCGGTATGGAGGGCGACCGGCAGGTCTTCTGACTCGGGGCTCCCCCTTCGCCGCCTTCCCGGCTTTGCGCCAGTGGCTCGTGGCGAAGGGCATCTCCCCTCACAGCGGCGGGACCGTCCCGGATTCGCACCGGGTTCCCTCACCGATCGTCCTTTGGACGGCCGACTCTACCATTGGTCGCGATGGCCTCACGCTGGCTCCCCGTCCTCGTCTGGGCGGCCGTGATCTTCGCCTTCTCGTCCATCCCGTCGCTCAACTCCGGGCTCGGGACGTGGGACTACGTGCTGCGCAAGTGCGCGCACATGACGGAGTACGCGATTCTCGCCGTGCTGCTCGCCCGCGCGACGGGCTCGTACCGCGCGGCTTTCGCGCTCGCGGTCGCCTATGCGGCGAGCGACGAGTTCCACCAGACGTTCGTGCGGGGCCGGCACGGCACGCCGGTCGATGTCGGGATCGACGCCGTCGGTGCATTGATCGGCCTCACGGTCTGGCGGACTAAGCTGGAGGCGTGGAGCACGGAGAAGTCACGGACCGCCAGCTCGAGGCGCTCCTGACGCGGCTCGACGAGCTCGTCACGGAGCTGCGGCGCATGAACGCGCGCGAGGAACGGCGCGAGGAGCTGACCGTGATCGCGCACGAGCTGCGCAACCTGAACGAGTCGCTGCAGGCGATCGCCTACGCGGCGCTCGGCGCGCAGGGGCCGCAGGTGCGGCGCCGGCGCGCCGGCTGACGAACCTGGTTCGGCGCAGCCGAACCAGGTTCGAGAGTTACGACAGCCGCAGCGGTGAGCGAAACCCTTGATTCTGGTTCGCCTTCGGCGAATCAGAATCGGAAGATGTCGAGCACGCCGGTCGTTGCGTGGTCGTTCGCGTTGCCTTCGGCGATCGCGACGCGGCCGTCGACGACGATCGGGCTCTGCCAGTGCACGCTGCCCGACGGGAGCGTCGCGACCTGCTTGCCGCTCGTCGGCACGTACACGTTCACCGCGCCGTTGCCCGCGACGTACAGGAGGTTGCCGGCGACGACGGGCGACGTGCCGCCGTTCCCGTTCGACCAGACCGAGTGCAGCCGGCCGCCGCGCATCAGCCACGCGGAGGTGCCGCCGTCGGTCGCCATGAAGACCCACTTGCCCTTCCAGATCGCGGGCACGCTGAACAGCCCGGAGCCACCCGGGGTCGGGATCGTCTGCAGCTCGCCCCCGAGTCGGCCGTTCACGCCCGGCAGGCTGTGCAGCTGCAGCAGGCGCACCTTCGCGTCCTTGCCGCCCTGCACCGCGTAGCCGCCGTCGAGCAGCCCCGGGCTCGTCGAGCCGATGTCCGTGTCCGAGGTGTTGAGCTCCTGCGTGTCCGTCGGCGTCCAGTGTCTGAGCATCCGGGAGGCGTCGGGGGAAAGGACGATCGTGCTGTCGCCCCAGTCGGTCGTCCCGTTCCAGGGGCCGTTCCCGGTCGCCACGACGAGCGTCCCGTTCGACGGATCGACCGCCGCGCCGTTCCGCGACCAGATCGCAGAATCGCTCGACCCGCAGGTGCGCGGGACGATCACCGTGTGGCGGTTCGCGCAGAGCGAGTTCCAGACGTGCGCGATGCGCCCGGTGCGCTCCGACATCGTCACGACGTGGCCCTGATACGGCGGGGCGTCGCCGATATAGCCGCCTGTCGTCGCGATCACGAGGCCACGCGAGACGTTGATCGACGACGTCATCTTCTCGTGGGTCGGATCGCGCGTGATCGCCGTCGTCCACAGCACCTTCCCGTCGGAGAGCCGCAGCTTGCGGATGCGCCCGTCGGGAGCCGCTGCGTAGACGGCGGAGCGGTCGGTGGACGCGGCGGGCGTCGAGTTCGTGATTCGCGCGGACCCGGCGACCGAACCGTACGACGGCGGCGTGAAGCCCCAGATCACCCGCCCGCTGCTCGGGTCGAGCGCTTCGGTCTTCCCGTACGTCGTCGTGACGACGAACCTGCCTCCAACGTAGATCGGCGACGAGTCGACGGTGCCGTCGAGGTGCACCTGGATGCGGCGCAGCTTCGAGACGTTCTGCGCATTGATCGTCGTATCCGGGCTCGCGTTGTGGCGCGCCGCGTCGTAGCCGAAGACCGGCCACTCCTTCGCAGGGGCGGCTTGCAACAGACTGTTACTTACGACGAGCGCCAGCGCGGCGGCGGCGAGCAAGATGCCGATCGTTTTCACTGGGCGGCGAGGTCGGGGGACTTGACCCAAGGGCCGGGTGGCGTGAGGAGGGACTCCGCGTGCAGGTACGCGAGCCCCGCGAGCGGGAAGTCGCTCCAGCGCTCAAAACAGAAGTACCGGCGCCGCCAGTGCGGGAAGAACTTGCGGTTGAACGCGTGCAACCGCTCGACCTGGAACAGCCGGTCGGCCTTCAGCAGCACCCACCGCGCCGTGCGCGTCCAGCGCGACGCGTCTTCGTCGGCGCGCAGGAAGTCGGCGAAGACCGCGAAGTTGAGCGACACCTCGGTCACCGCATGCTCCCGCGCCCACGCGACTGCCTCGGTGATCAGGTACTCCATCATCCCGTTCGGCGTGTCCTTGCGCCGGCGCATCGA
>Ga0066702_10000173_pt1 | contig 13469 bp, 9 predicted proteins | sample GraSoiAngelo_151_FD_66507 | JGI IMG/M metagenome (GOLD analysis project Ga0066702, IMG submission 66507) | Grasslands soil microbial communities from the Angelo Coastal Reserve, California, USA - 14_1009_12_20cm | ecosystem: Environmental > Terrestrial > Soil > Grasslands | place: USA...
AAAGTACAAGCGCTACCGCTACAAGGGCATCATCTGCGACAAGTGCGGCGTCGAGGTGACGCGGTCCAAGGTGCGCCGCGAGCGCATGGGCCACATCAAGCTCGCCTCGCCCGTGAGCCATGTCTGGTACTTCAAGGGCATCCCGAGCCGCATGGGCTTGCTGCTCGACATGTCGCCGCGCAACCTGGAGAAGATCCTCTACTTCGCCAACTACATCGTCACCGACGTCCACGAGGAAGTTCGCCAGGACATGCTCGCGGTCCTCAACATGGACAAGGACGAGCGTGCGGTTCGGCTGCGCGCTGACATCGATGCGAAGGCGCGCGAGCTGCGTCAGGAGCACGAAGCCAAGTCCAAGAAGTTGAAGGGTGAGGTCGACACGGAAGTCGCGAAGCTCGAGGAAGAGCTTCAGGAATCAGTCGACGCGCTGACAACCCAGGGCAAGAAGGCGACGGAGCACATCAAGACAGGCATCGGCACGAAGTCGCGCCGGACGATGACGGTCGGCCTCGACGGCGACGAGGAGACGGTGATCGACAAGGGCGACCTGATGTCGCGCGAGATGTCGCGCGGCGTGCTCGCCAAGGTCCAGGAGAAGGTCGAAAAGCTCGAAGCCAACACCAAGGCCGCGCAGAAGCGCGCCAAGGAAAGGCTCGACGCGGACAAGAAGGCGCTCGAGGCGCAGATCGAGGCCGCAACGAAGACCGAGCGCGAGGGGATCCAGGGCCAGCTCGAGGCGCTGCAGCAGGAGATCGAGGCGACGCGAACCGACCTCGAGGCGCTGCACCCGAAGCAGATCCTGACCGACACCCAGTACCGCGACTTCCAGGAGAGGTTCGGCCGCGCCTTCCGCGCCGGCATCGGCGCCGAGGCAGTCCGCGACCTGCTCTCTCGCATCGAGCTGCAGTCCGAGATGTACCGGCTGCGTGAGGAGTCGAAGTCGACCAGCGGCCAGCGCAAGCAGAAGGCGATCAAGCGGCTGAAGGTCGTCGAGGACTTCCGCAAGTCGAACGCCAGCCCGACGTGGATGGTGCTCGAGGTGCTGCCGGTCATCCCGCCCGAGCTGCGCCCGATGGTCCAGCTGGACGGCGGCCGCTTCGCGACCTCCGACCTGAACGACCTCTACCGCCGCGTGATCAACCGCAACAACCGCTTGAAGAGGCTGCTCGAGCTCGGCGCGCCCGAGATCATCGTGCGCAACGAGAAGCGGATGCTCCAGGAGGCGGTCGACGCTCTCATCGACAACGGCCGGCGCGGCCGCGCGATCACCGGCACTGGCAACCGGAAGCTGAAGTCGTTGTCCGACATGCTCAAGGGCAAGCAGGGCCGGTTCCGCCAGAACCTGCTCGGCAAGCGAGTGGACTACTCGGGTCGCTCCGTGATCGTGGTGGGCCCCGAGCTGAAGCTTCACGAGTGCGGGCTGCCCAAGAAGATGGCCCTCGAGCTGTTCAAGCCGTTCGTCATGCGCGAGCTGGTGAACAAGGGCTACACGACCAACATCAAGTCGGCCAAGCGCATGGTCGAGCGCAGCCGGCCCGAGGTTTGGGATGTCCTCGACGAGGTCATCCACGAACACCCGGTGCTGCTCAACCGCGCGCCGACCCTGCACCGCCTGGGCATCCAGGCGTTCATGCCGGTGCTGGTCGAAGGCTCGGCGATCCAGATTCACCCGCTGGTCTGCGCCGCCTTCAACGCCGACTTCGACGGCGACCAGATGGCCGTGCACGTGCCGCTGTTCAGCGGCGCCATCGCCGAAGCGAAGAATCTGATGATGTCCTCGCAGAACATCCTGTCCGCGGCGGACGGCCACCCGGTGGTGGCGCCGACGCAGGACGTGGTGCTGGGCTGTTACTGGCTGACCGCCACCCGTGGCGAGCAGCCCTCGGACGCGTCCAAGCTGCGGGCGTACTCCTCGCAGAACGAGGTGGTGCTGGCCTTGGAGGCCAAGGTCGTCAAGCTCCAGGAATGGATCCGGGTCAAGATCGGCGACCAACTGATCGTCACGACTCCGGGTCGCGTGGTGTTCAACCAGTCCCTGCCTGTGGGCAAGGCTCCGATGGAACCGACGATGGAGGCCCTGCCTTTCCAGAACGCGCACTTCGACCGCAAGCTGCTACGCGTGCTCGTCGCAGAGCTGTACCGGCTGTACGGCAGCGACGTCACGGCGAGCGTGGTCAACGACATCAAGCGGCTGGGTTTCCGATACGCAACCCAGGCCGGCATCACCGTGTCCGCGATGGACATCCCGCACCCGGACACCAAGTGGCAGGTCATCCGCGCCACAGAGAAGGAAGTCGCTGACGTCGAGCGGATGTACCGCCGCGGCGTCATGACGGACGACGAGCGGTATCGCAAGGTGATCGAGCTGTGGCAGAAGGCATACGAAGAGGTGGGCAACGCCACAGAGCAGGCATTCGACAAGTTCAGCCCGATCTGGATGATGATGGGCTCGGGCGCCCGCGGCAACATCCAGCAGATCCGCCAGCTCGCGGGCATGCGCGGACTGATGGCCGACCCGACGGGCCGGATCATCGACCTGCCCATCCAGGCCAACTTCACCGAGGGCCTGACCGTGCTCGAGTACTTCATCTCGACGCACGGCACGCGCAAGGGTCTGGCCGACACCGCGCTCCGCACCGCCGACTCCGGTTACCTGACGCGGCGATTGGTCGACGTGGCTCAGGACGTGATCGTGCGTGAGGAGGACTGCGGGACCACCAACGGCATCTGGATTCGCGACATCACGCCGGAGCGTGCCAAGAGCGAGCCGATCTTCGAGAAGATCGCAGGCCGCGTCGCGGCTGAGGACGTGTCCGTCAAGGGCAAGGTGATCGTGCCGCACGGCCAGTCGATCATCGACGACGTCGCGCGAGAGATCGTCGCGGCGGGCGTTCCGGTCAAGATTCGATCGGTCCTCGTGTGCGAGGCGCGCGAGGGTGTCTGCCGCACGTGCTACGGCCGCAACCTGGCAACCGGCAAGCTGGTCGAGATCGGCGAGGCGGTGGGAGTCATCGCCGCGCAGTCGATCGGTGAGCCGGGCACCCAGCTGACCATGCGCACCTTCCACACCGGCGGTGTGGCCGGTGTCGACATCACGCAGGGCCTGCCCCGCGTGGAGGAGCTGTTCGAAGCTCGCATCCCGAAGGGCAAGGCCATCATCTCCGAGATCGACGGCGAGCTCGACATCATCCGCCAGGAGGGATCGCGCAAGGTGCGCGTGACTTCCAGGGAAGAGTTCGAGGTCTCGTACCCGCTGGCCGCCAAGATGGAGTCGCTCGTCAAGACGGGCGACGAAGCGATGGAGGGCCAGGAGCTGGCGCGCGACGCCAAGGGCAATGGCATCCGGACGCGTCACGCCGGCAAGGTCGCCGTCTCCGCCAAAGAGATCACCGTTCGGACCGTGGACGAAGAGGTGCGCGAGTACCCGATCCCGCACCAGGTCCGCATCCGGCCGGAGCTCGACCGCCGCGACGGAAAGAAGGTCGTGATCAAGGCGGGCCAGCAGATCACCGAAGGCTCGATCTCACCGCAGGAGCTGCTCCACATCCTCGGCAAGGAAGCGGTGCAGACGTTCCTCGTGGACGAGGTCCAGAAGGTGTACCGGTCGCAGGGTGTCGACATCAACGACAAGCACATCGAGGTCATCGTCCGGCAGATGATGCGGAAGGTCCGCGTCGACTCGGCCGGGGACACCGGCCTGCTGCCGGGCGAGATCGTCTCCCAGTGGGAGTACGAGGAGGGCAACGCTCGGGCGCTGGCGGAGGGCGGCGAGCCCGCCACCGCGCAGACCGTGCTGCTGGGCCTGATCAAGGCCGCGCTGAACACCACCTCGTGGCTGTCGGCCGCGTCCTTCCAGGAGACGACCCGGGTCCTCACCGAAGCCGCAATCTCGGGCAAGGTGGACCGGCTCCGGGGCCTCAAGGAGAACGTGATCATCGGCAAGCTGATCCCCGCCGGGACGGGGCTCGACTACTACAAGAAGCAGCGGGAGCAGGCGGCCAGGATCCTCGAAGAGGAGCCCATCGACCTGGAAACGCTGTCGGTATAAAAACTGACCCCGATTTGGGTTAATCTCACGGTCTACGTGCACAAGGGGGCGCCCGCCAGGGTTGCCCCTTTTGTTTTGCCCCCGTTTCCTTTGCCTAAGATGAGGTCGTGACTCTAGGCCGAAGGCTGGTTGCTGCCTTCACGGTTTTGCTTCTGTTCTCGGTCGGGTGTGACTCTGGGGTCACCGTCGGTCCGAAGCTTGCCAAGGACCAGGTCCTGCGGTTGATGCTCGAAGACCAGCCGGCGACGCTGGACCCGGGCCAGACCCAGTTCTCATACGAGACCGCCGTGCTCCGTGCGATCTCCGAACCTTTGCTGAAGCCGACCGCCGACCTGACCGGTTTCGTGCCCGCAGCGGCGCAGAGCTACGAGTTCAACAACTCGGGCACCGCCTATGTTTTTCACCTGCGAAGCGCAGCGAAGTACTGGGATGGGACGCCTGTCAAAGCCCAGGACTTTGTCTACGCGTGGCAGCGGCTGATCGATCCTCGGCTCGCCTCATACAACGAGTCGCTGTTCGCGGACGCGGTCCTCAACGGCCAGCGCGTCTCGCTGATGGACCCCCAGCGCGACACCGCATCGATCGATGCCGCTCTTGCGACCCTCGGCCTCAAGGCGGTCGACGATCTCACTTTCCAGGTCCAGCTGGCGCGTCCGGACCCTGCTTTTCTCTGGCTGGCGACGCTGCCCGCCGGCGCCCCGGTTCGGAAGGACGTCGTGGCCAAGAGCGCGGACAAGTGGTCCACGGCGCCGGAGACGCTGGTCACCAACGGTCCGTTCAAGGTCACCGAGATGGTGAAGAACGACCACGTCAGGGTGGAGCGCAATCCTTCCTATTGGGGCGGCAAGCCGGCGCTGACGCGGATCGACTTCATGATCGTCAACGACGGCGCAGCGGCCCTGACGAAGTACAAGAACGGCCAGCTCGACGAGATCACGGTTCAGCCACCGCAGGCCGCCTCTGTGGCCGCCGACTCGGTGCTGAACCGCCAGCTGGTCAAGTTGCCAAACCTCACGGTCTTCTGGCTGGCGTTCCGTGTCAATTCGCCGCCCCTTGACAACGTGAAGTTGCGCCAGGCGATGGCGCAAGCCATCGACCGCGACGCGTATGTGGCGCAGGTGCTGGCGGGTCAAGGGCTGCCGGCGACGACCTTCATCCCCAAGGGCATGCACGGCTACAGCCCGAACCTGGGCTCGCAGAAGTTCGACGTCGCCCAGGCGCGGGCGTCGCTTGCCGCTTCGGGATTGACTGCCAAACAGGTGTCGGTGACGTTCAGCTACGACCAGTCGAACGACTTCCGAACCAAGACGGCGAAGTTCGTGCACGATCAGCTGGTCAACAACCTCGGCATCAACGTCGTCCTGCAGGCTCTGGACCCGAACACTCTTGCCGCGCACAAGGAAAGCGGTGAGTTCCAGATCGCGGGGCCGGACGGCTGGAGCGCCGACTATCCCGACCCGGCCGACTGGTACGACGTCTTCTTGACGACAAATTCGTACAACTTCGCTTTCTGGCAAAACGAGCAGTACGACAACTTCGTCAGGGTCGCGCGGACCGACTCGCAGCCGGCGAGGCGGGACCAGGAATATCTGCAGGCGCAGGGGATGCTGGTCGGTGATGCCCCAGTAGCGTTTCTGGCCCAGACGGTCAGCTGGTATCTCGTCCAGCCCTACGTGCGCGGCGTGACGACGTCACCGCTGGACGAGTGGCCGGGAGCGTTGGCACCAGCTCAGCTTTCGATCGCGCCTCACTGAAATTCGAGTCCGAACGACCGTTCGGATCAAAAGCTCGTTGCGTTAAAACTTGACTATTGTGAGTCGACCACAACAAAATGCCTCCTGGCCGCCGAGGCCATGAGTAAGACCTGCAGCCGGCGCACTCTCGCCCCGCGCCACGGGAAGAAGGCTGCAGGAAAAGTCTGAGAGGTAAGACGCGTATGCATCCTCGTGTAAGCATCCGAGCGGCAGCGCTCGCTACTGCGGGTGTTTTCGCCGCCGTGGCATGTGGCGGCAACGCGACGCCCACAGGCGAGAACCCGGCGCCCCCTGACAAGCAGGTTCTTCGTGTGAACGTCGACACCGAGCCCTCGACGCTCGACCCCACGCAGCAGTCGTGGGTCTACGAGGGCGGCGTAGGCCGCAACACGTTTGAGGCCTTGACGCGACCGAAGGCCGACCTTTCCGATGTTGAGCCCGCCGCGGCTTCGAGCTGGAGCATCTCGCCAGACGGCCTGACCTGGACCTTCAAGATTCGCCCTGGCGAGAAGTTCAGTGACGGCACGCCGGTCACGGCGAGCGACTTCGTATACGGGTACAAGCGCCTTCTCGACCCCACCGTCGCAGCCCCCTACGAGTACAACTACGAAATGATCCAAGGCGCCAGCGACTACGGCAGCGTGGACGCCAAGAACGCGACGGCGGTCAAGAGTTTTCTTGACAGCCTCGGCCTTTCGGCGCCCGACGCTCAGACTTTCGTCATCAAGCTGGCCCACGCGGCGCCCTACTTCAAGTGGGTCACCAGCCTCTGGGTCGCGGTTCCGCTCAAGAAGGCAGACGTCGATGCGGGTGGCGCGACCTTCGGCGCCGTGACAGCTGAATCAGCTGCCAAGATCCATGGCAACGGCGCATTCGTGATCTCCGAGCTTGTGGCCAAAGACCACATCACCCTGTCGCCGAGCAAGACCTACCGGACCCAGGCGAAGCTGCAGAAGGTGATCTACTACTACATCTCGGACGGGAACGTCGAGTTCGCGAAGTTCCAGAACAGCGAAATCGACATCACGCGCGGTGTGCCCAACCCTGACGTGCCCACAGTGCTCAATGATCCGAAGTTGAGCAAGCAGCTGCTGCGGGCGCCGACGCTCCTCAACTACTGGGTCAACTTCAACACCACGAGGGCGCCGCTGAACAACGCCGACCTCAGGCTCGCGCTCGCGAAGTCAGTCGACCGCGACTCGTACATCAAGAACGTGCGCCACGGCGTGGGCACTCCCGCCACTTACTTCATTCCGAACGGCGAGAGAGGCTACGAGCCTTCCGACACGCAGAAGTTCGACTGCACCACGGCCAAGGCGTCGCTGGCCAAGGCGAAGGCAGCGGGCGTGACCGATGCTCAGCTGGCCGGCATTCACTACATGTATCCGGCAAGCTCAGCCCGCAAGGCGACCGCTGAGTTCTTGCAGCAGCAGTGGAAGACGTGTCTTGGCATCAACGTCATCGTCGACGCCGTGGATGGCTCGACTTACGGCAACAAACTGAAAACGTCGGTCCATGACTACTGGATCGCCGGTGTTTCGGGCTGGCAGGCGGACTACCCTGACGGCCAGAACTGGATGGACATCTTCCTGACGGGTAGCGGCAACAACTACCCCGTCTGGTCCAACAAGCAGTACGACGACCTGGTGCAGAAGGCGGACTCGGCCCCCAAGCAGACAGATCGCGACGCGGCTTACAGCCAGGCGCAGAAGATGCTGGAGCAGGAGGCTCCCGCCATGTTCTTCTTCCAGGATGAGAAATTCCTGCTCATCGCGTCGAAGGTCAAGGGCTGGCAGAAGAGCGCTCTTGACGACGACTGGATCGGCGACGTCGCCACTTCAACAACTACGTTCATTGCCGCGTAAGCAAGAGACTTGTCAGTAACAGCGGGCGCCCCTTCGCGGAGGGGCGCCCTCCCCTTCCTGGCCTGGATTCCCAGGGGAAGGGGGACGACGCTCACGGTCTTCATCATCAGGCGTCTGCTGTGGATGATCCCGGTTCTGTTCTTCGTCATCGTCATCACCTTCGTCCTGATGCACATCGCGCCAGGCGGCCCATGGGATCGAGAGGGGAAGCAGCTGACGCCGCAGGTGATCAACAACCTGAACGTCAAGTACGGGCTCGACAAGCCGCTGTACCAACAGTTCCTGACGTACATCTGGAGCGTGGCGCATTTCGACTTCGGCGACTCACTCCGCTCGCCCGGGCAGCACGTCGCACAGCGGATTCTCGAAAGCTGGCCGTACACATTCACTCTCGGCGCCGTCACGTTCATCCTTCTCGTCCCCCTGGGCATCGGACTCGGAGTGATCGCGGCCCTGCGCCAGAACTCGCTGGTCGACTACACGGCGCTCGGCATCGCCACCGCGGCGGCGTCGACGCCCAACTTCGTGGTCGGGATCTTCCTGATCATCGTTTTTGCCCTGGGGATGAACAAGCTGACCGGCGGCACCTTCTACTTACCCACCGGCGGCATGCCGCAGCCGTTCAATCCTTTCCAGGTCGAGCTGATCATGCCGGTGATCACGCTCGGCGCCCTGCCGACCGCCTACATCGCCCGGCTGACGCGGTCCAGCACCCTGGAAACGCTCCGCCAGGACTTCGTCCGCACCGCGTGGGCCAAAGGCCTGAAGGCGCGCCTGGTCGTGATGCGGCACGTGCTGAAGAACTCGCTGATCCCGGTGGTGACCGCCCTCGGCCCGACGTTCGCCTTCCTCATCACAGGCTCGTTCATCGTCGAGACACTTTTCTCCATTCCCGGCATCGGCCGCAGCTTCGTGAGCTCGATCTCCGGACGCGACTACACGATGATCCTGGGCACCACGATCCTCTTCGCGGTTTTGATTGCCGTGGTGAACCTGATCGTCGACGTCCTTTATGTATTCATCGACCCGCGCGTGAGGATCAGCGACTGATGGCAACCGCCATCGGCATCGCCCAGCAAGTCGAATGGGACGTTCGGGAGCAGACGGGACTTTGGAAGGACGCGTGGGTGCGGTTCCGGCGCAACCGGCTGGCCGTGGCGGGGCTGGTGGTCATCATCGTGATGATCGTGCTCGCGATCGGGGCGAGACTTCCCACGGCGCCTGGCGGCCTGTGGCACATCTTGCACCTCACGGGCGATCCGGTCGAACAGGACGTCACCAACGGCTACGCCCTCCCGTCGTTGCAGCACCCGCTCGGGACCGACATCCTCGGCCGCGACCAACTGTCTCGAATTCTCTACGGCGCATCGATTTCCCTGACGATCGGGATCGTGGTCCAGTTCCTGATCCTCGTCATCGGCGGCACGATCGGCATGTTGGCCGGCTATTTCGGGGGCTGGATCGACAACCTGCTGATGCGGTTCACGGACATCATGTACGCGTTTCCGGATCTCCTGCTCGTGCTCGTTTTCGTGGCCGCCTTCGGCCCGAGCTTCTGGAGCATCTTCATCGCGCTCGGCCTTGTCTATTGGGTCGGGCTCGCGCGACTGGTCCGGGGCCAGGTCCTCTCGATCAAGGAGAAGGAGTACATCGAGGCGGCGATCATGACCGGGACGGCTCCGTTGAAGCTGATCGTCAAGCATCTCGTCCCTAATTCGCTCGGCCCGGTCATCGTGACCCTTACGTTCGGCATTCCGGCTGCCATCTTCACCGAGGCTGCGTTGAGCTTCCTCGGCATCGGGATCCGGCCGCCGGAACCGAGCTGGGGCGTGATGATCGAGGATGGCTACGGCGGGATCTTTGCCGATCCCCGCCAGGTGATCTTTCCGGGAATCGCGGTGGCGCTGACGATGCTGTCCTTCACCTTCGTGGGTGACGGCCTCCGTGACGCGCTGGATCCGCGCATGCGCCGCTAGGTCAGGCGGTCAGTTGGGCCAGACCCTGCTGCAGGTCGAAGACCTGCACACCCAGTTCTTCACCTCGCGCGGTGTCGTGCGCGCGGTGGACGGCGTTTCGCTGCACATTGACGCGGGGGAGACGCTGGGCGTGGTGGGCGAGTCCGGCTGTGGCAAGACGATCACAGCCCTGTCGGTGCTTCGTCTCGTGCCTGATCCCGGCCGGATCACGTCCGGCAGGATCCTGTTCCGCGGCCACGACGTGACCAAGATGGAGGACGAGGAGATCCGCGACTTTCGTGGCAACGACGTCGCGATGATCTTCCAGGACCCGATGACGTCTTTGAATCCGGTCACCAAGGTCGGGTTTCAGATCGAAGAGGCGATGACGGCCCACAACCGGTTCTCGGCCTCGCTGGCCAGGACGCGCGTGGTCGAGCTCTTGAAGCGGGTGCGCGTGCCGGCGGCCGAGACGCGCGTGAAGGACTACCCTCACCAGTTCTCAGGCGGCATGCGGCAGCGAGCGATGATCGCCATGGGTCTTGCCAATGAGCCGTCCCTTTTGATTGCGGACGAGCCGACCACGGCTCTCGACGTGACCGTGCAGGCGCAGATCATCCAGCTGATGAAACAGCTGAACCGCGAGCTGGGCACCGCGATGATGCTGATCACGCACAACATGGCGCTGGTCGCTTCGCTCTGCGAGCGCGTGGTGGTGATGTACGCCGGCCGCATCGTGGAGGAGGGGCCGGTCGAGCAGATCTTTCGCAGTCCGCAGCATCCTTACACGTGGTCGCTGCTGCGGTCAGTGCCGCGGGTCGACGAGGCGCGCAAGGATCGCCTGGTTTCGATTCGTGGCCTGCCGCCCGACCTTATGAATCCGCCGCCCGGCTGCAAGTTCCACCCGCGCTGTCCATTCGTGGTCGACCGCTGCCGGGTCGAGGAACCGCCGCTTGGCGAGGTCGGGGTCAATCAGGTCGCGCGCTGCTGGGTGCTCATGCGCAACGTGAAGGGAGAGGACGTCGAGGCAGCCAAAGCTTCGGCATTGTCGGTCGAGGCGGCGCAGAAGTTGAAGGCCGAGGCTTCGGCTGATCCGGAGGCGGGCAACGTTGCAGGCGGCTGAGCCTGCTTCTTCGGTTGCTGCTGACCCCCTACTGCTTCGGGTTTCGGGGGCCTTCAAGCACTTCCCTCTCAGTGGTTTTGGCGGGGCGGCTGTGCGGGCCGTGGACGGCGTCGACCTCGAGATCCGGCGGGGCGAGACGCTCGGCCTGGTCGGAGAGTCAGGTTGCGGGAAGTCGACCCTGGCGCGCCTGATCACGGCGTTGTTGCCCGCGACGGCGGGCAAGATCGTCTTCGACGGAACGGACATCACGCGGCTGCGCGGCTGGCGGCTGCGGCGCGTGCGCCGCAAGATGCAGATGATCTTCCAGGACCCGTTCGCTTCTTTGGACCCGCGGATGACGGTCGGCGACATCCTGCAGGAGCCGCTGGACAACTTTGCGATCGGGTCGATGCGCGACCGGAGGCGGCGGGTGCAGGAGCTTTTGCGGCTGGTGGGCTTGAACCCGAACTTCACCAACCGGTATCCACATGAGTTCTCGGGGGGTCAGAGGCAGCGCATCGGGATCGCCCGGGCGCTGGCGGTGAACCCGTCTTTCATCGTGTGCGATGAGGCGGTGTCGGCGCTGGACGTCTCGATCCAGGCGCAGATCATCAACCTGCTCCAGGACCTCCAGCAGGAGTTCCAGCTGACATACCTGTTCATCGCGCATGACCTGGCGGTGGTGCGGCACCTGTCGGACCGCATCGCGGTCATGTACCTGGGGAAGGTGGTCGAGACGGCGGACCGGAACGATATCTACGAGCGGCCGCAGCACCCGTACACCAAGGCGCTGCTGTCGTCCATCCCGGTGCCCGACCCGGCCGTCGAGCGGGAGCGGGCGCCGATCGCGTTGAAGGGGGAGATCCCGTCGCCGGTGAATCCGCCGTCGGGATGCCGGTTCCACACGCGGTGCCCGATCGCTCGGGTGCCGGGGATCTGTTCGGAGGAGGAACCGAAGCTGGAGCCGCATGGGGCGCGGGACCAGGTGGCGGCGTGCCATTTCGCCGGTCAGGTTTAGGGCTGGAGTAGGTCGGGGGCCCTCCCTTCTTCTTGCCGGGCCCTCCCCCGCCGGCCGAACCTGCGTTGATCTTGGATTCTTCGAAAACCCGAGTCAACCCAGCCTGTTAAGAGCCGGCCTCCACCTCCAGGATCCGGTAGCCCTTCTTCGACTTAAGGCGGGTCACGCCGAAGCCTTGCTCGGCCAGCCACTTGGCCAGGGAGTCCGAGCCCAGATTCCGCTGGACCACCAGGTAAGCCACCCCGCCAGGCTTGAGGCGCGGCAGCCACTGCAGCAGGAGCTCGTGCAGCAATAGCTTGCCGACCCGCACCGGAGGGTTGGAGTAGATCGCATCGAAGCGGACGTCCGCCGGAACCTCCGCCGGCTTCGCGACAGCCACGTTGGGCGCTTGAGCCGCGACGGCATTCGAACGCGTCAGCTCCAGCGCCCGCTCGTTGACGTCGACGGCCCAGACCCGGGCTTCCGGGGCGCGCCTGGCCAGGACGATCGCGATCGGCCCGTAGCCGCACCCGAGGTCCAGGAGCTCGCCTTGCGCCGGCGGCGGAGGCGCCTCCCGGAGCAAGGTCATCGTGCCGAGGTCAACCCCTCTCGAGCCGAAAACCCCCCGGTCAGCTTGCAGCTCGAGATCGAGCCCAGGCACCCGCAGCCGCACCGTCCGGGGGTGCGACGGGACGGCCGGCTGAGCTTCGAAGTAGTGGGTTTTGGGTATACTCATCGCTTGTCGCCCAATCGGCTATTGCCGCGTGGGAATCCATCCGCCATTCGGAGAAACGTTTGCCAACCATCCAGCAGTTGGTCCGCCTTGGGCGCAGGGCGGCCAGAGCGAAGTCTAAGGCGCCCGCTCTCAAAGGCTCACCGCAGAGGCGGGGAGTCTGCGTGCGCGTCTACACCCAGACCCCCAAGAAGCCGAACTCCGCCCTCCGCAAGGTCGCGCGCGTCCGGCTGACCACAGGAATCGAGGTCACCGCCTACATCCCGGGCATCGGCCACAACCTCCAGGAGCACTCGGTCGTGCTGATCCGGGGAGGCCGCGTCAAGGACCTGCCGGGCGTCCGCTACCACATCATCCGCGGCACGCTCGACACGGCCGGGACCAAGAACCGCAAGAAGGCTCGGTCGAAGTACGGAGCGAAGCGGGAAAAGGGCAAGGCGGCAGCCTGATGCCTCGCCGCAACCGTCCCGTCAAGCGTGTCGTCGCGCCCGACCCGGTGTACCAGTCGGAAGCGATCGCCAAGTTCGTGAACGTCGTCATGAGCCGCGGCAAGCGCTCCACGGCCGAAAAGGTCGTCTACGACGCCCTGGCCCGGGCCTCCAAGCAGGCGAAGAAGGAGCCCCTGGAGGTTTTCGACTCGGCCCTGCGCAACGCAACACCGCTGCTCGAGGTCAAGCCTCGGCGTGTCGGCGGCGCCACTTACCAGGTTCCGGTCGAGATCCGTCCGGAGCGTCGGCTTGCGCTCGCCCGTCGCTGGCTCGTGCGTTTCGCAAGGCAGCGCGGCGGGAAGAGTATGTCCGAGAAGCTCGCCTTCGAAATTCTTGATGCTGCGCAGAACACCGGCGGTGCGGTGAAGCGCAAAGAGGAAACCCACCGGATGGCCGAAAGCAACAAGGCTTTCTCGCACTTCCGGTACTAAGAGACATGAACTTGGCACTGAAAATGCAGGAACGTCCCGTCGCCATCGACAAGGTCCGAAACATCGGGATCATGGCGCATATCGACGCGGGCAAAA
>Ga0066702_10000174_pt1 | contig 13456 bp, 9 predicted proteins | sample GraSoiAngelo_151_FD_66507 | JGI IMG/M metagenome (GOLD analysis project Ga0066702, IMG submission 66507) | Grasslands soil microbial communities from the Angelo Coastal Reserve, California, USA - 14_1009_12_20cm | ecosystem: Environmental > Terrestrial > Soil > Grasslands | place: USA...
GTGCAGCCGCTGCGCAGCATGCGCGGCGTGCATCTCGAGCCCGTGCTGCGGCGCTTCTATCCGTCGCCCGAGTTCGCGCGCGCGGTGATCGGACGAGTCGGCGAGGATGGTCGAGGGGGTGGCGGCGGTGGAGGTGGATTGGAACGACTGCTTGACAGCTTGCTGGCGGGGACGCCTGGTGCGGCGGTGGTACTCAAGGACCGCGAGGGCCGCGAGTACGAATCGCCCGCGCGTGTGATTTCCGAGCCCGTCGCCGGCAATGACGTCGTGCTGACGCTCGATGCCGAGCTGCAGGAGATTGCGCAGCGTGCGCTCGATGACGCGATCGATAATATGGAAGCGGACGGCGGCGATGTCGTCATGCTCGATCCCGCATCGGGCGAGATCCTCGCGGTGGCGTCGCGGCGCGCCGATGGCACCATGCGGCCGAGCGCGTTCACGGAAACCTTTGAGCCCGGCTCGCTTGCCAAGATCTTCGCCGCCGCCGCGCTCATCACGTTCGATCGGATCCGGCCCGGAGAGCGCGTTTCGGGGGAAGGGGGGCGTTACCGCCTCCCCGATCGCGTGGTCACCGACGAGCACCCGCTGCCCTCACTTACTCTGGCGGACGCGATCAGAGTATCGAGCAACATTGCGCTCGTGAAATTCTCGGCGCGCCTGCGTCCGGACGAGCAGTACGGCGTGCTGCGTGCGTTCGGCTTTGGCGCCCCCACCGGCGTCGAGTATCCCGCCGAGTCCCCGGGACGGCTGCGGCCGCCGCGCGAGTGGTCGCGTCCCAGCTCCGCCAGCCTTGCAATCGGGTACGAGCTGGCGGTGACGCCGATGCAGCTGGCGGCGGCGTACGGCGCGATCGCGAATGACGGCGTGCTGCTCGAGCCGACGCTGATTCGCGAGATCCGTGCGCCCAACGGCACGGTGCGCTACCGGCACCGTCCCGAGCCCGTGCGCCGGGTGGTGACACCCCAGGTCGCGGCCAAGTTGCGTGATTTGCTGCGCGGCGTCGTCGCAGCGGGCGGCACGGCGGAGCGGGCGGCGCTCGCCAATTTTCAGCTGGCGGCCAAGACCGGTACCGCCCGCCGCGTGGTCGGCGGGCATTACGCGGCCGGGCAATACACCGCCTCGTTCGCGGCGCTGTTTCCCGCCGATGAGCCGCAGCTCGTGGTCGTGATGAAGATCGACAATCCGCAGCGCGGCAGTTATTTCGCGGCGCAGACCGCCGCGCCGGTCACGCGCTCGATGCTGGAACAGGCGCTCGCGGCGCGCACGGTGGCGCTCGATCGCGCCCGGCTCTCCAATGTGGCGGCAACCGCCGATCGCGCACCGCTCGACGAGCCCGACGGAGTCGTGCCGTACGTCGTGCAGTGGCCCTACCTCCCCGACACCGCGCCGGCGCAGCCCGATCGCATCGTCCCCAACGTGTCTGGGCGGCCGTTGCGCGAGGCCGCCCGCACACTGCACGCCAGAGGCTTCCACGTCGTCGTGAAAGGGTGGGGCATCATTCACCACACGTGGCCGGCCGCCGGTGAACACGCGACGGCGGGGGCGACGGTCACCGTGTTTGCGGAACCGCGTCCAGAATCCCGCCCGTGAGCAGATCGCTGCAGGAGGTCGTAGACGCGCTCGCGCGCGCCGGCGTCTTGATCGATGCGCCTGACCCGCGCGTCAGTCCCAGCCCCTCGATCACCGGTCTCACCGCGGACGCGCGGAGGCTCGAGCGTGGCATGCTGTTCTGCGCCGTCCGCGGGGCGGTGCTCGACGGCCACAACTTCGTCGCCGATGCGGCGGCACGCGGCGCGGCGGCGGCGTTGGTCGAAATCCGCCAGCCCGTCGCGATTCCGCAGGTCGTCGTGCGCAACAGCCGGCGGGCCGCCGCCGTCGCCGCCGAGGCGTGGTACCGCCGGCCGGCGGCACGGCTGCAGATGATCGGAGTGACGGGGACGAACGGCAAGACGACCTCGGTCATTCTCGCCCGGCATGTGTTGAGCGCGCTGTGGCCGATGGGGGCGATCGGGACGCTGGGCGCGTTCGATCCAACAGGCGCAGCGGTCGAAAGTGAGGCGGGCAACCTGACGACGCCGGGGCCGATCGACTTGCAGGCGACACTCGCCGAGCTGGTGGAGCGCGGCGCCGGGGGAGTCGCGATGGAGGTTTCCTCGCATAGCCTCGATCAGGGTCGTATCGACGGCCTGGAGTTTCGCGCGGCGATCTTCACCAATTTGACGCGCGATCATCTCGATTATCACGAGACGTTCGACGCCTATTTCGCCGCCAAGGCTCGCCTCGTCGATTATCTCGCTGATGACGGGATCGCGGTGATCAACGCGGACGACGCGGCCTGGACGAAGCTTCCCCGGGTGCGGCGGCAGATTACGTTTGGCGAGCGGGCCGACGTCACCGCGCGCGATGTACGAGTGGACGCGAAGGGCGCGCGTTTCACGCTCGTGACGACGCAAGGAAGCCATCCGGTCGCACTGCCGCTGCTCGGACGGTTCAACGTCACGAATGCGCTCGGTGTCGCGGCCTGCGCGGTGGGATTGGGAGTGCCGTCCAACGCGGTCGCCGAGCGGCTCACGACGTCGCCGCAGGTCCCGGGCCGTATGGAGCGCGTCGCCGTGGACCCCTGTGTCGTGCTGCGCGACTACGCCCACACCCCCGATGCCCTGGAACGGGCGCTGGAGACGGTGCGCGAGGTGACGTCGTCCTCGGGACGGGTGATCGTCGTCTTCGGCGCCGGGGGGGATCGCGACCGCGGCAAGCGGGCGCCGATGGGCGAGATCGCCGTGCGGCTGGCGGACATCGCGATCGCGACGTCCGACAACCCGCGCACCGAGGATCCGGAGAAGATTCTAGACGACGTCGAAGCCGGCATGACGGGGCGCCAGCACTATCGCGTCGTCGATCGCCGGGCCGCGATCGGCCAGGCGCTCGAGCTGGCGCGCGAGGGTGATACGGTCCTGCTCGCTGGAAAAGGACATGAGACCTATCAGGTCGTCGGCACCACCAAGGAGCCGTTCGACGAACGCGAAGTCGTGCGCAGCCTGGGGGCGAACTGAATGGTCGGACAGACGGACGGTCTGACGGTCGGACGGACTTGGACGAGCGACGAGGTGGGCGCCGCGCTCGGCGTGCCCGCACCCGCCAAGCTCAAGTTTGCCGCGATCTCCACTGACACCAGACACCTGACACCAGACACCCTGTTTGTCGCTCTCAAGGGCGAAAAGTTCGACGCCCACAATTTCCTCGACAAAGCCAAGGCGGGCGGGGCCACGGCCGCGGTGGTCCGGCGCGGCACGCCGCCCCTCGCCGGCCTGTCCTTCTTCGAGGTAGAGGACACACTCACGGCGCTCGGCCTGCTCGCGCGCGCGCGACGCCGCATGCTGCCCGAGGGCACGCCCGTGGTCGCGATTACCGGGTCGAGCGGCAAGACGAGCACCAAGGAGATGATCCGGGCGGCGTTGGGCGCCCGCTATCGCGTCCACGCCACCACGGCCAACCTCAACAATCTCGTCGGCGTGCCGCTGACTATCCTCGGCGCGCCGGAGGACACCGGAGCGCTGGTCGTCGAGGCCGGGGCGAGCGTGCCGGGGGAAATCGCCCGCATGCGCGACATCATCGAGCCCACGATCGCCGTCATCACGAACATCGGCTACGCGCATGTCGAGGGCTTCGGCTCGCTGGAAGGGGTCATGGCCGAGAAGCTGTCATTACTGGATCGTGCGCCGGTGGCCGTCATCGGCGCGGGACCAGACGCCATGTGGCCCGAGGCGCGCCGCCGAACGCAGGTGATTCCGGCCGCGCTGCCGGGGAAAAGCGGCGACGACGCACTGCTCGACCGCTACCTGGACCGGGACGGCCATCCGCGCCTGTCGCTGGACTCTGGAGAGAAGATCACGCTCCCAGCGCTCGGCATTCATCAGCTCGAGAACGCCCAGATCGCGCTGGCCGTGGCCCAACGGGCGGGTGTCGAGCATGATGCCGCGCTGCGGGCGCTGGCGGGTCTCCAGCTCCCGGAAGGGCGCGGCGACTTGCGGGAAATCGGCAACCTGGTCGTGATCGACGACACCTACAACGCCAACCCCGCCTCGATGCGCCGGGCAGTGCAGACGGGGGATTGGCTGGCCCGGCGGCAGCGGCGGCCGTTCGTGGTGGTGGTGGGCACGATGTTGGAGTTAGGGCCGGAAAGTGCAAGATTGCACGCCGAAGCGGCGCGCGAAATCGCCCAACGCAAGCCCGCACTCGTTGCCGCGGTGGGCACGTTTGCGCGTGTCTTCGAGTCCCTGCGGGAAGCGCTCGGCGGCCGGTTGATCACCGGAGCCGACGCCGACGCGCTCGGACCGAAGCTGAAATCCGCGCTGCGTGGCAATGAGCTGGTGCTGCTCAAGGCGTCACGAGGAGTCGCATTGGAACGTGTCCTCAACTATCTGACCTGATGCTCTATCATTTGCTCGCGCCGCTCGCACGCCAGCACATCATTTTCAATCTGTTCAACTACATCACGTTCCGCGCCGCGGGCGCGACCGTCACTGCGCTGCTGCTCGCCTTCATCGTCGGACCCAAGATCATTGCAAAGCTGCGCGAGCACCGAATCGGGCAGATCGTGCGCGCCGAGGGTCCCACCAGCCATCACGGCAAGCGCGGCACGCCGACGATGGGCGGCGTGATCATCATTCTCGCGACCCTGGTCCCGACGCTGCTGTGGGCGCGGCTCGACAACCGCTACGTCATCGTCACCGTCGTGGCGACCTTGTGGATGGGGCTTATCGGGTTTCTCGACGACTATTTGAAGATCGTGCGCGGCCAGTCGCAGGGACTCGTCGCGCGGTGGAAACTGGTCGGGCAGGTATCGTTCGGGATTGGATTGGGCGTGTATCTCCTGCTGTTTCCACTGACGACCAGCGTCGATCCGAACGCCACGCAGCTGCCGCTGTTCAAGTACATCGTCTGGATTCTGCCGTGGCCGATCTATCTGGCGTTCGTGACGTTCGTGACGACGGCGAGCTCGAATGCGGTGAACCTGACGGACGGGCTGGATGGACTCGCGGCGGGACTGACCGTCATCATCGGCGGCGCGTTCGCGATCTTCTGTTATCTGTTCGGCCGCGTCGACGCCGCGCGCTACCTCGGCGTGCTGCATCTGCCGGGCGCGGGGGAGCTCACGATCTTCTGCGGCGCCCTGATGGGCGCGTCACTCGGGTTTCTCTGGTTCAACGCGCATCCGGCGCAGGTGTTCATGGGCGATACCGGCGCGCTGGCCATCGGCGGGGCGCTGGGCACCGTCGCGATTCTCCTCAAGACCGAATTCCTGCTGCTCATCGCGGGCGCGGTGTTCGCCGCCGAAACGGTGTCGGTCCTGATCCAGACGAGCACGTACAAGTGGCGCAAGCGGCGCTACGGAAAAGAATATGCGGACGCTCACAAGGTGTTTCGCATGGCGCCGCTGCATCACCACTTTGAAAAACTCGGCTGGGCCGAGCCGCAGGTCGTGATGCGGTTCTACATTCTCGGCGTGTTGAGCGCGATGATCGCGCTCGCGACGCTCAAGGTGCGATGATCGAGCAGGCTCGACTGGTGCCCGACGACTGGCGGCGCGCGGGCAGCGTCGTCGCGATCATCGGGCTCGGCAAGAGTGGGGTCGCGGCGGCCCGGTTGCTGGCGCGCGAAGGCGTGCGGGTCTACGCAAGCGATGCATCCGATCATCCGTACGCCGGCGAAGCGGCTGAAGCACTGAAGGGTGTGCCGTGGGTGGATGTGGAGATCGGCCGCCACGATCTCAACAAGATCCGCCACGCGGCGGGCGTGATCGTGTCGCCCGGCGTACCGCCCGATGCCCCGGTGCTCACCGCGGCCCGGCACGCCGGCGTCGAGATCGTCTCGGAGCTCGATCTCGGCTTCCGCGCGCTCGCGGCCCTGCAGCCTGGCACGCGCAGCATCGCGATCACGGGCACCAACGGGAAGACGACGACGACCGCGCTGGTGGCTCATCTGCTGAGTGCCGCGGGCTTGCAGTCGACTACGGCTGGAAACATCGGACGGCCGGTAACCGACCTCGCGATGGCAAAGGAGCGCTACCAGTGGCTGAGCCTCGAGGTATCGTCGTTTCAGCTGCACGACAGCCCCAACTTCGCGCCTGAAATCGGCGTCCTGACGAACCTCGCCCCCGATCATCTCGACCGCTATCCGTCGGCGGAGGCGTACTACGCGGACAAGCGGCTGCTGTTCCGCAACGCGACCGAAGGCGACGTCTGGGTGCTCAACGCGGATGACGAGCTCGTGATCGATCTCGCGCGCGGCGTCGCGGGGCGAAAGGTGCTGTTCTCACTCGCCACATCGGCCGATGCGTGGTACGACGCGAAAGCTCGCGTGCTCCGGATCGGTGGCGAGTCGCTGATCCCGCGTGACGAGCTGCATCTGCTCGGTGACCACAACGTCGCGAATGCACTCGCGGCGGCGCTCGCCGTCCACGCAGCGGGGGTACCAGCGTCGCTGATTGGGGGAGGGCTCCGCTCCTTCCGGGCGTTGCCGCACCGGCTCGAGCCCGTGGGAGACGTGGGCGGTATCCTCTGGATCAACGATTCCAAGGCGACCAACATCGCCGCCACGACGGTGGCGGTGATCGCGATGCAGCGGCGCTTCGTCCTGCTGCTGGGCGGCCGGCATAAAGGCGAGCCCTACACGAGTCTTGCGCCGCTGCTCGCGGATCGCTGTCGCCTGGTGATTGCCTACGGCGAAGCGGGTCCACTCGTCGAGCAGGATCTCAAGGGGAAGGTGCCGCTGGAGCGCGGCACGACCTTCGAGGATGTCGTGGCGCGGGCGCGCCGCGCGGCGCAGCCGGGCGATGCCGTGCTGCTGTCTCCCGCCTGCTCCAGCTACGACATGTTCAAGAACTACGAAGAACGGGGTGCCACATTCCGGCGACTCGTCGCAGCGCGGTGACGTGGGAGGGCCGGCTACTCGCCGTCGTCACGGCGGTGCTGGTCGTCTTCGGGCTGGCCGCGGTCTACGGCGCGTCGAGCCTCGTAACGGTGGCCGGCAACCAGGTCGGCGCGAGCTTCGCCCTACGCCAGGCGATCGGCGCGGCTGTGGGCGGCTTGCTCGCGATCGTGTTCGCGCGCCTCGACTACCATCGCTGGAGGCAATGGGCCTGGCCGCTGCTGGGCGTCACCGTGCTGCTGTTGCTCATTCCACTGCTGCCGTTCACCCATCCCATCACTCCCACGATCAATGGCGCGCGGCGCTGGGTGAACCTCGGATTTCTCACCCTGCAGCCATCAGAGCTCGCGAAGTTCGCCGTGGTGGTCTGGTGCGCGATGCTGGCCGCCAAAAAGGGTGAGCAGCTCCGCAATTTCCAGCGGGGCCTGCTGCCCTTCGTCGTCATCCTCGTGCCGGTGATCGGCCTCATCTTCCTCGAGCCGCATCTGTCGATGGCGCTACTCGTCGCGCTGCTCGCGGGCAGCGTGCTGTTCACGGCCGGGGCGCGCATCGGGCATTTTCTCGCGCTGGGTGTGGCCTCGACGCCGCTGCTGTTCGGCGCCGTCGCGACCGCGCAGTACCGGATGGCGCGTGTGCTCACGTTCCTGAACCCCGGCGCCGCACCCCAGGAAGCCACGTGGCAAGTGCAGCAATCGCTCACCGGGATCGGGGCGGGGCAGCTCCTCGGCGCGGGATTCGGACAGGGCCAGCAGAAGCTCGGTTACCTGCCGTACGCGTACTCCGATTTCATTTTCTCGACGATCGGCGAGGAGTGGGGCTTCCTTGGCGTACTCGCGATCGCGCTGCTGTTCGGCACCCTCGTGTGGCTCGGCTTTCGCATCGCGCGCAACGCGCCCGATCCGTTCGGGCAGCTGCTCGCGACCGGCATCAGCGTGATGATTGGTCTCAGCGTCGTACTGCATATCGGGGTGAGCCTCGCGGTGATTCCGGCGACGGGCGTGACATTACCGTTCATGTCGTATGGGCGGTCTTCGTTGATTGTCGCGCTCGCCGCCACGGGAGTACTGGCGAGTGTTGGGAGAGCCCGGAAGGCATAATGCGGATTGCGGATTTCGGATTGCGGAATGTAAAGGTGGGATTCGAGCGACATGACAAGGCTTCGACGCCCGCCTTGAAATTCCGCATTCCGCATTCCGCAATCCGCAATTCTTTTCCGTGAAGATCCTAATTGCCGGAGGAGGTACTGGAGGGCACCTGATGCCCGCCCTGGCGCTGGCGCGAGTCGCGGCCGACGCCGGACATGAGGTAACGCTCGTCGGCGCCGAGCGCGGCATCGAAGCGCAGATCCTCCCGCATCATCCGTTTCGATTTCACTTGCTGCCGATGGAGCCGATCTACCGCCGCACGTGGTGGCGGAATCTGCGCTGGCCCGTGGTTGCGGTGCGTGCCTGGCGCGCGGCGGGGCAGGTACTGCGCGACGAACGGCCCGCGATCGTCATCGGCACGGGGGGATACGCGGCGGGGCCGGTCGTGTGGCGCGCGCAGAACGCGCACATTCCGACCGCGCTGCAAGAGCAGAACGCGTTCCCCGGACTCACCCAGCGATGGCTCGCGCGGCGGGCGCAACAGGTGCACCTCGGCTTCCCGGAAGCCCGTCTCCGCTTATCACCGGGCTCCCGGACCCAGGTCTTCGTGTTCGGCAATCCGATCACCCCGCCCGGAGCGATCGATGCCACGCGAGCGCGCGCCGAGTTCGGTTTGAGCGGCGAGCGCCGCACCGTGCTCGTCTTCGGCGGCAGTCAGGGCGCGCGCGCGCTGAACGAGACCATCGCGCGCGTGTTGCAACGCGGGCAGCTGGGTGACGTGAATCTGCTCTGGGGAACCGGCACGGTGCACGTGGATCGCTACGCGCCGCTCGCGCTACCGGGGCGAGTCGTCGTGCGCGGGTTCTTCGATCCCATCGGCTCAGCCTACGCCACCGCGGATCTCGTAATCGCGCGAGCGGGCGCGATGACCGTCTCCGAGTTGTGCGCGTGGGGGAAGCCCAGCGTCCTCGTGCCGCTGCCCACTGCCGCGGCCGATCACCAAACTTTCAACGCGCGAGCGCTCGCGAACGCCGGGGCGAGTGTGCTGCTGCTGGAACGGGAGTTCTCTGCTGACGCCTTCCCAAAAACCGTCATCCCGCTGGTCCACGACGACAGCCGGCTCGACGCCCTGGCCCGGAGTGCCCGCGGTAGAGGTCACCCGAACGCTGCCCGAACCATCATGGCAAAGGTATTGGAGCTTTCGCAAGTCGCGTAGATTCCCTATATTAGCTGCCCACAGATGACCTTGTTTCGAACCGGGGACGCCAAACCCATCCATTTCATGGGCATAGCCGGGGCGGGCATGAGCGCCTTGGCCTTAATTGCCAGGCACCGGGGAGTCTCCATAACTGGTTGTGATTCCGATACTTCTGGGGCAGGCGTCACCGACCTGACCGCCTTGGAAATTCCGGTTTTTCGGGGTCACGATCCGACCCATGTGGATGGGGTTCGGGCGGTCGTGGTGACGGCTGCGGTCCCGCGGGATCATCCCGAATTGGAACGGGCCCGGGCGTTGGGTGTCCCCGTCGTGCGTCGCGCCGACGCGCTAGGAGCGTTGGTGTCCGGCGCTGGAGCGAGCTTGGTGGCGGTTGCCGGCACCCATGGCAAGACGACCACCACGGTGATGGTGACTGAGGCGCTCACGGCCGCTGGGCGAAACCCAACGGGACTCGCCGGCGGCCGCGTCGCTACATGGGGCGGCAATGCCCGCATCGGCGGCACCGACTTGTTCGTCGTCGAGGCCGATGAATACGACAAGGCCTTCCTGTCGTTGCAGCCGACGATCGCGGTCGTGAACAATGTCGAAGCGGATCACCTCGAGTGCTATGGCAGCATGGAAGCGCTCGAGGAAGCGTTCGCCGAATTTGCGAACCGGGCGGGGCGGGTAATCGTCGGCGCCGACGACGACGGCGCGGATCGCGTGGCGTTACGGGTGAGCGCGCCCGTGTGGCGTGTGGGTCACGGCGCGACGGCGGACGTGCGCATTCGCGCAGTGCGGCTCGAGCCGGGCGGCTCGCGCGCCACGATTTCGCTGCCGGCCGGTCACACCGTCGATCTCCAGCTGGTCGTGCCGGGATTACACAACGTGCGCAACGCGGCGGCAGCGATCGCGGTGCTGCAGGCACTGGGAGCGGACGTACAGGCGGGCGCGCGCGCGCTGTCCCAGTTCCGCGGCGTCGGCCGGCGCTTCGAGCGTCTGGGAGAGGCGGGTGGCGTGACGGTCGTGGACGACTACGCGCATCATCCGACCGAAGTCGCGGCGACGCTGGCGGCCGCGCGGCAGACATTTCCGGGCCGGCGCCTGATCGCCGTGTTTCAGCCCCACCTGTTTTCGCGGACGGCATTGCATGGGGAAGCGCTGGGCAAAGCACTCGCGGCCGCGGACGTGGTCGTCATCGCACCGATCTACGCGGCGCGGGAGCAGCCGCAGGCGGGCGTGACGCATCACCTGGTGGTGCGCGGGGCGACGCGGGCCGGTGCAGCGACGGTTGCGGTGCGCGATCGTGCCGGGCTGACGACCCACGTCGCGCGCGCGGTGCGCGGCGGTGACGTCGTGTTCACGCTCGGCGCGGGCGACATCACGCGAGTCGGACCGGAGCTGCTGGAAATACTGGGAGCCGGGAGCCGGGAGCACGGAGCTGTCGCGTGAAATGGAAGTTCCGGATCCCGCGGCTGCCGCGCGCGTCGGGGCGCGTGCTTGCGTGGGCAGGCGCGGCGATGATGGTCATGGTACTGTGGATGACGGCGCCGCTCGGACTACGGCGGCTGCGGTTTTTCCGCGTGCGTCAGGTCGAAATCGTCGGCATCCGGTATCTCGATGCCGATCAGGTCCTGGCGGCGTTGCGGTTGTCGCCGGCTGCGAGTGTGTTCGACGAAACCGAGCCTCTCGCCGAGCGCTTGCGCGGACTGGACGGTATTGCCGATGCTTCGGTCATGCGCCATCCGCCCGGCTCGCTGAAGGTGATCGTGCGCGAGATCGAGCCCGTTGCACTCGTGATGAGTGAGCGCGGTGCGCTCGCGCCGGTCGATGCGGACGGACGGCAGCTGCCGTTCGATCTCGCTGGTCTCGACCTGCCGGTCGTGCGGTCGAGTGCCGGCGACTCCAGTGTGGTCGGGTTGTTGGCGCGGGTGCAGGCAGTCGATCCCGCGCTGTTTCAGACGATCGATGCCGCGCGGCGGACTGAGACCACGCGTGGTGACGTCCTGCTCGAGCTCGGCGGTGGCGCCCATCGCGTGTTACTCAACCGTGATGCGGGGCCGGAGGTGATCGAGGCGGTGGTTCTGGTGGCGAGAGATCTGGCCGCGAAAGCGCGCCCCTATGCGGAGCTCGACGCCCGCTTTGCGGGACAAATCGTCGTGCGCCGCAAGAGCACAGGGGGGGGAGCCGTCTGATGGCCGATCGCCGCCTCGTCGCCGGACTCGATCTCGGCAGCACCAAGACCTGCGCGGTGATCGCGGAGCTGGCGGGTGATCTGCCACGCGCTCCGCTCGCAAAGATCCTCGGCGTCGGTCTCGCCAAGAACACCGGCGTGCGCCGCGGCATGGTGCGCGACATCGACGAAACGACGCGCTCCGTCGCGGCCGCGCTGAAGGACGCCGAGCGGATGGCGGGCGGGCGCGTCACCGACGTGACGTGCGGCATCGCGGGCGAGCATGTGTCGGCGCGCGGCTCGACCGGCGTGGTAGCCGTCAGTGCAGAGGAAATCAGCCCGCAGGACGTGGCGCGGGTGAACGAGGTCGCGCGCGCCGTGTCGCTGGGACGCGATCACGAGCTGCTGCACGACATTCCGCAGGAATACGTCGTCGATCAACAGCACGGCATCTCGGATCCGGTCGGCATGACGGGCACGCGGCTCGAAGTGGAGATGTATCTCGTCACCGTGCAGGCCACGGCGGCGCAGAATCTCCGCAAGAGCGTGCAGCGCGCCGGCTATCGCGTCGCCGATCTGGTGCTCGAGCCGCTCGCCGCGTCGTACGCGGTGCTGACCGATGACGAGAAAGAGTTGGGCGTCGCGCTCGTCGAAGTGGGCGGCAGCTCGACTGGCGTCGCGATCTTTCATGAAGGAAAAATCCGCCACCTCGCCTCGCTCAAGTATGCCGGCTCGCACGTCACCAGCGACCTGGTGCAGGGACTCGGCGTGACGCAGTCTGACGCGGAGCGGTTGAAGGAGCGGCATGGGGCCGCGTACACGCCGTTGGTGGACGCTGGCGAGACCGTGAGCCTGCCGTCGACGCCGGGGCAGGGCGCGCGCACCGCGTCGCGCGAGCTGGTCGCGCACATCATCCACCAGCGCGTGGACGAAATCTTTCAGCTCGTGGGCCGCGAGTTCGAGCGCGCCGGGTATGGCGCGGGCCGGTTGCCCGCGGGCGTCGTGCTGTCCGGCGGCACGGCGCATCTCCCGGGCATGGTCGAGCTGGCGCGCGAAGTCTTTGCCGCACCGGTGCGCGCCGGCCAGCCCGACCTGGGCATTTCCGGGCTCGTCGACAGTGTGCAGGCCCCGCGCTACGCGGTGCCGGTCGGTCTCGTGCTGTATGCCGCGCGCAAGAGTGCGGGCGGCGGCTCCGCCCCTGGAGTGCTGTTCGGCGGCGCCCCGGAAAAGCTGTTCGGTCCTCTCAAGAGATGGTTGCAAGACTTCTTCTGAGCCCTAGGGGAGACCCATGATCTTCGAACTCGAAGAAACCGTTACGCAGAACGCGCGGATGAAGGTCGTCGGCGTCGGCGGGGGCGGTGGCAACGCTCTCAACCGCATGATCGACGAGCACGTAGGCGGAGTCGAGTTCATTTCGGTGAATACCGATGCCCAGGCGCTCCTCAACAACAAGGCCGACGTCAAGGTCCAGATCGGCAAGAAGCTGACGCGCGGCCTCGGTGCCGGCGCGCGGCCCGAAATCGGGCGCCAGGCGATCGAGGAAAACCGCGACGAAGTGCTGCACACCCTCCAGGGCGCGGACCTCGTGTTCGTCACCTGCGGCATGGGTGGCGGCACCGGTACGGGGGCGGCGCCGATCATTTCCCAGATCGCCCGCGACATGGGTGCGCTGACGATCGGGATCTGCACCAAGCCCTTCCTGTTCGAGGGCCGCAAGCGCATGCGTCAGGCGGAGATGGGCATCGCCGAGATGCGCAAGCACGTGGATACGATGATCGTCGTGCCCAACGAGCGGCTGCTCGCCGTCGTGGGCAAGGGCATTCCGTTCCAGGATGCGCTCAAGAAAGCGGACGAAGTCCTGCTGCATGCCACGCAGGGCATCTCTTCACTCATCAGCGTCACTGGTCTGGTGAACGTCGACTTCGCCGACGTCCGCACCGTGATGCAGAATGGCGGATCGGCGCTGATGGGTACCGGTATTGGCCGCGGCGAGAACCGCGCGATGGAATCGGCGCAGCAGGCCATCAGCTCGCCGCTGTTGGACAACATCAGCATCTCCGGCGCGACCGG
>Ga0066702_10000176_pt1 | contig 13422 bp, 9 predicted proteins | sample GraSoiAngelo_151_FD_66507 | JGI IMG/M metagenome (GOLD analysis project Ga0066702, IMG submission 66507) | Grasslands soil microbial communities from the Angelo Coastal Reserve, California, USA - 14_1009_12_20cm | ecosystem: Environmental > Terrestrial > Soil > Grasslands | place: USA...
AGGTTCTCGGCGACGGTGAGGTTGGGGAAGATACCCCGGCCCTCGGGGATGGAGCACACGCCCGCCCGGGCGATGGTGTCGGCCGGCGCTCCGCTCACGTGATGGCCGGCGATGTGGACGCACCCGCTGGCCGCCGGGTGACGCCCGTCGATCACCTTCAGGGTCGTCGTCTTGCCTGCCCCGTTCGGGCCCAGGATGGCGACGATGCTGCGGGGGGGCACGACCAGGTCGATGCCGTGCACCACCTCGATGCGGCCGTAGGCGGCCCGGAGACCGATCAGCTCCAGGGCGGGGGACTCGCCGGCCGTTCCGGTCCCGTCAGGGGCCGACCGCAGCTGGGCGTCGACCGCGGTCATCGGCCGGCTCCGCCCCGCGGGCCGGCCACTACCGCGCCCTCGAGCTCCTCCGCCGGGACGGCCTCTTCGTCGGTTCCCAGATAGGCGGCCTGCACCTGGGGATCCTTCCGGATCTCCTCCGCCGTGCCCTCGGCGATCTTCTTCCCGAAGTCCAGGACGTGGATGCGCGTGCACACCTTCATGACCAGCTCCATGTCGTGCTCGACCATGAGGACGCCGAGTCCGTCGCCGGCCAGATCGACCAGCAGCCGGCCGAAACCCTCGGATTCGGTCGAGTCCAGGCCCGATCCCGGTTCGTCGAGGAGCAGCAGCCGGGGCCGGGAGGCCAGCGCCCGGGCCAGCTCGGTCAGGCGGGCCTGGCCGGTCGACAGCGTGTCGGCCCTCTGGCCGGCGAGGTGGGATATGCCGGTCAGCTCCAGAAGCTCCGTAGTCGTCCCTTCGACGTCCACCCGCTTGCGGCTGAAGCGCCGGCGCATCTCGACGGCCACCCGGACGTTGTCCCGGACCGTCAGCGAGCCGAACACCTCCAGGCGCTGGAACGTCCGGGCCAGCCCCAGACGGGCCCGCTGGTGCACCGACCTCCGGGTGACGTCGTGGCCGTCGAGGAACACCCGCCCGCGGGTGGGCGCCTGCAGGCCGCTGATCACGTTGAACAGGGTGGTCTTGCCCGCCCCGTTGGGGCCGATCAGCCCCGTGATGATCCCTTCGTCGGCGTCGAGGCTCACGCCCGACAGGGCGTTGACCCCTCCGAAGCGGACGGCCACCTCATCGGTCCGCAGCAGGGACAAGGTCTCTCACCTCCTCCCGGGCGATGGCGGCCGAGCCGTTGGGCGGAGCCCACAGGTCGGCCGCGGCAGGAGCGGTCGGGCGGCCCCGGCCGGCGAGCAAGCCTTGCCACGAGTCGGATATCTGGCCGATGGTCCCGTTGGGGAACCGGGCCAGGCTCATGGCGCCGAGCCCGGTGAGGATCAGCCCGCTCTGGGAGAAGCGGCCGACGAGGTGGGGGTCGACCAGGCTGAAGAAGTTGTCGATCCAGTGGGCGGTGTAGCCGAAGCCCACGCTGAAGACCAGGCCGGCGATCAGCGCTCCGGCCGGTGAGGACACGCCCCAGATGTAGACGAGCAGCACCAGCGAGAGGCTCAGCTGGAAGAGGAAGTTGTTGCTGTTGACCTCCCTCTCGACCCCGCCCCACAGCGCTCCGCCGATACCGGCGATGGAGGCCGAGGAGGCGAACAGCAGGAGCTTGGTCAGGTTGAGGTTGGCCCCGAGGGTGGCGCACGCCGCCTGCGAGTCCCGGGTGGCGATCAGCAGGCGACCGATGGATCCGCGGCGCACGGCCAGGATGGCCACCGCGAACACGGCGAACATGACGCACTCGAAGAAGAGCTCCGACTTGGCCCCGGCCAGGCTGAGCCCGGGCAGGTGGACGCGGGGCACGCGCCGGTCATTGGCGCCCATGACCGACGGCTGCGAGAAGAAGAGGAAGTAGGCCAGCTCCCCGAAGGCGAGAGTCGACAGGGCCAGGTACAGGTCGCGCAGCCGCAGGCTGGGCAGCGCCACCAGGGCCCCCAGGCCCCCCGAGATCACCCCCACGCCGACCAGGCCGAGGATGCTGCCGCCGGGGGAGAGGGCCCCGAACAGCCAGGCCCCGAACCCCATGAAGGCGTACGGCGCCAGCGACACCTGCCCGCCGTACCCGGTCAGGAGGACGACCGAAAGGGCGGTGACCGACACCGCCACCCCCTCGCTGGTCTGGGCGATGAGCACCTGGCCGTGCATGAACTGCTCGACCACGATGGCACCGACCAGGAAGGTGGCGGCACCGACGAGGCTGCGGCGCAGGCTCGGCACGGGGAGGGTGTTGGTGGAGCGGGTGCCGGCCGAGCGGAGGCGGACGGGCCGCAGCACCAGGAGGATGGCGAAGAGGAAGAAGGTCGGCAGCACCGGCTTCAGGTTGGACATCCAGCCGCTGAGGGTGACGTAGCCGGTGACGTACTGGACGAGCAGCCCGAGGCTCATGGCGCCGGCGAAGGTGAGCGGCAGGCTCTTCATCCGGCCCAGCAGGGCCGCCGCGTACGCGTTTACGACGAGAAAGGTCAGGTCCAGGACCTGGAGGCCGCCGCCCGTGGGGCCGCTGGCCTGCAGGACCCCGGCCAGGGCGGCCAGGCCGGCGCCGATGGTCCACGACAGGGCGTTGAGCCGGGTGGGGTAGCCGCCGTTGAGCGCCATCAAAGGCCGGTCGTCCACCACGCCCCGCATGGCCACGCCGATGCGGGTCCGGAAGAAGAGGAAGCGGAGGCTGAGGGCGACGACCGCGGCCAGACCGATGGTGATCAGCTCCTGGTACGAGACCCGGTTGCCGAGGATCTGCACGAAGGCGCCCGGTCCGAAGAAGGCGACCAGCACCCGGTTGCTGTACGGCCACACCGTGTAGGCGAGGCCCAGCGAGAAGATCATCAGCCCGACCGTGACCACCATGGTGGTACCGGTGTCGGACGGGTCCAACGGGCGGATCAGGATCCGCTCCACCGCCATGCCGTAGAGGGGGGCGGCGACGAAGAGGACGACGAACAACGCGACGGGGGCGGCCCAGTGCCACTGCACCCGCAGCTGCCAATAGAGGAAGGCGGCGAGCATGCCGGTGGCGCCGTGGGCGAAGTTGAACACCCCCGACGTGGTGTAGGTGACCACGAGGCCGGTCGCCGCGATGGCGTAGATGGCGCCTATGGCCAGACCCGCGATCGTGTACCCGATGAAGGCGTCCATGGCTAGACCGCGGCCCTGGTGGCGATGGAGGTATCGATCCTCGCGGTCTCGGTTTGATACTGCGTTCCGAAGCGGTGTGCCGCCACGATCCTCCCCCGAAGCCCGGCGTGTCCGGGGCCCAGTTACACGAGTGCTGGTCTAAACAGTTTCACCCCGACGACGAGATGTCCTGGCGGTCGGTGTCCCATTGACCGGAATCGCCTTCCATAGTTTCACACCCATACCTCAGCGGCGCCTTCTGCGCCTCCCGGCTGATCGCAGGTCGGGCACCACCACACTGCTTCCATGGGCGTGCCGCACGCCGGGTGCACGACGGTGGACAGGGCCGGTGCTGCACCGCCGCCGGCGTGATCCGAGCTCCACTGCGCCAGCAGGCGGACGGCGCCGGCCAGGTCGCGACCGGCGTCGGTGAGCTCGTAGGTGTATCGGCGGGGGCGGTCCGAATAGGGCACGGCCAGGACCACGCCCTGGCTCTCCAGGTGGCGCAGGCGGGCGGCCAGGATGTTGGTGGATATCCCGGCCACCGTCTCCTGCAGGTCGGCGAAGCGCAGCGGAGCCGCCATGAGCGCCTCGACCAGGAGGAGCGACCAGCGGTCCCCGATGCGGGCCAGGGCGTCCGACAGGGCGGTGACGGGGGCCGGCATCCCCCAATTAGTAGCGCCCAGGGCCTGGCTCCGATAGGGTGACACTTGCAAGTTGCAAGTCACCTCTCGCCACCAGTCGGGCGGAGGACAGGTTCGCAAAGGAGACGTGATGTCGGCATTGGACGAGATCGGCGAGGCGGTGGCCCGGGTCGGTCAGCAGGTCGGGGTCAGCGTGGTGCGCATCGGCCGGGACGGGGGCCGGGGGGCCGGGGTGGTGGTGCGCGACGGGCACGTGGCGACCAGCGCCCACAACCTGCGGGGGCCGAAGGTGACGGTCACCTTCGCCGACGGCCGGGTGGCCACCGGCGACGTGAAGGCGGCCGACATCGAAGGCGACCTGGCGGTCATCGAGGTCGACACCTCCGGCGCGCCGGCGCTGTCGTGGGCCGCCACCGGACCCGGTCTGGGTCAGGTCGTCTTCGCCCTGGGGCCGGGGCGGGGCGGCGCCGGGCGGGTGACCGCCGGTCACGTTTCGGCCGTGGGCACCGCCTTCCGCGGACCGCGCGGGCGGCTCATCGAGGGCGCCTTCGAGCACACCGCGCTCGTCGGGCGCGGCTCCTCGGGGGGCCCGGTGGTCGACGCGTCCGGGGCTCTGGTCGGACTCAACACGCACCGGCCCGGGGACGGCCTCTACCTGGCCGTTCCGGCCGACGAGGCGCTGGCGGCCCGGGTCGACTCGCTGGCCCGGGGCGAGGCCCCCCGCCGCCCCCGCCTCGGTGTGGCCCTGGTACCGCCTCACGTGGCCCGGCGCCTGCGTGCCGCGGTCGGGCTCGAGGAGCGCGACGGGCTGCTGGTGCGCCACGTGGACGAGGAGGGGCCGGCCGCCGCGGCCGGCATCCGCCCCGGCGACCTGATCGTGGCCGTGGGTGGCTCGCCGGTGGCCGGCATCGACGCTCTGGCGGAAGCCGTCGAGGCCCATGGCGACGGCAACCTGGCCGTGACGGTGGTCCGGGGGGCGGAGGAGTTGACCGTCGAGGTCGCCTTCCAGCCGCCGGCCGGTGGGGACTGACCCTTCGGGACGAGCTCGTCGCGGCCGGCGAGCCCCGTCACGGGGCCGGACTCGGCCAGGCGGCGCGGACCTCCTCGGCCAGCGCCATCAGGTCGGCGCCGTAGGTGTCGAGCTTGGCCGGGCCGATGCCGCGCAGGGACAGGAGCCCGGTCTCCTGCGCCGGTAGGTGGATGGCGATCAGGCGCAGGGTGGCGTCGTCGAAGACGACGTAGGCCGGGACCTTGAGCGCTCGTGACCGCTCCGATCGCCAGGCCCGCAGCCGCTCCCATGCCTCGGCCGCGCCGGGATGGGCCAGGACCAGCCGGCGGCCCCCGGCTGTGACCCCCGTGCCGTAGCCGATCCGCTGCACCGCGGGGCCGCCCCCGACCCGGGTCAGGGCACCGTCGCCCTCCCAGCCCGTCACCTCGTGCTCGTGGCCGCCCAACGTGAACGAGACGCCCTGGGCCGCGGCCAGCATCTCTGCCGCCGGGTCGGGGGCGGCCCGCTCCCGTTGCGGGGCCCGGGCGGCGGGCGCCACACTGCGGACCGGCGCGGAGACGGGTCGGCCGGGCCGGTCCAACTCGGCGAGGAACGGCGACGGGTCCTCGGCGGCCACCACAGTGGCCGTCGTGATGGCCCTGGTGAGGCCCACGTGGAAGATGCGCCTCTCTTCCTCCTCGTCGCCTGACAGGCGATGAGGCAGCAGCCCGGCGCTGGCGTGGTGCACGACGACGTGGGCCCATTCCTGGCCCTTGACCGCGTGGATGGATGCCAGCGTCACGCCCTTCGGATCGCGGCCGCCGGCCAGCCGCTCGGCCAGCCAACCGGCGAAGCGGGCCGGATCCGGTTCCAGGGCGGCCAGCTCCGACAGCGCGTCCAGATCGTCGGTGTGGGCCGCGATGGCGCCGTGGCTCCACTGGTCCAATGCCGCCGCGCTGGCGTCCAGGCCGCCGCCCCCGATGCGACGCCGCACCACGTCGAGGACACCGGCCGTGCCTCTGGGCGCGGCCCGCCGGACCAGGTCGACGTCTCGGGCCAGCGCCTCGATCTTGTCCGCATCGCGGGCGCTGCCCTTCTCCTCCAGCCAGAGGGCCAGCCCTTCGAGCGAGTCGGCCCGGCGGGGCCGGGCCAGCAGGTCGAGCAACGCGTTGCCCATGCCCCGCTTGGGCCGGCGGGCCGCTTCGCGTAGAGCCCCGCCGGGCAGCCGGTCGGGTGGGGCGGCGGCCACCTCGAGCCAGGCCAGGGCTCCCCGTACCCCGCCCCGCTGCAAGTACCGGCCGTCCCCGCGGGCGTCGACCGGGACGCCCCCGTGGCCGAGGAGGACCTGGACGGGGACCAGGGAGGCGTTGACCCGGCTCAGGACGGCGATGTCGGCCGGCCGGGCACCTCCGCCGATCAGCTCCAGGACCCGCGCCACCGTGGCCGCCGCCGGTCGGTCGCCACCGTCCACCACGATCGGCTGCGCCGGCTCGTCGGCGGCCGGCGGGCGGGCGGCGCGAATCGTCTTGGGCACCCGCACCGCGTTCCTCGTCAGCAGGTTGGCTGCCGCCTCCACCACTCCCGGCGGGCAGCGGTAGTTGACCTCCAGGGCGTGGTGGGCGGCACCCGGGAACCAGGTGCCGAAGTCCACCAGCCAGCGGGGCGTGGCCCCGGCGTACCCGTAGATGGTCTGGTCGTCGTCACCGACCGCGAAGACGGAGCCGGCCGGACCGCTCAGCAGGCGGATGAGAAGCATGTGGGCCGGCGTCAGGTCCTGGAACTCGTCGACGAGCAGCACCCGGGCGAAGCGCTGGCTGCGGGCCCTGTGGGCCGGATCGGCCAGCAGACGCTCGATGGCGACGGTCACCTGGTCGTCGAAGTCCACCGCGTCGCGTGCCGCCAACTCGTGCCGGAAGGCACGCGCCACCCGGTCCAGGTCGGACACGTCGCCCAGCTCCTCCTCCACCAGCGCGGGCCGGGCCAGGCCCAGCCGGACCCGGCTCAGGGCCTCGATCCACGGTGCCGCCGGATCGGTCTCCGCCCGGCGGGGGAAGGCCACGAAGCCCCCGAGGATGCGGCGCACCTCGAGCTCCTCGAGCGTGGTGGACCGGCCACACAGGCGCAGCGCGAGCGCGTTGAGGGTCCGGATGCGCAGCCCTTCGACGTCCGCGAGCCGTTGGCGCATCTCCGTGGCGGCCCGCACGTTGTAGGCGACCAGTGCCAGCGCCCCCGGTGGCAGGCCCCACTGCTGGACCAGCTGGCGGGCCCGCTCGGTCAGCACCCTGGTCTTGCCCGATCCGGCGGGGGCGATCACCCGGGCCCCTCCGGCCGGCTCCGCCACTGCCGCGTACTGGTCGGGCGCCAACTCTCCGGCGGCCGGGTCCGGCCGGCCCAGCGGCCGTAGCCATCCGTGCTCCAGGGATATGCGGTGGACCACGTCGGCCCCGGTCCGGGCGGCCAGCCCGGCGTCGAGCGGGCCACCGTCGCACCAGGCCGGGGTCCCGTCCGGCAGCACCACGTCGCCCGCCGCTTCCCCCTTCGCCCCGCCGCCGGCCGCCCGGGTGGCTCCTGCCCGCACCGCGTCGTCGCCCCAGCGCCACACCAGCCGCGCCGGGTCCCGGCCGTCCACCGAGTTGGCCCACACCGCGTGGTGGAGGCGCTCGCCGGCCAGATCCAGCTCCACCGGCCATTCGCAGGGAGCCCGGCCCTCCACCGTCTCAGCCGGGGGCCGGGCCGGATCGTCGAGGCCGACGCCGGGGACCAACTCGATGACCAGCGGCCGCCGCTCGAGCCAGGAGCCGTGCAGGTCCCGCGCCAGACCCGGGTCGACCGCGGCGACCGTCCGCCGCTCGCAGTCGCCCCACTCGGCCGGGGCGGCCTGGCCGGGGGCGACCACGATGGACCGGCCCAGCACGGTGATGTCGGTCATCCGGCCATGATCGCCCACGGGTGAGACCTCGCCCTCCCATCCCTCACCGACCCATCCCTCACCGACCCAGCCCTCACCGACCCAGCCCTCACCGGCCCAGCCCTCACCGGCCGCCCCCCGGGTGGCCACGATCGGGGGGCGCGGGGCTGGCGGGGGAGGACTCGAACCTCCAACATACGGCTCCAAAGGCCGTCGTTCTGCCATTGAACTACCCGCCACCGGTACGCGGGGCCCCACCAGGCTCGCGCAAATGCCCGCCCGCCGTTGATAGAACAGAGGCATGCCGGACGAATCGCAGCTGTCTGCCGTGGTGCTGGCCGCCGGGGAGGGCACCCGGATGCGCTCCGAGCGGCCCAAACCGCTGCACCGGCTCTGCGGGCGGCCCATGGTGCTCCACGTGCTCTACGCCCTGGCCGAGCTGGAGCTGACCCGTGCCGTGGTGGTGGTCGGCCACGGCGCCTCGCGCGTCACGAAGGCGGTGGGCGAGCAGCCGCCGCCCGGGCTGCACATCGACTTCGTGGAGCAGCGGGTCCAGCGCGGCACGGGTGACGCCGTCTCGGTGGCCCTCACCGCCTTCCCCGACGACGACGTGGACGACGACGACATCATCGTCCTGCCCGGTGACACCCCCCTCCTCCGGCCCCCGACCCTTGCTGCGCTGGTCCGGACCCACCGCCGGGCCGGCGCCGCGGCGACCGTGCTCACCGCACGGGTCGAGCAGCCCGCCGGCTACGGGCGGGTGGCCCGGGACCGCAAGGGAGGGGTGGCCCGCATCGTCGAGCACGCCGACGCCACCGAAGAGGAGCTCGAGATAGAGGAGGTCAACACCTCGATATACGTGTTCCGACGCTCCGTGCTGGCCCCGTCGCTGCGCCGCCTCACTCCCGACAACTCGCAGGGCGAGTACTACCTCACCGACGTGGTCGCGGTGCTCCACGACGCCGGCTACCCGGTCGTCTCCATGGTGGTCGAGGACAGCATGGAAGCGGCCGGGGTCAACGACCGCCACCAGCTGTCCATCGCCGAGGCCGAGCTGCGGGCCCGGATCAACGAGCGGTGGATGCGCCGGGGTGTCACGATGGTCGATCCGGAGGCTACGTACGTCGACTCGGCCGTCGAGCTGGCCGCCGACGTCGTCCTCTATCCGGGCACCCAGCTGCAGGGCCAGACCGTCGTCGAGGCGGGCGCCGAGCTCGGCCCCTACACCCAGCTGGCCGACTGCCTCGTCGGGAAGGCGGCGGTCGTCACCGCCACCGTCGGGCGTCACGCCCACATCGGAGCGGAGGCCCGGGTCGGGCCGTGGGCCTACCTGGCACCCGGCACCCGGGTGGCACCCGGCACCGAGACGGGGGCCGGGTTCGGGGAAGGCCCCGGCCCGGTAAGCTGACAGCCCCGGGAACCGAAGGCACGAGCTGACACTGGACGGAATGGACAGGGGCAACTAGTTGACGACTGACGAATCCGGCCGGAGCGCCTCTATCGAGCTCACCCCGACGAGGAAGCTCCACGTGATGACCGGACGGAGCCACCCGCAGCTGGCCCGGGAGGTCGCCGACCACCTCGGGGTGGAGCTGTCCGATCCCAAGCTGGTGGACTTCGCCAACGGGGAGATACGGCCCCGCTTCGCCGACTCCGTGCGCGGCGCCGACGTGTTCGTCATGCAGTCCCACGGCTGGTCCCCGGGCCGGTCGGTCAACGACTCCCTGATGGAGCAGTGGATCATGATCGACGCGGCCAAGCGGGCGTCGGCCAAGCGCATCACCGCCGTCTGCCCCTACTACGGCTACTCCCGGCAGGACCGCAAGTCCAAGGAGCGGGAGCCGATCACGGCCCGCATGGTGTCCGACTTCTTCAAGGCGGCCGGGGCGGACCGGATCATGTCCATCGACCTGCACTCGGGCCAGATCCAGGGCTTCTTCGACGGACCGGTCGACCACCTGACCGCGGTGCCGCTGCTGACCGAGTACCTCCGGGAGCACGCGCCCAGCGGCGACTTCGTGATGGTGGCGCCCGACACCGGCCGGACCAAGGTCGCCGAGCAGGCCGCCCGCCACGCCGGCTCCGCCGGGGCCGTCGCCGCGGTGTACAAGCGTCGCCCGAAGGACGCCGTCAACCAGGTCCAGGCCCTCGACGTCATGGGCGAGGTGGACGGCCGCATGTGCGTCCTCATCGACGACATGATCGACACTGCCGGCACGATCTGCGCCGCGGCGGAGATCCTCCTCGACAAGGGCGCCCGCGACGTGTGGGCCATGTGCACCCACCCCGTGCTGTCCGACCCGGCCGTGGACCGGCTCAAGAACTCGTCGATCTCCCGGGTGGTAGTCACCGACACGCTGCCCCTGCCGCCGGAGAAGCAGATCGACAAGATCGACGTCGTGTCCATCGCCCCGGTGGTGGCGGCCTGCATCGAAGCCGTGTTCACCGACCACTCGGTCTCCCAGATCTTCGACGGGGAGAACCAGACCTGACCCGGCGGGGCGAATCCGGGACCTGATCCGGCTAGACTGCCCGGGTCCCGAAAACGAGGAGCTAGAGAAGCGATGGCAGAGATCACCCTTGTAGCCGAGCCGGGTCGGGTCACCGGTTCGAGCCAGTCGCGCCGGCTGCGGGCCGACGGGCGGATCCCGGCCGTCGTCTACGGCCACGGGACCACCGCCATCTCCGTCTCGGTCGACGGGCGCGAGCTGCGCCACGCCCTGTCCGGCGAGTCGGGCACCAACCAGCTGCTCCAGCTCAAGGTCGGCTCCGACACCCACCTGGCCCTGGCCCGCGTGCTGCAGCGCCACCCGGTGCGCCACACGGTGGTCCACGTGGACTTCCAGATCGTGAGCCGCGACGAGGTCATCGCCGCCGACGTGCCCATCATCCTGACCGGCGAGGCCAAGGCGGTGGAGCAGGAGCAGGGCCTGGTCGAGCAGCAGCTGACCGCGCTCACCGTCAACGCCACCCCGGGCCGCATCCCCAACTCGATAGAGGTCGACATCACGGGTCTCAAGGTCGGCGAGGCCATCCGCGTCGGCGACCTGCCGCTGCCCAGCGGGGTGACCACCGACACGCCTGAGGACGAGATAGTGGTCATCGCCTCGGTCTCCCGGGTGGCCGCCGAAGTGGAGGCGGCGGAGGCGGCCGAGGCCGCCGAGGGGGCCGAGGCGGAGGGCGGCGCGGAAGGGGCCGGGACGGCCGGAGGCGGCGGAAGCGCCGACACCGGCGCCGCCGGCTCGGGCGGCGACTCCGCCACCAGCGAAGCCGGGGCCGAGGGCTAACTGCTCCGCCCGGGCACCACGGGGCCGCGCACCGGCACCCCGTCGGATCTTCTCGCCGTCGGCCTGGGCAACCCGGGCCGCGAGTACGCCGGCAGCCGCCACAACGCCGGCGCCGATGTAATCGCCCGCCTGGCTGCCCGCCACGGCGGGACCCTCAAGCGGTCCAGGGAGCGCGCCCTCGTCGCCGAGGTGGTGGTGTCGGGCGCCCGGCTGGCCCTCGCCTTCCCCCAGACGTACATGAACGACTCCGGTCAGGCCGTCGGCCCGCTCGTCCGGCGCTTCGGTATCGAGGACCTGGCCCGGCTGGTCGTGGTGCACGACGAGCTCGACCTCCCGCTCGGCGTCGTCCGGGTCAAGGCGGGAGGCGGTCTGGCCGGCCACAACGGGCTGCGGTCGATCAAGGCCCACCTCCATTCGGACGCCTTCAGCCGGATCCGCATCGGAATCGGCAAGCCGCCCGGCGGCAAGGAGCACGGTGCCGATCACGTCCTGAAGACGCCGGCCCGCAAGGTGCGGGAGGAGCTCGAGGTCAGCATCGAGGTGGCCACCGACGCGGTGGAGTGCATCCTGGCGGAGGGCGTCTCGGTGGCCCAGAACCGGTTCAATGGACCGCGTGAATGATCCCGGGGGGGCGGCCGGCGCGCTGGCCCCCCTCCTCCCCCTCCTACGCCACGACGAGACCTTCACCGGGCTGCGCCACCTGCGCAGCGTGGTGGTGGCCGTCCCCGACCCGGCCCGGGCCTTCGCCGTCGCCGGCATCGCCGAGGCGTCGATGCGCCACCCCACCGTGGTGGCCGTCCCGACCAACACCGAGGCCGAGCGGCTGGCCCACGACGTCGCCGCCTTCCTCGGCCCCGACGAGGTCGACGTGTGCCCGGCGTGGGAGACGCTGCCCTTCGAACGGGTGAGCCCGAGCATCGAGACCATGGGCCGGCGCCTGCGAACCATGTGGCGCCTCCGGGCCGGCGCCGCCGGGCACCCCGAACGGATACCGAAGGTCCTCATCGCCCCCGTGCGGTCCCTGCTCCAACGCCTCGGTCCGCACGTCGAGGACTCCGATCCGGTCGTCATCGGCAAGGGCGACCAGGTCGACCCCGACCAGCTCGTGGCCCGCCTGGTCGGGATGGGTTACCGGCGGGAGTACCAGGTGGAGCACCGCGGCGAGATCGCGGTGCGGGGCTCCATCGTGGACGTCTTCGGTTCGACCGCCGACGTGCCGGTCCGCATCGACCTGTGGGGCGACGAGGTGGACCGCCTGACCGAGGTCTCCGTCGGTGACCAGCGCTCCACGGACGAGGTCGCCTGTGTCGAGCTCTTCGGATGCCGGGAGTTGCGCCCGACCGACGAGGTGCGGGAGCGGGCCGGGCAGCTGATCGCCTCGGCGCCGTGGGGGCGGGCGCAGTGGGAGCGGCTCTCCGAGGGCCTCGTCTTCGACGGCATGGAGTCCTGGCTGCCGTGGCTGGCCGACGAGGAGCACCTGCTGGTCGACCTTCTCCCGCCCGGGGCGCTGGTGCTCCTGGTCGAGCCCCGGCGCATGCGGGACCGGGCCGCCGAGCTGCTCGACGAGGAAGCGGCTCTGGCCGCCACCCTGGCCACCACCTGGGGTGCCAAAGACGAGGAATTTCCCCGGCTGCACCTGCCCTTCGACCGCCTCCTGGCCCGCAGCGAGGCGGCGGCGTGGACCGTGACCGCTGCTCCCGAAGGTCCCGGGACAGAGGTGGTGGCGGCCACCGGATGGGACCCGGTGGTGGGCGACGGCGAGCGGCTCATGGGCCAGCTGCGCGACCTGCGGGGCCGAGGCTACCGGATCGTGGTGTGCGCCGACGGGCGGGGCTCGGGGGCCCGGCTGGCCGCCCTGCTGACCGACCACGGGGTGGCGGCCCAGCTGCACGCCGACGGGGAGGCGGGCGACATCTCGAAGCCGGGGGCCCGGGTGGTGGTCCAGCCGCTGGAGCGGGGGTTCCTCTACCCCGCTCTGCAGCTGGCCGTGCTGTCCGAGGGCGACGTCACCGGGCGGCGCCGGGCCCACCGCAGCCCCCGCCCGCGGGCCCGCAACGCGGAGACGTACTTCGACGATCTCAGGGCCGGGGCGTTCGTGGTGCACTACCAGCACGGCGTCGGCCGCTTCGGCGGCATGGTCCGCCGGTCCATCGCCGGGGTGGAGCGGGACTACCTGCTGCTCGAGTACAAGGGCGGCGACAAGCTGTACGTCCCCTCCGACCAGGTCGACCTCCTGCGCCCCTACACCGGTGGGGAGTCGCCCACTCTCAACCGCCTCAACGGCTCGGACTGGCAGAAGGCCAAGTCGCGGGTGCGGGCCGCGGTGCGGGAGATCGCCCAGGAGCTGGTGGTGCTGTACCAGAGGAGGATCAACTCGCCCGGCCACGCCTTCGCTCCCGACTCGCCCTGGCAGCAAGAGATCGAGGAGTCCTTCCCCTACCAGGAGACACCCGACCAGCTCAAGGCCATCGACGAGGTCAAGGCCGACATGGAG
>Ga0066702_10000177_pt1 | contig 13407 bp, 10 predicted proteins | sample GraSoiAngelo_151_FD_66507 | JGI IMG/M metagenome (GOLD analysis project Ga0066702, IMG submission 66507) | Grasslands soil microbial communities from the Angelo Coastal Reserve, California, USA - 14_1009_12_20cm | ecosystem: Environmental > Terrestrial > Soil > Grasslands | place: USA...
CGGGAACACGCATGGTCGGCCGGTGGTACCGACGGCCCACCCGATCTGTTGCCGTTCGCCGCACCCGCCCGCGGCGGCGGTCCGGTCGGCGACGTGCTGACGGGCGTCGAGGCCGGCGAGGAGGTCGGCGTCGACGAGCTCGTGACACTCCTGTCGGCCCGGGGCCCCGACCTCGCCCGCGTGTGCGCCGTCGCCGACGACCTCCGGCGCGACGCGGTCGGTGACGTCGTGACGTTCGTCCGCAACCGCAACATCAACTACACGAACGTCTGCACGTTCAAGTGCCGCTTCTGCGCGTTCTCGAAGGGCCCGCTCTCGCTGAACCTCCGCGGGACGCCGTACCTGCTCGAGCTCGAGGAGATCCAGCGGCGCGTCGTCGAAGCCGTCGAGTGCGGCGCGACAGAGGTGTGCCTCCAGGGCGGGATCCACCCCGACTTCGACGGCGATTACTACGTGGACGTGACGCGCGCCGTCAAGGCCGCCGCGCCCGACATCCACGTCCACGGCTTCACCGCGCTCGAGGTGACCGAAGGGGCCCGCCGGCTGGGCGAGCCGCTCGACCGGTACATGCGCCGGCTGATGGATGCCGGGCTGCGCAGCCTCCCGGGTACCGCGGCCGAAATCCTCGACGACTCCATCCGGGCCGTCCTCTGCCCGGACAAGATCGACACCCAGCAATGGTTGGACGCCCACCGCACGGCCCACTCGGTCGGGCTCCGCTCCAACATCACGATCATGTTCGGTTCCGTCGAGACCCCCGAGCACTGGGCCCGGCACATCGCCGTGACCCGGGCCCTCCAGAAGGAGACAGGCGGCTTCACCGAGTTCGTCGGGTTGCCGTTCGTGCACATGGCCGCGCCCATCTACCTCCAGCGCAAGGCCCGCCGGGGCCCGACGTGGCGGGAAGTGGTCCTCATGCACGCGGTGGCCCGCATCGCCTACCGCGGGGTGATCGACCACATCCAGGCGTCCTGGGTCAAGCTCGGGGTGGACGGGGTCCGCCAACTCCTCCGAGCCGGGGTGGACGACCTGGGCGGGACGCTGGTCAACGAGAACATCTCCCGGGCGGCGGGGGCATCCCACGGCCAGGGGCTGACGGAAGAGGACTTCCGGGCCATCGTCGAGCCCATCGGCCGGCGTCTGGAGCAGCGCACCACGCTGTACGGGCGGGTCGCCCACGCCTGAGCGGCGGCCCTAATGTGCCCGCATGCGAGCCGTGGTGTGCCGGCAGTTCGGGGGTCCTGACGCCCTCGAGATCGGTGAAGTGGACGAGCCGGGGGTGGGCCCGGGCCAGATCCTCGTCGAGGTGAAGGCCTGCTCGGTCAACTTCCCGGATCTCCTGATGATCCAGGACCTCTACCAGTTCAAGCCGGCTCTGCCCTTCGTTCCCGGCAGTGAGGTGGCCGGCGTGGTGCGCCAGGTCGGAGAGGGCGTGGACCGCTTCCAACCGGGCGACCGGGTGCTGGGGTCGTCGCTGTTCGTGGGGGGCCTGGCCGACGCGGCCGCGCTGGCCGCCGACACCACCGTCGCCATCCCCGACGAGGTCGACTTCGCCGACGCGGCGGGTCTTCTCTACGCCTATGGCACCTCCCATCACGCCCTGAAGGACCGGGCCCACCTGCAGGCGGGCGAGTCCCTGCTGGTGCTCGGGGCGGCCGGCGCGGTGGGCCTGGCGGCGGTCGAAATCGGCAAGGTCCTGGGGGCGCGGGTGATCGCCGCCGCGTCGACCGAAGAGAAGCTCGACCTGTGCCGCAAGTACGGGGCGGACGAGGTCGTCAACTACACCACCGAGGATCTCAAGCTCCGGGTCCGGGAGCTCACGGACGGCCAAGGGGCGGACGTCGTGTACGACCCTGTGGGCGGTCCGTACTCGGAGCCGGCGCTGCGGTCGACGGCATGGGACGGCCGCTTCCTGGTGGTCGGTTTCGCCGCCGGCGACATCCCCCGCATCCCGCTCAACCTGGCCCTCCTGCGGGGCTGCAGCATCGTCGGGGTCTTCTGGGGCTCGTTCGTGATGCGCGAGCCGGACCGCCACCGGGCCAACGTGGCCGAGATGGTCGGCTGGTGGAAGCAGGGCCGGCTGCGGCCCCACACGTCGGCGACCTACCCGCTGGAGCAGGCCGCGGCCGCCCTGCGGGACATGGCCGAGCGGCGGGCCATGGGCAAAGTGGTCGTGATCCCTTAGCGGGGAGGAGGGCAGCGACGCTGATGGACCAGGGATGAGGGATCAGGTGGTGGGCGGCCCGGGGAAGGGCGGCTCCGACCGCCGGAAGAGGACCTCCTGGGTGAGCATGGCCCCCACCCGCCCGGCCCGGTCCTGCACCATGCCGGTGTAGAGACCCCGGCCCCCGCCCGCCTTGAGCGGCCACATCTCCAGCAGGACCCACTCGTCCATGCGCAGCGGCTCGTGGAACCAGAGCGCGTGGTCGATGCTCGGGCCGCCACGGGGGATCCCGGGCACCACGCCGTCGCCGAACCCAGACCCGAGGTCCGAGGCGTAGGCGAGGACGCAGGCGTGCAGCACCGGGTCGTCGGGAAGGGGGCGGTGGGTGCTGACCCACATCCGGGCCGGCACCGGCCACTGCGCGCCCTCGTAGGGGGTCACCGGAGGGAGAGGCCGGATCTGCATCATCGACTGGAACCGGGAGAAGGGAGCCCGGCCCTCGAGGTCCTCCGGCTGGGCCGCCGGGGCGCGGGGCGAGCTCCACTCCGCGCCCTCCCGCGGGGTCTGGAAGGACGCCGACATGCTGAAGATCACCTCCCCGTTCTGCACCGCCACCACGTGGCGGGCCGAGAACGAGCCGCCGTCGCGATCGCGCGCCACCCGGAGGATCACGGCCCGGTCGGCCCGCCCCGGCCGCAGGAAGTACCCGTGCAGGGAGTTGGGCAGGCGGCCTTCCGGCACCGTGTAGGCGGCGGCCCGCAGCGCCTGCGCCGCCACCTGGCCGCCGTAGAGGGCGGGCCGCAGCCGGGACGTGGACTCGTGCATCCCCCGGTACAGGTCGACGTCGAGCTCCTCGAGGTCGAGCAGTTCGGCCAGGTCGTCTGTCGTTCGCACTTCCGAAGCGGGTGCCATGGCCCGCCGACGATACCGACGGGCGATACTTGGGGCCATGCCCAGACTGCGCCAGGTGCCCCGCGCCGAAGCCACCGACCCCGGCGTGATCGCCACCTATGACCTGCTGTTCGGCCCCAAGGACCCCGTAGCCGAACCGGGCACCGCCACCGGGACCCCCGGCGACTGGTGGACGGTGTTCGCCAACGCGCCCGAAGTGCTGCGCCACGCCAACCTCGGCTTCGTGCTGTACAGCAGCGTGTCACTGGACGCCGAGCTGCGGGAGATCGGCCAGACCCGGGCCGGGTGGATCATGGCCAGCCAGTTCGTGTTCTCGCAGCACTGCAAGTCGTGCCGCGCCCTCGGCATGAGCGAGGAGAAGATCGCCGCCATCCCCGGCTGGGCCGTCTCCGACCAGTTCAGCCCCGTGGAACGGGCCGTACTGGCCTACACCGACGCCCTCGCCCTCGATCGTGGCCGGGTGCACGACGACGTCTTCGAGACGCTCCGCCGGCACCTGTCGGACCGCCAGATCGTGGAGCTGACCTACGTGGTGTCGCTGTACATCATGCACGCCATGATGACGAACGCCCTGCGCCTCGAGTTCGACGATGTGCCCGACCGCATCGTCGAGGTGCCCGGCGACACCGACGCCTGGTCGGGCCTGCACCGCTCGGCCGGGGGCGACACCCCGTCCTAGGATCGGCGGCCATGCCAGGAGCCGACGCCGCGCCCGACGCGTTGCCCGCCGATCTCGCCGCCGACCTGCACCAGGCGGCGGCCGCCACCATGGAGGAGGCCGTGGCCATCCGCCGGCGGATCCACGCGCAGCCGGAGCTGGGGTTGGAGCTGCCCCGCACGCAGGAGCTGGTGGCCGACCGGCTCGCCGCCATCGGGCTGCGGACGGTCAAGGGCCGGGACTGCTCCTCGGTGGTGGCCGTGCTCGAAGGCGATCGGGAGGGGCCCACCACGCTGCTGCGGGCAGACATGGACGCCCTCGAGATGCCCGAGGACACGGGGCTCGACTTCGCCTCCGAGATGCCGGGGCGTATGCACGCGTGCGGCCACGACACCCACACCGCCATGCTCCTGGCCGCCACCCGCATCCTGCACGACCGCCGCGGCGAACTGGCCGGCCGGGTGGTGCTGATGTTCCAGCCCGGCGAGGAGGGCCACGACGGGGCCAAGGTCATGATCGACGAGGGGCTGCTCCGCGACCACCATCCCGACCGGGCCTTCGCCCTGCACATCTCCTCCGTCCTGCCGTCCGGCTGGCTCAGCACCCGGCCCGGGACCCTCATGGCATCGGCCGACGAGTTCCACCTCACCGTCACCGGGCGGGGCGGCCACGCCTCGATGCCGCACGACGCGGCCGATCCGGTACCCGTGGCCTGCCAGATCGTGACCGCCATCCAGTCCATGGTCACCCGGACCATCCCGGCGTTCGACCCCGCGGTGGTGACGGTGAGCACCATCCATGGAGGCACCGCCACCAACGTCATCCCCGAGTCGGTCGTGCTGGGGGGCACCGTGCGGGCCGTGTCAGACCGCTCCCGTGAGACCGTGCTGGCCGCCCTGAGGGACATGTCCCGTCACATCGCCGAGGCCCACGGGCTGACCGCCGAGTTCGAGATCATGCCCCACAGCTATCCCGTGACCGTCAACGACGACACGTTCGCCGGCCACACGCTGTCGGTGGCCCGGAGCCTGGCCGGCGACGCCGCCATGGCCATGCCGACCCCGGTCATGGGGGCGGAGGACTGGTCCTACGTGCTGCGCCAGGTGCGGGGCAGCATGGCCTTCCTCGGCGGCGCTCCCGCGGGGGTGGACCGGCCCGCGCCCAACCACTCCAACCACTTCATGATCGACGAAGACGCCATGACGACCGGGATCGCCATGTACGCCGGGATGGCCCTCTCGGCCGAGCCGGCCCCGGTATGACCCAGACCGACCAGCTGGTGGCCAACGCCGCCACCTATCTCGAGCGGAGCGGCCACGACGGCAGCCGGCCCGTCCGGCCGGCGCTGCAGCTGGCCATCGTGGCGTGCATGGACTCCCGCATAGACCTGTTCGCCCTGTTCGGGCTCAACGTCGGCGACGCCCACGTCATCCGCAACGCAGGCGGCCTGGTGACCGACGACGCGGTCCGCTCGCTGGCCATATCCCAGCGTTTCCTCGGCACCCGCGAGATCGTGCTGGTGCACCACACCAACTGCGGCCTGCACGGCCTCGACGACGACCAGCTGGCATCGGACCTCGAGGCGGAGACGGGGCACCGCCCGGGATGGCGGGCGGGGGGCTTCACCGACCCGGCCGAGGACGTGCGGCGGTCGATCGAGCGCATCCGCTCCGACCCGTTCATCCCCTCCAAGCTGGTCCGGGGCTTCGTCTTCAACGTGGAGACCGGGCGGCTCGCCGAAGTGGGAGCCTGACCCGGGGTCACGCGTTCTGCAGGCCCGACGACATCCTGTTCGTCGTCTCGATGTACTCCTCGACCATGTCGTAGATGACGTCCTTGGCCGGCCGCACCTGGTTCATGCGGCTGACGATCTGGCCGACCGGCATCCCGGTGAGCTCCTTGTTGTGGGCCCGGGAGATGCGCCGCATGGCCTTCGAGTTGAGTATGAACTGCAGCGGCATGGGCAGCGTGCCCGGCGACTCGGGCGCCTCCCACGCCGCCGTCCAGGCGGTGCGCAGCTGGCGGGCCGGCTTGCCGGTGAGGGCGCGCGACCGCACCGTGTCCGTGGAACGGGCCCGCAGCAGCTTCTCCATGGCGATGTCGCCGGTGTTGGCCTCGGTGACCGTCAACCAGATGGAGCCGGTCCACACCCCCTGCGCGCCGAGGGCCATGGCGGCGGCCATCTGGCGGCCGGAGCCGATCCCGCCGGCGGCCAGCACCGGTACCGGGGCGACGGCGTCCACCACGTCGGGGACGAGCACCATGGACGCCACCTCGCCGGTGTGGCCGCCGGCCTCGTAGCCCTGGGCGACGATGATGTCGACGCCCTGCTGCACGTCGCGGATGGCCTGCTCGACCCGGCCGATGAGAGCCGCCACCTTGACCCCCTGCGCATGGGCCCGGTCGATGGCCTCCTTGGGCGGGGGGCCCAGGGCGCTGGCCAGCAGCGCGATGTCGTGGGCCAGGGCCACGTCGATCAGCGGCGTGCCGGACGCCTCGGTCCAGCCCAGGACGCCTTCGCCGACCAGCCCGTCGCCCAGCTCCGACCCCGCCTCCTCGTCGTCGTCGGAGAGGGGCGGCACGCCGTGGTCGGCCAGGATCTTGTCGACGTAATCCCAATGGGCCTGGTCGATCATGCCGTACAGCTGGCGGGCCAGATCCTTCGTCTCGTGGAGGCCGGCGTCGCGGTCGGCCGTCTTGACCGGCATGACCACGTCCACCCCGTAGGGCTTGCCGCCGCAGTGCTCGTCGATCCACGACAGCTCGATCTCGAGCTGATCGGGGGTGAAGGCGAGCGCCCCGAGCACCCCCATGCCGCCGGCCCGGCTCACCGCGGCGGCCACGTCACGGCAGTGAGTGAAGGCGAATATCGGGAACTCGATCCCGAGCACGTCGCAGATGTCGGTCTTCATGCACCCCTCCCCGGAGCCAGAACTAGAACCTGTTTCAATATATAGTTCCGGGAAAAAGGGGAGGAAAAGTCCAGTGGCCTACACCGTGATTCTCGTCGACGAGCCCGCCGAAGGGGTGCGGCGCATCACCCTCAACCGGCCCGAGAAGAGGAACGCCCTCTTCCATCCGCTGCGGGGCGAGATCCTCGAGGCGCTGCGGGAGGCGGACCAGGACGACTCGGTCCGGGTCAGCATCGTGCGCGGTGCCGGCAAGTGCTTCTCGGCCGGCTACGACCTCGGGGGTGGAAACGAGGGGCTGGAAATGCCGTACTACACGCCCGGGGGCGACGGGCAGTGGCCCCGCCACGTCACCGAGGGGTGGATGAGCATCTGGGATCTGGCCAAGCCCGTCATCGCCCAGGTGCACGGCTACTGCCTGGCCGGCGGCAGCGAGCTGGCCTCGGGCTGCGACCTCATCTACGTCGCCGAGGACGCCCAGATCGGGTACCCGGCCGTGCGCTTCGGCGTGCCGGACATGCACTTCCACGCCTGGACCATGGGCATGCGCAAGGCCATGGAAGCCATGCTCACGGGAGACTCCATGTCCGGCCTCGAGGCGGTCGAGGTGGGCTGGGCCAACGCCGCCTTCCCCATCGACCAGCTCGACGAGCAGGTCGTGACCGTGGCGTCCAAGATCGCCAAGCTGCCGCCCGACATCGTCCAGATCAACAAGCGGGTGGTGCACCGCCAGATGGAGGTCATGGGCCTGCGCACCGGTATCCGGATCGGCACCGAGCTGTGCGCGCTGGGCACCCGGCAGGACTCCATGCGGGCCTTCATCAAGGAGATGCAGGGCGGCCTGACCCAGGCCCTGACCAAGCGCGACGCCCCGTTCGGCGACTACCGCACCGCCGACCAGCAGCCCTCGGCGCCGGCCACCAACGGCTCCTGAGCCGCCGGGCCTAGACGCACACCCCTTCGGCGACCAGGCGCCCGACATCTTCCGGGGACACCCCGAGCACCCGTCCCAGCACCTCGACCGTGTCGGCGCCCAGGCAGGGCGCCGGGGCGGCGGTGCGCAACCCGGTGACCGACATCCGCAGCGGATTTCCCTCGTGGCGCTCCGTCCCGACCTCCGGGTGGATCAGCTCGACGAAGAACCGCCGCGCCAGCAGGTGCTCGTCTTCGAGCTGCTCGAGCGGTCCCATGACCGGGACAGCCGACACGCCCCGGTCCTGCAGGGCGGCGGACAGTTCCACGGCGTCCTCCCCCACCGTCCACGCCGCGACCCGCGCCGCCACCTCCGCCGAGCGGGCCAGCCGTTGATCCAGGATCGCCAGGTCGGGATCGGGCGCCCAACCGGCCACCTCGCACAGCGCCGCCCACTCGGCGTCACCGGCCGCCACGATGGCCACCCACCGGTCCTCCCCCCGGGCCGGGAACACACCGTGGGGGCTGGCAGAATCACTGTCGTTACCTGACGGGCCCGGATCGGCGCCGGCCACCCACCCCTCCATGTAGACCTCGCCCCGGGTGTAGGCGGCGAACTCGGTCTGGGCCAGGTCCAGGTGCTGCCCCTCCCCGGTCCGGGACCGGTGGTCGAGGGCGGCCAGCACGCCGGCGGCCAGGAACTTGCCGGCGATGTGGTCGGGATGGTTGAGCGACGTCCCGCACGGATAGGGCGCGTCACGGTGGTTCCACAGCAGGTGCAGCCCTACGAAACCCAGGTTGAGGGGCCCATAGGCAGGCATCCCGGCGAGAGGACCGGTGCGGCCGTACCCCTGCGACGAGGCGTACACCACCCCCGGGTTGGGCCCTTTGACATCCTCGTAACCCAGACCCAGCCCGTCGAGCACGCCCCCGCGGAAGTTCTCGACGACGACGTCGGACCGGGCGCAGAGCTCGAACGCCAGCCGGCGCCCCTCCTCCGTGTCCAGGTGCAGGGCCACGCTGCTCCGCCCCCGGCACTCCGTGTTGAAGGCGAACCCGCAGTTGATGCGGTCGAAGCCCGACTGGCGCAACACGTCCAGATGGGCGGCGGACTCGATCTTGATGACGTCGGCCCCCAGCTCGGACAGCACCAGGCTCACCTCCGGACCCACTGCGGCCATGCCGAACTCGACCACCCGCACCCCCTCGGGCAGCAGGCCGCCGGGCCCGCGGCCGCCGGCAGGCCGCTCGCGCCCGGGCCAGGGATCGGCCGGGGCGGGCGACGCCGCGGCCACCTCGGAACAGCCCGGCGTGGCCGAGAAGCGCAGCGGCGGCCGGACCACAGGCGCGCCTTCGAGCCCGGGCAGCGTCCCCTCCATGAACACGGCCCGAGACCTCGCCTGCTCGTGCGTCACGTACTCGCTCGGTTGATGCAGCAGCCCGATGGTCGCCCCCACCCGCCGGGCCTCCTCGAACAGCTCGGCCCGCGTCCGGTCCTCGAGCAGGCCCCCGATGACCAACCGGGCCACATCGGCGTTCATCCGGCGGAACAGCGTGTCGTTCCACTCCGGCCCGGTCAGCGCCTCAGGGTGGCGGGCCAGCGCCACCGTCCCCCTCCACTGCTTCTCGTTGCCGATCACGAAGCGGACCCACCCGTCGGCGGCGGGCAGCACCCAATAGAAGCCGTCGGCGTTGCGCTTGCCCTCGGCCGGCAGGAAAGGGTTGATCTTCAAGTAGTCCTGGATGGCCACCGACCACGGCACGGTGCCGGCCAGCGTCGCCTCCTGGACGCTGATCTCCACCGTCTGGCCCCGCCCGCTCCGCTCCCGCTCCATCATCGCGGCGAGCGCACCGATGGCCCCGTACACCGACGCGCAGTCGTGCCCGAGGTAGCCCGGGAACCAGCACGGGGGCAGGTCCGGGAACCCGCTGGCGAACAGCGTTCCGCCCGCCGCCTGGGCCGTGAGCGGCTCCAACCGCCACGCCGCCCTGGGGCCGCTCAACCCGAAGTCGGCCATGGCCACGTGCACCAGGTGCGGGTGCCGGGCCGTGACCGCGGCCGGCTCCAGCCCCAGCTCGGCCCGGCGCTCGGGGCGCAGGTTCTCGACCAGCACGTCGGCCCGTTCGAGCAGCGCTTCCAGGCGGTCCCGCTCCCCCGGCAGGGCGATGGGCCGCGTCCGCTTGTTGGCGTTGCGGTAGGCCTCGGCCGCCGGGTGGCGCCCCGGAGGCGAGCCGTCGTCGACGCGGATCACGTCGGCTCCGAAGTCGGCGAGCATGCGCCCGCACAAGGCGCCGCGCAGATCAGTGAGCTCGACGACGCGCCAGGACGCGAGGGGACCGGTCACCCGGGGGAGCATAAGTTGTCCTCCGTGGGGGAGCGATCGTGACCGAGAGAACCGGCCCGCTGCGGGACGTGCGCGTGGTGGAGCTGGCCAGCCTGGCCCCGGCCCCGTTCGCGGCCTGCCTGCTGGCCGACATGGGGGCCGACGTCATCCGCGTCGACCGCATCGGGCCGCGGCCGATGTTCGCTTCTCCGTTGCTCGACCGGGGCAAACGGTCCATCGCCGTCGACCTCAAGCAGCCGGCCGGCGTCGGGCTGGTGCTCGACCTGGTCGAGCAGGCCGACATCCTGATCGAGGGTTACCGTCCCGGCGTGACCGAGCGGCTGGGAGTGGGACCGGCCGAATGCCTGGCCCGGCGGCCGTCTCTCGTCTACGGGCGCATGACCGGTTTCGGTCAGGACGGGCCGCTGGCCCACAGCGCCGGCCACGACATCGACTACATCGCCCTGTCGGGGGTGCTGGGCCGCCTGGGCCGGGCCGGTCAACCCCCCACCCCGCCGCTCAACCTGGTCGGTGACTTCGGCGGCGGCAGCATGTTCCTGGTCTTCGGGGTGCTGTGCGCGCTGCACGAGGCGCGCCGCACCGGCGTCGGCCAGGTCGTCGACGCCGCCATGGTGGAAGGCAGCGGCTACCTCATGCTGCCGTTCTTCGGCGGCGGCGCCACCACCCGGCCCGCCTCGCCGCGGGGCACGGGGGTGCTCGACTCGGGCGCCCCTTTCTACGACGCCTACGAGACCTCCGACGGCAAGTGGGTGGCGGTGGGGGCGATGGAGCCGCAGTTCTACGCCGCCCTGCTCGCCGGGCTGGGCCTCGACCCGGCCGAGCTGCCGGACCAGTTCGACTCGGCCTCCTGGCCGGACATGAAGCGCCGCTTCGCCGCCGCCTTCGCCGGCCGCACCCGGGCGGAGTGGGAGAAGGTCTTCGCCGGCACCGACGCCTGCGTGGCGCCGGTGCTCGACTTCGACGAGCTGGCCGACCACCCCCATCTGCAGGCCCGGGGCTTCCTCGAGACCCACGAGGGGGTGGCTCAGCCCGGCCCGGCCCCGAAGCTGTCGTCCACCCCGGGCCGGGTGGCCGGACCGCCGCCCGATACCGGCCAGCACACAGCCGAGATCCTGGCCGAGTGGCTGGGCCTCGACGAGCCGGCGGTGGGTGCCATGCACCGGGATGGAACGGTGGCGTAAAGCGGCCCCGAAGTGGTAAAAACAGAACGCGTTCCAGCTTCGGCGGGACCGCCGGTCGACCCGGCAGGGGTGGCCACTAACGGGAGGAAGAATCGAATGGATCTCAGCGACGTCGATCTGCTGAATCGGGACCGCTTCACCCAGGGCATCCCCCACGAGTGGTTCACGTACCTGCGGGCCAACACGCCGATCTACCACCATCCCGAGCCGGCGCCGGGCCCGGGGTTCTGGGTGTTCAGCAAGTACGAGGACGTGGTGGCCATCGGCCGCGACGCCAAGCACTTCTCCTCCGATCAGCGCCGGGGCGGCGTGGTCGGCCTCGAAGAGGTCGTCGGCGAGCCCGAGTGGCAGCAGGAAGGTCAGCTCATGCTGACCATGGACCCGCCCTCCCACACCCGCCACCGTCGCCTGGTCAACCGGGGCTTCACCCCGAAGATGATCGGCATGCTGGAGCCCCACATCCGCGAGGTGACGGTCCAGATCCTCGAGGGCGCCATCGCCAAGGGTGACATCGACTTCGTCACCGAGGTGGCGTCGGAGCTGCCGCTGCAGGTGATCGCCGAGCTGATGGGCGTGCCGATGGAGGACCGGCACAAGGTCTTCGACTGGTCCAACCGCATGATCGGCAGCGAGGACCCGGAGTACGCGGTCTCCGAGGAGAACGTGCAGAACGCCCAGATCGAGATGTTCATGTACGCCCAGTCGCTGGCCGACCGCCGGCGGGCGGAACCGCGTGACGACATCATCACCAAGCTGCTCGAGGCCGACATCGACGGCGACCAGCTGAGCGAGATGGACTTCAACCTGTTCTTCCTGCTGCTCGCGGTGGCGGGCAACGAGACGACGCGCAACTCGATCTCGCACGGGATGAACGCCTTCCTCGAGAACCCCGACCAGTACCGGATGCTGGTGGAGAAGCCCGAGCTGATGGACAGCGCCATCGAGGAGATCCTGCGCTGGGCGTCGCCCGTCATGTACTTCCGGCGCAACGTCACCGAGGACCTCGACTACAAGGGCCACCAGCTCAAGGCCGGGGACAAGGTCAGCATCTGGTACGTATCGGCCAACCGTGACGAGGACGTCTTCGACGATCCGTTCCGCTTCGACATCGCCCGCACCCCCAACGACCACGTCGCCTTCGGCGGGGGCGGACCGCACCACTGCCTGGGCGCCAACCTGGCCCGCATGGAGATGCGCCTGCTGTTCGAGGAGCTGACGCGCCGGGTGCCGACGGTCGAGTCGCTCGGCGAGGTGTCGCGCCTGCGGTCCAACTTCATCGGCGGCATCAAGCACCTTCCGGTCCGGTTCTCCACCGCCGGCGCGGCCATGTCCAACGCCTGACGAGGTGCCGGAGCTGGAGCCCACCGCCACCGAGGATCTGCCCCTCGCCGGCCTGCGCGTCCTGGACATGGCCGACGAGCGGGCCGAGATGTGCGGCCGGTTCCTCGCCGATCTCGGCGCCGACGTGGTTCGCCTCGAGCCGCCCGACGGTTCGCCGTCACGGCGGATGCCGCCGTTCGCGGCCGGGCACAGCACGTTCTTCGAGGTCCGCAACTTCAACAAGCGCAGCGCCACCGTGGACCCGGCCTCCGATGCGGGCCGGGCCCGCCTGCTCGACCTCCTGAGCCGGGCCGACGTCTGGATCGAGACGACCAAACCGGGGCGCCTGGCCGCGCTCGGCCTGGACCCGGCCGAGCTCTCGGCCCGCTTCCCGCACCTGGTCGTGGCGTCGATCACCGACTTCGGCCAGACGGGCCCCTACCGCGACTACGAGGCCACCGACGACGTCCTCACGGCCATCGGGGGCGAGATCTTCCGCAGCGGAGTGGTGGGCAAGCCGCCGCTGCTGGTGCCGGGATCGTTCTCCTACGACGTGGGCGGGATCATGGGCGCCTTCGCCGTGCTGACCGCGTGGTGGCAGCGCCTGGCCACCGGCCGGGGCCAGCACCTCGACTTCTCGATCCTCGAAGCGGTGGCGCAGGCCACGGACTGGTCGCTGGCCAACTACAGCGCCATCGCCGGCACCGGGGCGCCGTATCTCGAGGTGCGGGCCGGCTCGGGGATCGTCTACCCGATGTACCCCTGCAAAGACGGGTACGTCCGGCTCGTCGTGCTGAGCCCGCGGCAATGGCACGCGCTGCGGGAATGGCTGGGCAACCCGGAGTTCCTCATGGACCCCCACTGGGACTCGCTGCTCGGGCGCATGAGCATCCAGCAGGACATCCTCGATCCGCTCTACGAAGAGCTGTTCATGACCATGGGGATGTCGGAGCTGTCGGCCGAGGCGCAGCGGCGGGGCATCGTCATGACCCCGGTCATGGACCCC
>Ga0066702_10000178_pt1 | contig 13399 bp, 7 predicted proteins | sample GraSoiAngelo_151_FD_66507 | JGI IMG/M metagenome (GOLD analysis project Ga0066702, IMG submission 66507) | Grasslands soil microbial communities from the Angelo Coastal Reserve, California, USA - 14_1009_12_20cm | ecosystem: Environmental > Terrestrial > Soil > Grasslands | place: USA...
GATCAGCCAGCCCTCGCGTACCTCGGTCATCGGATCGGGAGAACGGACAGCGCCGGCGACAGCGTCGAGGTAGTGGCTGCGGCCGCTCGCATGCGCAGGGTGCGCCCACTCCCAGGCCGGTGGGGGAACTGCCTTGGCCTCATGCGCGACCGCGCTGCCGTGCCAGTCGCCGACCGCGATGACGCGGTCGAGGCCGAGATCTCCGAGGCCTGAGCGGCGGCGAACGAATCGGACGTGCGCCACCCCATCAGGCATTCGCTGCAGGAGCAGCCCCTGGACGTTTGGCGGCAGCGCGCCGCGCGCCGCCGGCAGCGATCGCATGCGCTCCCAGAACGTGATCGGGTCACGCAGTCGCCCGGTGACGAGCTTGCGCAGCCATCGATCATTCTCCGCCAGCACCATTGGCCTGCCCCCCGCCCTCAGCGCTCCCGAATATCCGGCGATGACCGCGGCGCAGGCTTCCTTCAGGTCGAGGTTCAGATGGCCCTCGGCGGCGGCCAGGCCCGCGCTGGTGGCTAGACGCACGAGGTCTGATGTGAACGGGAGCGTGATCGCCTCGTCGAAGTCGTTTGTCCCCCATACCAGCCGTCCCTCCACGTCCCGCCAGGTGCCGAAGCTCTCGACGTGCAGGTCGCCGACCGAGAGCACCCTTGGCGCCTCGGCCAGGTCCGGCAGCTCCTCAGGCCACAGCTGGGCCCAGCGATAAAAGGACGCGCGAAGAAAGCTGAACGCGTCGGCGGCCATCTGGTCGTGCTTGTGCTGGAGGTCGTCGCGACGAAGGCGGAAGCGCTGGCCCAACCACCGCTCGTAGCTTTTCGTCGCCTCGACGATCGAAGTCGCCACAGGTCAATTGTCGATGACGTCCGTGACGACGCCCCTAAAATCGAGAGCTAGACGGGCTGCGAGACCATTTGTTGCGCCCGCGCGCCGCGCAGGGCCAGCGCGAGCGAGCCCAGCAGCTCCGCGCGTTCGACGAAAACCGCCTGCACGACCTCTACCTTCTCCGCCGCCGCCTGGACCGCGTGGCGCCTCAGCGAATCGCGCAGCGGCTGCAGCAGCACCTCGCCGGCGCGGCTGAGCATGCCGCCGACGATGACACGCTCGGGGTTGATCAGATTGCACAGCCCGGCGACTGCGACTCCCATCTTCCGCCCTGCGTCTGCGATGGCACGTCGCGCGCGAACGTCGCCGTCCACCGCCATCTCGATCACGTGCTCGAGAGTGAGCACGGATCCATCCGCCCCGTCGCTGCCGTTCGCCACCAGCCTGATGATCGAGGGCCCGGCGGCGACGGTCTCCAGGCACCCGCGGTTGCCGCAGTAGCACAGGGCACCTTCCTCGTCGAGCGTGGTGTGGCCGATCTCGCCGGCGGTGCCCGACGCACCGCGAAGCAGCAGTCCGTCGATGACCAGGCCGGCACCGATTCCGGTCGCCGCCTTCACGTAGGCGAAATTCGAGCAGTCACGGCCCGCACCCCAGGTCAGCTCCGCGAGCGCGCCGAGGTTGGCGTCGTGTTCGAGCTCGACCGGGATCCCGAGCCGGCCCTGCATCTCGGAGGCGATGCGGAGGCCTACCCAGCCCGGAAGGATGGTCGCGGATCCGGCCGTCCCGTGCTCGCGGTCGACCGGACCGGGGATGCCGATCCCCGCGCCGATCAGGCTGCTCCTGGGGAAGCCCGACTCGGCCAGGGCCTCGGTCGCGAGCCGGGCTGAGGTGTCGAGGGCCTCGACCGCGTGGTGATTCACATCCAGCTCGCTGCGCCTCTCGGCACGCACGTTGCGGGCCATGTCGGCGATCGCGACCCGCACATGGCTGTGCCCGAAGTCGATCCCGAGCACCGCCTGGGAGGAGTCGCGGAGCACCAGCTGAACGGCGGGGCGCCCTCCACGCGCGTCGGGAAGGACGGCGTCCACCTCCTGGACCATCGCCCAACCTTTCAGCTCCGAGACCAAGGAGTGGATTGTCGTTCGCGACAGTCCCGTGACGCGTGCGATCTCCGCCTGACTCAAGCGCCCACGCTCCCGGAGGACACCAACCACACGCTGGCGGTTGCGATCTCGGAGCCACGTGAGCGTCCCATCTCCCTTCTTCGCCATCGCGCGCAGTGGCAATCATGGGCCGGCCGTCGGGTTTGTCAAGAGATTGAACAAATCCGGGCGCTGAACATATCGATCTCTTGACAAACTTCCGGGCGTGAGCAATAGTCAGCCAGCATCGCGGCTCTGGCTGCGGGCGATGGACGTCTGAGTAGTCCTGTTTGCCGGCGCACTCTCGCCCCGGGCGGTCCGGGAAGAAGGCAACAGGAAGCGCCACCTCGGGGTCAGGAGGTCCATATATGACTGTTCGGAAACTCAGGAGTCTGTCGCTGAGCGCGTGCGCAGGCGTGCTTGCGCTCGTCGCCGCCGCGTGCGGCAGCAGCTCAACGACAAACGGTCCCTCGGCCACTGTGCCGTCGGACCTCAGCGTCACCTCGTTTACGGCCGACTTTTCGTATATGCCCAACCTCAAGAGCATGGTCACTGCCGGCCATGGGCAGATTGGCGTCGTCCTTCCGGACACCACAACGTCGGCGCGCTACGTCGCCTACGATCAGCCCTTCTTGAAGCAGGCTCTAACTGCAGCCGGCTATAGCTCGTCCGACTACACGATCCAGAACGCGCAGGGCACCAGCACGACCGAGCTCGCGATCGCCCAGGCTGACATCAGCAAGGGTGCCACCGTGCTGATCGTCGATCCGATCGACTCGCCGACCGGCCAGGCGATCCAGGCCTACGCCTCATCGCATGGCGTCAAGATGATCAGCTACGACCGCGCCACGTTCACGGGCACGAACACCTATTACGTCAGCTTCGACAACGTCAAGGTCGGCAGTCTCATCGGCCAGGGGTTCATCCAGTGCGTTTCGAGCTGGAACGTCAAGAACCCGCAGGTGTACGAACTGGACGGCGGGCGTGACACCGACCCCAACGCGATCTCCTTCGCGCAGGGCTACAACCAGGCCATCTGGGGCGACAATACCGTCCCGCAGCAGGCAGGCAAGACGAACCCCCAGGGCATGAAGCTGGTCAACGAGGCCTTCGCTGCCGGCTGGGCCGCCACTGCTGGCACCGCCACCTTCCAGACTGCATTCACCGCCAACCGTTCGATCAATGCCACCGTGGAGGCCAACGACACGCTGGGCAACGCGGTGATCAACATCCTGAAGAACTCGGGCATCAAGGCCAACACCGTCCCCACGACCGGACAGGACGCCTCCTCGCAGGGCGTCGAGAACGTGCTGCTCGGCTGGCAGTGCGGCACCGTCTACAAGCCCATCTATCTCGAGGCGCAGGACGCGGTCGCGCTGGCGACTGTGCTGCGCGCGGGCCTGACCCCGCCGCAGGCGCTCCTCAATGGCTCTACCAGCCCTCCGTCCGGCCAGCAGGGCAACACCCAGCCGGCGTCGCTGCTGACCCCGATCTGGGCCGACACCACCAATATGGCCACGACTGTGATCAAGGACAAGTTCGTGGACGCCGCCACGATTTGTCAGGCGGTCGGCGCAGCCGTTTGCAAGAAGTACAACATCCCGACTTCGTAACCCGAGCTTCATGTGACGCCGCCGCCACGCGCGGCGGCGTCAACCCATCCACAATCAAGGAGTGGACACACGATAGTGGCAGCCGCCGAAGCCTCCAACTCGCCGGCGGCGGAGGAGCCGCTACTAAAGGTTCGCGGGATCGACAAGCACTTCGGCCCGGTTCAGGCGCTCTACCATGTCGACCTCGACCTGCCGGCCGGCCAGGTGACCGCGCTGTGCGGCGACAACGGTGCCGGCAAGTCGGTGCTCACGAAGTGCATCTCAGGCGTTATCTCGCCCGACCACGGCCAGGTCTTCTTTGAGGGCCGCCCCGTGCACATCCGCACCACGCGCGACGCCTCGCGCCTTGGGATCGAGACCGTCTACCAGGATCTCGCGTTGTGCGACAACCTGGACATCGTCCAGAACATGTTCCTGGGCCGCGAGCGCACCCGCTCCGGGCTACTCGACGAAGACTCGATGGAACGCGAGGCGGCCAAAACGCTGGCCACGCTGCGCGTGACGACAGTACGCTCGATCCGCCAGCCGGTGGCGTCTCTCTCCGGAGGCCAACGGCAGTCGGTCGCCATAGCGAAGGCCGTGTTGTGGAACTCCAAGCTCGTGATCATGGACGAGCCGACGGCGGCCCTCGGGGTCGTGCAGACGAAGATGGTCCTCGACCTCATCAGGCGGTTGCGCGATCGCGGCCTCGCCGTGATGGTCATCTCCCACAACCTCAACGACATCTTCGACGTCGCCGATCGCATCGTCGTCCTGTACCTCGGACGCATGGTTGTGCATAACAGGGCATCCTCATTCGACCGCCAGAGCGTGGTCGAGTACATGACGACCGGAGACTTAGGGCTGAGCGGTGTCAGACGTTCCCGAGCGAACTGAGCTCGTAGAGCCGGCCGAGGCCGCGACCGACCTTACAGCGGCGCCTGAGGCGGCCGCGGCCGAGCTCCCGCCAGAGGTCGTCGCTCAGTCCCTGGGCGATTATTTCCGCGGCTCGCTGACGAGAATCCGCGCTGGAGAGAGCGGGGTCCTGCCCGTGATCGTGGGCCTGCTCGCGATCATGATCGTGTTCGAGACCGTCAGCCCGGGCCACGTTTTTCTTTCCGCCGGCAACCTCGTCAACCTTTTCCAGCAGAGCGCCATATTCATGGTCCTTGCAATCGCCGAATGCTTCGCGCTCGTGCTTGGCGAGATCGACCTGTCGATTGGATACGTGGGCGCGTGCGGAGCGGCCATTACGGTGCAGCTCGTCCAACCGGTGACGACAAACTGGCCCTGGTGGGCGGCGATCGTGGCAGGACTCGCGTTCTGCCTCGTCTTCGGCGCGATCCAGGGCACGCTGATCACGAAGCTCCGGCTCCCTTCCTTCATCGTGACCCTGGCGGGCTTACTCATCGGCAACGGTCTGATGCTGTGGATCCTTCTCCTAGGGCCGTTCTCCGGCTACCCCAACCTGACCGGCTTCAGCGATAACCAGAAGATCCTGTACCAGCTGATGTGGGGCACGATCGACCCCAACGTCAGCTGGATCCTCATGGGCGTCATCGTCGCCGGTGTCGGTCTGTTCATATGGTGGGGCGACAGCCGGCGGCGCCGAAGCGGCCTCGTGGCGCCACCGGCGAGCCTCACGCTGATCAAGGTTGGCCTCATCGCCCTGGTGGGCGTAGTCGTAGTAGCGATCTGTGACCAGAACCGTGCCGCGCTCGGCACACTCCAGGGCGTGCCCTGGGTGATGGTGATTGTGCTGGCGGTCCTGGCGGCCTGGATGGTCCTCTTCCAGCGCACGCGCTATGGGCGATACATCTACGCGATCGGAGGCAACCCGGAGGCCGCCCGGCGGGCCGGCATCAACCTCACGCTCGTGCGGATCATCGCTTTCTCCCTCTGCTCGTTCACCGCCGGCATCGGACTCCTCCTGTTCGCCTCCTACCTGGGCGGCATGTCCAACAACGTCCAGGGCGGGCAGCTCGTCCTTTACGCGGTCGCGGCCGCAGTGATCGGCGGGACGAGCCTCTTCGGCGGCCGTGGCAAGCCGCTGCACGGCGTGCTGGGCGGCCTCGTGATCGGAGGAATCTACAACGGAATGTATCTGCAGGGCTACGACGTCGAGCCTCAGTTCATCGTGACCGGTCTTGTCCTGCTCGCGGCCGCGACGATCGACTCCCTGTCACGACGCGGATCCGCCAGCGGGAGCGTTACCCGGGTCTAGAAGGGCCGCCCGGGTCCCGACTCGGGCTTGATTGGGAATTCCCCCGAGCGGGTAAAAGTTTCCCTGACGATGGCTACTAAACCCCGATCCGAGCTCCTACCAGTCCTACCCATGGACGACGTGGTCGTCCTTCCGCACATGACCGTCACCCTCGCGGTCGAGGGCGACAACCAGCGCGCCGCGATCGAGGCCGCACGCCAGGGCAGCCGGCTCGTGCTGCTCGTCCCCCGGCTCGAAGGCAAGTTCGGCAGCATCGGGACCGTCGGCCGGCTGGGCGACTCGGCCGAGCTTCCGACCGGCGCCGAGGCCTTCATGGTCCGCGGCGAGTACCGCGCCCGGCTGGGCGGCGGCCAGGCCGACATCGGCGGCGCCCTTTGGGTGAAGGCCGACCCCATCACGGAGCCTGAACCGCCGACCGAGAAGTCTCAGGAGCAGGCCCGCGAATACCGGGCGATGCTCGAGAGCCTGCTCGAGTCGCGCGGCGTCCCTCAGCTGGTGCAGTTCCTCCGCGGCGCCCGGACCCCCGGCCACCTCGCGGACCTTGCCGGCTACTCCCCCGACCTGAGCACTGATCAGAAGCTCGAGGTCCTGGAGACGCTGGACGTCGAGGAGCGGCTCGCCAAGCTGATCGACTGGACCAAGAACATCCTGGCCGAGGCGTCGCTGAAGGAGAAGATCCGCAGCGAGGTCGCCGAGGGCATGGAGAAGACTCAGCGCGAGTTTCTGCTCCGGCAGCAGATGGAGGCGATCAAGAAACAGCTCAACGAGGGCGGCAGCGACGTCGTCTCGACCTACCGGGAGCGCGTGCTCAAGGCGGGCATGCCCGACGCAGTGCGCACGGAGGTCGAGCATGAGATCGACCGCCTGGAGCGCACCTCTGAGCAGAACCCCGAGTACGGCTGGATTCGCACGTACCTGGACTGGATGCTGGACATCCCCTGGAACGTGCGCTCGGAGGACAACTTCGACCTGGCCGAGGCCCGGCGAATCCTGGACGAGGACCACACCGGCCTCTCGGACGTCAAGGACCGCATCATCGAGTTCCTGGCCGTGCGCAAGCTGCGCCAGGAGCGCGGACTGGACGTGCTCGGCGGCCGTGGCTCAGGCGCGATCATCACCCTGGTCGGCCCTCCCGGCGTGGGCAAGACGTCACTCGGCGAGTCGGTCGCTCGCGCGCTCGGACGCAAGTTCGCGCGCGTCTCGCTGGGAGGCATCCGCGACGAGGCCGACATCCGCGGCCACCGGCGCACCTACGTCGGCGCCATGCCGGGTCGCATCGTCCGCGCCCTGAAAGAGGCCGGAACGAAGAACCCGGTCGTGATGCTGGACGAGATCGACAAGGTTGGCAGCGACTGGAGGGGCGACCCTTCGTCTGCGCTCCTGGAGGTTCTTGACCCGGCGCAGAACAACACGTTCCGCGACCACTACCTCGAGGTCGACCTCGACCTTTCTGACGTGCTGTTCATCCCCACGGCAAACGTGTCGGAGACGATTCCGGCGCCGCTGCTGGACCGCATGGAGCTGATCCGCCTGGACGGCTACACCGAGGAGGAGAAGGTCGCCATCGCGCGGCAGCACCTGCTCCCGCGGCAGATCAAGCAGGCGGGCCTGAAGCCGGAAGAGGTGAGCATCACCGACGCAGCGATCATGAAGGTGATCACCGACCACACCCGCGAGGCGGGCGTGCGCAACCTGGAGCGCGAGCTCGGCAAGATCACGCGCAAGGTCGCGACCAAGGTCGCCAACGCAAAGCTGGACGAGTCGGTCGAGGTGACGCCGGAGCGCGTTCGCGAGTACCTCGGCAAGCCCAAGTTCGACAACGAGGTTGCGGTGCGCACCGCGGTGCCAGGAGTGGCCACCGGTCTGGCTGTCACGGGCACCGGCGGAGACGTGCTGTTCGTCGAGGCCACCGCGACGCCGACGTCCAACGGACATGGCGGCAGCCTCACGCTGACGGGGCAGCTGGGCGACGTGATGAAGGAGTCGGCGCAGATCGCGCTCTCCTACGTGCGGTCACACGCGAAGGACCTCGGCATCGACCCGAAGACCATCGACCAGGTGTTCCACATCCACGTGCCCGAGGGCGCGGTCCCGAAAGACGGCCCGTCGGCCGGTGTGACGATGACCACTGCCATCGTGAGCCTGCTCACGGGACGGCCGGTGCGGAGCACCGTGGGAATGACCGGTGAGGTGACGCTGCAGGGCTTGGTGCTGCCTATCGGTGGCGTGAAGCAGAAGGTGCTGGCCGCTCACCGCATGGGCTTGAAGGAGATCATCCTGCCCAAGCGCAACGAGAAGGACCTCGACGACGTGCCCGAGAGCGTGCGCACCGCGATGACGTTCCATCTGGCGGGCCAGGTCGACGACGTGCTGAGGCACGCGCTAGAGCCGGAGCTGCGGGCGAAGATCGAAGCGGCCTGATAGTCCGCGGGTTTGGTCGCCTGATCGGGTCAGGTCTCTTTTGTACAAAAGGGCCGTTGTGCGCGGCCCCTGGTGGGCCGTTTTGTTCAAAAGGGCCGCTACGCGCGGCCCCTGGTGGTCCGTTTTGTTCAAAAGGGCCCGGGATGGGGCGGAATAGTGTCCGGGAGCAAGCGCTTGCTTCTTAGGTGACGCGGAGCCCGCAGGAGATCCTCGAGCGATCGAAGACCATCGCCGTGGTCGGGGCGTCGCGGGATCCAAGCAAGGCCGGCGGGTCGGTGCCGGTCGGGCTGCAGCAGCGCGGTTTTCGCATCATTCCTGTCAACCTCTTCGCGGACGAGCTGTTTGGCGAGCGTGTTTATCGCTCGCTGCTCGAGATTCCCGAGAAGGTCGACCTGGTCGACGTCTTCAGGCCCGCGGCGGACGCGCCCGAGATCGCGCGCCAGGCGGTGCAGATTGGCGCTCGAGCGCTGTGGCTGCAGCTGGACATACGCTCAGAGGAAGCGCGGCGCATCGCCGAGACCGGTGGCCTCGACTACGTAGAGGACCAGTGCACGGCCGTGATCAGCTCTCTCTATCAGATCAGGAAGCCCGCCGCCGCCTAGCCTCGGGACTCACGGGCGCGGTGCTTACATGGCACGATTGAAGCCGTGGCCCGCGCACCTGCCAGAAGGAGACCCAGTGCCTCGACGGCCGCGCCGGCGGCCCCGTCTCCCCAGGTCTCCGGCGGCCGCCGCAGGGTGGTGATCGAAGGCGTCTACCCGGAGGTTGACGCCGGCAGGTTCCCGGTCAAGCGATCGGTCGGCGAAACCGTGACCGTCGAGGCGGACGTCTTCGCCGACGGTCACGACGCGCTCGCGGCAGTCCTACGCCACCGCCACCACTCGAGCAGCGAATGGACGGAAACCGCGATGACACCTCTGGTCAACGACCGCTGGCGGGCCCAGTTCGCGGTCACGCAGCTCGGCCGGTACCAGTTCACCCTCGAGGGCTGGATCGACCCCTTCAAGACCTGGAGCCGTCAGCTGGCAAAGCGGATCGAGGCGGACCAGGACGTGAAGCTCGAGATCGAGATCGGAGCCCAGATGGTGGAGGCGGCGGCCAGTCGGGTTGGTGGTGCGAGCGGCGCGAGGTTGGGCACGCTCGCGCAGGCGTTGCGCAAGGACGGCGGAACGATGACGGTGACTGCCAAAGAGGGGCTCGAGACCCTGATGGAGCGCCACGCCGACCGCAGCGAAGGGACCACGCTGGGCCGCGAGCTCGAGGTCATCGTCGAGCCCGAGCGCGCCCGCTGCGGGGCCTGGTACGAGATGTTTCCGCGCTCGGCCGGTAGGGCCGGCGGCCACGGCACCTTCCGCGACCTCGAGCAAAGGCTCCCCTACATCTCGGGCATGGGCTTCGACGTCCTCTACCTGCCGCCGATCCACCCCGTCGGCAGCATCCATCGCAAGGGCCGCAACAACAGCACGCGCTCCACCGCCGCCGACCCGGGCAGCCCCTGGGCCATCGGTTCCGCCGAGGGCGGGCACAAGGCGGTGAACCCCGCGCTGGGCACGCTCGACGATTTCCGGCGATTCGTCCAGGTCGCGGCCGAGCACGGGCTCTCGGTGGCGCTGGACATCGCGTTCCAGTGCTCACCAGACCACCCCTACGTGGGCGAGCACCCCGAGTGGTTCCGCCACCGCCCCGACGGGTCGATCCAGTTCGCCGAGAACCCGCCCAAGAAGTACGAGGACATAGTGCCGTTCGACTTCGAGACCGCGGCCTGGCGCGAGCTGTGGCAGGAGCTGCTGTCGATAGTGCTCTTCTGGGTCGAGCAGGACGTCCACATCTTCCGCGTCGACAACCCACACACCAAACCGTTCCCGTTCTGGGAGTGGCTGATCGGCGAGGTCAAGAAGCAGCACCCCGAGGTGATCTTCCTGTCCGAGGCCTTCACGCGCCCGAAGGTGATGTACAGGCTGGCGAAGTGCGGCTTCAGCCAGTCGTACACCTACTTCGCCTGGCGCAACACGGCTTGGGAGCTCACGCAGTACTTCAGCGAGCTGACCCAGCCCCCCGTGGTCGATTTCTTCCGGGCCAACCTGTGGCCAAACACGCCCGACATCCTCACGGAGTATCTCCAGAACGGCGGTCGCGCCGCCTTCGCCGCCCGTTTCATGCTGGCCGCGACCCTCGGAGCCAGCTACGGCATCTACGGTCCGGCATTCGAGCTTGGCGAGAACCGGCCGCGCGAGACGGGGTCGGAGGAGTATTTGGATTCGGAGAAGTACCAGCTGCGCAGCTGGGATCTGGAAAGCCCGGACAGCCTCCGCGAGCTGATCACGCTGGTCAACAAGGTCAGGCGCGAGAACCCGGCGTTGCAGGGAGATCGCGGCCTTCGGTTCCACCCGACCGAGAACGACCAGCTCATCGCCTACACCAAGAGCACAGAGGACCTGGGCGACGTGGTGCTGACCGTCGTCAACCTGGACCCGCATCACACGCAGGTCGGCATGGTCACGCTGCCTCTGGAGCAGCTGGGCATCCCTCCCGACCGCACCTATCAGGCCCACGAGCAGCTGAGCGGCGCGCGCTACATGTGGAACGGACCGCGCAACTACGTGGAGATCAACCCGGCTTCGGTACCGGGCCAGATCTTCAGGTTCCGCCGGCGCTTGCGCAGCGAGCATGACTTCGAGTACTTCATGTGATCATCGAAAAGGCCGACGGAGAACCGGTCGAAAAGGCAGCTGTCAGGCGGCGCCGGCAGCCGGAGACGTTCCGGCTCGAGGACGACGCGCTTTGGTTCAAGGACGCGATCATCTACGAGCTCCACGTCCGCGCGTTCAAGGACAGCAACGAAGACGGCAGCGGCGACTTCAAGGGCCTGATCGAAAAGCTGCCGTACCTGCAGGACCTGGGCGTCAACGCGATCTGGCTGCTGCCCTTCTATCCCTCCCCGCTGCGCGACGACGGCTACGACATCGCGGACTACGCCGACGTGAATCCTCTGTTCGGCGAGCTCGTTGACGTGCACCGCTTCGTCAAGGAGGCGCACCGCCGCGGAATACGCGTCGTCAACGAGCTGGTCTGCAACCACACCTCGGATCAGCACCCCTGGTTCCAGCGAGCGCGGAACGCGAAGCCCGGCAGCGTCTACCGCGATTTCTACGTGTGGAGCGAGACCAACCAGCGTTACCAGGACGCTCGAATCATCTTCAAGGACTTCGAGGTCTCGAACTGGACGTGGGATCACGTCGCGGGCGCCTACTACTGGCACCGCTTCTACTCCCACCAGCCGGACTTGAACTTCGACAACCCGCGCGTCAAGGAGGCGCTCTTCAGGGCCTGCGACTTCTGGCTCGACATGGGCATCGACGGCATGCGCCTCGACGCTGTGCCCTACCTCTACGAGCGCGAGGGGACCAACTGCGAGAACCTGCCCGAGACGCACGAGTTCCTGCGCGAGCTGCGCAAGCACATCGACGACAGCTACCCCAACCGGATGCTGCTTGCCGAGGCGAACCAATGGCCGGAGGACGCGGTCGCCTACTTCGGCAATGGCGACGAGGCGCACATGAACTTCCACTTCCCGCTCATGCCACGCCTGTTCATGTCGATCCGGATGGAGGACCGCTTCCCGATCGTCGACATCCTGGCCCAGACTCCTCCGGTCCCAGAGGCAGCGCAGTGGGCGCTCTTCCTGCGGAACCACGATGAGCTGACGCTGGAGATGGTGACCGACGAGGAGCGCGACTACATGTACCGCTCCTACACGCAGGACCGCGCCGCCAGGCTCAACCTGGGCATTCGGCGGCGGCTCGCGCCACTGCTCGGCAACGACCGCCGGCGGATCGAGCTGATGAACGGGCTGCTCCTGTCGCTGCCCGGAACGCCCGTCCTTTACTACGGCGACGAGATCGGGATGGGCGACAACATCTTCCTCGGCGACCGCAACGGCGTGCGCACGCCAATGCAGTGGAGCGGCGACCGCAACGCCGGCTTCTCGCACTGCAACAGCCAGCGGCTCTACCTGCCGGTGGTGACCGACCCGGAGTACCACTACGAGGCGGTCAACGTGGAGGCGCAGTCGGCCAACCCGCACTCGCTGCTGTCGTGGATGAAGCGACTCATCGCGCTGCGCAAGCGCCACCGTGCTTTCGGCCGGGGCACGCTCGAGCTTCTGCGGCCCGAGAACCGCAAGGTGCTGGCGTTCGTGCGCAGATACGAGTCGGAGCAGATCCTCTGCGTGGCCAACCTCTCGCGGTTCCTGCAGGTGGTCGAGCTCGACCTCAGCCACTGGAAGGGCCTGGTTCCGATCGAGCTCTTCGGGTCCACCGAGCTGCCCCCGATCGGCGAGACCCCGTACTACCTCACCCTCGGACCGCACTCCTTCTACTGGTTCTCGCTGGAGCCGAAGCCGTCACAGCAGCTGCTGTCTGACGGCAGCATCACCGCCACCACGCTGCCCGAGATCAAGCTCGCCAACGGCTGGGACTCGATCCTCACCGACGCGGGCAGAGAGCGGCTGGAGGCGGTACTCCTTCGGTACGTGCCGCATCGCAGGTGGTTCGCGGGCAAGGCGCGGAAGCTGAAGTCGATCCGCGTCTCCGACTGGATCGACATCCGCACCGCCGATGGCGTCGCCTACCTGACCACCATCGTCCTCGCCTACGCCGAGGGCGACCCCGAGACGTACCTGCTGCCAATCGCCCATGCGAGCGCGGCGGAGGCGACCCAGATCATCGAGCGCTGGCCCCATGCCGCGATCGCCTGGATCAGGGTGCCGGGCCAGGAGCAGCGAGGGCTTGTCTACGACGCCCTCGGCCCGCCCGGGCTCGCGGATGCGCTGCTCTCGGCGATGGCGCGCCGGCGCCGGTTCGGCGGCCCGAACGGAACCCTGGTCGGCTCCACCACAAAGGCGTTCGCGCGGCTGCGCGGGCCGGAGACGATCAAGCTCGAGGCCAACCTCTCGGCAGCTGAGCAGAGCAACAACTCAGTGGTCTTCGGCGAGCGGCTCATCTTCAAGGTGTTCCGGCGCGTCGAGGAGGGCGTCAACCCGGAGCTGGAGCTCGGACGGTTCCTGACCGAGCGGACCAGCTTCACGCAGATCGCACCCCTTGCCGGCAGCCTCGAATACAGGCCCGACCGCGGCGAGGCTATCTCGGTTGCGGTGCTGCAGGGCTATGTGCCCAACCAGGGCGACGCATGGAAGT
>Ga0066702_10000179_pt1 | contig 13395 bp, 9 predicted proteins | sample GraSoiAngelo_151_FD_66507 | JGI IMG/M metagenome (GOLD analysis project Ga0066702, IMG submission 66507) | Grasslands soil microbial communities from the Angelo Coastal Reserve, California, USA - 14_1009_12_20cm | ecosystem: Environmental > Terrestrial > Soil > Grasslands | place: USA...
TGCGCGCCGGCAAACTTTGGATCGGAAGTGACGTCTAACCAGACTTTGTGCATGAGCTCCAGATCCTGGTTCCGGAGGCGCGGGGTATGCGGGCCGAGGGGATACTCGTAAATAGTGCCATCAGGTGCATGGACTTCGAGCACCAGCCTGGGACGCGGCTCCGGGAGACGTTCCCAGGCATCGCCGGTCAGCTTGGCTTGTTCGTCCGCGGTAAGTTTATTCGAGAGCCCGCAAACAATTCGACTTGAGCTCAACCTTTGTGCCGTTACTACGATGGCATCAAAAACATCGGTTGCCGGGACGACGAGGAGGTGGACCGGCTTGCCCTCTTTTTCGGCCACCGCCACCACCGAAGTGAACAATTCCTGTTCGTAGTGATCGAAAACCTCGCTCGTCTCCATGACTGTGCTGCCGGTGAAGCTGTGTTCGCGGTGATAAAGGCGCGCACTCATTACCACCACGTCCTGTTTGCTGGTATCGGTGCGCGCCAGAACATGGCGCAAGTAGTAAAGATTTCTCGGGTCGCGCACCGCTACCAGAATGTTCCCCGGGCGCACCCCCATGGCCCCGCTACCCAATTCCTGGTTGCCATAGATGCGGAACTGGTCGAGTTGCTCCGGCTTTCCGTGCCGCTGTTTGATTACCTGCCGCTCCGAAAGCGTGAAGATGACGAAGAAAACTACGCTGAAAGTCACGCCGGCAATGGTGGCTTCATATTTCGTAAACAGATTCACGATCGCGGTCATAAATAGGACAGCCGAAATGACCATCAATCCAAATGGGATTTCTATTTTGCCGATGTGAAAATTACCCGGTACCTTCCAGGCGCGGTTCTCCGGCTCGGTGAAGCGCAGAACCAGCACCGCAAGGGAGTTCATGGCAAAACTCCAGATCACCCCAAAGGCATACAGACCAGCCAGCTTATACACATTTCCGCCGCTGGCCAGCACAGTAAGTATCTGCAGACCGACAATTAAGTTAATGATGCGGTAGCTGGTACCGAAGCGGGAATGTGGCTTCTGGAACCAGTCCGTTAGAACGCCATCTTCCGCTATGCGGTTCAAAACACCGTTAGCGCCGACGATTGCGGTGTTCTGCGCGCCGGCCAGGATAAGCACTCCGACCAGCACCACGAAGCCGTGAAATAAAAGCTTCAGGGTGGGTGGACCGACCAGGTATACGGTGATCCCGCTGATCAGATTTGCGAAGTAATTGGCGCGCACGCTGTCGGGAATTATCATCACCCCGAAAAATGAGACCAGCGATGTAAACAAAAGGCTGTAAACAAAAATTACCAGTCCGGTTTTCTGCAGATTCTTCAACTTGGGATGCGCAATCTCGCGGTTAACCTGGGCAAGTGTCTCTTCGCCGCTCATAGCGAGGACGGAGTGTCCGAAACCAACCAGCAGGATGATCCAGGTGACATGCGTAACGAAAGTTCCGTAAAGCCACCCCAGAGACTCCTTGTCGAGCTTCATGACCCCGGGATGGAGGGGATTCGGCGGTATCTGGATAGGAACTTTGAATACCGTGTACGTGCACCAGAGAATCAGAATCACTACCATTACCGTGGTGATGGCCATGATCTGCAGCGCCTTTGTGCTGGATTCGTGGATACCCTGGATGTTCTTCCACCAGAAATAGAAAGCAACCAAGATCGCGAATACGGCCGAAAAGTGATTTTCAGAGAACGTAAGCGGGTGATGCACGTATTTGCTGATGTCTTGGACGAAGCCTGCGAGGTACTGGCCGGCAGAAACGGCGCTGATTGGGCCGGTCAGGACATAATCGAAAAGCAGTGCCGAAACCGAAAACTTGGCTAGTGACCCGCCGAGTGCCTCCTTGACCACCCGGTACACGCCGCCCCGGACGAACATGCTGCTCGACTCGATGTACAGAGCACGCACCGCGTAACTGAACAGCATGACGGCGAGAATGAACCAGGGCGCGCTTTTACCGATGACCTTTTCCGCATCTCCCGCAACGTAATAGGCTGAGGAGGCCAGGTCGGCGAGCACGATCGCGGCCGCCCGCCAGAAGGAAATGAAGGTCAACATCACCGTGGTGGCGACGAAGACCTTGGCTGCGGGCCGCTTCGAGCTTTCCAGGAATGTTGCCATTGGCCGTACTACACAGCCCCTTAGGTAGGGGCTGGGCGCAAACTTAGCAAGATAGCATACCGGGCAGTTGTCTAACCTGAGCTAGGCAGGATTTCTTGCCACGGAGGATTTGGATGCTGGCGCGCTACTCCAGGCTACTCTCGTTGTCCGTTTTTGGCGCCAGATATGTCCGTGTGATCCGGTCATGCCAGCACAAGGCATCTTCGTCCACCAGGCACCAGGCATAACCCATTCCAAAGGAGATGGCTGACAATACCGAAACCAGCACGCGCCAACGCCTGAGGCGACGACTGACGGGACTACCGTCAAACCGGCTGAGCTGGAGCTTGGCCGCTTTCAATCCCGGCGTGCTCCCGGTGTAGACCAGTAAAATGTAGTGATAAACCGCCCAGAGGAATGCCGAGACTGCCGCCCCCATCCCCAACCATAAAGGCGGCCCTGGCTTCACGGCGGCGATTTTGAAGAAGATGTATCCGAAAAGCGCAGTGGCTGAGAGGACAAGAGCGCCGTCCACCGCCGAAGCGAACAGGCGCTGTTCCAGCGGGGCTGATTGCAAAGGCACGTCGATGCCGGGCCGCTTCTCCGGCTCGGCTACTTCCACTGCGTCCAAGAGAATGCCGCCTAAGGCCGGTGGAGCAGGCGCCATCTCCGGAACCTCAAGGATGCGCGGCCGGTCGAGTATTGGTTCGGCGAGTTCGTCTCCTCGCGCGGGCATGGCCGAGCATCTGGGAAACTCAATAATCTTGGCGGTTGCGTCCCTGAAAGCCCTCTCTCGCGACCTCGTGTCCAGGGGTGCTTCCGTGTGCGGCTGGGCCGCAGGTTCTATTGCCGTGACCGCCAGCGAGGGCACCGCCATTCCGCTTACGTTCTCCGCAACGGCTGTGGTAAAAGCAGCTCTCGCTGGGGCTGATTGCGCCTGGCCCGATCTTCCGGCCGGGCGCGGCGAAGTTGCTCCTTCTGCGGGTTCGAATTTCAGTCGCAGCGATGGATACCGCGGCCCGCGCGATCTCGTCCGTGAACGGTAGCGATGAACACGCGCGGCAAGTTCCTGGCGCCACAAGGCAGGGTCTTGAAAGGACTGATCGCGCAGAGATTCGCCGAGCTGATTAGGCTGCTCTATTAACTGGGAGTGCGCATTCTGATTAACAACTTCAGGCGCGCCGGAATCATCGGCGGTAGTCGCGGCGTTCGCCTCAGACTCGGTTGCTTTTGCGATACCATCCACCGTGAATCGCACTCCAGCCGGCGCAGCGTCCAGCCTGACAGTACATTGCTGCTCACTGCAATCGTCGGCTTCTGGCTCCTCCAGCACCGCGTCAGCAGGCAGAGTTCCACCCGCTTCCGAATCGCCTTCAAAGCGAGGAAGGAATCGAGGCCGGGTTTCCATGGGACGCGGTTCAGGGTCGCAACGACACAGGTCGCCGCAGAGCGGACAGCTCATGAAATGGTCTTGCGAGAATGCGCAGAGCTAGAGCAGTATCAGCCAACTGCGGCGCGATCACCAGAAGAATTTCCTCCGAGGACACTTTGCCGATAACCCAGCCGCGTGCTAAGGTCACGATGTCCCCTAAATCCCTGGGGTACTCGTGCGCTCCCGATGATCTCCCGCACACGATTCCTTATCACGACGGTGTTTTTTTGTCATCTGCTTCTCACTCCTACGTTAGTTACCAGCCAGTTGCTTCTTCCTGTAGCGGGCAGGGATTTACAAAATGAGCAGCAGGACACTAAGCCACCCGACGCCTTGCCCGGCGCGCCCTCGGGGAACGACGAAGAAATCACCATTCGAGCCGCGGAGCAGCAAAAAGACGGACCGGTCTTCAAGCTGCGCGGCCAGGTTGAGATTCATTATCGGACTTTCGTTTTGTACGCCGATGAGATCACCTACAACTCAGCGACTGGCGACGCTACCCTGGAAGGCCACGTAGTCCTCGATGGCGGCCCCAACGACGAGCACATACAGGCCGGCCATGGCAGGTACAACATTCGAACCGAAGTTGGGCGCTTTTACGACGTAATTGGCACCACGGGTTTGCGCCTGCGCGGCGGGCATACCCTACTGACCTCTTCGACTCCGTTCGCTTTCACCGGCAAGCTGGTTGAAAAAACTGGCCCCGATCATTATGTGGTGCATGACGGAACCGTCACCACCTGCGAGCTTCCCAAACCCAAATGGATATTCAGCGCCCGCAAGGTGGTCGTTGACGTTGGCGGCAACGCGAAAATCTACCACTCCACCTTCCGCATCAAGGGGGTGCCGATCTTTTACTTCCCATTCGCGACTCACCCCGTGGAGCATCTGGGACGTCAGTCCGGTTTCCTGATCCCCAATTTCGGCAATTCGTCGCGCAAGGGTTTCATCGCTGGTGAATCAGTTTACTGGGCCATCGACCGCAGTATGGATGCGACCGTGGGCGCCGACTACTACTCACTCCGAGGCTGGGCGCAACATGGGGAATTTCGCGCCCGTCCGAGTGAAACGTCTTTTGTGGATTTGAATTATCAAGGCGTGATTGACCGCGGCATCGGGTCTCCTCCCGTCAAGCAGGGTGGCGAAAACGCCCGCCTCAATGCCCAGGCCACCTTTGGGCATAATTTTCGCGGCGTCGCCAATATCGACTACCTCAGCTCATTCGTCTACCGTCTCGCCTTCAACGAGGTTTTCACCCAAGCCGTGTATTCGGAAGTGAAGTCACAGGTCTTTCTCTCCAATACGACGCGCGGGTTTTCCTACAATGGCATGACGGAGCGGTACCAGAACTTCGAAAGCACCCAGCCAGGCGACGTGATTACCATTTTGCACGCGCCCAGCTTTGACTTCTCCAGCGTGGAAAAGCCGATTGCCCACTCACCGCTATATGGAGCTCTTGATTTCGCAGCCGAAGGGCTCTCGCGCAGCGAACCGTCGTTCCGCACGGCGAACCTTCTGGGCCGTGTGGACCTGAATCCAAGTATTTCCCTGCCGCTGCGCTTCGATAGCTGGTCTCTTCGCCCGGAGCTCTCTCTGCGCGATACCTATTACACTCAGCGGTTGGTGCCCACGTCTGGAACGGGATTTGCGACCAGCGAACCTATCAATCGCCGGGCTCTCGATGCCTCCGTTGAGCTGCGCCCGCCCGCTCTGGCTCGGATTTTCGATCGTGAAGTTCGTAAACGAAAACTCAAGCATGTAATCGAACCTCGCCTGATCTACACCTACACGACCGGTGTAGATAATTTTTCGCAAATCCTGCGCTTTGATGAACGGGACATTCTGAGCAACACGAATGAAGTCGAGTACGCGGTCGTAAACCGCCTTTATGCCAAACGGACTTCCGACCAACCCGACGATTGCGGGCCGCAGGGGATGCCTGCGCTGAACGTTGGCGCCGGGGCGCCTCAGGGGGGAGTGCCCTGGTCGCGCGGCGGAGTGGAGAGTCAGCCCTGTGTAGCCGGTCCCCGTGTGCGGGAGATCATTACGTGGGAACTCAAGCAGAAATATTTTTTCGATCCGAACTTCGGGGGAGCCCTGGTTGCGGGCCTGCGAAACGTGTTCACGACCAGCGCTGAATTGACGGGCATCGCTTTTTTGACGGAGCCCCGGCGCTTTTCGCCTCTGGTCTCGCGTCTGCGCATCCAGACCAGTGCCCGCAGCGACGCCGAGTGGGATGCAGATTACGATTTCAAGAACTCGCGCATTAACGCCAGCACCGTGCTTCTGAACTACCACTTCGGATCCTTCACCATGGGCGGCGGTGACGCGTACTCTCAGGTCCCGGACGTGACCTCGTCTGCGAGTCCTGTTCCCACTCTTCAAGAATTCCACCAGTTTCGCGTGTTGCTCGGCTATGGGCATCCCAACAAACGTGGATTCAGTGGCGCCGCCAGTTTCGGCTTTGACGCTACACTCGGATTCCTGCAGTACTCAACGGTACAAACGTCCTATAACTGGGACTGCTGCGGACTGAGCCTGGAATATCGCCGCTTCGCGCTGGGATCGGTTCGTAATGAGAACCAATTTCGATTCAATTTCAGCTTGGCCAATGTAGCGACGTTCGGTAACCTTCGTCGGCAAGAGAGGTTGTTCTAGCGAGGAATCCGGCGTTGGTCGCTCCCACTGCGACCGTATTAAGATAGGAGGATGTCGCTCAGCCCTGATCTAGCCGCCAAGCGCGCCGCCCTGGAATCGTCCCTGCGTGCCCTCGGTCGAACCCTGATTGCATACTCGGGTGGTGTGGACTCCGCTTTCCTTGCGTGGGCTGCCCATCAGGCTGTGGGCGACGACATGCTCGCAGTCATCGCGGACTCACCCAGCCTGGCCCGCACTCACCTGAAGGACGCACTTGCCTTCGCAACCGAGCAGGGCATTCCCGTGGAAATCATTGCCACCGCAGAACTGGAGCGCTCGGAATACGTTCAAAATGATGGGTCGCGCTGTTTCCACTGTAAGGACGAACTGTTCACGGTGATGGAGCGCTTCCGCACCAGTCACGGTTTTAACTGCATTGCCTATGGAGTGAACCTGGATGACCAGGGAGACTTCCGTCCCGGGCAGCAGGCGGCACGGCAGCATCACGTTGCAGCCCCACTTTTGGAAGCCGCTCTTTCCAAGCAGGAAATTCGCGAACTGGCGCGCGATGCCGGACTGCGCGTCTGGGATAAGCCGGCTTCTGCCTGTCTTTCCTCACGCATCGAATACGGCCGTCCGGTCACTCGGGAGGCGCTCAGCGTGGTCGAACAGGGTGAGGACGCCCTCCGCGGTCTCGGCTTTCGCCAGTTCCGCGTCCGCCATCACGGCGAGATTGTCCGAATCGAAATTGCCCAGGATGAACTCCCGCGGGCCCTGACGCCAGAAATGGCTGCCGAGTTCACCCGGATCTTCAAACCGCTTGGATTTCAGTTTGTCACGCTCGATCTGGAAGGCTTCCGTTCGGGTTCTATGAATTCGCTCCTGTCGGTTGAGCAGTTGCGACGCGTTGGCTAGGCGACTTCCGGCCAGTTATAGCCAGCAAACCTGCGCCACATCGGGACCCTCTCGCCAGCAGGGCCTTGGCTTGGGTGCGAGCCTCTTCTGCGGTCACCCAGCCCTCATATGAGATAATTTGTAGTAATCCTCCAATGTTAAGGCGGCTTCTAGTGATGCTTCTGCGACGTTCCCTTATCTTTCTCGTCCTCATCTGTCTCGGCTGTTCTGCTCAATCTGCGCCTCCGGATACGGTGAAAGCTGTCGAGCGCCAGGTTCGTGGGTTCTACAATATTCCGCCCGAGGTGAAAATCATCGTGGGCGCGCCCAAGCCCAGCGATTTTCCAAACTATGACGCGGTGACAATCACCTTCGATAGCGGACAGAAGAAGCAGAATTATGATTTCCTTCTTGCCAAAGATGGCAAGACCTTGCTACGTCTGACCAAATTCGACCTCACCAAGGACCCCTATGCCGAGACCATGAAGAAGATCGACGTCAAGGGGCGTCCCACGCGTGGCAACAAGGATGCCAAAGTTGTAGTGGTAAATTACGACGACTTGCAATGTCCCTTTTGCTCCCACATGCATCAGACCCTGTTTCCGCAAATGCTGAAGGAGTATGGAGACCGGGTGTTGTTCATCTATAAAGATTTCCCCTTGGTCGAAATTCATCCCTGGGCAACGCACGCCGCTGTGGATGCGAACTGCCTGGCGGCTCAGAACAATGATGCCTATTGGGCTTTCGCCGATTACATTCACGCCAACCAGGAGGAGATGAGGAAGGAAAAGGGCAGAGATGGTCAGTTTGCCAAGCTCGATCAGATCACGATGTTGCAGGGACAGAAAAACAATGTCGATGTTGCCAAGTTGCAGTCGTGCATCAAGGCGCAGAATGAAGACGCGGTGAAAGCGTCGATGCGCGAAGCTGAAGGGCTGGGGGTTAGCGCCACCCCGACCCTGTACGTGAACGGCGAAAAAGTAGATGGCGCCGTGCCGATTGAAGAATTGCGCGCGGTCTTCGACCGTGCTCTGCAGCAGGCGGGTGTGCCGGTCCCGGCGCATTCCAGTGCTGCATCCGCCACCGCACCTCCTAATGTGGTGTCGCCGGCCAGGTAACAATTTCTGTGACACTGGGACAATTCAGGCTTGCGGAGATGCTCGATTGAAACGGGATTGGCTATCTGTTCGCGTGTTTTCGACTGCGTTGCTTGCGCTCAGCCTGCTGGGCTGCGGGTCGAGACGCGAGGGAGATGTGATGGCGGCGGTTGACGGCCGCAAGATCTACCGTTCCGACGTGGAAAAGTATTATCAGAACCAAACTACTGGCTCGCAGCAGCAACCCGTCGCAGAACAGGCGACCAGCCTTCGCTTGAGCATCTTGCGCGAGCTAATTGACGATGAAATCCTCATGCATCGCGCGGAGAAGCTGGGGCTGCTGGCCACCGATGATGAGGTCAATCACAAGCTCAATGAAATCAAGTCTCCATATTCGCAGGAACAATTTGATCAGAAGCTCAAGGAAAAGAAAATCACGCTCGATGACTTCAAGCGCGACCTGCGGCGCTCGCTGACAGTGGAGAAGGTTTTGAACCGCGAGATCGCCTCCAGGATCAACGTTTCCGATCAGGACATCACCAACTATTACAACGCCCACAAGGCGGAATACAATTTGATTGAACCTCAATATCATCTGGCGCAGATCTGGATAACTACGCAGCCCAACCCGCAGGTGCACAACCTCAAGAACGACAAGGCACAGAACGAGGCAGAGGCCCGCAAGAAAATCCAGATGCTCGTGAACCGCCTCGACAGCGGCGACGATTTTGCTACCTTGGCGATGAACTATTCCGAGGACACAGAAACGTCCGGTAACGGCGGAGATCTTGGATTTACTCCTGAGTCAGCTCTGAGGAACACCGATCCTTTTACTCGCGAAGCGGTGATGAAATTGAAGCCGGGTCAGTACAGCCCCGTGATTACGGTTGCTAATCCGCCCAACAAACAAGCCTTCGGCTTTCGCATTGTGAAACTGATTTCAAAGGAACCATCCGGGCAGCGGGAGTTGAGCGATCCTCGCGTCCAGCAGGCGATTCGGCAGCAGCTGATTGATCGTCGCGAGCAACTGTTGAAGGCCGCTTACTACGAAAACCTCCGCGACCATGCCAAAGTTAACAATTACTTCGCTGAAGAAATCCTCCAGACCACAGGAAACGCAAAATAGGCTGCGCTGATTTAGGCGGGAACAACTTCACTCGACAATCGCCAGCACGTCCCCGGCGTTCACGTTGGCGCCTTCGGTGGCGAGCATCTTCTGCATGACGCCTTTTTTCGGGGACTTGATCTCGTTCTGCATCTTCATCGCCTCTACCACCACGACGCCCTGTCCCGCTTCGACTTCATCTTTCTCGCGCGCCAATACCCGGACTACTTTGCCCGGCATAGGAGCAACTACCTTTTTCGGGCCCTTGGCGTCTGCATCGGCCCCTTTACGCCCACGTAACGATCGCGGATCGCGCAACTCCGCCGCATAGCGTGCGCTACCCACCCACAGATGCATGTCGGTAGGTGTGATTTCGCGTTTGATTTCGTAGGCCTTGCCAGCGATCAACACTGAAAGCACGTCCCGGCGGGTCAACACCGCGTCCATGTCAACTTCGCGTCCATCGAGGCGACACTGCCAACGACCGTCGGCGCGGCTCAGGTCGAGCCGGTAGTTCTTGCCGTCGATGGTGACTTCGTAAATCATTGGAAACCCGGTAGCTGGTAGTTAGCAGCTGGTAGCTAATAGATAGGCGCCAGTGGTCAGGTAAGAAGAATTGCAGGTCGTTCTTGACCGCTGTTGCTAGCTACTAACTCCTAGCTACTAACTACTGTTATCTCAGCCCTTCCACTCTCGCCGTGCGCTTCCAGTTGGAAGCTTTGTCAGGCGCGGATTTTGGTCCGGAGCCGTTCCCTGAAAAGCCGTTGTTCGGCACCGCAGACGCGGCTTCGAGCTGAGCAAAGACGCCCGCTGCAATCGCCGCGAGCTCCGCTCCGCCACTGTCTCGCAAATCCAGTTTTGGACCATGTGAGAGCAACCGGTCCAGGTAGCCTGTGTCCAGCTTGCCAGCTTGGAAATCGGGGTCGCGTAAAATCTGGCGGAACAGCGAGATGTTGGTTTTAATGCCGCCCACGAAGTATTCGTTCAAGGCGCGGATCAGCCGGGCAATCGCCTGCTGACGATCTGTCCCGTAGCCGATTAACTTGGCCAGCAGAGGATCATAATCAATCGGCACGGTCCAGCCTTCGTACATGCCGCTGTCCCGGCGAATGCCGGGCCCTGAAGGCGTGAGCAGCAATGTGATCTTCCCCGGGCTGGGAAAGAAATTGTTATCCGGATCCTCCGCATAAATTCGGCATTCCATGGCGTGTCCGCGGATGCTGATATCATCCTGCGTGAATGGCAGTTTCTCGCCCGCTGCGATGCGAATTTGCAAGTGAACCAGATCGAGCCCGGTGATCAGCTCGGTTACCGGATGCTCCACCTGCAGCCGGGTATTCATTTCCAGAAAATAGAAGTTCTTCTCCTGGTCAACCAGGAATTCCACCGTACCCGCATTCGTGTAGTGAGCGGCCTTGGCCACCCGCACGGCGATTTCTCCCATGCGCCGCCGCATCTCCGGATCGACAATCGGCGAAGGTGACTCCTCCAGCACCTTCTGGTGCCGGCGTTGTATCGAGCACTCGCGCTCGCCCAGATAGACGGTGTTGCCGTGCTCGTCGGCCAGAACCTGCATTTCAATGTGACGGGGATTGACGATGGCCTTTTCGACATAAACTTCGCTGTCGCCGAAGGAGCGTTGCGCCTCGCTCTGGGCGGCCTCGAGCGCCGCCCGCAGATCGCCGGGAGTATGCACCAATCGCATGCCTTTGCCGCCGCCGCCGGCCGCCGCTTTGAGCATGACCGGATATCCGATTTTGGCTGCGACGCGGTCGGCCTCCTGCGCCGACTCCAGCCCGCGGGACGTCCCCGGAACGAACGGCACGCCTGCCTTCTCCATCTCCTGTCGGGCCCGGGTCTTGGAACCCATCATCTCCATCGAGGCCGCCGTCGGGCCAATGAACTTGATTCCCGCGTCCACACAAGCCTGCGCGAACTTCGAATTCTCGGAGAGAAAACCGTAACCGGGATGAATCGCGTCCGCTCCTGATCGCCTGGCGACGTCCAGGATTTTCGGAACATTCAAATAGGATTCGCTGGCCGCGGGTGGTCCTATGTGATAAGCCTCATCGGCCTTGCGCACGTGCAAGCTTGCGCGGTCCACGTCGGAGTACACGGCGACCGCGGTGATCCCCAACTCGCGGCAAGCGCGGACGACGCGCACCGCAATCTCCCCCCGGTTGGCGATAAGAATTTTCTTGAACATACAGGATGCGCACAGACCACGCGCGTAAACCTAGTATTGTACTCGCGGTGCCAGATAGCAGGCCCGCTTCGAGCCTACAACTCTAGCAATGCCCCGGCCCAGCTCGTGTGCACTAAATCACATCAGACGTGCGGTTGCGGGCAACCAGCAAACCTTTAACCGCAAAGGTCGCAAAGCCGGCTGCCAGATTGGCGAAGTGGCGCACTTTGCGAACTTCACGTGATCTTGGCGTTCTTTGCGGTTAAGGACTTTTCGGGAAGTAGTATCATGTTGTCATTTCCGCATCACTTCATGACCAACCAGCTCTCTCCTGAGGCGGCACTAACGGAAAACTCGCCGCAAGCCACATCCGCTCCTGACCCCGGCAATCGCATCTTTGTCGATATCTGGCTTCTCGGCGCTGTGGTCACACTCGCAGCCGTACTACGGTCCTTGTTTCTGACCAGGAAGTCGTTCTGGTTCGACGAAGGCGTTAGCGTCCAGATTGCCCGTCTGGACTGGTACAACCTGGTGCGCATCCTCTGGCGCCGCGAAGGCAATATGTCGCTTTACTATTTGCTGCTTCGGGGATGGTTACATCTCGGGCACAGCGAAGCTTTCATCCGCAGCCTCTCAGTAATAGCATCAGTGGCCGCGATTCCTTCGATCTACTGGCTAGGCCGGAGGCTTTTTGACCGCCGGGTGGGCCTGATTGCGGCGACGCTGCTCAGCTTGAATGCCTATCACGTACGTTATGCGCAGGAAGCCCGCAGTTACTCGCTATTTGTCTTCCTGACTATCCTGTCCAGTATTTATTTTCTGCGATCTCTTGAGCAGCCATCGCGACGCAATCGCCTGGGTCATATTCTGAGCAGCGCCCTCGCGGTCTACGCCCACTTCTTTGCCGTTTTGCTGATTATCGCCCAGTGGATATCCTTGCGGTTTTTAGAGCCGCACCAGATTCCACCCGACCTGCGCAAGCGGAGCAGGCATTGGAAGACGATTGCTCTTGTCGTGCTTCCGGCCCTGCTCTTCGCGGGTACAACGGGAGTTGGACCTCTGAACTGGATAAAGCGCCCGGGCCTCAAGATGCTTTACGATTATTACCAGCACATGGCGGGAAACGGTGGCCCGCTGCTGCTCCTGGCATATGCGGTCGCCTGCGGTGCTGCACTTGCTCCTGTGGGCCGGAGATTATTTCGGCGTGATACACCTTTGGCTATCTGGCGCTACCAGTTTTTGCTGCTCTGGCTGCTCTTTCCCGTGGTATTTACCCTTATAGTTTCGATTGTTCGGCCCATGTTCGTTGCCCGCTATTTCTTCTTCTGCCTCCCCGCGTTCATCCTGCTTGCCTCGGCCGGACTAGCTCGCATCCGTCGAAGTTGGCTGCTGGCGCCTGCCCTGATATTTTTCGTGGCCTTGTCTCTGAAGGGCACGCTCTCCTACTACGACCACGACTTCGACCTTTACCGCGATGACTGGCGGGCCGCGTCCTATTACGTCCTGAACCGTGCACGTCCCGGAGACGTAGTAATTTTCCATATCGCGATGGGACGCATGCCTTACGAATTCTACAGGTCCGTGTACCCCGGCGGTGGACCGGCTCCCACGGTCATTAATCCGGCGCGTGGCGATCACATGGATTATCGCGACTTCATGGGAAAACCGAGCGCGAATTTCATCCGGGCAGTGCCCGCCCAATACGATCGTGTCTGGGTCGTCCTGAAAAATAATCAGACGAAAACGGGTGATGTTGATTTCACGACAACGGTCTTGAGTCAGGTGTTTGGCGTGAGCTACGCCACTCGGCAAGATGCCAGTTTCCCAGGCGGGATAGAAATTCGCTTCTACAGCGAAAGAAGGGTCCAGAAAGAAGCAGACATCAGCGGCAGCCAATCGCGTTAGCGAGTGGCGTTTAATACCAAAGGCCTCTTCCCTACGGAAGA
>Ga0066702_10000180_pt1 | contig 13387 bp, 9 predicted proteins | sample GraSoiAngelo_151_FD_66507 | JGI IMG/M metagenome (GOLD analysis project Ga0066702, IMG submission 66507) | Grasslands soil microbial communities from the Angelo Coastal Reserve, California, USA - 14_1009_12_20cm | ecosystem: Environmental > Terrestrial > Soil > Grasslands | place: USA...
CAGCCGGTCCCGTCGTTCTGGCTGCTCTATTTCGCGACGACCGATGTCGATGGCACGGCGAAGAAGGCGGCGCAACTGGGCGGCAAGGTGATGGCCGAGCCGCAGGATTTCCCAGGCGGCCGCTTCGCGGTCATCACCGATCCGCAGGGTGGCTCGTTCGGCCTCCTGCGCATGAGTCAGTAGAGCAACCCGCGCGTCAAGGCAGGGGTCAGCGTGACCCCTGCCTCGTCCACTTTCGGAACCGGCAGCTGCGCCGTAGTGGGCAGAGGTCACAGCGCGGCGAGCGCGACCGGCAGATCATCGCGCCAAGATCCATCAGGGCCTGGTTGATCAGGTAGCCCTTGCCTTTCGGAATCATGGTCGCCGCCAGCATCCAGAGTTCGGCAGTTCCTGCTCGAGCGGTCGCGGCGACGCCGAAATGCCGGCGCAGGAGGCGGGCGACGTTCGTGTCCAGCATCGGGGCGTCCCGGTGGTGGGCAAAGTTCATCAGCGCGCCGGCCGTGTAGCGTCCGATTCCGGGAAGTCGCCGCAGTTCCTCGAGCGTGTCCGGGAATCTCCCATCCGCGCGGTCCGCCACCTGGAGCGCGGCCGCGTGCAGCCAGCGCCCACGGATCTTGTAGCCGAGCGGGTCGGTGATGGCCTTGACTTCCGCCAGCGGGGCGCGGGCCATCGCGTGCACGGTTGGGTAACGGTGCAAGACGCGTTCATAGACTGGCACGACCCGCGAGATCTGCGTCTGGTGGGACAGGATCTCGCAGATCAGGATGGCGTACGGATCGCGGGTCTTCCGCCAGGGCAGGTCGCGACCATGCGCGGCGTACCAGGCGAGCACGCGGCGTTGGAACGAGCGGCGCCGCCCTGGAGCGATCATCGAAGCCGGATTCTAGAGTCGCGAGCTCCATCCGGGCGACCGGTTATACCGAACACTGTGCGCAACCGAACGCGCCTACTGCTCGCCGTTGCGGTCACCGCTGCGGTGAACCTGACGATCCAGGTAACCGCGCTGGCCCGCGCCGGAGGCGGCCACAGCAGTGGCGGCAGCAGCGGCGGGAGCCATAGTAGCGGCGGCTACAGCAGCGGGGGGAGTCATAGCAGCGGCGGCGGGTATTTCTTCGTCGGGGGCAGCGGTTCTGGCAGCTCGAGCGGCGGGTCGCCCGTGATCTTCTTCCTGGTGCTGGGTGTCGTGGCTGCCTTCCTGATCTACCGCTGGTGGGCGAGCCGGCAGTCGAGCCCCAACTCCGGAAGCAGTGACGTGACGTCGGCACCGGTCGCGGAGATCGATGCGGCGGCCGTCCAGAACGGACTGAGTGCGTTACAGACCCGCGATCCGAACTTCAACCAGCAGGTTTTCCTCGACCGGGCCCAGACCACGTTTCTCGTGTTGCAAAACGCCTGGATGGCCCGCAACCTCGAGCCAGCGCGTGTCTATCTCTCCGACGGGATCTACAACCGCTGGAAGCTGCAGATCGACCAGATGGTGGCCATGCACAAGCGCAACGTGCTCGAGGACCTGGCCATCAATGGCTGCACCATCGCGCGAGTGGTCGGCGACCCGAACTTTGACAGCATCACGGTTCGCATCGATGCCTGGGCCGCTGATTATGAGGTGGATGACCAGAACAAGATGGTGAGCGGCGACCGGAAGGCTGCGCCGTTCACCGAGTACTGGACCTTGATCCGCAGCCGGGCGGCGAGGAGCCGGGTGGGAGAGACGGCGCAAATCACGCAGTGTCCGAACTGCGGGGCACCGGTTTCGCTTAACGAGTCAGGCATCTGCGCCTACTGCAAGGCCACCGTCACCACCGGCCAGTTCGGCTGGGTGCTCGACAACATCACCCAGGCCGACCATTGGTCAGTCGCCGCCTGACCTAGACGCCACCCATGACGACGCTTTTCTCTTCCGTGTAGAAGTCCAGCACCTCGACGCCATGTTCCTTACCGAACCCGCTGTGTTTGGTGCCCCCGAACGGGAGCTCGTCGTAGGCAACGAGGTTGACCTGGTTGATCCAGCTATAGCCGGCGTCGAGTCGATCGATCGTCTGTTGCGCCTTCTTGATATCGCGGGTGAAGACCGAGGATCCAAGTCCGAATTCGGAGTCGTTCGCGCGCTCGATCGCCTCGTCGAGGCTCTTCACCCGGGCGATCGGCAGCAGCGGCCCAAAGGTCTCCTCGCGCCAGACGCGAGCCTCGGGCGGAACGTCGGTAATGACGGTCGGCTCGAAAAAGAAGCCACGATCGAACGGTTCGCCGCGCAGCCGGTTGCCGCCGGCCAGCACGCGGGCGCCGCGATCGACGGCATCCTTCAACTGCGCCTCGATCGTCTCCCGTCCACCGGCGGTGTGCATCGGTCCCATCTGCGCGGATGGATCGGTCCCGGGAGCCACCTTCAAGCGCTTGGCGCGGGCGGTGACTTTTTCGATCACCTGGTCCGCAACCGCTTCGTGAACAAAGACGCGCTTCACCGCCAGGCAGGCCTGGCCACAATTGAAGAAGCGCCCAATGGCGATCGCTTTGCTCGCCATCTCGACGTCGGCGTCGTCGCAGACGATCGCCGGGTCGCTGCCGCCCAGCTCCAGGGTCACGTGCTTCAAATCGGAGGCGGCTTCCGCCATCACCTGCTTGCCGGTCTGGGTCTCCCCGGTAAAGCCAATCTTGCGGACTTTCGAGTTCTTGATCAGTTCCTGGCCCACCACGGCGCCGGGCCCGACGACGACGTTGAGCACGCCCGGCGGCAGTCCGCCTTCGTTCATCAGCTCGACCAGGCGGATCGTCGAGAGCGGCGTGGAGCTGGCCGGCTTGGCCACGACGGTGTTGCCGACCGCCAGTGCGGGCGCGATCTTGTTCGCCAGCAGCGTCAACGGAAAGTTCCAGGGGATGATGGCGCCCACCACGCCGAGCGGCCGGCGGACCACCAGCCCGAAGGCGCCGGGCACCGAGAGCGGGACCTGCTTCCCGCGGATCGCCCCCGACGCGGCGATCGCGGCGTAGAACTCGATGTTCTCGACGAAGCGCTGGGCCTCGATCTTCGAGTCGCGCAGGGGCTTGCCCTGCTCGCGTGTCAGCAGCGACGCCACCTCGTCGAGATGCTGTCGAGCGAGAGCCGCTCCCTTCATCAGCACCTGGAAGCGCTGGTGAGGCAGCAGGTCCGCCCAGGCGCGAAAGGCTTTGTGCGCCGCGTCGATCGCCTGCCGGGTCTCCTCGACGCCGGCCTGCGGAACCCGGTCAACCAGCTCTCCGGTTGCGGGATCATGAATCTCGACCGTCGCGCCGGAGCGCGCCGCCGCCGGCTTGCCGTCGATCACCATCGTGCTCATAAGCTGATCGTCCTCCAACACGCGGGAAATCCCGCGACCCTCATGTGCGCGCCAACTAGACTCAGACTACACAAAGGAGGGTTTGATGGAGCAAGCCACCACCTCGGCAAAGGTTGTGTCAGTCACCAGGGAAACGAATGGCGTTGCCCTGATTCATCTGAACCGGCCGCCGGCGAATTCGTATGACCGGGGATTCATCGATGATCTGAACGCCGCGATCGACGAGATCCGTTTCGATGAGTCGATTGGCGCGGCCGTGCTGACCTCCGATAACCCGAAATTCTTCAGCGCCGGCGCCGACATCGGTATGTTCCGGAGCGTCACCTCCAAGGTGCGGGCGATGACCATCCTCCACATGCACGAGGTGCTCTTGAAGCTGGAGCACACGCCGAAGATCTTCATCGCCGCGATCGGCGGCCACTGCCTCGGCGGCGGGCTGGAGATCGCGCTCGCCACCGACTTTCGGTTTGCCGCCGAGGGCGAGTACCGGCTCGGCGTGCCCGAGGTGACGCTGGGTCTCTTGCCCGGCAACGGTGGCACCCAGCGGCTCCCACGTCTGATCGGCCGGCAGAAGGCGATGGAGCTGCTGCTGACCGGCAGGCCGCTCGACCCGAAGACGGCGGCCGCGTTCGGGATCGTCGATCGGCTGCTCCCTCCGGACCGGCTGTTGCCGGAAGCGATCAGTTTTGCCGCGACCATGGCCGCCGGGCCGACGGTCGCGATCGGAGAGATCAAGCTGGTCGCGAAGCAGGGCCTCGAGATGTCGCTGGAAAGCGCGCTCGCCCTGGAACGGGGCGGAATCTTCCGCCTCTTCGAGACTGCCGACGCCAAAGAGGGTCTCAGCGCCTTTTCCGAGAAGCGCAAGCCGAGCTGGAAGGGCGAATAAGTCAATCGCGAAGGAAGCTCCAAGCTCGCGGCCTTGACGTAGCCCGGCCCTGTCCAGAAGATGGAGGCGGAGCCGTCTCTCGTACCGCCGGAGGGAACCAGTCACATGCGACGCCGCGCCATCCTGCCAGCTGTCGTTCTGTGTGCAGTATCACTCGGCCCGGCCATGCCGGGGCACGCGGCCGGGGCGGTCGCTGGCCTGAACGATTGTCCGGTCTCGTCGCCCTCTGGCCCCTACGGCGATGTTCACATTTGCTCCGGGGAGGTCGCGAGCTGGGACACCACCTCCCTGGACGTGGACCTGACTCTCCCGCAACCGGGAACCGGCGACCGGCACCCGCTCATCGTGATGCTTCACGGCTTCGCCAACAACAAGCACGAGTGGGAATCCAGGACTGACGAAGGGAACAACGCCGACAAATGGCACTGGAACAACCACTGGTTCGCCGAGCATGGTTTCTACGTTCTGACCTACACGGCGCGCGGCTTTTACGACGACGGCCCAGACCGGGCCGATGAGCCGCCAACGCCGGCCGGGAAACCGGTGACCTGCGCCGGCGGTCGTCCCGGCTCCGCATGCCTGCCGAATGGAACCATCCATCTCAAGAGCCGCGAGTTCGAAATTCGAGACACCCAGTGGCTGGCGGCCCTGGTCGCCCAGGCGTATCCCGACCTGGACGTCAATCAGGTCGCCGTCACCGGTGGTTCGTACGGCGGTGGCGAATCATGGCTGCAGGCGACACAGCCGGTCTGGGATGCCAACATCTTTCCAACGCCATTCCCCCATTCGCCGCTGCCAGTGTTGCATCTGCAAGTCGCCGTGCCGAAATATCCATGGACCGATCTCGCCTACAGCCTGGCACCCAACGGGCATCCTGGGCCCTTCGACTCAACCATCTATTCGTCGTCGCAGGGCAATCCCGGCGACCCGACGGATACCGGCCAGGGCAATCCGTTTGGCAGCCCCAAGTTCAGCTACGTGTTTGGCTTCTTCGACTTGGGAGTGATCGACGGGATCTTCGAAAGCGGCACGACGGTCACACCATCGGAAGAAGGCCCGATCAGCCTGCCGACCTGGGCCGGGCGGGCCCTATCCGGCGACCCCTACGACGCAGCGGGCGTCGAGGATTCAATTGTCGCTCAGATTCGTCGCGGGCTCACTGAATTCCGCGGCGCGTTCTACCAGGACCAGAATTGGTTGGCCGAGTCACAGAGCCGGGAAGTAGCGATCTTCTCGATTTCGGGATGGACGGATGACCTCTTTCCGCCGGTGGAGGCTTTCCGGCAGTTCAAGTATCTGAAGTCGATCGACCGGCTCTGGCCGGTGGAGGTGGCGGTGGCCGACATCGGGCATCCGCGCGCCCAGAACTCTGACTCGGAATGGCATCACCTGAACGTCCAGGCCTGGGGTTTTCTCCATGAACAGATTCATGGCAGTCACCGGCAGCAGACCGAGGTCCTGAGCCTGCCCACGATCTGCGGCACGCCGTCGTCGGACGAAACGGGATCCATCCAGCGCCTTACCGGAAGAACGCCGGAAGAGCTGTCGAACGGAACGTTGACCGTCCATTACGACTCAGCCGGGCATCTGCTGAATCGCAAGGTGCCGGTCAACCCGCTCAACCCCGACCTGGCCGATCCCGATGATCTGCAAACGGATCCGGCGTTCGGGTTCGCCATTCTGGGACTGCCGGGCTGCCGGCGGTCGGTCGCGCCCGTCACCCTCTCCACCGCTCGCTATACCGGACTCTCCGCCCCGCTGGACGTGCCCCGGATCTACGTCGGCCTCGGACATGTCGATCTGACCTACACCCTCACGGGTGCGTCCACGGCAACGCTCAACGCCCGGGTCTGGGATGTGGCGCCTGACAACTCAGCGCTGCTGGTGACCAGAGGCACCTATCGCATCGATAGTCCCCGGTACGACACGCTGGTCGAGACCATCCAGTTGCCGCTCTTCGGCAACCAGTGGACGCTGCAAACCGGTCACCGGATTCGTCTCGACCTGACGCAGGTCGACTATCCGACCTTCCTGCAAAGCAATTCGGCGAGTGCCGTGATCACCTTTCCCGACGCCCAACTCGTGTTGCCGACCAGGGAGGCGACCGATATCACGGTGCCCGGCGCGGCGCTACCGTAGCCAGGATCGTGACAGTGGTGGTAAGAGGACGAGCACGGCCGCGGTGGCGAGCAGCATGTCGAAGGCGCTCCAGATGCCAAAGTCGCGCACCGTCGGCACCGGACTGAGCGCGAGCACGGCAAAGCCGGCGGTCAAGGCCAGCGCCGACGCGGCGATCGCCGGGCCGACGCGGACCGACGCGAGGTGGGCGGCCTCCCCGGGATCGATCCCATTTTCCAGCTCGCCGCGATAGCGGGCGAGCCACAGGACGCTGAACTCGGTGGCGAAGGCGATCACGACGCCGCCGAGAAGGATCGTGATCGGACTGGAGCGCGCGTTGAAGATGCTGCCATAGAGGAACAGCAACCCGGTCGCGGCGCCCGCCGCCACTACCGTCGGCAGTAAGGCGAGGATCGCCGGCCGAATCCTCCGATAGCCGAGCAGCAACACCACCAGGATCAGCGCGATGGCGAGCAGCGTCAATCGCAGCTGGTCCGCCTGGAGCCCGGCCAGCGCCTGGTCCGCGATCACGGCCAGCCCGGCGGGGAAGACGCGAAACCCTGACGGCGGCGCCCCGCCGGCGTTCCGCAAGGTCGAGACCAGGGTCCGGTCGCGGTCGACCGACGTCACGTGCGTCAGCCCGAAGATGGAAAGGGCCAGCCCGTGCTGGTTGTCGTACACGGCGCCCGTGAAATAGCCCGGGATCCGGTCGAGAATCAGCGCCGTCATCTTCGAGTCGGGCAGCTTTCCCTGGTTGAAGCCGGCCAGAAATCCGGGGAGGCTCTCGAGCGCCTTGAGGTCGCCACCCGACTGCGCGCTCGCCTGGTTGCCGGCCTGGTCGAGCCAGTGCACGGCCGTGGTAGACGTCGGATCGTGTCCCTGGACGACGAGATCGATCTCGCCCGCCAGCCCGACGGCCCTGCGCACCTGCTCCGCCTGGGCGAGCGCGCTGTCTCCCGGCGGCACGAGTTGGGCCGGATCGGTTTCGATCTTGATCGCCGGCAAGGCCGCCCATCCGACGAGCCCCACCACGACGACCGCGACGGCAACCCCCGGCGCTAAGCCGGCGATCCTGGCGATCCGACGCCCGGCCGCGGTCCGCATGCGGGTCGCGTTGAAAACACTGGGAAATCTTCGGCCCAGCAACAGCAGAGACGGAAGACCGACCAGGTAGTTCGCGACATAGGCCATCGCCACGCCGAGCGCCATGAACAGCCCGAACTGGCGCACCAGGGGAATGCCCGACACCACGAAGGCGAGCATGCCCGCGGCGGTGGCGGCCGCCGCCAGCCCGGTGGAGGGAAGGATGCGGCGAGAAGCGAGCGTCACCCGCTCCTCCAGGGTCCCGTCGGCATCCATCACCCGGTTGATCGACTGGATGAAGTAGTCGGTGGCGAGTCCCAGCACTACCGGGAGGACGACCAGCGTGGCCGGCGTCACCGGCAGTCCGGCAAAGCCCGCGATCCCCGCGGTCCAGAGCGCCCCGAGGGCGGCGACGGCGATCGTCAGCAGCGTCGAGGTGCCGAGCGCCAGGACCGCGACGACCAGCACCCCCACCAAGGCGAGCGGCAGCAGGAACTTCAGCGCGTTGAAGACCGAATCCGCCACCGATAGGGTCAGCGCGGGGGAGCCGGAAGCGGTGAAGCGCAGGTCGTGCAATTCCTGGAGGTCGCTCGCGCTCGACGCGCTCCTGATGATGTCCATGATGTGACGGACCTGGTCGAGTGAGGCGTTGCGGTTGAGCCGTACTGTGATGATCGCGTGCTGCATGTCGGGGAGGGCCCAGGTCCAGAAGGGTCGTACGTGTTGCCCGTCCGGTTCCAGCAGGACCCCCTGGATGAAGGTCGGGTTGTTGACCGCCGGCACCCCCAGGGTCGGCAGGGCTTTCGCGTAGCGCTGGGCGCAGGCACCGACCGCTTGCTGGAAGGCCTGCTGCGCGGCGGCATCCTGCTGCGACTGCGACTTGCCGGCCGCGACCGCCTGCTGGCGGGCGGCGGTCTCGGCGCTCTTTCCCTCCTGGGCGCAGACCTGGAGCAGGATGGTGGTGGTGCTGATCGCCAGGGTGTTGACCAGCGTGCCGGGGCCGTACACCTTCTTGACGCCGGGCGCCTGGTGAAGCTTCCCCTCGAGATGGGACAGGCCGACAATGTGGTCGGGCGTGATCAGGTTGGCGCCGGCGACCGGCTGCGCCATCACCACCACCGGGTCGGCGCCGAATGTGTCGGCAAAGAGCGCCTGGTCCTTGAAGGCACTCGCACCGGTGTCGACCAGCAGATCGACACGCGCGTCCGCATGAAGGCGCATCAACCCGAGCAGGCTGCCGGCTGAGAGAAGCAGCGCCAGCAGCAGCAGGAGGAGAGGCCAGCGGGAGGGCGCCGCGAACAGCAGGCTCGATGAGGCCGCCCGGCGTCGCACCGGCGCGGTCGGAGCGGCGTCCCTAGTTGCCAAGGAAGAGCGAAATAAGGTCTTGATCATGGACCGGTGGCGCCTGCGACGAAGGTGATGCGGTACCGCAGGGCGGCGAAGGCGCGTGGCCGTTGCCGGTCGGCACCACCTGGACCCGGACGTAGTGGCCGTTGCCGTCCTGGCCGCCGAAGGCGGACTTGGTCTCCAGCACCGCCTGCATCAGGCAGGGGAGTGCCGGGTTGACGCCCACGATGACCGCATCGAGTTCGCCGGCCACCACCCGCAACTGGTCGACGGTGGCCGGGCCCTTCGACAGGATATGGGCCAGGTTCGCCGAGTTGCCCTGCAGCGCGGTATCGAGCTCCTGCGTCACCGCCGCCGTGTGGTCGATCCCGGACCCGATCGAGTCCTCCACTTGCACCAGGCCGCTCAGCACCAGGTCGGTATCGGCGATCTGGCGGTCGATCGGCGCGTTTTGCAGGTCGCGATCGAGTTGCTCGCTGGCGATGATCAGGCCGGCGAGGTCGTCGGCGCGATTGTGCAACACCGTGGTGGTGGACGACACGTCAGCCGAGGATTGACCCAGCGCCTGGAACGCGGTATTCATTTGGGCGCCGCGTCCGTCGGCCGCCTTGCCAAGCTCGACAAAGATGGTCTTGAGGTTGGCTCGGACGTCGGGCTGCAACTCGTTCAGCACCTGGTCGAAATCCGTCGACACGGTGGTGCGGGAGAGTGGTATCGAGGCCCCGTCGCGCAGCCGGCCGTTGCTGCCGCCTTGCAGATAAACGAACTTCGGACCGAGCAATCCATGCGGGCGGATCGCCGCCGTCGTATCGGCATGCAGCTGACTCGCGTAGCGCGGGTCGATGGACACGCCGATGAGGGCGTAGCCGTTGCTGTAGCGGACCCGATCGACCGACCCGACCCGCGCTCCACTCAACTCCACCCAGGCGCCCGGACTGAGCTCGCCGTAGGCGCCCGCCTGCAGCTGCAGGTGAAGCGGCTGGTTCCAGGGGAGAGAGAACGGGGTGAAGACCAGGATCGCGAACGCGCAGGCCGCGACCGCCACCACCAGTCCGACCAGGCGCGAGCCCGCCAGGCGTCTCCGCTTCACGAGGGCGCTCCGAAAAGAAGCAGAGTCAGCCAGTCGGGAAGAAGGCCCAGCGGCGGCAGCGTGACCCCCGGCAGGGATGGGCACAGCGAGGGGCTGGGACTCGGGGTGGGAACTTTGGGTGGCGTCGGCGTGGGGGGCATGCAGGGGACACTGGGAGTTGGGACCGCGGAGATCGATGGACAGGGCAACGGCGAGAGCGTCGGCGTGGGGAGTTTCGGGGGCGTTGGGGTGGGCAAACACTTTGGCAGCGGCAGCGTCGGCAGCGAAGGCAACGCCGGCAGAGCGGCCGCCGGCGCCTGGCCGACGCCGGTCTGGCACTGCGGGTTGGCCTGCGGGTTGACCTGGTCGCAGGCCGGGTTGACGACGTAGTACTGGCGGAGCAGGTGATTGCCGGCGGCATCGGTCTGCGAGACCGCACTGACGAGCTCGGGTTGCAGCACCCGGTTGTTGGTGTTGATGGCCCCGATGCTGCTGTGAGTATCGGCCGCCACGATCGCGAGCGTTCCGTTCAGCTGCGTCAGTAACGGGTCCAGGGTGACGATCGTGGTGTGGAAGTTCTGCTCATTGCCGGCGAGCGTCGCATCGAAGTCACCCATCACGTTGCCCAGGTGGGTGATCAAAGAGGCGAGGGCCCGGTCATTGCTGGCCAGCGTGCCGGTGACATCACTCATGCCGCCCACCAGGTCTCCGAGCTGCTGATGGCTCTGCGCCAACCGGTCACTGACGATCGCCAGGTTGGCGACGATTCGGTCGATGTCGGGGTCATGCTGATGAAAGGTGCCGAGCGGTGTGAGCGATTCCTGCGACAGGCCGTTGAGCTGGGTCAGCAGGTCGTTGATGGTTTCTTGCTGGCCTTGCAGGCCGCCGCCCGTCTGCTGGATCAGGGTTTGCAGTCGCGCGCGGGTCTGTGGGTCGAGAGCGCTGAGGAACTGATCGAAGTCGACCGGGCTCAGCGTGTTGTCGCTTTGAATGGTGCCGCCGCTCTGCAACTCGGCGCCGCCATTGACCGGAGTGATCTCGATGTACTTCTGCGCCAGCAGCGTGGAGTATCGGATCCGGGCGGAGGTGAACTGGTGCAGCGGCGCATAGTGCGGCGAGATCCGCATGGTGACCAGCGCCCGCGTTCCGGAGACCTCGACGCCGCTGACCTGGCCGACGGAGTGGCCGGCGATCACGACATCCGCCCCACGGCTGACGCCGTTGGCATCGATGAATGCGGCCCTGACCGAATAGTCCTGCCCGGGTGGGGCCAGGCTGAGGTTGAAGGGAAGCCCGAAGCTGATGTTGATCGCGATCGCCAGCAGGGCGATGATCAGGACCGCAACCAGGGTGATCACGCCCGCCCTGAAGGGATTGCCCGGGCCCGCCGGCCCACGCGAGCGGCGCTTTAGTGCCAGGCGAGCGTTTGAGGCGTTCAGGTTCATCCGCCGCCTCCGCTGCAGGCGATTCGCGTCGGGTTGACCGGCTCGCTTCCCGTAAAGACATACGGATGGACCCGCAACAGGTTGCCATTGCCGTCGCGGTAGGAGGTAGCACTCCGCATTTCGGCGAGCGTCTGGACGATGTCGGCCATGCAGGGGTCGATGATCGCCAGCGAGGTGGCGGAGTGGTCGGAGAGTTTTTGCAGCTCGTCGAGCACGGCCGGCAACTGCTTGAGCATCTTGTTGAGATCGCCTTCGTGTCCCTTGAGACCCGCGGCCAGCTCACCGAGCGCGCGATCCGCGTAGACCAGCTCCGCCTGGAGTTGCGCCTCGTGGGCCGCGGTCACGTCCAGCAGGCTGGCGCCGTTGGCGATGTCGCGCCGGAAGGCCTGGTCCTCGGTCGCCATCATCTGGGCGATCCGGTCGAACTCGACGTCCAGGGCGCTGAGCTGCTGGTCCTGTTGCGCGATCTTTCCGGTAACGACCGACGTGTCCTGCATGATCCCCGGCAATGCCGCCAGAAAGACATTCAGGTCGGCGCCGCGGCCTGCCAATGCCGCGCCGCCCTCACGGGTGAGGGTCTGGATGCGTGCCCGCGTCTGCGGGTCGAAGAGGTCCATGACCTGGTCGAGGTCCACGGGAGAGGCCGTGTCCTGCAGCGGCAGGGTGCCGCCGGACGGGATCGTCTGTGCGCTCGACGGTCCGGCGGTCAGCTCCACGAAGGGATTTCCGAGCAGGCCCTTCGTCCGGATGGTGGCGCGAGTGCCGCGGTGAAGCGGTGCGGAGCCGGAGTCGATTTCCATCACGACCTGCGCGCCGCCGACGCTCGGACCATTGTCCGCCGCGATGCCGACCGAGGTCACCCGGCCGACGCGGCTGCCGTTCACGACGACATCGTTCTCCTGGGTCAGCCCTTCGGCGCTCAGGAAGTAGGCGGTCACGGTGTACGGATGGTTGCCGAAAAGGGTGGCGGTGAGGCCGCCCAGCAGGCCGGCGGCGGCAAGTAACGCGACCAGCAGCTTCATCGGCCGTTCCCCAGCTGCATCAGCAGCAGATCGGCGAGGTCCTGCGGCACCGCCGGTCCGCCGTTCGGGATGCCGACGCCGGGCAGCGCGCTGCCGGTGGTCTGCTTCGAAGGTGTCAGCCCGGTGATCCGCAGCGAGTGGATCCCGGCGGCGTCGGCGTGGGAGAAAGCGGAGATCCATTCCGCGGCGAGCGTCAGCGATTCCGAATCGCTGATATTCAGCTGGTCGTTGGGATAGGTGATCTGTCCCAGCAGCAGCTCGGGCAGGAGCTGATCGACCTGCGCGTTGGTCAAGCTCAGGGTGCGACGTCCGGCCGCGATCGTCGACGGGCTCTTCTGCAATGAGGCACGGTCGGCCGCGGTCACGCCGCTGAAGGCCTGGTCGAGCGAGCCGAAGGCGGCGGCCCCATTTCGCACCGTACCCGCGAGCGCCTGGTCGCGTGCGGCGATCCCGCTCATCACGGTGTCGCCGCTGTCGACCAGGTGGCCGAGCTGATCCTGTTCGTCCGCCAGGGCCTGCATGATGGTGTTCAGGTTCGTTAGGATTCGGTCCAGCTCTTTGGCGCGACTTTCACCGACGCGCGCCAGCGGCCGGAGATTGGTCATCGTGCTGTCCAGCGGCCCCAGCGCGGCGCTGAGGTCCTGCTGCCGGCCGTCGAGCGCGACCCCCAGCTGCCGAAACGATTCGGACATCGCCTGACGGGTTGGCGCATCCATGGCATTGAGGATGTCGTCGATCTCGATCGCCTGACCGGTCTGGGCTTTGGGGATGGTGGCCTCGCTCTGCAGATAGGGCTCAGCACTCGACTGGGGCCGAACCAGCTCGACGAACTTCTCGCCCAGCAGGGTTTTCGGCCGGATCACCGCGCGGGTATCCTGGCGCAGCCGGATGTTGGGCTGAAGCGCCATCTTGACCAGCGCCCCGCCATCGCTGGAATCCGTGATGGTCAGCACGGTGCCGACGTGTACACCGCTGACCCGCACCTCGGCCTGCGGGACGAGGCCGTTCGCGCTGGCGAACTCGGCGTTGAGCGCGAACTCGTTGCTCCAGGGCCCGTGTAAGCCCATGTTCAGGGCGATCCATCCGAGCCCGAACAGGCAGGC
>Ga0066702_10000181_pt1 | contig 13365 bp, 11 predicted proteins | sample GraSoiAngelo_151_FD_66507 | JGI IMG/M metagenome (GOLD analysis project Ga0066702, IMG submission 66507) | Grasslands soil microbial communities from the Angelo Coastal Reserve, California, USA - 14_1009_12_20cm | ecosystem: Environmental > Terrestrial > Soil > Grasslands | place: USA...
TCGGCGCGCCCGATGTTGCGGATTTCCTTCGACCGCTTCTTCCACGGCACCGCCAGCAGCCAGTCGAGATAGTTGCGCGATACGGTGGATTCGGCCGACATGGGCGGCATGGCTTCCAGTTTCTTCAGTTCCTGGATCGCCTTGTCTTTTACTTCCTTGGGCATGCCAGCGGCTTCGATCTTCTTCTTCAGTTCGTCGAACTCGCTCTTCTCGCCGCGGCCCAGTTCCTTCTGGATGGCCTTGATCTTCTCGTTGAGGTAGTACTCTTTTTGTGCCCGCTCCATCTGCCGCTTCACCCGCGACTGGATGGTGCGATCCATGTTCAGCTTTTCGATCTCGATATCGAGGACGTCGGCGATGCGCGTTAGCCGCTCCGCTGGATCGAAGATCTCCAGCAATTCCTGCTTCTCTTCGATCGAAAGCTGCAGATTCGCCGAGATGGTATCGGTCAGCTTGGCGGGATCCTCCATGCGGACCGCCGCTATCATGGTCTCGTAATTGAGGGACTGGCATAGCTTCACGTACTGCTCGAACAAGCCTGTCACGCGCTGCATGCCGGCTTCGATCTGCGGGTTGGTTTCAGTGGTGTAGCGCGCTACCCGGACCGAGGCCTGCATGTAGCCGTCGGTATCGGTGACCTGCAGAATCTTGCCACGCTCGATGCCCTCGACCAGCACCTTGATGTTGCCGTCGGGCAGCTTCAGGCTCTGCACGATGTTGACGATCGTGCCTACCTGGTAAATTTCGTTCGCCTTGGGCTCGTCGATAGAGGCGTCATGCTGTGTCGCTAAGAAGATCTTCTTGTCGGCTGCCAGCGCTTCTTCCAGCGCATGTACGCTGGACTCCCGGCCCACCACAAACGGGGTCATCATGTAAGGGAAAATGACGACGTCCCGGATGGGCATCATCGGAAGTTTCTTGGTCTCAAATTTTTCCTTCGATTGGGTCACTTAAAAAATCAGCTCCTGGCTGTTAGCTTTTAGCCTTCAGCTCAACTCCCTATTCTACCAACCTCGAGGGCTTTTCCTCGTGTACTTTTCGTCTGCGGCATCGCCACAATGCACTCAACTGCAGACGCTAACAGCTACAAGCTAAAGGCTAAGCGCTGGTTTAGCCCGCCTTATCCATCATTGCCAGCGAAACATCCCGCTTCTCGACCATCTCCCGGGTCACCTCGAACTCCTTTACTTTCTTTTGACTTGGCAGATGGTACATCAGGTCAAGCATCAACTCTTCGAGGATCATGCGCAGGCCGCGGGCTCCCACCTTGCGCGCCATGGCCTGCTTAGCGATGGCCCGGGTCGCATCCTCACTGAACTTCAGGCGCACATTTTCGAATTCGAACAGGCGCTGGTATTGCTTGATAATCGCGTTCTTCGGCCGCGTCAAGATCTCGATCAGGGCGTACTCGTCCAGATCCTCCAACAAGCCGACCACCGGCAAGCGGCCCACAAATTCCGGAATCAATCCGAACTTGATCAGGTCTTCGGGCTGCACTTCGCTCACCAGACGGTACTTGGTCTTGTTATCCTCCGCCGCCTCCGCCGCCTGGGCTTCCTCTCCCGTCTTGAATCCCAGTGACTTCTTGCCTACGCGCCGCGAAATGATTTTATCCAGCCCGACAAACGCTCCACCGCAAATAAAGAGGATATTCGTCGTGTCAACCGGGGTAAATTCCTGATGCGGATGCTTGCGGCCGCCTTGGGGCGGAACGTTCGCAATCGTACCTTCCAGAATCTTCAGCAGTGCCTGCTGCACGCCTTCGCCGGAGACGTCGCGCGTGATCGACGGATTCTCATCCTTCCGCCCGATCTTATCGACCTCATCGATATAGATGATGCCGGTCTGCGCTCGTCCCACATCGCCTTCGGCCGCCTGCAGCAGCTTGAGGATGATGTTCTCGACGTCCTCGCCGACGTAGCCTGCTTCGGTCAGGGTGGTCGCATCTACGATGGCAAACGGGACATCCAGCATGCGCGCCAGGGTTTGCGCCAGCAGCGTCTTGCCGGTTCCGGTCGGCCCGATCAGGAGAATGTTCGACTTGGTCAGTTCGACCCCATCGCCCGTCTTTTGGCGATTCATGAAGATCCGCTTGTAGTGGTTGTAGACCGCGACCGCCAGCTTCTTCTTGGTCTGCTCCTGGCCAATGACGTACTCGTCGAGGAATGTCTTCACTTCTTGCGGCTTGGGAAGCTGGTTCGGAGTGGAGGACTCCGGGGTGGTAGTGCGGTCATCTTCCAGGATGGAATTGCAGACCGCCACGCACTCGTCGCAGATGTACGCCCTTGGATAATCACTGGGCGACGAAATCAATTTCGCCACCGCGTCCTGCGATTTGTGGCAGAACGAACAGCGCAGAATTTCGTCTGTGCCCGACCGGTTTTTCACTCGGCTTACTCCTTACTATCACCCGCATCGCCCGCCCCAGGGCCCCTTTCGCCCGGTCGGCCGGCAAAGCGTTTCTCGCCGAGACCTCCAGTAGAACGGCGGCGAACGCCGATCATACCTCTACTTCGTCTTGTAGATGATATCGTCGATGATTCCGTATTCCTTGGACTGCTGCGCGTTCATGATGAAATCGCGCTCTACATCCTTTTCTACCTTATCCAGCTTCTGCCCGGTATGTTTCGAAAGTAACTGGTTCGTGATTTCGCGCATCCTCAAGATTTCACGGGCATGAATATCGATGTCGGTCGCCTGCCCTGACAGGCCGCCCATCGAAGGCTGGTGAATCAGGATGCGCGAATTCGGCAGCGCCAGGCGTTTTTTCGTTTCTCCGGCCGCCAGCAGCAACGCTGCCATGGAGGCCGCCTGGCCTATGCAGATGGTCGTGACATCGTTTTTCACATACTGCATGGTGTCATAGATGGCCATTCCGGCCGTGATCGATCCGCCCGGCGAGTTGATGTAGAGCTGGATGTCTTTTTCCGGATCTTCCTGAGCCAGAAAGAGCATCTGCGCGATCACCAGGTTCGCGATATTGTCGTCAATCGGCGTCCCGATAAAAATAATGTTGTCGCGGAGCAGGCGCGAATAAATGTCGTAAGCGCGCTCGCCGCGCCCGGTCTGCTCGATCACCATCGGCACCAGCATCATCTTTGGATCGTTCAAGTTCACCTGCCACACTCCATCCCCGAGAAACCTGTTCGTTTGCGAGGGAGGATTGAAAGTGGTCCGCCTTTATGCGGACTGGTGATACAGAAAGTTGAGGGTCTTCTCGTTGCGGATTCTGTTCCTAATCCTATCGAGCGCCCCATCGCGTGTCAAACGTGCCCGCACTGCTTCGGAAGTCTGTTTCGTCTGCAGTGCAAGCGCCTCGATCTCGTGATCAATCTCTTCATCGCTGACCTCGACCTTCTCGAGATCCGCGATCCGGTCCAGAAGCAGGGAAGCCTTCACCTCCTGCACGGCCTGGTCTCTCTGCCCGGACCGCAAGCGGTTCAGGTCCATCTTTTTCATGTCTTCGGCCCGCATGCCTTGCGAGGCCAGTGCCCTGAGCCCGCGTTCCAGCCGAACATCGATCTGCCGGTCCACCATTGCTTCCGGCACTTCAAAATCGTTGCGCTTCACCAGCTCCGCGACCAGCTTGTCTTTTGCTTCGTGTTCAGCGGTATGCTTCTTCTCCGCCTCCATGTTTTCGCGAACGCGCTTCTTCACGTCTTCGATGCCGGTGAAGTCGCCCATCTCCTTGGCAAACGCGTCGTTCAACTCGGGCAGGTTCTTTTTCTTGAGCGACAAAACCTTCACCGTATAGTCGAACGTCTTTCCGCGAAGCCGCTGATCATTCGAATCTTCCGGATACTTCACTTCAAAGGTCTTCTCATCTCCGGCCGAAGCTCCCCGAAGGTGCTCGGTGAACTCCGGCATGGTGTTCTTCCCGCCGATCTCGACCAGCACATCATCCATGTGCACCGGCTGCCCTTCACCATCTTTCGGCCTGCCGTCGAGCGACACCTGGGCAAAATCGCCGTCGGCCAGCGTGCGACCCTCAATCGCATCGAACGTCGCCTGCTGCTCCTGCAGGTGATTCAATGCCTGCTGCACTTCCTCGTCTGTGACCTCGATCACCGGCTTATCGGCGCGCAGGTCCTTATAGCCCTCAACCTTGATTTCCGGAAGAATCTCAAAGCTAGCTTTGAAGCGCAGCGGCTCCCCATCATGGATATGCAGGTCGGTTACCCGCGGTTGCGAAACCGGCACTAGTCCCTGCTTCTCGGCTTCCTGCCGGAAATACCGGGGCACCAGCGCCTCCACGACCTCTGTCTTGATGTCTTCCGAAAACCGCTGCCGGATAATGGACGCGGGCACGTGTCCCTTGCGGAATCCCGGCAAGCGCGCCAGCTTCTGATACTTCTGGATCAGCGCCTCAGTTTCGCGCTGGACCTCCTGGGCGGGAACCTCGACCGCAATCTCCCGCTTGGTGCTCTCTTTTGTCTCAGTGGGGCTCACATTATGCCTTTCGAAATGCCCGCCTTAGTCGGGGTCTGCGAACGGATGGGACCGCCGCTCCAATCACTCAGTGTAAAGACTCTGTAAGATCAGCGTCAAACGCGAAGGGTCGGGGTCGAAGGAATGAGCGGCAACACTGCCATACCCTTGTTTGTCTCACCCTTCTTGGGCACGGCAACACAGGCTATTGGCCGACCGATACGGAGTCGTAAGCATGTCAATGAGCGCAATCTGGTTATAACAGTTAGCTTTCGGCGCGCCGACTCAGCCGACACGTTCGTCACTTGCCCACTCAGGTGATCCTGCTAAGCTCGGAGCAGGTTTTACACACGTGAACCGGCTGACTCAATATTGGCAGTATGCGGTGTTCGGACTACTTGTACCCGGCATAGTTCTGTTCATCGTGTTTGCGTGGAAGTCAATGTGGTCTGGTCCTCCCAATCGCTCTTGGGAGCTGTTTGGTGATTTCGCGGGAATACTCTGCTGGGGCGGGCTGCTTATGTGGCTCTGCCTGACCATCGGCAGAGTCGGCTCAGACGTGACCAAGGTGTGGAAGAAAAGCAAGGCGGGCACGCTTCTGACGTTTAGTGCAATCGCGGTGCTGGCTCTTGCGCTACAACGTTTTGCCGGTCCCCACTTCTATGGGTGGCATGGCGACGCCTGGCTTTTCTTCTGCTTGGCGCTACTCCTCGGATCGCACCTGCTGCTCAGAATCTCCGTTGCTCTCACTGGTGCGCGCACGAACTAGCGCAGGCTGCCCATCTCCTCCATCGGCCATTATCCAAGAAGATCAATTGGTGAAACATCCTCATAGCACTCATCTTTCCTGATGCGTCCTGAACCGTTCTCGGTGCGGACTGACTACTGAGATCAGCGCGTGTCCTTGAGCAAGGTGATGAGGCTGACTTCCGGTGGGCAATTCAGGCGTACCGGCGGATTGATGACCCCAACTCCCCGGCTCGTGTACACCTGCAAGTTGCCAACCCGGTTCAATCCGATGGGGTATTTGTGGGCCAAGGGAGGCAGGATGATTGGACCAACGCCTGGCAGTTGTACCTGCCCTCCATGCGAGTGCCCTGAGAGTTGCAGATCGATCGGAAATCTGGCCGCAGAATCGGCGAAGTCTGGTTCGTGGGCGAGCAGGACCGTGGGATCGGTGCTCGGGATTTTTTTCAGCGCCCCGGGAAGATCCACCTGGCCATCGAGCACGTCATCGATCCCTGCCACCCACAATTTCTGACCGTCGCGCTCGAACGGCTGCGCCCGGTTCTTCAGCACCTGAATTCCGCGTTCGGCAAGCGCCGCGGCTACGATCCTGGCATTATTCCAGTGGTCGTGATTCCCCAGAATTGCAAAGATCGGAACGCCTTTCCAGCGGGCAAAGACGTCGGCGCACGGTTCGGCATTCCTCGCGCCCGCGTCCCCATTCCTTTGACCCAGTGGGTGCGATACAAAGTCGCCCGTCAGCGCGACCATGTCGGGCTGAAATGCCTGCGCCAGGCGCATCGCCCGCTCCAGGCGCTGCTGGTCCATGTAGGGACCAAAATGGATGTCGCTGAGCTGGGCGATCCGGAATCCCTGAAAGGCCTCCGGGAGCCGCTTCAGCCGAACGTCAATGCGTTCTCCAACCGGACTTCCCGGCTCTAGCACCAGTGCTTCGGCAGTCAGGCCCATGCTGCCAACCGCCGCAACCCCGATCGCTGCGTTGCGAACAAATTGTCTGCGCGTTAAAGACACCACTCTCTAAGTCTAGCATTCTGGCCGCGATGTGTTCAGCAGGCGCATCCACTAGAATAGCCATGCCCCTCCGTAACCGGGAATCATGAGCGCCGACTGGCTGAGCCAACTTAACCGCGACATCATTGCCTGCAAGAAGTGTCCCCGCCTGGTGGCCTACCGCGAGCAGATAGCCCGCGAGAAACGGCGCGCTTACCTGGGGTGGGACTACTGGGGAAAGCCGGTTCCCGGATTCGGCGACCGCAACGCACGCGTCCTAATCATGGGGCTCGCCCCGGGTGCTCACGGCTCTAACCGTACCGGACGCCCCTTCACGGGCGACGCTTCCGGCAATTTCATGTATCCCGTGCTCTATGAAACCGGCTTTGCCAATCAGGCGGCCGCTACTGATCGCGACGACGGCCTCCAGTTGCGCGACCTCTACATCACTGCTGCTGCCCGCTGCGCTCCTCCAGATAACAAGCCTTTGCCCGAAGAGTTGGCGAATTGCGCTCCCTATCTTGATCTGGAGATCGCGGGCCTGAAGCGACTAAGAGTTGTGGTCGCTTTGGGCAAGATTGGTTTTGAGGCGTATCTCAATCATCTGAAGCGGCGCGGTCTGCTGAAGAATAAGGCGGCCTACATGTTTGCGCATGGTGCGAAATACGATCTGCCGGATGGCCGAGTGCTGTTGGCGTCCTACCACCCGTCAAACCAGAACACGCAGACGGGGAAGCTAACTCGGAAAATGTTTGCGGAGATATTCAAGCGGGCGGCAGAACTTGCCGATAAATCAATCGACGGGGCCGTCAGAGCCGGACCCTGAGCGACCTCCGGAGCGTCTGTGAATTTCCCTCACAGCCCGGTCCGGGACGGCCTCGCGCAACTCGACGAAGGGATCTTTCGTCGAATCACTGCCAACCGGCAGCCCCGCGGTGCGCGCGTTCGCACCGCGGGGCTTTTTGATGGCTGGCGGGTGGTGCTGAAAGTAGCGCCGGCATCCTGCCGGCAGTGGGGAGCGCGTCCCGCGCTCGTGGCGGGCGAGACGCCCGCCGGACAGCCGCCGGGACGGCGGCGCTACTAGAAACCGAGCAGCACGGGTTCGGGCTCCAGTTGGATTTCCCATTGTTGCTGGACCCGGGCCTGGATTTCGTTTTTCAATTGGACTACTTCGGCGGAAGTCGCGCCTCCGCGATTCACGATGGCGAGCGCGTGCTTGCGCGAGATCCCCACGTGTCCATTTCCGAAGCCCTTGGAGAAACCGGACTGCTCCACCAACCACGCCGCCGAAACTTTCCTGCGCGCTGCCAGCGCGGGATAGTTGGGGATTTTCAGGCCGCGCGCCGCGGCTTTCCGCTTCAAAGACTCGAACTCGTTCTCCGTAAGCACCGGATTTTTGAAAAACGATCCCGCACTTCTTGCATCCGGATCGCCGGGCGTGAGCAACATTCCTTTGCTCGCGCGAATCTGGCGCACGGCTTCGCGTACTTCGGCCAATGTTGGCTCTTGCCGGTTCGCAAACTGCTTCTGCAAGTCCGCGTAGGCCAGGCGAGGATGGCCATCATGCACGAGCGCATACGTAACGCGCAAAATCACGTAGCGCCCGCGAGCGCTCGTGTTGAAAATGCTGCTCCGGTAACCAAACCCGCAATCGGATTTTTCGAACTCCTGTTCCTCGCCGCCCTCGATGTCGAGCGCGACCACGCTGTCGATCGTCTCGGCAACCTCCTGTCCATAAGCGCCGACGTTCTGCACGGGCGTGCCTCCCACACTGCCTGGAATTCCGCTCAGGCACTCGATGCCAGCACAGTGATGCTGAACCGTTACCGCGACAAACGAATCCCAGTCTTCGCCCGCTCCCACATCGAAGTAGGCGGTGCCGTGACCATGGCGGTGGTTGATTCCCAGAAGAGAAACCTTCAACACCAGCCCCGGCCAGCCCGCGTCCGACACGACCAGGTTGCTTCCGCCGCCGAGAATAAACAGTGGAAGATTGCGCGATTTCGCGTAACCAATCGCCTCCCGCACCTCCTCCACGGTTGAAGCCTCCACGAAGAAGCGCGCCGGACCACCCACTCCCATCGTCGTGAGCGGCGCTATCTTGATGTTTTCCTGGATCAGCATCGAATCTGCATCTCAATATATATGAGCGGTTGCGAAGGGCGAGGGTGTCAGGAGCTTCAGAAGTGGTAGCGCCGCCGTCCCGGCGGCTGTCTGGCGGGCGTCCTCGCCCGCCCCGTGGCCGGCAAGATGCCGGCGCTACATCAGGGCGTAGATATTAGATTCTGAGCGTTAAAGCTTGCGCGTGATAGGATTTTTTTAGCCAAAGGCCAACGACTGCCTCTCAAGGAGCTCCCATGTATCCCGAACTCATGCTGATCCCCATGCGCGAAGAACTCACCAAGGCGGGAGTGCAGGAACTCCGCACCGCCGCCGAAGTGGACCGCGCGGCCGCCGCCGCGGGCACCACCATGATTATCGTGAACTCCGTCTGTGGGTGCGCCGCGGGCCGCATGCGTCCGGCCGTTCGCATGGCCTTGCAGAATTCCTCGAAGCCCGAGCATGTTTACAGCGTGTTCGCAGGCCAGGACAAGGAAGCCACCGAGCGCGCCCGCGCCTACTTTACCGGGTATCCACCTTCTTCTCCGTCGATCGGAATTCTGCGCGATGGCAAACTCGTTTACATGCTGCAGCGAAGCCAGATTGAAACCCGCGAAGCCCCTGCCATCGCTGCTGAACTGACCAGCGCCTTCGACCGCCTGTGCGCAACCAGCTCGGCCACCAACGACTAGCCGGTTTCAAGCAAAGCCGCATCTGCTGTCTAGATTGCGTTTCCGACGCTTTTCGCGATGAGTCTTCCTACGTCCTCGCTCGCATGTTTTAATTCCGGCCATGAGATTAAAACTCCTTGCTGCTGCCCTATGCCTGCCTACACTCCTGTTCGCCGCCGATCCTTGGCGGGCCCCGTCGCCCCAACAGATTGATGCCATCTACCCGCAAATGCGAGTGCTGTATGAAGACCTGCATCGCAATCCGGAACTGTCGCTGCACGAAGAAAAAACTGCGGCCAAAATTGCCGACCAGCTTCGTAAGCTGGGCTACGACGTGACGACGGGCGTGGGGAAAACAGGGGTCGTGGGCGTCTTGAAGAACGGTCCGGGACCTGTCGTGATGATACGCGCAGAACTCGACGCGCTGCCCGTGCTCGAGAAAACGGAACTGGCCTACGCGAGCCACGCCACTACGCATAACGATCAAGACGTCGAGGTCCCGGTCATGCATGCCTGTGGACACGATCTGCATATGTCCGTCGGCATGGGAACGGCCGCGCTGCTCGCACAACATAAAGATCGCTGGCACGGCACTTTCATTTATGTCGGCCAGCCCGCCGAAGAGCGCATCCAGGGCGCCACGGCTATGCTCAAAGACGGCCTCTTCACGCGCTTCCCAAAGCCTGATTTTGTGTTTGCGATTCACGACACATCGTTTGAACCCGCGGGAAAGGTCGCCTACGTGGCGGGCTATGCCATGTCAAATGCCGATTCTGTCGATGTCACCATCTACGGCAAAGGTGGCCACGGTTCCGCGCCCGAGTTGACCATCGATCCAATCGTGATCGCGGCTCGCACCATCCTGAGCTGGCAAACCATCATCTCCCGCGAAAAAAGCGCGCAAGATCCCGGCGTCATCACCGTGGGCACGATTCACGGCGGCACCAAGAACAACATCATTCCCGACGAGGTGAAACTGCAGCTTACGGTCCGGTCTTACAAAGACGAAGTGCGCCAGCATCTGCTGGCGGCCATCGAGCGGATCGCCGATGGCGAGGCCGCTGCGGCTGGAGCCGAGAAGAAGCCAACCGTCACCCGGGTCGAGGGCGTGAGCGCCGTCTACAACGATCCGGCAACCACCGAGCGCGTCGTCAACGCGCTCGAATCGGCGCTGGGCAAGGGGAACGTGGTACAAGGCATCCCCATTATGGCGAGTGACGACTTCGCCGAATACGGACGCGCCGGCGTCCCATCGGTCATGCTCAGCCTGGGCGCGGTCAATCCCACAAAGTTCGAAACGGCCCAGAAGAACCGCGAAGTTTTGCCGGGCCCGCATTCCTCGCTGTTTGCCCCCGACGAAGAGCCCAGCCTGAAGACCGGCATCCTGGTCGAGACCACTGCCGTCCTGGAATTGCTCGGAAAATAAGCTGCGGGGCCGACATTCTTGTCCGCCGCGAAGTTCATATGCGTCGCAGATTTTCATCTGAGGTTGGTTCGCGCTAGATCTCGACTTTGTCTGCCGGCAAAATGTTTTGCGATGCGCCGATAGATTGCAGATCCGGCGCGATCCAATCCTGCTTAGCAGCATCGGACATCACTCGCTCGCGGGTGTAATAGGAAAACAAAATCTGCTTGCTCCCATAGCGCTCCACTGCGCAGTCCACCTTGGAGACGAGTGACATCTCAGCCGGCAGGTCCTCCAGGTAGGCCGCCAGCAACTCCACCCAGAATCGCGTGATGGTCTCGTGATATCCCTGCTTGCCATAGTGTGCGATGAATCGCTTCAATCCCGAACGCATACAGATGAACGCCTCAGGCCGATCCAGCGTACACAGATACCAGCACGCGACGGTCAAATGATGCGTATGCGTGAATTCCTCCGGTGCATAGTGGCAGGCCTCAAATTTCTGCACGACCTCCCGGATCGCATCTTCGTTCTCCAAAAACGCCTCAGCCATACGAAATCTCCCTTTGAGCAAAAAAAATCGCCCGCGCGCAACTTTGCGCACGGGCGTTTGTGTCTCGAATCTTTAGATTAATCCTGAGCCAGCTCCGAGTAAAGAAGAAAAAAGGGTCAAGCGTCAGGTCTTTGGTTTCAGTCGCGCATGTCGCAGATTCCTCCGCCGCGTTCGGCGTCGGAATGACAAAATTTGAGGAGGCATCGAATACCAGTCGTGGCAGAGCGTACAGAGCGGGCAGAGCGAACGCGTGCTCACGGAGAGTCTGCAGGCCTGAGACCTGACAGACCTGACACCTCGGACCTGACATCTCAGACCTGAGAACTGATTCCGATCCTACTTCCGACCGTACTTCCGACCCTTCTTCCGACCCTACTTCCGCACCGGGGCCGTCACCAGGAACGACTTCACCACGACATTATTCGGCTGCGCCCCTACCGGAATCATCGTGAGCACGGAGTACTCGCTCGGCTCCAACTTGCGGGGTTTCCGCTTCTGAATCATCGTCACATCGCCCGACTGCGAATTCAGGACGAGCAGAAGGCTCTGGTTTGGCGACAGCGCCAGGCCGTCGGGTTGCGTGCCCACGGGAAGAATGGACACGATCTTTCCTATATCAATGTCATAAACGGCTACGCTGTTCGAGCCGAAATTGCTCACGTAAAGGCGCGAATTATCGGCGGACACCAGCCCCCGCACCGGTTTGGTTCCGATCAGGAAGCTATGCGCGACTTCATCGGTCGTGGTCTCGATGGTTGAGATGCTATCCGCGTCAAAATTCGTGACCATCAACTCGCCGCCGTCCGGTTTGAGCGCAAGGTGCACCGGAGTCTTCCCGACATCGAGCAGCGCCATCACCTTGTCATTCTTCAGATCGATCGAAGCCACCTGGGCCGAGCCTGTGCAGGCCACGAACGCCTTGCTCGAGTCCGGCAAAATTGCGATGTCCTCGGGTTGCTGGCACACCGGCAGCGTGGCCCGCACCGCCAGTTTCTGTGTATCGATCAGCGAGACGCTGTTGTCGCCGCGATTGCTCACGACGGCCGTCGTTCCCGAGGGCGAAACGCGTGCCAGTCCGGGTGCCGCTCCCACGCGAACCGTGGCTATCACGGCGCGCTTCTCCAGATCGATGACCGAGACATTCGCCGATCCCGAGTTCGCGACGTATCCACGCTTGCCGTCCTCGGAAACGTCAATGAAGTATGGCCGCCCATGCACCCCAATCGTCGCCATCACCTGGTTCTTTTCCGCGTCGATCACGCTGACGTTACTGGATCCCGTGTTGACGACATAGACTTCATTCTTCTTACCGTTGGCCGCAATCCCGGTCGGATTGCTTCCCACGGTGAGCGTTTTCTCCGCCCGAAAAGCCAGCACGTTGATGATGGTGACGGTATTGCTCTTCCCGTTGGTAACGTAGGCGTACTCCCGATACGCGGGACCGTACTCCGGAAGCGGGCTCTCGCGGAAATACCACCACCCTATGCCTGCAACCACCGGAAGTAGAACTGCGACGAAGAGGATCTTTCTCAAAGGAGTGTTTGGCCCCGGAGGGAAGACTACGATACGACCGAATCAGCGATCAATAAAGTCTGAAATCAACTTCTACATGAATACGCACGGCGACAGGTTCTCCTCCGAGGGTTGCCGGTTCAAATCGCCAGGTCCTTACCGCGGCCATTGCCTTCTCATCCAAACCGCCGCCGGCCGGCACTAAAACGCAGACATCGGTGAAGGCGCCCTGTCGGTCCACTGTTCCGGCAATTCTCACCCTGCTTTGATATTTCATCTTGCGGGCCATCTCTGAATACTCAGGGTCGGTAGAGCTGATGGGATGTGGAGGCGCGACCCCGTTACCCACCTTATGCAAGGCAGCATCGGCCGCGTGCGCACCGAGGTTGGGACCCTTACACAGGGGAGCTTCCGGACTGAGGGGCTGGTCATAGCCGAAATGATAACGAAGCAGGAGTATCTGTCCAGGGTAGGTGTCCGGCAGGATGGGAAACGGAGCGGCCGACGAGATCGCCTGGGACGCAGCGGCGTCCAGTGAAGCTTCTCCGGCGGATTCAACCGTCCTCATCTCACCCAGCGAACCGTCTCTGTTTATCGCGAATTCAATCACCGTGGTACCCCGTTTCCAGTTCGCGGATTTCTTTAGCTCCGCAAGCTGTGGATACCACCGGTTTCGTACACCTGCGAGCACACGGAAAGGATAATTCTTAAGTTCCTGCGGAGTGCCCCTGCTAAGCACCTCAAAGCCGCTGGCGTTCGGTACGCGCTCGCCCACTGTCTGGGTCGAACCAGCAGCGAATGAAGCATCTGCGGGCTGAGATGATTCCTGCGCCCACAACGGCAGACCCGCAAATAACACGATATAGACAAGACGAAGGCAGCGTTTCAAAAGTTTCTTACCTCGCTCGCGCGGGCTCCGAAACGGCCTCAGTTCCGATGGGCACCACGTCCCGCCCCAC
>Ga0066702_10000184_pt1 | contig 13354 bp, 13 predicted proteins | sample GraSoiAngelo_151_FD_66507 | JGI IMG/M metagenome (GOLD analysis project Ga0066702, IMG submission 66507) | Grasslands soil microbial communities from the Angelo Coastal Reserve, California, USA - 14_1009_12_20cm | ecosystem: Environmental > Terrestrial > Soil > Grasslands | place: USA...
CGCGATGACCTGGCCCGTGATGAACCCTGCGCGCTGCGAGCACAAGAACGCGACGGTCGCTCCGATCTCCTCAGCGTTGGCCTCGCGCTTGATCGGCGTCATCTCGACGAGCTGGCGCACCATGTCGTCGGTCAGCGAGCCAGTCGTCAGCTCCGTCCGCACATAGCCGGGCGCGACCGCGTTGCACGTGATGTTCCGCGAGCCGTACTCGCGCGCAACCGATTTGGTGAAGCCGATGAGGCCCGCCTTGGCGGCTGCATAGTTCGACTGGCCGGCGTTGCCCGTCAGGCCCACGATGGACGAGATGTTCACGATGCGCCCCCAGCGCGCGCGCATCATGCCGCTCATGATGGCAGCCTTCGTCGTGGCGAAGGCAGACAGCAGGTCGGTCCGGATGAGCTCCTCCCAATCGGGGGGCGACATCTGGATCAGCAGCTTGTCGCGCACCGCGCCCGCGTTGTTGACGAGCACGTCGACCTTGCCGATTGCCTTGACCATCGCTTCCACCTGCGCCGGGTCGCCGACGTCCGCCTGGTGGGCGGTCGCGTTGGGCAAGGAGGCAGCGGTCTCCTCGGCCGCCGATTTGTCGGAACGGTAGTTCACGACCACTCGCGCGCCCATGCCGGCGAGCGCCTCGCTGATCGCGCGGCCGATGCCTTTCCCACCCCCGGTGACGAGGGCGGTTTTACCATCAAGGTCCGCCACCTAAGCCGTCGTCGGTCCCGCGAAATCTACGAAAAGCTCGTCCGCGTTCCAGGTGTCGACGCCGGGGATGTGCTTGGCTGCCAGGCTGGCGAGCACGCGTCCGGGACCGAGCTCGACCACGGTGCGCACCTTCATCGCGCGCATCGAGACCATCGTGCGCGCCCAGTCGACCTGGCGCAGCATCTGCTGACGCAGCTCATCCTGCAGCGCGGCGACCGTGCGCAGAGCCTCACCTGAAGCGTTGGCCAGGATGGGGATCGACGGCGCTTTCAGCGGAAGCCTGTCGACCGCCTTGCGAAACGCCGCGGCCGCCGCCTCCATCAGAGGCGTGTGCGCCGCGAGCGGGATGGTCAGGATGAGCGCGCGCCGCGCGCCGGCCGCAACAGCGAGGCGTTCTGCCTTCTGCACCGCCGGCATCTCACCCGAGAGCACGAACTGCACGTCGGCGTTGCGGTTGGCGACCCACAACCGTCCGTGCTGCGAAGCCTCGACTCGGATCCGCTCGACCTGAGATTCATCGAGCCCGACGATCGCGATCATCCCGACATGGGTTCCCGCGGCCTCGGCCATGACGCGCCCGCGCTCCTTGACGAGGAGCAGCGCGGTCTCCCACGGGATCGAACCGGCGGCGGCCAGCGACGCGATCTCGCCCAGGCTGTGGCCTGCGGTCACGCTCACGTTTTCCAGCCCGTAGCTTTCGCGCCACACCTCGTACGCCGCCCAGCACACCGTCATCACGCATGGCTGGATCACGTCGGTGCGGTTCAGCTCCTCGACAGGTCCTTCGAAGCACAGCTTGCGGACAGGCATCTGGAGGACCTCTTCGGCGCGCTCGAAGACGCGGCGCGCGGCCGGGTAACGGTCGTACAGGTTCTTGCCCATGCCGGGCTTCTGGACTCCCTGTCCAGGGAAGAGAAGCGCGATGGGTCCGGCGAGATCTATGCCCATGTCAATGCCATCAGGCCCACTTCAAGAGTGTTGCGCCCCAGGTGAGGCCAGAACCAAAACCCGCGAGAAGCACGTGGTCGCCCTTCTTGACGCGGCCGTGGCGAATCGCCTCCTCCAGCGCAAGCGGGATCGATGCGCTCGACGTGTTGCCGTACTCGTCGATGTTCACCGCGACTCGCTCGATCGGGAGACCTATGCGGCGGGCCGCCGCGTCGATGATTCGGAAGTTGGCCTGGTGCGGCACCCACAGGTCGATCTCGTCCAGCCCGACCCCTGCCGCCTGGCACACCTCAGTCGCCTGGCGGATGAAGATGTCAACCGCGAACTTGAACACGTCGGGTCCCACCATGTCGATGAACGGCGCTGGATCCTTCGCCGCATACGCACCCTTCTCGATGTTGCCGGCTGTCACCTGTGCGTAGCCGCGGCCGTCCGAGCCGAGGCACCAGCTGAGAAAGCCCGCACCCTTTGGCGCGGCCTTTACGACCGCCGCGCCGGCGCCGTCGCCGAAGATCACGGCGGTGCCTCGGTCGGAGTAGTCGAGCATCCGCGAGAGGACTTCCGCCCCGACCACGAGGACTGTGTCCGCACGCTCAGACGCGATGAACGAGTCCGCAATCGAAAGGGCGTAGACGAAGCTCGTGCAGGCGGCCAGCGTGTCCCACGCCGCGGCCCCGGGCGCGTCGAGCTCATTCTGGATCCGGCAGGCAACCGACGGAAACGGGCCGTCGGGCGAGGAGGTGCCGACCAGGATCATGTCGAGGTCCTTCGGGCTCACCCCGGCAGCATCGAGCGCGGAGCGCGCCGCCCTTGTCGCCAGATCGAAGGTGGTCGTGCCGGGCTCCGCGATATGGCGCCGGCGGATCCCCGTGCGCTCGGTGATCCACTTGTCGGACGTGTCCATCATCTTCTCGAGGTCGAAGTTCGAGATGATCTTTTCCGGCGCGTAAACACCGACGCCTGCGATCGCACTCGGGCGGCCCTTGGCCTTGAACGAGCGGAGCGGTACGGCATCCGACCGCGTGCGGTAGTTGGTCGTGATCGCCATGGGGGCTATGCCTCCAGCCGCTCGGCGGTCTTTTGCTCCAGGAACTTCCACAGGTCGGCGATGACCTTCATGTTCTCGAGCTCCGAATCTGGCAGCTCGACGTCGTACTTGTCCTCGATCGCGGCGATCAGCTCGACGAGGTCGAGCGAGTCCGCGGCCAGGTCGCGCTGAAAGCTCTTGTCCATCTGGACCTGGTCCGGGTCGACGCCGAGGATCTCCGCCGAGAGGTCCTGCAGCTCCTTGAAATTGAGTTGGCTTGCCATCGGGCTTTCTATCTCTCCTTATGCGCGCCCATTGGGGGCTTTCTTGATGACGAGGGTCGCGTTGTGACCGCCGAACCCAAACGAGTTCGAGATCGCGACGTTGACGTCCGCCTTGCGTGCCTTGTTCGGCACGTAGTCGAGGTCGCACTCGGGGTCCTGGTTGTCGAGGTTGATGGTCGGCGGCAGAAGGCCCCGGTCAAGGGCCAGGACGCAGGCGGCGGCCTCGATGGCGCCGGCTCCACCCAGCAGATGACCGTGTACCGACTTGGTTGAGCTGACCGCGAGCTTGTACGCGTGGTCGCCGAAGACGGACTTGATGGCCCTGGTCTCGGCGATGTCACCGAGCTTGGTGGAGGTTCCGTGCGCGTTGACATAGCCGACCTCACTCGGGTCGACGCCGCTCTTCTCGAGCGCCTGGCGCATGGCGCGCGCCGCTCCCTTGCCCTCGGGCTGAGGAGCCGTGAAGTGGTACATGTCGGCGCTCGCGCCGTAGCCGGCGACTTCGGCCAGGATCCTGGCGCCGCGCTGCTTGGCGTGGTCCATGTCTTCGAGCACGAACATCACCGAGCCTTCGCCCATGACGAATCCATCGCGGCCGATGTCAAACGGACGGCATGCCTTCTCGGGTTCGTCGTTGCGCTCGCTGGTCGCCTTGATCTGGCAGAAAGCGCCCATCGTCAACGGCGTGATGGTGGCCTCCGATCCGCCGGCCAGCATGGCGACCGCGTCGCCGCGCTTGATGATCTCCGACGCCTCGCCGATGCCGTGCGCGCTCGAGGCGCACGCGCTGACGATGGCGAAGTTCGGACCGCCCGCCTGGGTGTGGATGGCGACGATCCCGGCGGCCATGTCCGCGATCATCATCGGCACCGTGAACGGGCTGATTCGTTTCGGGCCGCGCTCCATGAGTGCGGTGTGGCTCTTCTCGATCTCCTCCATTCCGCCGATGCCCGAGCTGACGATCACGCCGACGTCGTCGGGATTCATCTGCGAGGGGTCGAGGCCCGCCTGTCCAAGGGCTTGCTTCGACGCCGCGAGGGCGAACTGGCAGTAGCGCCCGATGTGGCGGGCGGTCTTGCGGTCCATGTACTCCTCGGGGTTGAAGCTCTTGACCTCGGCCGCGATCTTGGTGTCGAAGTTGGTGGTGTCGAAGCGGGTGATACGGCCGACCCCGGAAACGCCCTCGACCATGTTCGACCAGACCGTTTCCATGTCGTTTCCGATCGGGGTGATGAAGCCGATTCCGGTGACAGCCACGTGGCGACCGTTTGAGTTAGACGTCATATATCCAGCATAGGGACGCGAGGTAGAATCGGCAGCCGCCCCGTGTGGTAAAAGTTGGGTGATTCTTTGGACGCGAAGTCCAAACCGACTTCAGAGCAGCTTCTGGAGGTCCAGGGCCAGCTGCAGGCGGAGGCGTGTCGCGGGTACGTCCAGGTCCTCGCCGAGCAGCTCACGCAGCTTCTCGAGCCGGTACAGCACCGTGTGGCGGTGGAGCCCCAGCGAGGCCGCGGCGTCCTTCACGGATCCTTTTGCGAGGTAGGCCTCCAGGGTCTCCACCAGCTGCTCGCGGTTGCGCACCTTGGGGTCCATCAGCCTGCCTAGGCTGTGGGTGACGAACCTCTCGGCGAGCAGCGGGTTCTGGGCGAGGACGAGGTGCGGGATGACCTCGTCGTGGCCGTGCATGACGGAATCGGGCCTGAGCTTGCGCCCGGCCTCGAACGCCTGCTGCGCCTCCAGAAAGGAGCGCGCGACACCGTGGAAGCCGGGGTGATAGCCGCCGATACCGGCGCGAACCCGAGCGCCCAGCTGTCCGGCTCTCTGCGCCACCTGCTCCTGCAGCTCAGTCACGAACTGGCGCGCCGACTCGAGGTCGGCAGGCGTTTCCACCGGCCATAAGACCACCAGGGTGCTGGGGTCGGTCGCCAGGACGAGGGTGCCTCGCCGCAGTTGGAGCGAGTCGGCGACCTCGGCCAGCGCCTGCCCGCCGCGCTCGCCGTCGCGATTGCCCATCACCAGCTTGCACACGACCGCCACGTAGCCGGTGCCGACCAGGGGCGTGTTGATCGCCAGGGCCTGCCGCTGCAGCTCGAGCTCGGAATCGAAGTTGTCGCTGATCAGGGAGTGAAAGAGCCGAGCGTGGGCGCGCGTGCCCCGCTGCATGTGCTGCTCCCGGGCGTGGAGGTAGGTTTTCGTCACCTCGGCCGCGACCTGGTCGAGCGCGGCGAAAACGTAGTTGGCGATGAGCATGATGGCCTCGGGTGTCGCCTCCGGGTGGCCGCGCCAAGCGCGAAGGATCTCATCCCACGCGACCCTCGCCGCGAGACGGTAGGCGGCGAGGATCGGCTCGACCGACTGGCTGCTCCTGGCCTGGAGGATGCCCAGCTGGGCGACGCGCCGCAGCTCTTCCGGGGTCGCGGGCCGGGCCTCGCGCGCCGTGGCGAGAAACAGGTCCAGGCCGGCGGAGCAGGCCTTGACGATGGCGTCCCGCTGCGGCGGCACCCCCGTCGAGGTGTCCCAGCGCACGAGCGTCACAACCGCGCGGGCCATGTGCCGGGCCATACCCGCGTGCCGGCGCTCGAGCTCGTCGATCAGGCCCTGGGGGAGCCGAGGTGCGACCTTGGCGTTCTTGGACCTGGGGGCCAACCGGGCCATACGGCCGACTATACGTTCAAGGAGGGCCGGCTAGCTGTGTTTCTTCACGAAGTCCAGCATCCGCCGCCAGGCATCGTCGCAGGCGTCCTTCCACTGCTCGTAGCCACGGTCGAAGAAGCTGTGCGGCGCGCCTTCATACACGTGCGCCTCGAATGGCACGCCCGCCGCCGACAACTTCCGCTGGAACTCCTGGTTTTGCTCGGGCGTGGTCGCCTGGTCCGCGCCGGCGATCAAGATCAACAGCGGCGCCTTCATCTTCGAGATGAACGGCTCGCTGCGCATCGGCCTGCCGTAGAAGCCGATACACCCGTGCAGCCCGGGGTTCAGCGCGGATTGATTCCATGAGTTCGACCCGCCGAAGCAGAAACCGACCGAGAAGACGGATTTCACGGCGCCGCCGTCCTTCGTTTCGAGGTGCGCTTTTGCGGCGGCGACGTCGGCCGCGATAGATTCCTGCGTCGTCTTCTCGACATGTGGCATGTATTCGAAGCCCTCGCTGCGGTCACCGATGCCGGCGGTGCGGGCGAAGTAATCGATCGCCACCGCATCGATGCCCGTTTCCGCAAAACGCACCGCCAGGTCCTTGTAGAACTGATGCAGCCCTCGTACGTCCGGCATGACGACCATGCCCGCGCCGGTTGGATTCGCCGCCCGCGCGAAGTAAGCGCCGAACCTGGTGCCGTCGGAGGCCGTCAGGACAATGTCGCCGTGATCAGCCGCGGCGCCGCTTATCGGCGGCAGCGGCGGGCGGGAGTCGTCGCTGTGGCACATGACTCGATTCTCGCTTAGTCTGAACGCGGAGCGTGGCGTGAAGATCGAGAGCCCGGCTTTCACGATGGATGACGTCAAGGCGTTCATGTCCACGTACCGCGATCGGGAACGGCATGTTCTGGCCGATCGCCTGCAGCGAATTTCCGAACGGCTGGCGGAAATCGCTCCGCGTGTCCCTGCGCTGCAGAGCGACGATGCGGAATGGAACGCCCATGAGGTGCTGGCCCACGTCGCTGTCGTGTCGAAGTTCTACGGGGTGCTGGTGCACCGGATCGCAAGCGGGAAGCTGCCGGGCATGAACCTTCTCGAGGCGGTCAACCTCCGCGACTCGGCGGGCAAGCAGATGTCAGAAATGGATCCCGCTGAGCTCCTCCGCATGACGCTGGCGGACCACCAACGCACCATCACCACGTTGCGCACGACCGATCCGGCATCGCTCCAGAACGCGGCGCGAGTGGATGACGGCACGACCATGACCGCCGAGGAGGTCGCACGGCTGCCACTGATCAGCCACCTCGAGATGCACGTCGAACAGCTCGAGAAGCTGGTGGAGGGCGTTAGGCGCTGACCTGAACGTAACCGAGCGTTCGCAGCTGGCGTCGTATCGTCTCCGCCGCATCGTCCATCATCTTCGGATCCGGGTCTGGGTCCTGGTTGCCGAAATCGAGGTCGTGCAAGCCCCGGATCGGCACCACATGGAAGTGGCAGTGCGGCACCTCGAGCCCGGCCAGCATCACCCCGATCCGCTCCGGCTTGAAGCCCGCCATCTGCGCGCGACCGATCGCTTGGGCGGTCTCGGCGAGATGGCACAGCAGCGTCGGCTCGAGGTCGATCCAGTGGTCGATCTCGCTCCGCGGCACCACGAGGCAGTGGCCCGGCCGGAGTGGACGGTTGGAGAGAAAGACGACGCACTCGTCATCCTTCCAGACGAAGCGCGCGGGCAGCCTGCCCTCGATGATCTGCGTGAAGATCGTCGCCATCAGACCCTTGGCTCCCACTGAAAGAAGCGGATCCCCACCACCGCACCCGCGATTCCCCAGGCTCCCAGCACCAGCAGGTCATTGGTGTGCAGACCCGAGCCGCTCAAATTGAAGAACGAGCCGATCAATGCATCCGCGAAATGGCGGACAGGAAAGATCTTGCCCAGGGTGTCCAGCCACGCGGGCGGGTTCTGGAGTGGGATGAAGACATTGGAGATGAACAGCAGCGGCAGGACGGTGCCGTTGACGACCGCCGGCGACGCGTCCGCGTTGGGGATGAAAGCGGTGACAGCGACTCCGAGAACGCAGAACACCGCCGCGCCGACCACCAGCGTCACCGCGAAGGCCGGCAGCGTCGAGGTCGGGAGCGTCGCTCCATAGAAGACCGCCCCAAATGCCGCGCAGATGGCGACCAGAAGAATGGCGATGACGACTGAATGAAAGATGCGCGCGAACATGTAGCTCCAGACCGGCAGGGGTGATCCATGGATCCGCTTCAGCGCCCCCGAGTCACGCGCGAACGTGAGAGAGATGGCGATGTTCGTGTAGCAGGCCGTGATGACGGAAAAGGCGGCGATGGAAGGGACGTAGAACGTCGCGACCCGGACCGTCTGACCAGGGCCGACCTCGATGTGGCCATTGCCGAAGATGACCGAGAAGATCACGAGGAACATCAGCGGGAAGATCAACGTGAAAAAGAGCGACGCAGGATTGCGGAGGAACGCCTTGTTGATGTACCAAACCTGGCGCAGGGCAAGGCGAAGGTCGTTCAAGCCGGCGTCCTCGCAGCATCGGCCTGCTCAGTGATCTGCAGGTAGACGTCTTCCAGCGAAGGCCGCCTGACTTCCAGGCCTTCCAGAGACAGGTTCTGCCGCACCGCCCAAGAGGTCAGCTCGTAGAGAGCATGGGTCGGGTCTTGGGTCTTGACCTCGACGAAGTCACCATCGGTTTTCAGCTCAGAGCTGACCGCCGCGGGCAAGGTCGTATTCGCCGGCACCTTGAAGCGAATCACTGCTGCTGCTTTCTCGCGTCCCGCCAGTGTGTCCGGTGTTCCTTCAGCCACGATCCGTCCGGCGGAGATGATCACGACCTGGCTCGCGAGGAACTGGACCTCGTCCATCGAATGAGACGTGAGAAAGATGGTCTTGCCAAGGTCCTTCAGCCCCTTGATGACGTCCCATGCGTTGCGCCTCGCGCCTGGATCGAATCCGGTGGTTGGCTCGTCGAGGAACAACACGCGCGGGTCGCCGGCGAGGGCGATGGCCACGTCGAGGCGGCGGCGCTGCCCACCGGAGAGCTTTGTCACCCTGGAGTCCCGCTTGTCGTTCAGGCCGACGAGGTCGATCACCTCATCGAGTGGCCGAGGTTTCGGGTAGTAGCCGCGAAACATCTCGACCGTCTCGTCGACGGTCAGGTATGGATCGACTCCACTCGTCTGCAGGACGATGCCCATCTGCTGTTTGAGCCGGCGGTCACCCGATGCCGGATCGAATCCAAACACGGAGACGCGACCGCCGTCGCGCCGACGAAACCCTTCCAGGATCTCGACGGTCGTGGTTTTGCCGGCGCCGTTCGGCCCCAACAGGGCAAAGACGTCACCCTCGGCGACCGTGAAGCTGATGCCGCGAACCGCCTCGACCGTGCCATAAGACTTGCGAAGGTCCTCGACCTCGACTGCATTCGGCGCCACGTCGCCAACGATGCTACTCGCTGCCCCAGAACTTCTCCGGCAGCTCGGACCCGAACGATTCGCGATAGCGCGCTATGAACTGATCGCGCGTGTAGTCGTGCTCGATGGTCCCGACGTGCTCGACCGCATAGGTGGCGGCGAGCGACGCCACCCGACCGGCCACCTCGAGGTCCAGCCCGCGCAAGAGGCCGGCGACCAGGCCCGACCTGTACGCGTCTCCTGCCCCCGTCGGGTCTGCCTCGCGTACCGCAGGTGCGGAGGGTATGTCCACCGACCCCTCGCGTGTCGTGATCCGCGATCCGTGCCGTCCCAACGTCGTGACGACGATCTGTGCCAGCTCCAGCAAGCCGTCGATGTCACGCTGGCAACGCTGCTGGATCAGCTCCAGCTCGTAGTCGTTGCCGATCACCATCCATGCGCCGTTCGCACTGTCCATCACGTCCTCGGCCTTCATCATCGGCATCTGATGCGCCGGGTCGAACACAAACCGAACGCCACGGTCGCGGCACTCGCCGACCAGCCTCTTCATCGCGCCCGGGTCGTTCGGTCCGATGATGACCGCCTCGACGTCAGGCGGACCGTCATCGAGGCCGAGCATCGCCGCCTGCCACATCGCCCCGCCGTAGTACCCGGTGAGCTGGTTGTCGTCCATGTCGGTGGTGGTGAAACCGGTCGCGCTCATCTGACCGTCCAGCAAGCGCAGTCCACGACAGTCGACGCCTCGCGCCGCGAGCCAGTCCCGGTACTCGGTCGCGTCGTGGCCCGCGGTCGCCAAGATCCCCGATGGATAACCGAGCAGCGCGAGGTTGTATGCGTAGTTGCCCGCGACTCCTCCCTTGCGCTTCTGTAGGTCGTCGACCAGGAAGCTGAGGTTGAGGATGTGCGTCTTGTCGGGAAGGATGTGGTCCTTGAACCGCCCTTTGAAGGAGAGGATGTAGTCGTACGCGATTGAGCCTGTGCACAGGACCATGACTGCGGCGAAGGCTAAACAAAAAGGGCGCCCGCTTGTGTGAGGTGCCCTTTTTGCGTGTGGTCTGTCTTAAGCGGCTTTGCGGCGCGCCGGCCGGCGCCGGGCGCTGCGCGGCCTGGCCACGGTCTGACGGTGCGCGGTCAGCTCGCTGGCCTGCTCCAGCCGGGTCGCGGTGCGCGCGATCGTCTTGAACGACCCGTTGAAGATCCTCAGCGTGCGCTTGGCGATGTCACCCACCACGTCCGGGCGGCGGGCCTGGACCTTGACCAGCTGCAGGCCCCTGATCGCGACCTTCTCGGGCAGCTTGCCGTTGACTTCGATGCCGAATACCTTGATCTTGTCGGGCATCAGGGCGTTCAGACGCCTGTTGATCCGGCGCACGACGGGTGTTCCTTTGCGCTCGAATGCCTTGACTTGCTTGCGTGCCGAGCGTCTCGGATCCGATGCGACCTCGGCGGCGCTCCTCGCGACCCCGACGGCGACTTCCTCGACCGCGGTTGCGGTGCCGGCAAATTCTGCGTTCATGACCTGACCTCCTGGAATTTCATGACGCAGCATAACGCGTTGCGTCAATCCTTGTCAACGGGGGGTCTGAGCCTGTCGATCAGGGCTTCAGCGGGAGGGCCGAAGATGTCGTAGTGAGCGACCTTTCGCCTCTTTTCCGGCTGGATCCATTCGGGTCGCAGGCCGTGCAGCCTGCCCCATTCCTCGAGTGCCGGCCGCAGTCCGATCACGTGCAGGAACGGCCGCTCGCGTCTCATGCCTCGGATCGTCGAGCCGTGGTAGGAATCGAAGTTGCGGTGGACCGCGATTCCGCCTGCCTCCGCGAACCCGATCGCCTCCTTGATCTGCCGCCGCTCAAAGTACTTTTCGCGCATCGGTGCAGATGGGACGGTACGCGCAGAGCTTGCATGGACGTTGCTCATGCTCGGGTCCGAGTGTGAAATCCCCGGCGGCGATGCGCGCCGATGCACTGCGCACGCGGTCCTCCACCAGCCCGTCATCCGCTTCGATCACGTGTTGCTCGCCGCGGCGCATGTCGAACAGGACCAAAGCTGGATCGCGACCGCCCGGCAGCAGGCCGCGGTGCGCGGCCAGGCCGTAGATCCGCAGCTGGAGCGAGTAGGCGTCCATCAGCGCGCGGTCGAGCGTGGCATTCGTCTTGAAGTCGATGAGCGCGACCCTGCCATCGATCTCGCATACCCGGTCGACCACGCCGCGCACTCGCGTGCCTCCTATGGCCATGTTGAAACCGGCTTCGACCGCCAGTGTCCTGCCGCCCGACAGCGGCAGCTCGACGTAACGCTTCAGCATCTCGCGACCTGCCTCGGGTCCCCGATAAAGCTGGAGAATGTCGCCGCCGCTGTTGTGCCATGCGGCGAGGGCTTCGTGGACCGACGCGCCGAGCTCTGTCGACCCGATCGCGGCCACATGCCGAGGCTGCAGCTCGTCCGGCGGCGCAGGCACCCCCCACACCTGGGCGAAGCGGTAGCGGACGGGGCAGAGCTCAAAGTCATGCAGCTGCGAGAAGCTGAGCTCCACGCGCGTGATGCCCGCTTCGGGCGCGACGGCGGCAGCCGGCTGGATCCGCTCGAGACGATCGAGGACCGCAGCCACCACCGACGGGTCGTCGTGGACCTGGCCGTTGGCCAGGCGTGACACCGGCAGCTCGAGCTGCTCCGACTCGACGACCGCTGCCGACTCCGGGTGCGCCAGCGCCCAGCTGAGGATCTCGGCGAAGTGGTCGTGATCGTCGATTCCATTCGCGCCGACCTCATGCGCCGTCGGTTCGTCGCGGGTGGCGGTGACGTAAAGGGCGTCCTTCGCGCGCGTGATGCCGACGTACACGATGCGCCTGCGCTCTCCGACGGCAAGCGCGACCGCCGGGGCGCCGGGTGAGGTATCGACGTAGCGAGGATGCCTTTCGCCGCGCCAGTTCTTCATCACGAAGCCGAGCTTGTCCGGATCGAAGAACAGCCGCTCCGTGTCGCGTGGTCGCGGCGGACGCAGGTTGACCAGGAAGACGACCGGGAACTCGAGACCCTTGGCAGCGTGGATCGTGAGCAGGGACACAGCCTGTGCGCCGGCCGCCTCTTCGGCCGCCTCACCGACCGGCAGCTCCGCGTCGATGACCTGGTCCAGGTGGCGCACGAAGTCGCCGATCCCCGCGAGCGCCAGATCGCGTTCGAACCGACCGGCCAGCTGAAAGACCTTGCGCAGGTTGAGCAGAGCGCGCGGGCTGCCGTCGCGCTGCGCCCGCAGCTCAGCCCACCGCAGGTATCCGCTCTCCTCGAGGAGGCGGTTGAGGATATCGGCCACAGTCAGCGTGTCCCGCAAGCGGCCGATGCGGTCGGTCAGCTCGATCAGCCGCACGGCTTGCGCGGCCACCTTTGGCTCCATCTCCGGAAAGCCCTCGCGCATCGACTCGTCGAAGCAATCTCGGAGTCGCATCCCGGACCGCTCGAAGCGCCGCGCCGCGAGCTGGTACATGCCGTTGTCCGGGAGCCGAACGATCGGCCCCTGCAGGATGCGCACGAGGGCCCCGTCGTCCATCGGGTTCTCCGCCAGGCGGAGCAGCCCCAGCACGTCCTTTATCTCCTGGCGGTCGAAGAAGCCGGAACCTCCGCTGGTCACGTATGGGATGCCCTGACGCCTCAGCTCGTCCTCGAACTCGCGCGGAAGCATACGGACCGAATGCGACAGGACCGCGATCTCGCGAAAGGCGCGCCCGCCCACGTGCAGCCGCCGGATCGTCTCCGCCACCGTCCGCGCCTCGGTGCGCGAGTCCGGCGCCATGATCACACTCACTGGCCAGGGCATCGCCCCTCGGGTCGCGACCAGCTCCGGCTCAGTTGCGAAGTCGGGGTCGCGACGGATGAAGTCGGTCGCGCAGTCGAGGATGCCCTGGTACGAGCGGCGGTTGTGGGTGAGCGGAAGCGCGTGACCTGGGAAGCGTGTCCTGATGTTTTCGATCTCCGCATCGCGCCAGCCATAGATCGACTGCTTCGCATCGCCGACCACCGTGACGTTGCCGAAGCTTTCCGCCGCGGCCAGGCGGATGAAGTCGAGCTGGATCCGGTTGGTGTCCTGGAACTCGTCGACGACCAGGTAGCGGAACCGCTCCCGGCAGCGCCGCCGAAATTCAGGCACGCGCTCCAGCGCATCGATCACTTCGAGCAGCAGGTCGTCGAAGTCGCGGAGCCCCTTCTCATGCAGGGCGTCTTCGTAGGCGCGATAGATGGTGAACAGAACCTCAATCGCTTCGAGCTCGGCGCGCGAAGGATCAGGTCCACTCGAGCCGTTCTGTGCAGGGCGGGTGCTCCA
>Ga0066702_10000195_pt1 | contig 13135 bp, 17 predicted proteins | sample GraSoiAngelo_151_FD_66507 | JGI IMG/M metagenome (GOLD analysis project Ga0066702, IMG submission 66507) | Grasslands soil microbial communities from the Angelo Coastal Reserve, California, USA - 14_1009_12_20cm | ecosystem: Environmental > Terrestrial > Soil > Grasslands | place: USA...
AGCTTGTCCGGCCTGACCACCGGCAGCGACCGCTGGGAGTCGAGATGCCCCATGGCGCACACATTAAAAGGAAGGCGGCGGCAGCGGTCGTATCCAACGCATATGATCCGCGGCGATGCGCCGCGTCCAAGCACTAGCGATCTTGGCGGTGGCGGGATGGCTTGGCGCGGCCTGCTCGTCGAGCCCCACGACCTTCGCTCTGACGAGTGCTTCAGTCGACCCGCAGTTCTGGTGCCCGGGCGGCGCCAAAAACGCACCGTACGACCTGCATGCGGCGATCGATGCGCACAACGGGACATCGAGCGCTGTCAGCATCACGGAGGTCACAGCCGAGATGACGTTGACGGCGGTGAACGGCGGTTGGCTCGAGAAAGTCGGCGCCCGCTATGAGGCCGGCACGGTGAAGTTCGAACCGAGCAGCATCCCGGCCGGCTCGAAGGCGACGATCAAGGTCACGATCCCAAGCGCGTGCACGAGCGGCAGCTACGGCTCGAGCCTGTCCAGCTCCGCCGAATATCGAGTGAGCTTGCGCGTCACAACGTCGGCCGGCGTCCAGGCGATCTCAGCGAGCAACCAGCACCAGATCCTGGCTGCCTAGCTTCGTTCAGGCCCCTCACCCCACATCCCTCTCCCCTGGGGGGAGAGGGTGCCTATGCGCCCCTGACGGGGCGTTGCGCCGCTTCAAGCGTTTGCTCCCGTGGAGGGCCAGACGCTTCTATGCCGCGAATTTGGATTGTCGCGCTCGGTTTCGTGATCGCCGGCCTCGGGGGGCTCGGCGCGTATTTCCTGCCGGTCTTCCAGGCCGCCGTGAACTCGACGTCGGCGAATGACGGCCTCCCGAACCTGAACCCCATCAGTGCCCCAACCGAGCCATTCACCATCCTGCTCCTCGGCTCTGACGACGACTCCAAGTTCGTGCCCGACCGGCTCAACACCCAGTCGATGATCCTCGTCAGGGTCGATCCAGGCGCCAAGCAGGCCACGATGCTCTCGATCCCGCGCGACCTCTGGGTCCAGATCCCGAATCAGGGCTGGGGCAAGATCAGCTGGGCGTATCAGGAGCGCGGTGCGGAGGGCGCCGTCGCCGCCGTCCAGAGCAATTTCGGCGTCCACGTCGACGACTACGTTTGGATCGGACTGAATGGCCTCGTCAAGCTGATCGACAAGCTCGGCGGCGTCAACGTGCAGGTGACCAACCCGGTCTTGGACGACTTTTATCCATCCGACCTCAACAGCGGCGGCAACCCGTATGACTATTACCGCGTCGCAGTGCTGCCCGGCGCGACGCACATGGACGGCGTGCACGCGCTGCAGTACGTCCGCTCTCGACACGGCGATTCACGCGGTGACTTCGCGCGGTCAGAACGGCAGCAGCAGCTTCTGCTGGCCATCAAATCCGCGGCATCGCGCGTGAACGTGGCCGACCTGCCCACACTGGCGAGCGCCTTCAACGGCGAGATCAAGACGAGCGTCGGGCTCGACAAGATGCGCGCGCTCATGTCGATTGCCAATGACTTCAGCGGTCCCAACGTCCACCGCATCGTGCTCGTCCCGCCCTACACCTCGGAAGGTTGGGCCGCCGGCCAGAGCGTCGTCTTCCCCGACTGGAGCCAGATCCGCCCGCTGGTGCAGAAGACGTTCGCCTGATGCGTTGGGCGGTCGCGGGATGTCTGCTGCTGGCGATGTTCGTGTTCGGCATCGGCGTGTACCACACGGTCGGCTACCTGAAAGGTGACCGCAACGTCGTGCACCGGCCGAATGAGGTGTCCGCGCCTCCACTGGCCGGCACCATGTACGTGGTTCAGGCCGGGGCCATCTATCGGTTTCACCACGGCTCGTTCACCCAGATCACGCCTGAGGCCGGTTGGACCCAGCCCAGCGCTGGGCCCGGCGACCAGCTCTTCGCGGTCCGCCGCCAGAGCAACTATGCGGACCTGTACCTGCTGTCCAGCCGCGGCACGACCGTCGCCCAGCTGACCCATAACTTCACGCCGGGAGCGGCCGAGAGCAGCCACTGGTCTTTCTATCCTCGATTGAGTCCGGACGGCTCGACGCTGTTCTATGACTACGACCCGAAGAACTCCTACAACAACTATCAAGTCGACCTCGCCATCTTCGCGAGCCCGTCGAATCCCGGCGCGCGAGGATCGGTTCAGTGGACGAATCCGAACGATCTCACCGGCGGCGATGTCAACCCGGTGCCCATGCGCAGCGGTGCTCTCATCTACACCAAATACTCGATCGACGATTCCTACCGGGTCCACTCGCAGATCTGGATCCAGAGGCGCGCCGGCAGCGCTGGACAGGCGCTGACAGCGCCTGAGGTCGGGTGTGGCCAACCGGCGCTCTCGCCCGACGAAAAGATGCTGGCCATGGTCTGCACCAAAGGCTCGAGCCAGTCGGCCGACCTCGACGTGGCGACGCTGGACGCGACATCGTTCGCGCTGGGCTCGCCCGCGACCCTGGTGGGCGGTCAGCTCCTCGCCTCGCCCGTGTTCTCGCCTGACGGCAAATCGATCGCGTACCTCGCGCCATCCACGCCAGGCGGTCAGTTTCAGCTCTGGACGGTCGGCTCGAGCGGTCCGGCGTCCGTCCGGAACATCACGACCGATCTCGGGCTCGACTCCACGTCAGCCCCCGTTTGGGTTGGAGGCTAGACCATCGGTGGAATTCCAGAACCGTCCAATAGTGGTAGTCGCCCAGTGGCTACGTGCGCGTTTTGTCAGTAGGAGACGAATGGTGAGGTTCAGATCAAAGTCCGACGCGCCCGACCTTCACACCCAGCTGGAGGCGTTGCTCGACCAGGTGTGGCGTTCGGAGGCCGATTGGCGGCTGTGGGATCGCCTGGATGCCGCGGACATGCTCGAGACCTTGCGTCAGAAGCGCATGAAAGACCGCGACACGAAGAAGGCGGCCTGAACGATGGGGCTCACCTACCAGCAACGATGAGGGCTCCCCTCGACGCGAAAGGCGCGCGGGGGAACGGGCGCACCGCATTCGTCCTCTCCGGCGGTGGCAGCCTTGGCGCGGTCCAGGTCGGAATGCTCCGGGCGCTCTTCGAAAGCGGCATCCGTCCCGACATGTTGGTCGGCACCTCAGTCGGAGCGGTCAACGCTGCGTGGGTCGCCGGGCGGCCCGAGCCGGATGGTATGGCGGAGCTGGAGGAAATCTGGCTCGGTCTGCGCCGGCAGGACGTATTTCCGCTGAGCCCGCTGACGAGCGCGCGCGGCTTGCTGGGACGCGCCAACCACTTCATCTCGAACGCCAACCTGCGCGCGGTCCTCGAGACGCACATCCCTTACCAGCGTCTCGAGCATGCAGCCGTCCCTGTGCACATCGTCGCGACTGAGCTGAAGAGCGGTCGCGCCGCGATCCTGGCGTCAGGCCCGGCGGTGCCGGCGCTGCTCGCGAGCTGCGCCATTCCGGGCGTCTTTCCGCCAGTGGAGATCGCCCGCCGAGACTACGTCGACGGGGGTGTGGCCAACCACACGCCGGTCACGGTCGCGATCGAGCTCGGAGCGGAGAAGATCTACGTCCTTCCTGTCGGCTACCCGTGGCTCAACCGCGAGCCCACCAACGCGCTGGGCATGGCCCTCCATGCGCTGGCGCGCATCGTCGAGCAGAAGCTCGACGCGGAGGTCACCGCGAATCGAGACGCCGCCGATATCCACGTCATGCCTTCGCACGAGCTCGCGGACGTGTCACCGGCCGACTTCAGTCGTACGCGGGAGCTGATCGAATGGGGTTACAAGGCCGCGCGCAAGGACCTGGGCAGCTCGAACGGGCAAGCCCGCGTCGCCACGCCGGAGAAAGGCAAGAAGGCTCTCCGGCTCGACCCGACCCCCGCGCGCGCGGCCTGACCTAAAAGCGCTGTCCTAAAGCGCCCGCCTGACCTGGTCGCGCAGCCCGCCGGGCAGCTCGCGCACTCCTTCGGGCAAGACGTCTTGCAGCCTTTGCACCAGGGTGCGGCGCCGGCGACTCCGATAGACCATCCACCCCACGCCGGCGGCGACCGCCGCGACCGCCAGGCCGGCCGCCAGGAAGGCGATAGGCGGCATCTGGCGCACGTCGATCTGCTTGATCTCGCCGAGCGACTTTTCGACCGTTTGCCGGCCAGCTTTGACCTGGTCTTGAATCTCGTTTGAAAACGTGCTCATTCGGACCTCCAGTTTCATCAGGCTCTTGGCAGCAGCCTCCCCCCAATTGAGAACGAACTCGGAGCCAGTAGCGGCGATGAGGCCTGCGTTTTTCAATTGAGGCGCTCGGGCCGCAAGGTTCGAGCGCTTCAGACCTCGTACGGAGGTGATGACCGTGAAATGCGAGATCTGCGACCAGGAAATCGCCAACTCCGAGGAGATGAAGGCTCACATGGAGCGTGAGCATCCTCTGGGTGAGCAAGGCGACGAGGAGCTCGAGAAGCCCGACATGCTTCAGGAACAGGAGCAGCGGGCACCGATCGTCCCGGGCAAGAACTAAAAACCCAGTTCTGATCGCGGGGCCAAGAGGCCGGCGGCGTGAAATGCGCCCCGGCCTATTTTTTTGACCAGCGCGCCTTTAGCGGCCGGGTTCACGCAGCTACGAAGTTCCCGCCTCCTGAGGCGCCCGCCGGCCCGTCAGCTCGCCGATCGGCGTCTTCTTTGGCGGCTTGATCGCCCACTCCTCGTTTTCGATCAGTCGCCACGCCCAGCGTGGGTTTCGACGCACTCGCTCACGCGCGCTGTAGAGCGCTTTCGACATCAGCTTGATCCCCGCCAGGCCCGGCAGCTTGCCGATCTTGGCGTCGAGCTCCACCAGCTCCTCTTCCCCCTGCTCGTCGTCGAACAGGTACAGCGCCAGCGCATCGACCTCCTCCTGTCTCTTCACGCCCTGCCCGACAGGGACCCAGAGGCGGTCAAGCATCCAGCGGTCCAGCCTCTGTGCGCGTTCGTTTCCACTCAGCCACTCCTTCGCGGCGCTGGAGTAGAAGGCGTAATGGCGTCGCTCGTCCTTGATGATCCGACTCAGCAGGTCCTTCAGGACAGGGTGGCCGGACTTCCGGATCAGAGCGGCATACCCGGTGAGGGTCGACAGCTCGTTGATGGCCCCGATCGACAGGTAAACGGCCGAGAAGTCCTTCAGCAACCACGACCCGGCCATCGTCGACAGGAGGCTGACGCTGTTCTGAAAACCGAGGTTGGCTCGCACATTGGCGATGCGGTCCTGGGCATCGAACTCGATCCCGTAGAGATTCAGCCAGCGGCCGATGTTCTCGCCGTGCCATAGCTCCTCGTAGTTCCAGCACGCGAGGAACGCGGTGAGGATTGGGTCCATGCAGGCTCGAGTGACCAGAAGGTGAGAGAGGTAGAGGGGAACGTGGTTCTCGATATCCATCATGTAGTGGAGACAGAACAGGTCGCCCTTCGACAGTGGGTGCGCGGCGACCTCGTCCCACGCGATGCCGGTGGTGTCGACCTTCTTCGACTCTTCCTTGTACCGCTCGATGCTGAAGCTCATGTCAACCCCTGCGAATTCTTCATTCCGGTGGATCAATGCGGCTCGGACAACTCCCAGCCTGCTCACACGAAGCGCCCAGAGCGCGCCGTGAGTCTAGGTCGCGACGCTCATTCGGGGCGATCCAACAACTGGAGGCAAATGCAGTGATCGGAGTTCGCAAGACAGTTGCAGCGGCGGCCATCGCAGGGTCGATGCTCGTGGGAGGTGTGGGCGGAGCCGTGCTGTACGGGGCGACCATGCTGACCGCCTCGGCGGCCAGCCCCTCACCGAATCCGTCCTCGAGCTCGGGTACGTTCGTACCCAACGAGGACGCGACCCACGAAGCGGGTGAGAGCGCGGCGCGGGAGGCGCAGGAGAACGCGGGACAGGTCCCGACCGTTCCGTAAGGGTTCGTGTGCTTCGGCGGCCGGGCTGTGCCCGGCCGCAACACGCGTCCCATCTAGGTCGCCCAGCGCGGTTACGAATAGCTACTTCGAAAAATCCCCTCCTTTCCGGAGGGAGTTAGGGGCGCGAATCCGGCCGGCAGGCGGCGCTTCATCATCCGAAGGCTGTGAACGGCCGTTGAGCGCCCCGTAGAAGAGGGAACCCGGGCGGGTTCCCTCTTCTTTTTTCAGGGTAGGAGCTGCCTCGCCACGAACCAAACGTTGGCGGGGCGCTCCGCCAGCCGGCGCAGGTACCACGCGTACCACGCGTCGCCGTACGCGATGAGATCCCACACCTTGAATCCCTCGCGCGCCAGTCGGCGCTGCTCATCGGTCCGTATGCCGTAGAGCATCGCCACCTCGAGCTGAGATTTCTCCATTTCCAGTGCCTGACCGAATCGCCAGGCCTTGGCGACGAGGTCGACGTCGTGCGTCGCCATCACGAGTCGCAGCTTGTTCCGCTTGACCTCCGGCAACATGAAGACGCACAGGGCCAGATAGTTCGCGTCGACGTCACGTTTGGCCGCGAATGCGATCTCCGGCGGCTCTGCGTAAGCGCCCTTGACCAGGCGGATCGCCGGTTTCTCCGGCAGCAAACCCGCGACGTCGGACACTGTGCGGTGGAGATAGGCCTGCAGCGCGACCCCGACATGCGCCGCCTGCGCTCGCAAGCGGCGATACAGGTCCAGCGTCCGGTCCGTGTATGCGCTGCCCTCCATGTCGATCCACAGGAAGGTGTTCGCCTTTTCGGCCGCGCGGGCCAGTCGCTGCAGGTTGGCGAATGCTGCCGCCGGATCGATGTCGAGGCCGAGCTGCGTCGGTTTGACGGAGATCTCGGCCCGGACGTCGCGCGAGGCGGCCAGCACCTCTTCGTAGTGCTCCACCACGCTGTTGGCGTCCTCGAGGTCGGTCACGTTTTCCCCGAGCAACGTGAAAAGCGCACCGATCCTCTGGCCCTTGAACTCGACTGCGGCCTTCAGCGCGGAATCAAAACCCTCACCAGGTAGGAATCGCCTGACCGCTCGCTTGGCGAATCGCCACCGCGGCACGTGGGTCGCGAGCCATCGATTCTGCGCGCACCACAGAAGAAGCCTTCGCATCAGGCCCACACAAGGTAATGCAGGCACGCGGCCATCACGAGGCTGGTAGGCGGACGCCTCGGACTATGGCCGGAGGTGCAGCCGGCCGCTACCTACGCAGGTCGGTTGCCCCCCAGCGAGCATTCGACGCTGCAGAAGGCCTCCTCACCTCGCCATACGGCTCCGAAGTCGATCGGCGCGGCGCAGGCCGCGCAGTACCCCGGACTCACACCGCTAGGCGCCAGCACTCGAAGCGACGATCTCGAGCCAGTCGGTCTGGCCAGGCCGCGACTGAGCGCGATGCGCTCGGCGCTGCCCGACAGCCTGCCTGCAGGAAGCTGCACGATGCCCATTTCGAATCCCTCCAACCCGCACGATCGGGTCTCGACCCGACAGGCCAAGTATCGGCAGCCGCCGAGATGTGTCGCCGTACAGCTGTAGGAGATAGGCCTCCCCCGTCCGTAAGTTCTTGTGAAGAAAGAAAAGGCGCCTGCTGTGACAGGCGCCTTCTTCACCGTCGCAGGCGTGGTTCTACCAGTAGTACCAGCGACTGCCTTCCGCGGCCCGGACGAAGAAGCCCAGCAACCACAGGACCAGCCCGATGACGAGCAGAATCCAGAGGATGTGAAGCGCTGGTGCCAGCAGACCGCCCCCGCCGAGGAGCAGCAGCAGCAGGATCAAGACGATCAACGCAACCACTCTGATTACACCTCCTTACGCGCCGACCGGGTGGGCCAGCCGTGAAATTTACGTACCTATTTGAGAAACGCCTGCCTGACGGCTCCTTACTCGGGTTTTGAACTCATCGCGAACTCGACCGAGACCTGCCTGTTCGACCGCCCTTCATGAGCTGGCGCCAGCCCCTGGCGCTCACCTCGACGCCGTACTTCCGCGCCGCCGCGCGGATTCGGCGCCACGCGGCGTCGCGTTCCGCATCGGTCACGCCCTCGACCTGGTCGAATCGCGCGATGGCGTTGCGGACGTGGCGGGCATCGTTCAACGGCTCCTTGCGCTCCTTGGGAAACGCAAACGTCGACCGCGGCATCCGGTTCTCCTGACGCGTGCTCAGCCCGCGCGAGAGCTTGGGAATGCGCTTACCGTGGGCGCGCCGGCTCTGCACCTTGCGCGCCTTCTTGATGTTCTGCCGTGCGGCAGCCTTCTGGCGAGTCGTGGCCATCGATAAGGACCTCCTTGGACCGGGATTCCTCCTCATCCGGGCAACGCTTCTCTTTCCGCGGTCACCCGGGGAAAAGAAGAGGGCCGGTCCCGAAGGACTCGGCCCTGCAGCTCCCTTGAGGAGGGAGGGAGACTAGGACGGGGACGGCATCGCGCTCGGTGAAGCAGCGCCGCCGCCGCCGGCGCTCGGGCTTTGCACACCCGGCGCCGGAGAAGCAATCGTCGGGTTGTTCGTGGTGGACGGCGCGCCAGACCGTGTGCCGAACCAGTTCCACTGGGTGAAGCCGAAGAACAGCAGGATCAGCACCAGAAGGGCAAGGACCGCGGCTGCAATGCCCGCGCCCGCTCCGCCCGTGTCGCCCGATGTCTCGACGACCTCACTCCCGGCGGGACTCCAGTACCGCCGGACACTGTACCCGCCGGCTCCGAGAAGCACGGCAAGCACCAGGATGACGAGCAGAATGAAAAGCAGAGTTCCCAAACGTCCGAACCTCCTTGAGATCATGTCGGCCCTGGCTTTACGCCATGAGTCGCCGCTTGGGCCGCTCACTTCGGTAACGCCCAGCGGCCGACTGACTACCCGCGGTTGAACTCGAACTAAGCCGCGGATCGAGTTCGGCGGCGCCTCACCAAGCCGGCCGCCACGGCCAGGGCGACGACCACTCCGAGGGCTGCGCGCTGGAAGATCGACCGCCGTGGGGGGGCGGGCGGCTCGCCTTCATCCTTCTTCTCCTCGATCGATTCGACCGGTCGCTGTTTGGTCCGGGATTCGTGGAGCGGGCTGGCCACGAGGCCTCTGGCCGCCGGTTCGCCGAGCCGGAAACGGTTGTACACGGCGCCCAGGAGCAGGAGCTGGCTCAGGAAGTAAAACCAGGTCGCCAGAAGGAAGAACAGGGCGAACTGTGCTCCGTAAGTGTTGAATCCGCCGGCGATCCTCGCGTAGAGCGGAAAGGCGAGCGACAGCACCTCGATGAGCACCCCTGCAAGCAGCGCGCCAGGGAGCACATCTCGGAACCGAAAGGTGCGGTTCGGCACGAAACGGTACAGGGCCACGAGCAGGGCGACCATGACCACAGCTCCGCTCACGAAGCTCGTCGTCCAGGCCAGCACACCGCCGACCGGCCCGAGGGTCCGAAAGGGCAGGAACGCCGCCAGCGCGTTGATGGCGACGGTGAGCACGATCGCCGCCACGAGCACGACCATCATCACCAGGCCCATCAGTCTCTGGCGCAGCATGTCGCGCTGCCTGGTGCCGAAGATCTCGGTCAGGGCGAACTCCATCGTCGCGAAGATGCTGCTCGCGCTCCAGATGAGGCCGCCCAGGGACAACAACCCCAGCCAGCCGGCCGATTGCTTGACACCCTGGAGACCTTTCTGCAGCTCGGGCTGCGCGCTGCCCGGGAAGACCTGCAGCACAAGGGTTTGAAAGTGCGCCTCGGTCGCCGGGTCGCGGATGGCAAGGCCGATCAGGGAAAGCGCTCCCAGGATCATCGGGAACATCGCCATGAATCCTGCGAAGGCGAGGGCCAGGGCGTAGTTGCTGGCCTGACTCTCGCCGTAAGCGGTCAGGACTCTGGCCGGGAGTGTTTCCTGCGCCCGCGCCACAAGGCGCTGGGCGCGTATCCGCAAAGCAGCGATGTCAGTCTGCCTGCGGGGCCGCGTGATCCTCGCGCGGAGGACGCGCGACCCGCTCCAGGAGCGCGGTCGACATGGTCCCAACCAAGGCCGGCGCGACCTTGCGCACGATGCTTCCGATCATGCCCGGCTCTTCAGGGCCCTTCTCGTTCACGCTGACCGTCACCGACGGCAGCTGGTCCTTCAACCGTTCCGACAGCTCTTGCGCCAGGTCGCGCAGGTTCTCGATCGAAAGGCCGTCGAGCCGGTCCTTCAGAGACGGCCTGTGCATCCTCCTGTAGATCAGGAATCCCGCCCCGCCAATTGCAAGCAAGCCGGCGGCGATGGCGGCGATCCGTCCGTAGCGGATCGCGTTGGATGCGGCGCGGCCCTCGAGCTCGTTGAGGTTGTCGTCCATACGCTCGCGCGTTTCCTTTATCTGCCGTTCGATTTCACGTGACGAAGAGCCCATTCCTTGTTCTCCTTCAAGCTTTCGAGCGTCCGCCTCGGAAGGCGCACCTGCAAGCGAGACTTGCCGACGAGGACCAGGAAGATGCCGATGATCAGGTAGCCTGCCGCCCACACGGCCGCGGCCAGCCAGTGCCAGGGCACGAGCCAGACGACGAGCGATGGCAGCGCGACCAGCACCGCAAGCGCGGTCAGCAAGCCGCCGAAGGCCATGACGCCGATCGCGATGGCGTTGCCTGTGGCCAGATCCTTGAGCTCCTGCTTGGCCAGCGCGACCTCAAGGGCGACCAGGCGCTGCGCGTCGCTGACCACCGAAGCGATGAGCCCGCGCGAGTTCAAGGTCTGATTGTGGTCGACGGTTTCAACGGGCGCTCCCACTCGTGCCTCACAGTTGGAACGCGTCGCGTATTGGCCATACGCGCGCGCGTTGACCCAGATGGGGACCATGCAAGCCCACGTCGAGATCGGGTTCACGCTGTCCAGCGAGGAGCGCCAACCGCAAGAGCTCGTTCGGCTCGCGCAGATGGCGGAGGAAAGCGGATTCACGTATGCGCTGATCTCGGACCACTACCACCCGTGGACCGACAAGCAGGGCAGCTCGCCTTTCGTGTGGGCGATTCTTGGTGCAATCGCGACGGCAACCAGGCGGCTGCGCGTCGGCACCGGAGTCACGTGCCCGATCATGCGTACGCACCCTGCGATCATTGCCCACGCATCCGCGACGATGGGATGTCTCATGCCCGGTCGTTTCTTCCTCGGCGTCGGCAGCGGCGAAAGCCTCAACGAGCACATCCTTGGTCAAGCCTGGCCTCCGCCCGACGTGCGCCAGGACATGCTCGAGGAGGCGGTGACGATCGTGCGGCTGCTGCACGAGGGTGAGGAGAAGAGCTACTACGGAAAGTTCTTCCAGGTGCAGGACGCTCGGGTCTACAACGTCCCGGAGGCCCCTGTGCCCATTTACCTCGCGGCCGCGGGACAGCAGGCGGCGAAGCTCGCCGCGCGCGCCGGCGATGGGCTCATCTGCTCTGCGCCATCAGCCGAGAGCGTGGCCGCGTTTGACGCGGGCGGCGGAGCCGGCAAGCCGCGCTACGGCCAGCTGACCGTCTGCTGGGCCAAGACCGAAGAGGAGGGCGTGCGCACGGCGCACGAGCTCTGGCCCAACGCAGGTCTCAGCGGCCAGTTCAAGAACGAGCTGCCGCGACCGGCTTACCTCGAGCAGGCATGCCGGATGGTGACGCCTGAGATGATCAAGAAGGAGATCGTCTGCGGCCCCGACCCGGAGCTGCACCTCGAGGGACTGGCAGCATTCGTGCGGGCAGGTTTCGACCACGTGTACGTGCACCAGGTCGGGCCCGACCAGGAGGGTTTCATGCGCTTCTACCAGCGTGAGATCCTGCCCAATGTCGGAGCGATCGCGGCCTAGGCGAACAGCAGCTGGGCGATGAAGATCGCCGCGACCAAGGCCATCACGCTCGTGGCGATCCAGGTCAAGGTCGTGCTGAGCCGTCCGCTCCGGCGCTTGCCCATGATCTTGCGGTCTGATCCCAGGAGCGCGATCAGCACCATCAGTGGTGCAGCCACCAGGCCATTGATGATCGCCGCGACGAAGAGCGCACGGATGGGATCGACGCCAAGAAGGTTGAGAGCCAGGCCGGCGAGCGTCGAAAGGCCGATGATCGCGTAGAACGTAGGTCGGTACCAGGGCTTGTCTGACAACGCGCCCTTCAAACCGAAGAAATCCTTCACCGCGTAGGCGGCGGAGCCGCTGAGGATCGGGATCGCGAGCAGCCCGGTTCCGATCATTCCGCCGGCAAACAGGATGAATGCAAACGGACCTGCCAGTGGAGCAAGCGCCTGTGCCGCCTGGTCGGCCGACTGGATGTCGGTCTTGCCGTGTGCGTGCAGGACCGCGGCCGTCGTGAAGATGATGAAGTACATAACCAGGTTCGAGAAGAACATGCCGACGAGGATGTCGGCACGCGCGGCTTGAAGCTCTGAACGGGTCACGCCGCGCCTCTCCGCCTCTGTCAACTTGCCGGCGGCCCGCATCTCGTCGACCTCCGACGACGCCTGCCAGAAAAAGAGGTAGGGCGAGATGGTGGTTCCAAAGATTGCGACGAGAGCAGCTATGAACTCCCTGTTGAGCTCGAGGTGTGGAACGACGCTTGCGATCACGATTTGACGCAGATCGGGGTGGACGATGAAGCCCGTGATGACATATGCGAACAGCACCAACGTCAACCATTTGAAGATTTTGAAAATGGCTGCGTAGGTCAGGAATAGCTGCATGGCCAGGATCACTAGCGCGACCGGCACGAGCAGCCAGAGCCGCGGCACGAAGCCTCGGATGAGCATCGAGCCCCCCGCGGCCACGGCCCCGAGGTCAGCCCCTACGTTGATCGTGTTGGCGACAAACAACGCCGCAATGCACAGGCCGACCAGCCATCGAGGGAACTTGCGCCTGAGCGACGTGCCGAGTCCGACCCCCGTCTGAAGCGCTATGCGAGCGCAGAGCTCCTGCACCGCGGCCATCAGCGGAAACGTGAAGGTCGCAGTCCAGAGCAGCCCGTAGCCAAACTGACTTCCGACCTGGGAGTAGGTCCCAATCCCGCTCGGGTCGTCATCGCTGGCTCCTGTGATCAGTCCTGGCCCGAGCATCTGGAGGAACCCGAGGGGCCCCTTGCCATGAACCTCTTGAATGCTCGATCGTCCGGCGGCGGGCGCGCCGGTGGCGGCCTCTTCCTCGTGCTTCGACTCTTTCTTGAGCAGCTCCTCGGGGCGAGGTTCGGTGTGGGGGCCGGGACCGACCACTTTGAGCAACGGGTCGGCGATCTCGCCGCCGGGCTCGGCATAGTCGTCGCCTTCCGATTTTCGCCGCGGTCG
>Ga0066702_10000196_pt1 | contig 13125 bp, 11 predicted proteins | sample GraSoiAngelo_151_FD_66507 | JGI IMG/M metagenome (GOLD analysis project Ga0066702, IMG submission 66507) | Grasslands soil microbial communities from the Angelo Coastal Reserve, California, USA - 14_1009_12_20cm | ecosystem: Environmental > Terrestrial > Soil > Grasslands | place: USA...
GCCCGGTCTACAACCCGGCACGCGGGAAGCAGACCGGTGCGGTCGATTTCGCCAGCACCGAGGAGGTCGACCGTGCGGTCCAAGCGGCGAAGGCCGCGTTCCCCGCGTGGCGCGCAATGTCGCTCTCGCGCAAGTCGTCGATCCTCTTCCGGATCCGCGAGCTCGTCTTCCAGCACAAAGACGACATCGCTCGGATCCTTACGTCCGAGCACGGCAAGGTCTTCAGCGACGCCCAGGGTGAGGTCGCCCGCGGGCTCGAGGTGGTCGAGTTTTGCTGCGGCATCCCCGAGCTGCTCAAGGGCGGGTACACCGAGCAGGCCTCGACGGGGATCGACGTGTACTCGATTCGCCAGCCGCTCGGCGTCGTGGGCGGGATCACGCCCTTTAACTTTCCCGCGATGGTGCCAATGTGGATGTGGGCGCCCGCGATCGCGTGCGGCAATACGTTCGTGTTGAAACCATCGGAGAAGGACCCGTCCGCATCGGTGTTCACGGCCGACCTGTTGAAGGAAGCGGGCGTACCGGACGGCGTCTTCAACGTCGTCCACGGCGACAAGGTCGCGGTCGACGCACTCCTGCAACATCCAGACGTCGTCGCGATCTCGTTCGTCGGTTCGACGCCGATTGCGCGTTACGTCTACGAGACAGCCACGAGCAACGGCAAGCGGTGCCAGGCCCTCGGCGGCGCCAAGAACCACATGATCGTGCTCCCCGACGCCGACATCGACATGGCCGCGGACGCCGCGGTGAGCGCAGGGTACGGCTCCGCCGGCGAGCGGTGCATGGCGGTCTCGATGATCGTCGCCGTCGGTCATGCGGCGGACGAGCTCGTCGACGCGATCAAGGAACGCCTTCCGAAGGTGAAGGTGGGGGACGGGATGCAGGCGGACTCCGAGATGGGACCGCTGATCACGCGCGAGCATCGCGAAAAGGTTGCGGCCTACGTCGAGAACGCGCCGTCCGAGGGCGCGAGCGTCGTCGTCGACGGTCGCGACGGCGCGCCTGACGGCGGCGGCTTCTTCCTCGCGCCGTCGCTTCTCGACAACGTCAAGCCGGGCACGAAAGCCTACGACGACGAGATCTTCGGCCCCGTACTCGGCATCACGCGCGTCGACACGTATGAGGAAGCCGTGCGACTCGTCAACGAGAATCCATACGGGAACGGCACCGCGATCTTTACGCGAGACGGCGGCGTCGCGCGTCAGTTCCAGTTCGAGGTGCAGGCCGGGATGGTCGGCGTGAACGTCCCCATCCCCGTACCCGTTGCGTACTACTCGTTCGGCGGCTGGAAGAACTCGTTGTTCGGCGACCTGCACATCTACGGACCGGAAGGGATCGACTTCTACACCCGCGGGAAGGTCGTCACGTCGCGGTGGCCTGATCCCGCGACCTCGAAGGTCGATCTGGGCTTCCCGCAGACTCGATAAGAACCTCAAAAAGGGGACAGACCCTTCACGGGGTCTGTCCCTTTGTTCGGAACGCTAGGCGGCTGCGGTCGCGGCCGGCTTCAGCTCTTCGCCGAACTTCGCGCGCTTCACGAACTGACCGTAGCCAGGCTCGACCTGCAACTCGTCGTTCTCCACGAGCACCTGGCCACGCAGGAGCACGACCTCCGGCGTCCCCGTCACCTCGGTTCCCTCGAAGAGGTTGTAGTCGGACTTGGAGTGGTGTGTCGCCGCGGAGATGGTGAGCTTTCGGTCCGGATCGAAGACGACGATGTCCGCGTCGGAGCCGACGGCGATCGTCCCCTTGCGCGGATAGAGCCCGAATAGCTTCGCCGGATTCGTGCAGAGGAGCTCGACCATCCGGTTCATTGAGATGCGGCCGGCACGCACGCCGAATTCGTGGATCATCTGCAGCCTGTTCTCGAGTCCCGGGCCGCCGTTCGGGATCTTCGAGAAGTCGTCGCGTCCCATCGTCTTCTGACCGTCCCAGAGGAATGCGCAGTGGTCGGTCGAGATCGCCGACAGGACGTCTGTACGCACGGCGTTCCAGAGGACGTCCTGGTTCTCCTTCGGGCGCGGGGGCGGCGTGTAGACCCACTTCGCGCCTTCGAAGCTGGGCCGTTCGAGGTACGAGTAGTCGATGAAGAAGTACTGCGTGCAGGTCTCGCCGTGGACGTTCCAGCCGGCTTCCCGCGCCCGCGAGATCGGTTCGACCGCTTCGCGGCACGACACGTGGACGACGTAGAGGGGCGAGCCGGCGACGCGCGCGAGCTGGATCGCCCGGTTCGTCGCTTCGCCTTCCGTCTCGGGCGGCCGCGTGAGCGCGTGGTACTTCGGTTCCGTCTTGCCTGCGGCCAGCGCTTCTTTGATGAGGACGTCGATCGCGTCGCCGTTCTCCGCGTGCACCATCACGAGCGCGCCTGTCTCCGCGGCGACCTGCATCGTCCGGAAGAGCGTCTCGTCATCGACCATCAGCGCGCCCTTGTAGGCCATGAAGAGCTTGTAGGAAGTGATCCCTTCCTCCGGGAGGGAGGCCAGCTCCTCGAGCGAGCCGCCGTTTTTCAGATCAGTGACCGCCATGTGGTAGCCCATGTCGATCAACTGCCTGCCTTCGGCCTTCGATTTCCACTCCTCGACGGCGGCGGCGAATGTGTGCCCCTGCGGCTGGATGATGAAGTCGACGTGACAGGTCGTGCCTCCGAACGCCGCCGACGTCTGTCCCGATTCGACGTCGTCGATCGTCACGGTTCCGCCGAACGGCATGTCGAGATGCGTATGCGGATCGACGCAGCCGGGAAGCACGTACTTCCCGGTTGCGTCGATCACCTTGTCCGCGGCGAGGTCGAGTGACTCACCGATGAGGGAGATCCGCTCGCCTTCGACATAGACGTCGCCGACGTAGTCATCGGCCGCCGTGATGATGCGGCCGCCTTTGATCAGCACCGACATCTCGGATCTCCCTTCGCTCTCGTTCTACTTTCCGTTTGCGGTGACGTGGACCTTGGCCTTCTTGTAGTGCAGGCCGTAGATGTCCTGACCCTGCGTTTTCAACGCCGCATCGGCCGCCTTTGCGAGATCGGTTCGATACGCCTCGTGTCCCGGAAGCTTCTTCAGCTTCCCGTACGTCTTGACGATCTTCGCCGAGCGCGAATAGTCGCTCGGATTCATGACGCCGATACCGAGCTTCGCCGGCCAGATGAGTGCATTGATCTCGTTCATCTGCCACGTCTGATGTCCCTTCGGCAGTGCGGGGCCGTTCTTCAGGACGATGTTCACGCAGTCCGACAAGTGGTCGCGGCAGTAGATCCAGCCCTTGAAAGACGCGATGAGGAACTTCTTCGCAATCGCCTGGTTCGACTTGCTGTTGATCCAGTTACCGGTGGTGAAGACTCCGTCCTCGAGCATTCCTGTGCCGACCTTCTGCATCGGGATGACGTTCAGGTCCTTCAGCGTGTAGAGCTTGCCGGTCTTCGGATTCTTGTGCTCGAGCACTTGTGCAAGCTCGTTGTACGTCATCGCCGAGGCAGCGTCGGCTTGACGCTTCAGGAAGAAGTCCATCGTGAACGGTTCCTGGAAGATCTTCACGCCCTTCTGATGGACGGGATCCATGCCGTTCTTGACCAGTGCAGCGAAGACTTCGAACTCGTTGCCGCCGAGCCAGTTCGCAACGGTCTTGTTCTTCAGCTTCGCGACACTGTTGAGGCCGGTGTTCTTCCACGTGATGAGCGTGAGACCGCTCTTCGTGAATACCTGTGCGATGTTGACCAGATTGACCTTCTTGTCTCGTGAGGTCATCAAGCTCGAGAGCCAGTCGATTCCGAACTGCGCCTGGCCGCTCGCGACGATGCTCTCCGGAATGATGTCCGGCCCACCGGGCCTGATCGTCAGGTCGAGTCCCTGCTGTTGGTAGAAGCCCTTGGCCTTCGCTGCGTAGTACCCCGCGAACTGCGCCTGCGTGACCCACTTCAGCTGCAGCGTCACCTTGGTGAGCTTCTTGCTGTGCTGCTTGGCAGGCGCCGCTCCCGCCGTGCCGACGGCGGCCCAGACGGCCGCTGCGACAGCGAGGAGTGCGATTCCCCCGACCCAGTACCGACGATGTTTCATCCGCTCCCCTTTCCGGTCGTGACCAGGGTCAATATTGATCGTTCGTCATTCCGATGTCGATGGCTGCCAGCGCAGAACGAGCCGCTCGAGCAGCCCGATCGCGAGGTAGAAGGCGATGCCGAAGGCGCAGGCCACGAGGATCCCGGCCCAGGCGTCCTCGTAGGCGAACACCTGGTACTGGCTGCGGATCAACGTCCCGAGATCCGAGAAGGAGCCTCCGAAGTACTCGGCGACGATTGCGCCGATCATTGCGAGCACGCTCGCCACCTTCAGCGCCGTGAACATGAACGGCAGCGCCGTAGGGATGCGGACGCGGCGGAAGATCTCCACCTCGCCGGCAGCATACGAACGCATCAGCTCGAGCGACTGCGGCTTCACGGACGTGAGACCGCGCAACGTGTTGACCATCACCGGAAAGAAGCAGAGCACGGCTGCGATGGCGATCTTCGACGCCTTCGAGAAGTCGCCGAACCACGCGTTCGCGATCGGCGCGAACGCGATGATCGGGACGGCATTCGCCGCGATCGCGTACGGCATCATCGCCCGACCGACGAATCGCCACCGCGCAAGCGCGAGCGCAACGAGGATCCCGAGCCCCGAGCCGATCGCGAATCCCCCGACCGCTTCCTGAAACGTCAGCCACCCCGCGTGTAGCAACTCGCTCCTGTTGTCCCAGAACGTCGAGCCGATCGCGCTCGGCTTGGGCAGCAGGAACTGCTTGATCGCGAGGACGCGATATGCCTCCTGCCACCCGACGAGGACGACGACGAGCACGACGAGGGCGGGAATCCAGTCGCGCAGGCGGCGGCCGACAAGTCGCGCGACCCGTCCGCGGGGAAGAGGTTGGACCGCTACAGGAGTGCTCACCCCGTCGCCTCCGCCGCGGCGCGGTCGAGCTCGGCTCCGAGGTGGAGCGCTTCGCGGACGCGCGTGACGAGCTCGAAGAACCGCGGCTGCTCGCGCGTCACCGCCGTCCGCGGCTGCGGCAGCTCGATCGGAATCACATCGGTGATGCGCCCGGGACGGGAAGACATCACGACGACACGGGTGGACAGGAAGACGGCCTCCGCGATCGAGTGTGTGACGAAGACGATCGTCGAGCCGCTCTGCTCCCAGATGCGAAGCAGTTCGAGATTTAGCCGCTCCCGCGTCATCTCGTCGAGTGCGCCGAACGGTTCGTCCATCAGCAGGAGGGGCGGGTCGAACGAGAGTGCACGCGCGATCGAGACCCGTTGCTGCATTCCGCCAGAGAGCTGCCACGGGTAGTGCGATCCGAAGTCGCCGAGCTCGACGAGCTCCATCATCTCGCGGACTCGGTCTTGTCGACGCTTCCGGCTCCAGCCGGCGAGCTCGAGGGGAAGCGCGATGTTCTTCGTGACGTTGCGCCAGTCGTAGAGCACGGCGTCCTGGAACACGATGCCGTAGTCGCGCTGGACGCGCGCCTGTCGAGCGGTCTTGCCGTTGACGACCGCCTTGCCGGAGCTCGGCTCGATCAGGTCGCCGATGATGCGAAGGAGCGTCGACTTGCCACAGCCCGAGGGGCCGATCAACGAGACGAACTCGCGCTCGTCGATCTCGAGGTCGATTCCCTGGACCGCTGTCGTCCCCCCGCGGCCGAACTGCTTCGAAATGCCTTCGAGGACCACGACGCTCATGCCACGTTCTCCGGTGCGCGACGAACGACCAGCCGTTCGGCGATCGCGATCACGATGAAGAACGCGATGCCGAGCGCGGCGGCGATGATGTTCGTCGCCCAGAGCTGCGTCGGATCCAGCGAGTAGTACTGGTGGAAGACGAGGATCTCGCCGCCGAGGCCCTCCTGGATTCCCGACGGAAGCTCACCGATGATCGCACCGACCACGCTTGCGGACGCGGACACGCGGAGTGCCGAGAAGATGTACGGCAATGCCGACGGGATTCGGAGCTTCCAGAGGACCGTCCGGCGCGGAGCCGCGTAAGACCGCATTAGTTCGAGCGCTCGGCGATCGGCCGCGTGCAATCCGCGCAGCGTATTGATCGTCACCGGGAAGAACGTCAGGTAAGCCGCGATCACGGCGACCGAGAACCACGCGGCGACCTGGATCGAGCCGAGATAGACAACCACGATCGGCGCTACCGCGAGGATCGGGATCGTCTGCGAGGCGACGACGAACGGGAGGATGCCGCGTTGCAGCAGCCGCGACTGCGAGAGAACGACACCGAGCAGGAAGCCGACCGAGGCGCCGAGCGCGAAACCGACGGCCGCCTCCTTCGCTGTGAAGACCGCGGAGTGCAGGAGCAGCGTGATCAGCTTGTTGCCGGTTCCCGACGACGGCGGTTTGAACAAAGCGCGGATGACGTCGTGGAGGTGCGGCATCGTTGAGGAGTCGACTGCGAACGGCCAGGTCCACGCTTCGTGGATCCAGAGCGCGCGGTAGCCCTCCCAGAGGCCCCAGAACGCAGCGAGAACGGCGACGAACAGAAGCGCACGAGCCGCGGCGCGCCAGACGCTTCCGACGTCGCGCTGCCCCGGAGGTTCGACGGCGATCGCCGACACGGCTCATGCTTACCACACTCAGCTTGGCGGGAGTTAGAGTCGCCGCGTGGCGCTCGAACCCAGCCGCACGGTCGCCGAACTGCGCGAGCTTCAGCAGTTGACGGGTGACGACGACGGCGCCCAGCGCGTTGCCTGGACCGACACGTGGGAGCGCGCCCGGGCCTGGCTGGGCGAGCACGTCGCGCAGACCGGGGCGGAGGAGACGGTCGATGCGGCCGGGAATCAGTGGTTCACGTTGCACGGCGGTTCCGACCGCGCTGTTCTCATCGGAGGACACATCGATTCCGTTCCCAACGGTGGCTGGCTCGACGGGGCGCTCAACGTCGTTGCAGGTGTGGAGGTCTTGCGGCGGCTCGCCGAGGAAGGTCAGCCCGCGACCACCGTGCGGCTCGTCAACTGGGCCGACGAGGAAGGCGCGCGGTTCGGCCGCTCGCTCTTTGGCTCGTCGGCGGCGGCGGGTTCGATGGCCGACCAGGACGAGCTTCGCGCTCGGCACGACGCGGATGGCGTTCCGCTTCCCGACGCGCTGCGCGATCACGGCGTCGAGCTCGACTCGGCGATCGATGCGCGGTCGCAGCTCGAGGGTGCAGCCGCATATGTGGAGCTGCACATCGAGCAGGGCCCGGTTCTCGAGGCAATGAATCTTCCGCTCGGCGTCGTTCTCGGCACGTTCGGGGTCGAGCGTCACGCAGTTACGTTTCGCGGGCAGGCGGCGCACGCAGGGTCGACGCCCATGGACCAGCGCCGCGACGCTCTCGCAGGTGCGGCGAAGCTCGAGCTCGAGATTCGAGAAATCGCGAAGCGCATGGGCGGCGGCGCCGTCTGCACCATCGGTGGCGTGGTGACGAAGCCGGGAATCGTGACCTCCGTTGTGGAGACGGCCGAGTGTCTGCTCGACCAGCGTCATCTCGACGCCGCGAAGCTCGCGTCGATGCTCGCCGAGGCGAAGGCGGCGTCGAAGCGGATCGCCGAGGAAGAGAACATCGACGTCGAGTGGAAGCGGATCTGGAACATCGAACCGATCCTGTTCGACGAGCGGCTGATCGAGCTCGCCGAGGAGGCGGTCAACGAGGTCGCGGGTACGTCGCACCGTTTGCCGAGCGGTCCTCTCCATGACGCAGCCGAGGTCGCCCGTGCGGGCGTCCCGACCGTGATGCTCTTCGTTCAGTCGTTGCGCGGGCTGTCGCACACGAAGCTCGAGGACACGAAAGAGGAGCACCTCGAGCTTTCCGTGCGGGCACTTGACGGTCTGGCGACGAAGACGATCGACCTCGTCGCATCGGGTTGAATCAGCGGCGAGTGGAACCTGCTTCGACGGCGGCGGAGCCTCCGAGGTAGAGCTCGCCGAGGCGCGGGTCGGCCAGGAGTTCGGAGCCGTGACCGGCGATTGCGACCCGGCCGCCGTCGAGGACGGCGCCGTAGCCCGCCGTCGCGAGACCGGCACGTGCGTTCTGTTCCACGAGAAGCACGGTGTGGCCTTCTTCGTGCAGGCGCGCAACCGTCTCGAAGATGAGATGCCGCGCCCTGGGCTCGAGGCCCATCGTGGGCTCGTCGAGCACGACCAGCTGCGGCTCCAGCACGAGCGCGCGCGCGATCTCGACGATCTTCTGCTGCCCGCCGGAGAGCTCGCAGGCCTGATCGCTTCGCCGCTCGCGGACGATCGGGAACGCCTCCGTGACCGCTTCAGCACGTCGCCTCACTTCGCTGCGGTCGCGCAGCGAATGGCCTCCCATCAAGACGTTGTCCCAGACCGTCATCAACGGGAACAGGCTGCGCTCCTGCGGAACATGCACGATTCCCCGCGCGAGGATGCGTGCCGGGGAAAGACCGGCGATGTCGTCGCCGTCGAAGACAATCCGGCCGGCGCGCGGCTTCAGAAGACCGCTGAGCGTCTTTAGGACCGTCGACTTGCCGGCGCCGTTCGGTCCGACCAGGCACGTGACCGCTTCGTGCGGAACCTCGAGGTCGAGCCCGCGCAGAATGTCACCGCGGCCGTAGCCCGCGACCACGCCTTCGAATCGCAAGAGCACGCTCATGCGCCGAGGTAAGCGTCGAGCACGCGTGCGTCGGTGCGGACGTCGTCGGGCCGGCCCTCCGCGAGTTTCGTGCCATGGTCGAGCACGATCACGGGATCGCACAACCGCATCACCAGGTTCATGTTGTGTTCAACGACGAGGAAGGTCAGGCCACGCGCGTTGAGTTCGCGGATTCGGGACTCCATCGCCTCGACCATGACGGGATTGACGCCCGCCGTCGGCTCGTCGAGCAGCACGAGCTGCGGCTCGCTCATCAACACGGTGGCAAACTCCAGAAGCTTTCTCTGACCGTACGACAGCGATCCTGCGCGGTCGGCCGCGAGGTGCGCCAGGCCGAATTCCTCCAAGAGCGCGAGCGCGCGCCCGCGATCGCCGCGCCCGACAGCGCGACGGAATGTCGCGTGCCACGGCTGCTCGATCGCAACGCAGAGATTTTCGACGAGCGTGAGTGCCGGAAAGATCCGAGCCTGCTGGAACGTCCGCGTCAGGCCAGCGCGATACAGCCGGATCGGCTCCGGACGGCGAACGGTCCGCCCGTCGAACGTGACCGTTCCCGCGTCCGCACGGAGATACCCGGTCAGCAGGTTGAAGACGGTCGTCTTTCCCGATCCGTTCGGCCCGACGAGCGCCGTGATCGAGCCGGTCGGAACCGAGAAGGAGCAGTCGGCGACGGCTGCGACGCCGCCAAAGCGTTTGCTCAAACCTTCGGCCGTGAGCAAGCTCTGCGCGTTCACGACGCCGCTCGCTCGACACTGGCGCGGACCTCACGACCTGGCCGGCGCCGGAAACGCCAGCGTTCAGCCAGCTCCTGAAATGAGGGGACGATTCCCTGCGGAAGTAACAACAGAACGACTACGAACACCGCGGCGTACGCGATCAAGTACAGCCGGGTCGCGCCGTAGGTGCTCAACGCCCACTGCTGTGCCGGAACGAGGACGAAAGCGCCGATCATCGGCCCCCAGAGCGTCCCCCTGCCTCCCAGGAAGCACATGAGGACGGCGCCGATCATCACCAGCGGATCGACGGCCGACTCGGGGTAGATGTAGAAGAGGTAGTAGCCCCAGATTCCGCCGATCATGGCCGTCAGAGCCACGCTGAGCGCCCACGCGATCAACTTCGCGCTGGTGACGCGAACGCCGAGACCGCGCGCCTTCTCCTCGTCCTCGCGAATCGCGAACAACATCAATCCCAGCTTGCTACGGCGTATGTACCAGCACATCGCCATCGCGAGCGCCAGCACGCTCAGCATGGCGAAGTAATACGGGCGGTCGAAGTTGGTCGCGAAAGTAGGCTGAGGCACGGCGACACCTTGCGAGCCGTGCGTGATCGACCGAAGGTTGAACGCGAGCTGCTGAACGATGAACAACAACATCAGCGTCACGATCGCGAACGTCATTGCGCGTGTGCGTAGCGCGATCCAGGCGACGGGGACGGAAACGAGCCCGACGGCAAGTCCGACCAGGGGGAGAACATAGAACGGCCGGTAGCCCGAGCCGATCGAGATGTGGTTGAACGTGATTCCCGTCGCGTACGCGCCGAGCCCGAAGAATGCGGCTTGCCCCAGCGAGATGTACCCGGTGTAGCCGGAAAAAAGATTCCATGCCGTCGCCAGGCCGGCGTACATGAGCGTGAACACGCCGATGTTGACGATCCAATCCGTCCGCTCGAGGAACGGGAATGCCGCCAGCAGTCCGAAAACAACTCCGCCTCGAACGACTCCGAGCGGCGTGACCCATCTCACAGCGTGCGCTCCCGGGTGCCGAAGATCCCCTGCGGCCGGACGAGCAAGATCAGGACCAGGACCACGAAGTAGGAAAACGACGACCAGATGGGCGAGATCTCGACGGCGACGACCGCCTCGACGAGGCCCATGAGGAGCGCGGCGACGACCGCCCCGCCGACGCTCCCGAGCCCGCCGAGCACGACAATGGACAGCAGCCGCGAGATGAGGTCGTAGTGACTACCCGGATTGAACGGGTACAGGACGCCGTAGACGGCTCCGGCAGCGGCAGCTGTGCTCACCCCGATGCCGAACGCAAGCGCGCGAACGCGGTCTGCGTTGACCCCGAGGAGAAGCGCCGAGCTCGGATTCTGAACCGTTGCGCGGACCGACCGTCCGAAGCGCGTGCGGGCGAGCAGAAGGTAGAGGAGGACGAGGATCGCGAGCGACAATGCGAATGCATATGCACGGACCACGGAGACGTGGTATCCGAAGACGGTCCAGGACGAGTTCGCGTAGCTCGTGTTCGTCGACCGGTACGTGGTTTCGTACACGGCCCCGAGCACGCCTTCGATGCCGATCGCGAGCGCCCATGTGATCAACAGCGAAAGCTCCTCGGCGTGCTCGCTGCGCAGCGACCGGATGAAGACGAGCTGCACGCCGGTACCGAGCGCGAACATCAACGGGGCGACGATCAATACCGAGAGGAAAGGGTCGATGTGGAAGTGCGTGAAGAGCGCCCAGCTCAAGTAGGCGCTCAGAATCACGAGCGCCCCCTGAGCGACGTTGATCACCCGCATCACGCCGAAGACGAGCGTCAACCCACTCGCCATGAGCGCATAGACGCCCCCCGTCAGCACCCCCAGGATGCAGGCCTGGACGACGAGGTGCACGAGCGGTGCGGTCCCCTAGATCATTCTCCTAGCCCTTACCCCAGGGCGGCTTCGGGGCCGTAGGCGAGTGCAGCGCGATGGACTTCGGATACACCGGATACAGCTTTCCGTGTATCCACTCGACGAGCAGATCGCTTCCCTGCGGCTCGCCAATGCTGTTCCAGTGCAGGACGCCCTCGACCGTCGGCCATTTCCCCTTGTGGAGGGCCGAGATGATCTTCCCGTTGTCGAGTGAGTGGGTCTTGGCCACTGCGAGCTGCAGCACCTGGCCGGTTGCGAAGGCTTCCGCCGAGGTCGGATCGATCGAGCCTGCGCTTCCGCCGTACTTCTTGACGTAAGCCTTGACGAATGCCTTGTTACCGGGCGCCTTCGAATCGGGGAACCAGTCACCGGTGCTGAAGATGCCGTCAATGTTCTTGCGGCCGACCTTGCTCGGAAACTCCGCCGGGTCGTTCGGTCCGTTCGAGAGGAACAAGAACTTCGGGCTGAACTTCAGCTGCACCATCGCCTTCACCTGCGCGTAGGCGTCGTCGTTCTGCGTACCGCCCACGACGAGATCGGGCTTCTTGGCGGCGTACTTGGAAACAATCGGCGTCAAATCGGTCGTCTCGGCCGGATAGATCGTCTTGTACACCGTCTTGATCCCCGCCTTCTGCAACAACGACCGTACGCGGTCCGCGATCGGCGATGCAAACGGATCGTCCAACGACGGATATGCAGCGGTCTTCGGACGCAGGGACTTCGGCAGCGACAGAATGTAGTGCGCAAAGACGTCCGCGCTGTTGACGATTGGTGCCGGCTGCGTGAAGAACACGTTGTGCAGCTTCTCGCCGAACACCGCTGGACCACCGCCCGCCGGTTCGATGAACGCGTAGTGGTAGCGGTTGGCGACGGTCGCGGCAGGAGCGGTGAGCAGCGTCGAGAACGGACCGAACACAAACGCAACCTTGTTCTTCGTGATCAAGGTCTGGTAGTTCGTCACCACCTGGGTCGGGCTACTAGTGTCGTCGAGGATCTTGAGATTGACATGCTGACCCATGAGACCGCCGTGCGCGTTCACGACGTCGCGCCACAGCTGGTAACCGCGCATCGCGGCTTTTCCGGAGTCGGAGAAGTCGCCCGAGAGCGAAAGCGAGATGCCGATTGTCAGTGTCTTGCCGGCCGTTCGGCCGGAGGACGCTCCCGCTGCGGCAACGCTGATCGCCGCGAGTGCGAGCGCCAGCAGGACAACAAGGCGAGGACGTGACAAAGAGAGACCTCCTTGGTCGGTCGGTCAGACCATCAGACCGGTGATGTTGGCATAGGCACGCGCCCGTCGCCAGCGACTACCGACGTCCTACGGATGGCCGGTGGTCTGGCCGTCGGCCTGGCGGCCGGCTGGAACATCGCGAACACCGGCGCTGCCGCCGGCGTGCTCCATCACGCGTACGGGCGTTCGCTTCCCGCGATCGGCCTGCTCACGACGGCACTTTTCGCGACCCACTTTGCCGCGCAGATTCCCGGCGGACGGTTGATCGACCGCTTGGGCGCTCGTCGCGTCGGCTTGGCAGCGCTGGCGGTGATCGCCGCCGGGAACGCGCTCGCCCTGGCGGCGCCGGTGTACTGGCTGGCTCTCCTCGCCCGACTGCTGATCGGGCTCGGAACCGGGGGCGGCTTCGTCGCGGGCAGCGACTGGGTACGTGCCGCGGGCGGCTCAACCGCCGCGCAGGGAATCTACGGTGGCGTTTCCGTCGGTGGTGGCGGGCTGGCGATCGGAGTCGTTCCGCTGCTGACACCTGCACTTCACTGGCGATCTCCATTCACAACAGCGATCGTCGTCGCCGGCGCGTGTGCCCTCGTCGCACTCGTTCCGATCGCGCTGGAGCGGCCGACGCGGCACCCGGCCACCGTC
>Ga0066702_10000198_pt1 | contig 13107 bp, 10 predicted proteins | sample GraSoiAngelo_151_FD_66507 | JGI IMG/M metagenome (GOLD analysis project Ga0066702, IMG submission 66507) | Grasslands soil microbial communities from the Angelo Coastal Reserve, California, USA - 14_1009_12_20cm | ecosystem: Environmental > Terrestrial > Soil > Grasslands | place: USA...
GGCGGCACCGGAAAGACGGTGGTCTCGACCAACATCGCCGCGATGCTTTCGAAGCGCGAGGGCATGCGCACGCTCCTGCTCGATCTCGACCTCCAGTTCGGAGACGCCGCGATCGCCTTGGGCGTCGAGCCCGAGAAGACGATCTACGACCTCGTCGTCGCGCCGGGCGAGCTCGATTCGGAGAAGCTTGCCGGCTACGTCTCGAAGCACCGGTGCGGGCTCGACATTCTCGCTGCACCGCTCCGCCCGGAGGACGCAGAGCTCGTGATCGAGAGCAAGGTGATCGCGCTCCTCGAGGTGGCACGCGGGTCATACGACGCGATCGTCGTCGATACATCCCCCTTCTTCCACGGGCCGATGCTGGCGACTCTCGACCGGACGGACGAGCTGCTCGTCCTTTGCGGGCTCGATGTGCCCACGCTGAAGAACGTGCGTCTCGCACTGCAGACACTCGAGCTGCTGTCGTTCCCGACGAGCCGCATCAGGTTCGTCCTCAACCGCGCAAACACGAAGGTCGGCCTCAGCAAGCGGGAGGTCGAGAGCGCTCTCAAGGTGTCGATCGACGTCGAGGTGCCTTCCGATCGCGCGGTGCCCGTGTCCGTCAACCAGGGCAACCCTGCAGTGCTGTCCGACTCCGGCTGCGACTTCGCGCGCGCTCTCACCGCGCTCGCGCGCACGTTGTCGCAGCAGACGGCCGCCAAGCCCTCGAAGAAGCAGGCGCAGCAGTCGCGGCGCCGGCTGAGCCTCGCGAGGAACTGAGATGGGACTTCACGACAGGCTCGCACGGCAGGGCGAAGGCGCCGCGACGCTGAGCGTCGTGCCGGGGAACGGCTCGACGAGCGCACGCCCCGCGCCCGTCGTGCTGAGCGAGGACCCGTACGCCGACCTCAAGGCGCGCGTCCATCACCAGTGCATCGCGAAGCTCGGGCCGGAGCTCTTCAAGGGGGACGGCTCGTCCGACCTGACCGACCAGGTCTATCGCGCGGTGACCGAGGAGCTCGCGCTCGACCGCACGCCGCTGACGCGTGAGGAACGGCGCGAGATCGTCCGCCAGCTCACCGACGACATCCTCGGCTACGGCCCGATCGAGCCGCTCCTCCGCGACGACTCCGTGACGGAAGTGATGGTCAACAACTTCGACCGCGTCTACGTGGAGCGGAACGGCAAGCTCGAGCGGAGCGACGTGCACTTCGTCGACGAGTCGCACGTGATGCGCATCATCGACAAGATCGTCTCGCAGGTCGGCCGCCGCGTCGACGAGGCGTCGCCGATGGTCGACGCCCGCCTCCCTGACGGCAGCCGCGTCAACGCGATCATCCCGCCGCTCGCGCTGAACGGCCCGACACTGACGATCCGGAAGTTCTCGCGCGACCCGTACACCGTCAACGACCTGATCACGTTCGGCACGCTCACCGCGCGCTCGGCGCAGTTCCTCGCCGCGTGCGTCAAGGGCAAGCTGAACATCCTGATCTCCGGCGGTACCGGCACCGGTAAGACGACGACGCTCAACGCGATGAGCGCCTTCATCCCGGACGACGAGCGCATCGTCACGATCGAGGACGCGGCCGAGCTCCAGCTCCAGCAGGAGCACGTGATCACGCTCGAGTCGCGCCCGTCGAACATCGAGGGCAGCGGCGAGATCAAGATTCGCGAGCTCGTCCGCAACGCCCTGCGCATGCGCCCCGACCGGATCATCGTCGGCGAGGTTCGCGGCGCAGAGACGCTCGACATGCTGCAGGCGATGAACACGGGCCACGAGGGCTCGCTGACCACGATCCACGCGAACTCGCCCCGCGACGCGCTCTCCCGTCTCGAGACGCTCGTCATGACGGCCGGCGTCGAGCTGCCCCACCGGGCGATTCGCGAGCAGATCGCGAGCGCGTTCGACCTGCTCGTGCAGATCCAGCGCCTCGTCGACGGCTCGCGCCGCATCACGCACGTCTCCGAGGTGCTCGGCATGGAAGCGGACGTCGTGACGCTGCAGGACATCTTCGTTGCCTCGCCGCCCGGTGAGGAAGAGGCCTACACGGGCGCGCACCGGCTGCTGTCGCCGCTGCGCGCCAGCGGCCTCAAGCCGCACTTCCTCGAGAAGCTCGCCGCGAACAACGTCGTGCTGCCGCCGACGTTCTTCACCGGCGACGACCCCGACCAGCTGCGCGCATCCTTCGCCGCCGTCGGGTTCGGCGGGGGCTACGAGTGATCAAGAGGCTGCGCCGGCGCCGCTGGCTTCCCCTTCCCCTCGCCCTGGCGGCGCTCGCCGTCGCGCCGGCCGCCGTCGCGGCCGTGCACCTGAAGAGCGTCGACACGAGCAGCTTCCCGCTCGTCCGCGCGACGCTCATCGCACCCGCCGGCTCCCACACGCCGGTGCTACGCGAGGACGGGCTGCCCGTCAGCGGCTATACGGCGGTGAACCTCGGCCAGGAGAAGGCGATCGTGCTCGCGCTCGACCGGTCGCAGTCGATGACCGGCCGCCCGCTCGCAGCCGCCGTCTCGGCCGCGCAGTCGTTTCTCGGCGCCGCCCGCGCGCGCGACCACGTCGGCGTCGTCGCGTTCGGCCACTCCGCGTTCGCGCTCGGCCCGCTGACGGATTCGCCGGCGACCGCGCGCTCCGCACTTGCGAGCCTCGGCGTCGACACGAAGCCGGGCACGGCCCTTTACGACGCAGTCGTCCTCGCGGCCGATCGGCTCGCGGGCGACGAGCGCCCGGGCCGCGCGATCGTCGTCGTCACCGACGGCCGCGACGTCTCGAGCGACGCCTCGCTGCAGGACGCGATCGCCGCCGCCCACCGCGCACAGACCGCCGTCTACACGATCGGCATCGGGGGCCCGAGCTTCACGCCCGACGCATTGCGCGCGCTCGCACGCGAGACCGGCGGGTCCTACCGCCAGGTCGCGCGCGCATCCGACCTCGACGGCATCTACCGCGACCTCGCCGGCGAGCTCGACCGCACATGGCAGCTCTCCTACGCGACGGCGGCCCGCCCCGGCTCGAAGCTCGAGCTGACCGCGCGCGTCGCGAATGCCGGCTCCGCGCATGCGACGGTCGACGTTGCGGGCGACGGGACCAGCGTGGTTGCGCCGACGAGCCTCATCCCCTCCGTCGGGTACACGACCGGCGGGACGATGGCGGTCGCCTTCGTCGTCGGGCTCCTCGTCCTGCTGTCGTGCTGCTTCTGGTTCGCCTCCCGGCGCGGCTCGAAGCTGCGCGCGCGCATCGAGCCGCATCTCGGCGGCGTCGTGCGCGATCCCAAGGTCCGCCATCGCCACGACCGCGCTGCCGCACGCGCGCGCATCGCCGACGGGATGGAAGGGGCGTTCGGCAACTTCCGCCAGTTCAAGAGCGTGCAGGTGATGATCGAGCGCGCCGATCTGCCCCTTCGCGCCGGCGAGCTCGTGGCGATGGCGGCCGTCGGCGCGTTCGTGATGGGGATGCTGTTCGCGGTCGCCGCCTCGTCACCCCTCGTGATCCTCTTCGCGATGATGGTCACCGGCGCGGTGCCGTTCGTCTACGTCTCGTTCCGCGCCAAGTCGCGCATCAAGAAGTTCGAGAACCAGCTCGCGGACCTGCTGATCACGATCGCCGCATCGCTGAAGGCCGGGCACAGCTTCCGCCAGGGCATCCAGTCGGTCGTCGACGAGGGCGCGGACCCCGCGGCGCAGGAGTTCCGGCGCGTGCTGACCGAGACGCAGCTCGGCAAGCCGATGGACGCTGCGCTCGCCGACCTTGCCGCGCGGATCGAGTCGAAGAACCTCACCTTCGTGATCAACGCGGTCACGATCCAGCGCCAGATCGGCGGCTCGCTCGCCGGGCTGTTCGACATGGTCGCGGAGACGGTGCGGCAGCGGCAGCAGTTCGCGCGCAAGGTGAAGGGCCTGACGGCAATGGGCCGCATGTCCGCCTACGTGCTGATCGGACTGCCGTTCTTCATCGCCTCGGTCGTCACGCTGATGAACCCGACCTACATGGCGCCGCTCTACCACACCGGCACCGGACAGAAGCTCCTGGCGACGGGCCTCGTGATGATCGTCGTCGGAAGCACGATCCTCAAGAAGATGGTCTCGTTCAGGGGGTAGATGATGTTGCTCTTTCTCGCACTCCTCTGCGCCGGCGGCGCGATCTACCTCTTCAGCGAAGTCGCGACGTATCCCGCGCGACTGAAGGCGCGCTCGATCAAACGTGCCACCGACTACGGCCGCATTCGCATTCGCAGCGACGAGCGCGAGCTCGTGCACTTCCGCGAGCGCGTCCTCATCCCCGCAGCCGCGAAGCTCGCGGCGATCCCGCTCAAGCTGAGCCCGAAGACGAACGTCGAGGGGATCGGCGCCAAGATCGTCGCGGCCGGCCTCTCGCAGCGGCTGACGACGTCGAACTTCCTCGCGGTCAAGGGCGGGACGACGGTCGCCGGCGTCGGGCTCGGCTTCCTGCTCGCGATCGTGGCCTCCCCCGCGCTCGGCCTGCTGTTCGCCCCCGCGCTCGGCGCAGCCGGCTTTCTCGCGCCCGACATGTTCCTGAACTTCAAGATCCGCGGCCGCCGGGAGGCGATCCGCAGCGAGCTGCCGGACGCGCTCGACCTGCTCGCCGTGAGCGTCGAGGCCGGGCTCGGCTTCGACGGCGCGGTAACCAAGCTGACGGAGCACATGGAAGGGCCGCTGATCGACGAGTTCGCACTCACGCTGAACGAGATCCGCGTCGGCGAGGCGCGCGCGACGGCGCTGCGCAAGATGGCCGCGCGCGTCGACGCGATGGAGCTGTCCAACTTCGTCCGAGCAGTCGTGCAGGCCGAGCAGCTCGGCATCTCGCTCGGCCGCATCCTGCGGGTGCAGGCGACGGACACACGCCTGCGCCGCCAGGCGGCAGCGGAGGAGAAGGCGATGAAGGCGCCGATCAAGATGCTCTTCCCGACCGTGTTCTTCATCTTCCCGTCGATGTTCATCGTCGTCCTCGGCCCCGCGATGCTCAACATCGTCTCGGTGTTCAAGTGACGCCGCCATACGAGACCGAGAAGGGATTCGGCACCGGGCTGCGCTCGATGCTCGAGCGGCGCCAGAACGGCGGGGACGACCCCGCCGTCGCCGTCGTGGAGGAGCCCGCCGCACCGCAGCCGGCGGCCGTCTCCGCGCCCGTCGACGTGATCGTCCAGGGCACCGTTCCCGAGCTCGACAACGTGCGCGCGGAGCTGCAGGCGGCGCTGGAGCGCGAGCACATTCTCCGTGAGGAAGCGCATGCTGCATGCCGCGCAGTCGCCGAGCGCGAGGCCGAGCTGGAAGCGTGGGGCGACGAGCTGAAGGAGCGCGAGTCGTCGCTCGCACTGCGCGCGGACGAGGTCGAGCGCGAGCACCACGCGCTGATCGAGCGCCACACCGAGATCGTCGCCGAGTATGCCCGCGTCCAGGAGCTCGGCAGCCACGCCGAGGTGCGCGTGGAAGAGCTTGAGGAAGCGGAACGCGACCGCGCAGAGGCTGCCGCCGAGATCGCCAAGCAGCTCGCCGCTGTCGCCGAGCGCGAGCGCGAGCTGAAGCGCGAGCGCGCTGCGTTCGACGCGCGCACGCAAGAGGCCGAGGCGCGCCTCTCCGCGCGCGAGCTGGCGTTGCGCGAGCGAGACACGACTGTCGGACAACGGGAGCGCGACGTCCGCGACAAGGAGACGGATGCCGCAGGCGCACGCGCGCGGATCGAAGCGCGCGAGAAGTCGCTCGAGGCGCACGAGGCGCGGCTCGCGCAGCAGGCGCGCGAGCTCGAGGAGAAGCGCGTGGCCGTCGAGGCGTCACTCGACGAGCGCGCGCGGGCGATCGCCGACGGCGAGGTGGCGCTGCAGTCGTGGGAGCAGCGGCTCCGCTCGGAGGCGGACCGCCTGCTCGACGAGCGCAACGAGCACGGCGTCACCTCGCAGGACGCGTTCGCGCTCATGGCCGAGCTCGAGGCGCGTGAGTCCGACCTGACGAAGCGCGAGAAGGAGCTGATCGAAGCGCAGTCGCACCTGCAGGCGGCGGCCGGCGACGGGCAGCGCGCGCGGGAGCTCGACGAGCGCGAGGTCGCGCTCGCCGCGCGCGAGGCGGAGATGAACCGGCGGCTTGCGGCTGCGGCCCGCGAGGAGCGCGAGGGCGACCTCGTCGAGCAGCTGCGTACCGAGTTGCGCAAGCGCGAAGACGAGGTCGCTGCGCGCGAGCAGTTCTACGCCGAGCGCCGCGAGCGGCTCGAGTCCCGCGAGAAGCGGCTCGAGCGGGTCGAGTCCGAGCTCGCCGAGCGCAACTCCGAGCTCGAGCGGCTTGAGGACGACGTGCGCGTCAAGGCCGCGCGGCACGAGGCCGACCTCGACCTGCGCGAGGACAAGCTCGAGGAACGCCTCCGCGAGGTCGAGGAGCGCGAGACGCGCCTCGCGACCCGCGAGGAGGATCTCGCGGGCTACGTCGCCAACGTCCAGCAGCGCTTCACCGCCGCGTAGGGCCTCCACCGGCCCTGGCTACAATGCCGCTCCCCACGCGGATGTGGCGGAATTGGTAGACGCGCACGGTTCAGGTCCGTGTGCCCTTAGGGGCGTGGAGGTTCAAGTCCTCTCATCCGCACTCTGAAGCGGGTCACCATTCTTCTCCTGGCGGCGGCACTGGCCGCCGTCGCGCTATCGGGCGATGTCCTCGCCCGCGGCGCCGTGCCCTCGACCGAGGTCGTCGTGACGCTGAAGGCGCCGGCGCTCTCCGTCTTCGGGCGGCAGCTCCAGTCGGCGTCGCACCGGACGTACCTGCGGCAGGTCGAGGCGGCGCAGTCCGCGCTCGCGACGCGCATCGAATCGACGGTCCCCGGAGCGCAGGTGCGCTGGCGCTACCGCCTCGTTGCGAACGGGCTGGCCGTCGTGATCCCCGCCGGGGCGGAGCGAACGCTCGCCCGGCTGCCCGGCGTCGCGGCCGTCTGGCCGAACGTCCGCTACCACTCGCTGGCCGTCGCCGCAGGCCCCGAGCAGATCGGCGCGGACAAGCTCTGGGGGCCGACGTTCGCGTACGCCGGCAACGGGATCAAGATCGGGATCATCGACGACGGGCTCGACGCGACAAACCCGTACTTCAACCCGAGCGGCTTCAGCTACCCGCCCGGGTTCCCGAAAGGGCAGACGCAGTTCACGACGCCGAAGGTGATCGTGCAGAAGACGTTCGCGCCGCCGTCGCCGACGTGGAAGTACGCGAACCGTCCGTTCGATCCGACGGAGTCGTTCCACGCGACGCACGTCGCCGGGATCGCGGCCGGAGACCACGGCACGGCTGCGCCGAACGGGCTACAGCTCTCCGGCGTCGCGCCGAACGCGTACCTCGGCAACTACAAGGCGCTGACCATCCCGACGCCCGACTTCGGGCTCGACGGCAACAGCGCAGAGCTCGCGGCGGCCGTCGAGGCTGCCGTCGCCGACGGGATGAACGTGATCAACCTTTCGCTCGGCGAGCCCGAGGTCGAGCCGTCTCGGGACCTGCTCGTGCACGCGCTCGAGGGCGCGGCCGCAGCCGGCGTCGTGCCCGTGGTCGCGGCGGGGAACGACTTCGACGAGTTCGGCAGCGGGTCCGTCTCCTCGCCGGCGAACGCGCCGAGCGCGATCAGCGTCGCAGCGGCCGACTCGCACAACGTGATCGCGGGCTTCTCGTCCGCGGGACCCACGCCGCTCTCGCTCCAGATGAAGCCGGACATCAGTGCGCCCGGCGTCTCGGTCGTCTCGTCGCTGCCCACGAACCAGGGCACCTTCGGCGTCCTGAGCGGCACGAGCATGGCGGCCCCGCACGCGTCGGGCGCCGCGGCGATCCTCAAGCAGCGCCATCCCGAGTGGACGGTCGCGCAGCTCAAGTCGGCGCTCGTCCTCACCGGCGACCCCGTGCGCTCGGAGAGCGGCGCGGAGTCGTTCACGACGCGCGAGGGCGGCGGGATGATCGACCTCCCCCGCGCCGACGTGCCGTTGATCTTCGCTGCGCCCACGAACCTCTCGTTCAAGCTGCTCGCGCCGGGCGCGAGCGCGCCGGGGACGATCACGCTGAGCGACGCCGGCGGCGGCGCGGCCGCGTGGACGGTCACGACCGTCGTGCAGCAGGGCGCCGGAACGGTCGCCGTCCCGCCGACGGTCACGGTGCCGGGGATGCTCACCGTGACGGCGACGGCCGGCGCGACGACCGGTGACGTGACCGGCTTCGTCGTCCTCACCCACGGCACGGACGTCCGCCGCATCCCGTTCTGGTTCGGCGTCTCCGCGCCGAAGCTCGCCGGCGAGCGGAAGCTCGCGCTCGCGAAGGCGGGCACCTATCGCGGCACGACCGCGGCCGCGCCGTCCCTCGTCTCGCGCTACCGCTACCCGACCGCCGGCGACGTCTCCTATCCGGGGCCGGAGCGCGCCTACCGCGTCAAGATCACCGGCAAGCCCGCCAACTTCGGCGCGGTCGTGACGAGCGGGCAGGCGGTCCCGCACGTCACGTTCGACGGCAGCGAGGACCGGCTCGCGGGCTACGTCGGGCTGCCCGTCGACCTCAACCCGTACCGCAAGTCGTACGGAACGCCGCTCAAGGCTGCCGGCGTCGACTCGCCTGCGGCGGGCGCGTACGACATCGTCTTCGACACGCGCTCTGCCGCGCAGGCAGGGCCCTTCACCTTCCGCTACTGGGTGAACGACGTGACGCCGCCGCAGTTGCGCGTGACCGGAACGCGCGGTGCGATCGTGATCTCCGCCACGGACGCCGGGTCGGGCGTCGACCCTTCGTCGATCGTCGTCAAGCTCGACGGACGCACGGTCAAGGCGCACGGCGCACCGTCGGCGCTCCGCGTCGCCGCGGGCAAGGGCCGGCACCGGGTCACGGTCACCGCCTCCGACTATCAGGAGGCGAAGAACATGGAGAACGTGCCGCCGATCCTGCCGAACACCCGCACGCTCGTCACTTCCGCGGTCGTTCGTTAGGGTCGTACGTCGGCAGGTTCGCGAGGTCGCGCTCGACCGCGCGCGCGAACTCGTCGGGATCCTCGGACGGCTCGACGACCCGCAGGTGCGACTTCTTGCGCCGCTTCGGCCGCTTCGGCGCGCCGTGCGAGACGCGCGGCCATTCCGCGGCGATCACGAGCACCGCCGCCAGCACGAGCAGCACGACCCCGAAGAGGCTCACACCCCAAGAATAGGTGCCTGGCACCGATCGGTGCCAGGCACCTCGACGATCACCAGTTGCCGGGACTTCCCGGGGGCAGCGGGGGGCCGGCGGGCTTCGTCACGTAGACGATCCCGCCGGTCGCCGGGAGCCAGGAGCGCTCGAACTCGGCGCGGTCGTAGACGCGCTGGACGGTGGCGTCCGACGTCGCCGCCGGATCGTTGACGACGACGTCACCCGTCTTGGTGAAGCCGACGATCACGAGCAGGTGGCCGTTCGTTCCCTTGTCGAACAGGAACCCGGTCAGCTTGTTCGGGTTCGACGCGACAGACGCGACGAGCGGGATGCCCGCCTTGATGAACTGCTCCGCCTCGTTGAGGCCGCGGAGCTGGGTCACGAACGCATCGAGCCCGCGTCCACCTGCGTACGCGGTGTTGAACGGCCAGTTGCCCGCGCCGTTGTAGTGGTAGTCGAACACCTGCCGCGCCGTGTTGTCGACCCACGGATCGCCGTACGTCGGATCGACCCACGACCATTCAGAGGCCGGCGGGAGCGCGCCCCAGTAGCCGAGCACCATCGAGGTCGACGTCGGGCTGCACCAGGCCTCGCCGCCGCCGTCGTACTGCGGATACTCGCCGGCGTGGATCTCCTGCGCGTACTGCGGGACGTTCAGGACGATTCCCTCGGCGCCGCCGAGCGCCGTCGGGATCGACGGCTTCTGGTTCGGCGCGTCCGACGCGACCGCACCGACCCGGCGCAGGCTGGGCGTCTTTCTGCTCGTCGCCGTGCGATAGAGCGTCACCCGCAGCTGGTAATGGTTCAGCGGGTGGTCCTTCGCGAAGAACGTGTCGATCGAGACGTAGCCGTCCGCGTCGCCCTGGCCACCGACGGACGTGCGGAAGATCGTGTCGTCGCCGTAGGCCCAGCGGCCCATCACGTACCACTTCGTCCACGTGCCGCTGTCCACAAGGCCGCGCATCTCGACCTGGATCCACGTGCCCGACGGCGTGTCGGCATTCCAGGAGGAGACGAGCTCGGTGAACGAGAGCGACGGGTTGTACACCGGTGATGTCCACGTGCCTGCGACGGCGCTGATGTCGCCGTAGTGCCCGTCGGTGTACGTGACGTTGGTCGTGCCTTTCGAAGCAAGCGTGATCGCACCGGACGCGGTTGTCGTGCCTGCGTAGGTGCCCGAGTTGAAGTCGGCGGTCGATTGCCAGGCGTGGAAGCTGATCGGAACCTGCTGGGCCGCCGTGGTCGTCCCCGGCAGTAGCAGCGCCACCCCAGTCGCAACGAGCGCGAGCGCTGATCTGGTCATCAGCCGACCCTGACAGACTGCATTGCAATGCACAACCGCCTGCTCCTTCTCTGTGCGCTTGCGCTCGTTGCCGCCTCGTGCGGCGGCCGGAGCGCGACCACCACCGTCACCGTCACCACGGCGAGCACACCGACGACCACCACCGCAACTGCGCCGGCGTCGATGGCGCTCACGGTCTACAAGATCGCCGACGGCTCGCTGTTCCCCGGCGTCGTGCGGGTCCCGCCCTCGCAGGCGGTGGCACGCGCCGCGCTCGGCGCACTCGGCTACACGGCCGGCGTGACCGTCGCCGGCGGAACCGCGACGGTCGACCTGCCGAAGGCGACGCAGGACGAGCAGGCGGAGATCGTCTACACGCTCACGCAGTTCCCCAGCATCGAGCGAGTCGACGTCGCCGGCCGCACGGGGCTGACCCGCGACGACTTCGCGCGCTACCTCTCGCCGATCTTCGTCGAATCGCCCGTCCCCGGCAGCGACGTCCCCGCTACGTTCCACGTCAGCGGGTCGGCGAGCGTGTTCGAGGCGACGCTCCTCGTGCGGCTGCTGCGCAACGGCCAAGAGCTCGAGAAGCGAACGATCACCGCATCGGCCGGCGCGCCTGACCGCGGCACGTTCGACACGACGTTCACGGCGACGCCGGGGCCGCTCCAGGTCCAGGTCTACTCGCCGTCAGCGGAGGACGGGACGCCTCAGCACGAGGTCGACGTCGTCGTGCACGTCAAGCACTGATTTTGGTCAAGCACGGATCTGCTGGGCGAGCACCCATAAGCCGGCGAGCGTGTAACCGACCATCAGCAGGACGAGCGGCGACTGCGCGACCAATGCGCGCGTCCGCGTCGAGCCGCGCAGCGCGAGCCGATGCGCGGCGAACACCGCGGCGACGTGGCCCCACACGATCAGCAGCACCTGCACCAGCCAGACCCAGCCCGCCGGCGCGACCGCGGTGCTGAGCGGGTACTCGCCCCAGCCGAGCGGGTTCCAGCTGTGGCCGAACGGGTCGACGACGACGCCAAGGGTCGCCTGGCCGACGATCAGCAGGTACGAGAAGTAGTGCGCGGTGAAGTAGACCGCGGCGATCGGGATCAGGGTGACCGCGAGCAATCGCGCCTCGCGGCGCGTGACGAGCAGGTACGCGCCGACGAACAGCGTCACCACCGTGATCATCGAAAGCGTCTGCAACACCTCGATGTGGTGCGCGAGAAACGACCAGCGTTGCCAGAACCATTCCTGGAACGAGGCGAAGCGGTCGGTCGACGACCACCCGTCGAAGACGACCGTCGCGAGTGCCGAGATGACGAACGCCGCACCGCCGACCGGCAGCGCCGGGTCGGTCCGCAGGCCGGCGCCGTACGGACGCACGCGCGCGCGCCGCTCTTCGTGCGGCGACGCGCCCCACTCCTCGGGCACGAAGGGCCGCAGCTCGAGCGGAGAGAAACGAGAGAGCGTGCGCGCGAAGACGCTGAACATCTCGACGTTGCCGAGCCACGCCTCGGCGCCGTAGAGCGCGGCGCCGACGAGTGTTCCCGCCATGTAGACGATCAGGATCAGCGCGAGCGAGCGGGGCTCTTTCGCCGGTGGCCAGATCAGCTCCATCCACGACCAGACGAGCAGCAACGCGACGGCGGGCCACTGGCCGAGCCGGCCCGGATACGCGAGCGGCTGCACGCTGCGCCGCGCGAGCGCTCGGTCGACGGCGCGCGCTGCGACATTGAGCGGTGCGACTCGCTCGTAGAAGTTGCCGACGAGCCACGCCATGATGCCGAGGCCGACCCAGAAGTCGACCCACGTGAGCACCGTGACCGGGTTCTCGAGGAACTCCTGCGACTCGTCGGTCGTCGAGAAGAGGCCGCCGACCAGCGCGACGAGGATGAGGAGCGTGCCGATCGTCGTCACGACCGGGCCGAGGCGGCGGGCGTACGGGTAGAGGTCCGCCCCACGCCGCTCTCGGACGGGGCTGTCGCGCACCGCGAGCGCCGCCGCCGGCGCCGAGAGCAGCACGGCTGCACCGCCGGCGAGCACGTAGAGCCAGATCGGGAGCGGGAAGTGGTACGAGATCGGCGCCGCGTGGGCGAGCATCCGGCGGGACGCTAGCTACAATGCCGACCGCTCGGCGATCCCCGGTAGCTCAATTGGCAGAGCATCTGACTGTTAATCAGAGGGTTGTTGGTTCGAGTCCAACCCGGGGAGCTTTTCTGTTCTAGACGGCGGCGGCGGCGAGCTGCTCCGCGTGCTCGAGCATCAGGCGGACGTCCGCCTGCGTGCGGTCCGGCGCGTCGTTCCAGTTGCTGAGCGACGGATCCTCGATCAGCTCTGCGATCGCCTCCATCGCGTCCCGGATGTCGGACACCGCAGCCGACTCCTGGCGGAACGCGGCCGCCTGCAACGCACCGAGCAGCGACCACGTCGCGGCCTGCTCGGAACAGACGTCGACCGGGACTCCTTGGGCGCTTCGCGCGGTCGCACCTTGGCACCAACCGAAGTCGACGAGCGCTCCGGCCTCGTGCAGTAGCTCCGTGCCGTTCATTTCAGCTCCAGTCTCGCGGGATCAGGGCGGGCGAGCTTTCGCGCGAATTGTACCCGCCCTCGGCCCGATTCGAACCCGGTAGCGTTCGTGCCGTGGCGGAGCTGAACGCGATCGGAATCGTCGCCTCGGACGCCAAGCGGTCGGCGCAGTTCTATCGCCTGCTCGG
>Ga0066702_10000199_pt1 | contig 13104 bp, 16 predicted proteins | sample GraSoiAngelo_151_FD_66507 | JGI IMG/M metagenome (GOLD analysis project Ga0066702, IMG submission 66507) | Grasslands soil microbial communities from the Angelo Coastal Reserve, California, USA - 14_1009_12_20cm | ecosystem: Environmental > Terrestrial > Soil > Grasslands | place: USA...
GGCCGCGATCAAGCGGGTCATCGTGGAGGCGGTCCCGCGAAGTGGCACGGCCGTGCTCAATGCCGATGACGAGCTCGTCGCCGATATGCGAACGCATTGCAGTGGCTCCGTGATCCTCTTCTCCCTGCGCGACGACAACGAACTGGTGGAGCGCTGGGTGCGGCGCGGGCGCAAGGCCTTCGTCATTCAGAAGCAAGCCGGGGGCGGCGAGATGATGGTCCTTCGGGAGGGGCGGCGCAGCACCCAGATTGGCTGGGTCCACCTGCTGCCGGCCACCTTCGAGGGCCGGGCCCGGGCCAACGTGCAAAACGCGCTGGCCGCCGCTGCCGCCGCGCACGCTGCAGGGGCGCACCTGCACGATATCCGGCAAGGGCTGCGCAGTTTCCACCCGTCGTTCCACGAGGCGCCCGGACGGCTCAATATGTTCGAGCTCCACGGCGTGAAGGTGATCGTCGACTATGCCCACAACCCGCACGGCCTCGAGATGGCCGGTGATTTCGTCGAGCGGCTGACGGCGCCCGGCGTCAACGGGCCGGAGCCGGGCCGGCGGATTGCCGTGATCGCCACCCCGGGCGACCGACGGGACGAGGACATCCGCGAGCTCGGCCGGGTGGCGGCCCGGGTCTTCGACGACCTCATCGTCCGCGAGGACGCAAACCCGCGTGGGCGGCGGCGCGGCGAGATCGCCCAGCACGTCATGGAGGGCATCAAAGCGGCCACCGAGAGCCGGGTCCGCTACGCCGAGGTCATCATCGATGAGCGGCCGGCCATCGACGCCGCGCTGCGCCGGGCACGGGCCGGGGACGTCGTGCTGTTATGCGTCGACAAGCCGGCCGACACCTGGCACGACCTCGAGGCACGCCGGGCCCTGCCGGTTTCGCCGGCATAGGGCGGCGGCCCGGCGCCAGGCGCATCTGACTTATTCTCGCGCCCGTCGGACCAGCGATCGGACCAGCTGCGGATCGGCGGAAACGCCACCGCACTCGCGCAGATAGCTGAAGATCTCCGGTCGCTGCGAAAGCGCGGTGATGGCGACCACGTCGCCCGCTTCAGCCTCCCGCAACATCCAATCCAGGGCCTCCACCTCATCGGGAAACACCGGTGCCTGCGGCTTGCCGCCGTCGATGATGCCGGCCTGCAGCCGGCGGATCAGGTCCTGCGGATCCCGACCGCGCAGGTATCGCCGCAGCTCAGCGATCGCCACCCGGTCGGCGCCACGCGCCGCGGTGTAACCCAGGCGATGCAGGATGACATCGGTGCGGTCGCCGGCCGCGCCGAAGCTGAGAAAGACTCGGGCGCCCCGGAGCCGCAGGCCCTGGCAAATTTCCAAAAGCCCGCGCAGGCCATCTTCGTTGTGGGCGTAATCGATGACGACCACCCGGCCGTCGACGTCGAAAACATTGGCGCGGCCGGGATTGTGATCGGGGTCCAGCACAAACGATCGCAGACCGTCGACGACAGCGTCCTCGGGGAGATCCGCCCCCAGCGCGGCGGCCGCGGCGGCCATCGCATTGCTGACGTTGTGGGAAGAAATGCCGGCCAGCGTGACCGGCACATCCTCCACTGGGAGCAACCGGTGGACGGGGCGGCGCGGCGACATGATGACGAGCGCTCCGTCCAGGACGGAAATTGCTCGCCCACCTTCCGCCAGGGTGGCGCGGATCGCGGGGTGATCGGCATCGAGGGAGAAGAGCCAGGGATGGCCCGCCGCCTGGCGCCGCATCGCGAGCACCCTGGGGTCGTCGGCGTTGAGAACATCCCACCCATTCGGCCGGGTGATCTTCGTAATCGTCGCCTTCACCTCCGCCAGCTGATCGAGCGTCCGGATCCCGTACTGGTCGAGGTGGTCGGCCGTCACGTTCGTGACGACGGCGACATCGTTGTGATCGGTACCGATCCCTCGGAGCAAGATGCCCCCCCGGGCCGTTTCCAGCACGGCGACGGCGATCCCCGGTTGCGCCAGCGCCTTGGCAGCACCACTGAATCCCGAGTAGTCGCCGGCTTCCACCAACTGGTCATCGCGGTAGACGCCATCGGTCGTTGTGTAGGCAACCGACTGGCCGGCGGTGCGGGCCAGGTGCGCGATCAGCCGAACGGTGGTCGTCTTTCCGTTGGTTCCGGTCACCGCGATGACCGGGATCGCCGGCCGTAACCCGGGCGGTGGGGCCCCGGGCTCGACCGCGCCGACGCGGCCGGCCGCCTCTTCGATCGCGCGCGCGATCGAGCGACGCCCGTCGAGGCCGAGCTCCAGCACCGGCGCCAGCTCCCGGCCAAACGCCTCCGCCGCTCCCTGCCGCCGCCAGGGAAAGGCGATCACGACCTCGTCAGTGTTCGCCCCGGGCCGGCCCCGGACGGCCAGGTGGGTCTGCGTTGCGTCAGCGAGCTCGCGGGTGAGGTGAACGGCGAGCCGGGCGATGAAGCGGCGGCGCTGATCGCTCCCCGGAACACCCGCGCTGGCCACCGACGGAATCCCCGCCCGCCGGGCCAGCCGTTTCGCGCGTTCGTCGGGTAAGCCGAGCCAGGAGCCCACGCCGAGCGTCAGCTTGATCGCGGGGCGCGTGAAATACAGGTTCGGTCCGTCGAGCACGCGGAGCTCGCGCAGGGTAATGCCGTCAGCTTCGCCCATAGGTGGCCAGGGTTCAGTCTGGCAGGCGGGCGGCGGCTAGCTCAGGCTTTCTTTGGTCTCGGGCTCGCCGGTTTGCGCCATCGTCTGATGCAGGCGCGCCAGCAGCACGCGATAGTCGGTGATCAGCTGCCGGGTGCGACTGCGCACCACCCGATAGTCGGAGATTGCCGGCCGGCCCTCGACTCGGTGATCCAGGAACGGCTGCAGCGCGGTGCTCAGCTCCCTTGTCTTCTCCGCCATCACGCCGAGGATCTGTACCTTCAGATCCGTCGAAAGCCCCTCCATGATGTCCGCGTATCCCTCGAGCAGCGATAGCTTGGTCCGGATCGCTCTCGCCGCGTTTGACGCCCGCTCGTCGGCCGCCGACGGGCGCGGAGGTCGAAGCGGAAGCACGTTGCCCGGCTGGAGCGCGCTCATGCGGTGAAGACCAGGCCGTAACCGCGGCGCGGCTCGCTCACCAGGCGGGCAGGCACCCTGGCGGTCGCAAGGTGACGACGCAGGCGGACGACGTAGGTTCGAAGCTGCTCGGCGGAGAGCTCCGGTGCGCCCCAGGCGAGGTTGACCAGCTGGGTCGCGGAATAGAACTGACCGGGCCGGCGGCCAAGGAACGCCAGCAGCTCGACTTCTCGCCGTGTGAGCGTCAGGTGCCGGCCGGCATAGCTGAGCACCCGGCGACGAACATCCAGATCGAGTCCGGCCAGCTCCCACAAGCGGTGCTCCCAGAAGTCGAGGCGTGACTGCAGCCGGCGGAAGTGCGCCTCCATCGAGCGCTCATCGGCATCGTGGCTGAGGGCGACCGCCTGACCGTTGCCTTCCCCACTCCGCAGTCGGTTCAGCGTGCGTTCGGCGAAGGTGGCCAGCTCGCGATAGATCGTGACCCACTGGCGGGCATCTTCGACATCGCGGGTTTCGGGCTGTTCCCCCTGGATCAAGTAGAGCTCGCTGGTCGGCGCGCTGGTGACAAAGGCTCGAGCCATGGCTCGATACTACGCCTCCGGCGACGGGCTCAACCGTTTCAGGCGAACCTGCCAGTACTGCAGGCGCTCGTAGAGCCGTTCGCTTTCTCGCAGCATGATGGCAAGCTCGGCCTTGAGCTCGTGCTGCGCGGCCGGCAGCATCGTGCCGAGCCGGGCGCGGGTCCTTGTGAGGACCTCGGACCTGAAGTGAAACAGCTGCTCGTAGACCCGGACCCAGTGCCGGGCGTCCTCGGCAAACGCGGTGTGCGGGTCTTCGCCATCGAGCAAGCGGACCGAGCCCCAGGCAGGCTCGATCGGCTCCTCCAGCTCCTGCATCGCCCCACATGAAACCTCGAGCACAGCAAAAATGGCAGCAAAAGTTGGGGCGTTGTAGCATGGGCCGCAGGAGGGCAGCCTTTGGTCCAGCAGGCCCGGCGAACTCGAGAACCGGACGATCTCGATCTGCCGATGATCGCCCGGCCGTTTCCGGGCGCGGCCTTCGATGTGGTTGCCATGGCCGCATCGGCGGGGGGCATTGCGGCCCTCGGCCGGGTGCTGGCGGACCTGCCTCCCGACTTTCCGGCCGCGATCGTGGTCGTCCAGCACCTTGATCCCCGCCACCGCAGCCTGATGGCCGACATCCTGCGCCGGCGGACCGAGCTGGCGGTGGTGCAGGCCAGCGAAGGCGACCGGGTGGTGCCCGGCACCGTCTTCATCGCGCCGCCCGACCGCCACCTGCTCGTCAATTCCGACGGGACGCTGTCCCTGACGCAATCCGAGCTGGTCCATTTCGTGCGCCCCAGCGCGGATCTGCTGTTCGAGTCGGTGGCGGCGAGCTACAAGGATCGGGCCATTGCCGTCGTCCTCACCGGGACGGGCAGCGATGGATCGATGGGCATCGGGGCGATCAAGAAGATGGGCGGCACCGTGATCGCCCAGGATGAACGCTCGGCTGAGTTCTATGGCATGCCGGCCGCGGCCATCAAGTCCGGCAACGCCGACTTCATCCTGCCGCTGGAGGAGATCCCATCCGCACTCGTCACCCTGATCATGAAGGGCATGGCCCAATGACCGACGATCCGCAGGATCCCGACCTCGAACGTCTGCTCCAGTACCTGCTGGAGAATCGGGGCTTCGATTTCAGTGGCTACAAGCGCACCACCCTGCACCGCCGGCTCGCCAAGAGGATGTCACAGGTGGGGGTCGCTGACTACAAAGCCTATCTCGAGTACCTGCAGCTCCATCAGGAAGAGTTTGCCGCCCTTTTCAACACCATCCTGATCAACGTCACCGGCTACTTCCGCGATGCGCCCGCCTGGGATTATCTGCAGCGCGACATCCTGCCCAGGATTATCGCCGGGAAGGAAAAATACGAGCCGATCCGGGTCTGGAGCGCCGGCGTCGCCTCAGGTGAGGAGGCGTATAGCGTCGCGATGCTGCTCTCCGAGGCGCTGGGCGCCTCCGAATACCGGGATCGGACGAAGATCTACGCCACCGACGTCGACGAAGACGCGCTAACCCAGGCTCGTCAGGGCCGGGCGGAGGAGAAGGACCTCGAGGAAGTCCCGGAAGAGCTACGGGAGAAGTACTTCGAGCGCGAGGGGGATCGCTACCTGTTACGAAGTGACCTGCGCCGCTCCATCATCTTCGGTCGTCACGACCTGGTGCAGGACGCGCCGATCTCGCGGATCGATCTGTTGATTTGTCGCAATACCCTGATGTATTTCGAGAGCGAGGCGCAGGCCAAGATCCTGGCGCGCCTGCATTACGCCCTGAACGAGAACGGGTACCTGTTTTTAGGCAAGGCAGAAATGTTGCTCAGCCGAGACGCGCTGTTCACGCCGGTCGAACTGAAAAACCGCGTCTTCACCAAGGTGCCGAAGGCCAGCCTGCGGGAGCGGCTGCTCGTGCTGGCCCAGGCGGGCAACGTCGATATGGGCAATCAGCTGACCCGCCAGGCTCGACTTCGCGACGTGGTCGCGGACACGCTCCCCCTGGCGCACCTGGTCGTCGACGGCGGCGGCTATTTGATTTCGATCAACCAGCGGGCCCGGTCGCTGTTCGGCCTGGTGACGGCCGACATCGGCCGCCCCTTGCAGGACCTGGAGGTTTCCTACCGGCCGGCGGAGCTGCGCTCCATGATCGACGAGGCCTATCGAGACCGGCGCCCGGTGGAAGCCCGCGACGTGGAGCGGCGGAGCGGCAGCGGCGAGGCCCAGTATTTCGATGTCGAGGTTGTCCCGTTGCTCGATAACGACGCGACGCTGCTGGGAGCGGGGGTCACGTTCATGGACGTCACCGGCTCCAATCGCCTGTACCGGGAGCTCGAGCGATCGAAGCAGGAGCTGGAGACGGCATCTGAAGAGCTGCAGTCGACCAATGAAGAGCTGGAGACGACCAACGAAGAGCTGCAATCCACGGTTGAAGAGTTGGAAACGACCAACGAGGAGCTCCAATCCAGCAACGAGGAGCTCGAGACCATGAACGAGGAGCTCGAGTCAACCAACACCGAATTGCAGACGATCAACACCGAATTGCAACAACGAAGCATCCAGCTGGATCGCGTCAACAGTTTCATGGAGCAGATCATGGCCAACCTCGATGTGGGGGTCGCCGTGCTCGACAGGGACCTGCGCATTCAGCTCTGGAACCGTCGCGCCGAAGACATGTGGGGCGTCCGCGCGGGCGAGACGGTTGGTCAGCCAATGCTCACGCTCGACATCGGTTTGCCCCTTGCCGAGCTGGCGGGGCCAATCAAGGCCTGCCTGTCGGACGGCGACGGCCACCAGTCCCTCACCCTCTCCGCCACGAACCGTCGCGGCAGGCAATTTACATGCCGGGTCCAGTGCTCGGCCATGGCCGGCTCCGAAGGCGTCCGTAGCGTGATCCTCCTGATGGAGGCCGTCGAAGCGGTCCCGTCTGAGGTTTAAGCGGGCTCGGCCTGCCGGGCCAGCAATAACGCCTGCATTCTTGTGGCGTGCTCGCCGGCCCTGCCGGCGCGATCGTGGAAGCGGGCGGCGCTGAGCCGATCGCCTCGCTTCTCCGCCTTGCCGGCCAGATGGTTCGAGAGCGACGCTTGTTCTTCCAGGGCCCTGACGCCGGCCCAGAGTGAGGCCTCGAGGCTCGACGCATGCGCCTCCAGCAAGTTCTCGTCCGAGTAGGCGTGACCCACCCGGCAGCGAAAGTCCGGCGCGGCATCCTCTGTGGCGGCCCAGAGCACGCCATGGCAGTCAGGGCAGGCGATACCGGTGGGGGTCCCGGGCGCATCGTGGGCTCCAACCACGACGTGGCCTCCGTTCTGGCCGCTGGCGGCAACGGTCGGCATTGAAGCCTCGCCCCCCACGCCGCGCTTCCCGGCGTGGCTGGCGATCAGCCGGGCGATCTCGGCCACCGGCGCCACGTGCTGAGGCCTTGCGCTCCAGATCGCATTCTCGGGCATCTGTGGGAACAGCGCCTCCTTAGGTTCCTGGACGATGGCGCTGCCACCCTGCTGCCGGATGACACGCAAACCACTGCTGCCGTCATCGAGCGTGCCGGAGAGGATGACACCGATCACGCGCTCTCGGTACGCAGAGGCCGCGCTCCGGAATAGCGGATCGATCGCCGGACGATGGCCGCCCTCCTTCGGACCGCTGCTCAGCCTGACTCGCCCGCGCTCCACCATCAGGTGATAATCCGGTGGCGCCACGTAGATGCGATCGCAAACGATGGGCTCGCCGTCCGTCGCTATCGCCGCGCTGAGCGATCCCCGACGGGTCAGGATTGCGGGAAGCAGGCTATCGCCAAGCGGATAGGTATGGATGACGACGAAGATCGCGGCATCGAGTTGCGCGGGGAGCAGCGAAACCAGTTTGCCCAGTGACTCGATGGCCCCCGCCGACCCACCGATCGCGATGATGTCGCGCGGTTCGGTCATGTTTTCACTCTAGACCCGGGTTGGGCCGGCACCGAAATCGCGGCTGCGGATCATCCATAGATTTGCGGTTCCTTTTGCGGATCAGCGGATACATTGAGCGCCAGGAAGGGACCAGGGTATATGGCCGTCAGGAATTTCTTTCACCTGGCTCCGCCCGATGGACTGGATCACGAGGAGCCGGTCGAGATCCTCTTCGTTGCCGGTGATCCAGACCTGGCGGAGCTGTACCGGATGAAGCTCGAGCTGGACGGCTATCGCGTGACGATCGTGTCCAGTGTCGAAGAGGCCATCGACGCCGTCAGCCGACAGGCGGTCGACATCATTTACCTGGATCTCGGCGACCTCAGGTTGCAGGCCATCGCCAGCTGGCGCGCCCTCCGCCAGGAGCCGGCGATGCGCAACACGCCGATGATCCTTGTGTCCGGGCCCGACGTGCGGCGGTTCGCCCGGCTGCGGGGCCGGCCCGGTCGGTTCGATCACATCATCGCTGCCGATGGGGCGCCCGCCACCTTCGATGATGAATCCGGTGGCGGCAATCGCCCGATTTCGACCGTCTCCTAACGGTTCAACCCCGGCGTGCCCGCCTACATCTGCCGCACCTGCGGCGTGCAACATGCCTCCAGCGCGCAGCCGCCGCCGCATTGCCCGATCTGCGAGGACGAGCGTCAATACGTGCCGCCGCAGGGGCAGCGGTGGGCGACGTTGCAGGAGCTGCAGGCGGAAGGCCGCCGTGCGGAGATCCGCGAGCTCGAACCCGGACTGGCCGGGATCGGCGCGGATCCAGCGATTGGGATCGGCCAGCGGGCACTCCTGGTGCAGACCGCCGCCGGCAATATCCTCTGGGACTGCCTGGGTTTTATCGACGACGCGGGAGTCGCCGCGGTTCGCGACCGAGGCGGGCTGAGCGGTATCGCGATGTCGCATCCGCACTTTTACGGTGTTTGTGTCGAATGGAGCCAGGCCTTCAGCAACGCGCCGATCTTCATCCCCGAGGCGGACCGGCGCTGGGTCATGCGGCCCGACCCGGCGGTCCGCATGTGGCGCGGGACGTTCGCGCCCGTCGCGGGCCTCACCCTGATCCAGTGCGGCGGCCATTTCGAGGGCAGCGCCGTCCTTCACTGGTCCGCCGGGGCGGAGGGCCGCGGGGCCCTGCTCACCGGTGACACCCTGACCGTGGTCGCCGACCGTCGCTTCGTCAGCTTCATGCGGAGCTATCCCAACCAAATTCCGCTGTCGGCATCGACCATCAAGGGGATCGTCGCGACCCTGCGGCCCTACCGCTTCGACCGCGTCTATGGCGGTTGGTGGGACCGGGTGATCGATCGCGACGGCGCCGCCGCGGTCGAGCGCTCCGCCGATCGCTACATTCGGTGGATCGAAGGCCGAGCGTCCGAACGAAGCTTCTGAGCGTCTTGCCTGCCGTATCACAAAGCGGTTAAGACCATCTCCCCGGACCCAACCGGTCCCATGATGAGCCAGGTGCGCGGGTGACGAGGACGAGGTGGATCGCCGTCATCGCCGCCGTCGTCGGCCTGGTAGGGTTTAGCGCCCTTCTGATCAATGGACAGCAGAGTTGCCAAAACCAGACCCAGGCATCCGGCTGTACCCGCCTGCTGTTCATCGGCAACAGCTACACGTACGTCAACGATCTCCCGGCCATGTTCGCGGACCTCGCGCGTTCCGGCGGGCACCGGGTCGAAGTCGGCATGGTGGCGGAAGGTGGCGCGACGCTTCGCGATCATGCCGGCTCCGTCGCGACCGCGGCCAAACTCACGTCGGCGAAGTGGGACGTGGTCGTTCTCCAGGAGCAGAGCGAGATTCCCTCGCTTGACCAGTTGCGCGAGAGCGAGATGTATCCGGCGGCGCGCCGGCTCGCCGACACGATCTACCGCCAGGGAGCCCGGCCGATGTTCTTTCTCACCTGGGCGCACCGCGACGGCTGGCCGGAAAACGGGCTGCCCGACTACGCCAGCATGCAATCAGCGATCGACGACGGCTATCTGGCGATCGCCGCCGAGGAACAGGCCGCGGTTGCGCCGGTAGGCGTTGCCTGGTCGTCGGTGATGAGCCAGCCGCATCCGGCCCTCTGGCAAGACGACGGGAGTCACCCAACGACCGCGGGCACCTATCTTGCCGCCTGCGTGTTCTATGCAACGATTTACCACCAGAGTCCTCGAGGGCTCGCATATCACGCGGATCTCTCGGCGGTCGACGCCGCCATCCTCCAGAGCGTCGCGGCCGACACCGTGCTCACAGACCCCGGCAAATGGGGCCTCGGCTAGCGGCGTCTGTCCTTATTCCATTACGAGCTCGCCGGCGCGGCGCACGTCGACGCGTAGGCGCAGTCGTTGAAGCCGTCGGTGTCCGGATCCGGGCTCGAGGGCGTGGCCAGGGCCGCACCGTTGGTGTCCACCAGCTGCATCTCCTCGCTGCTCCGCAACCCGGGATTCCCGCCGTTTACGGTGCCGGCATCGAACGTGACCTGGGATAGCCTGGGCAGCGGTCCGACGGTGACCGCGCCGCTGCTGTCGATGACGACCGGGGTCTCCTCGATCCATTCCGCCGTGGCATAGGTCGACGAGTACGGGACGGTGGTCGACCAGCTCTGGCCGGTACTGACATTGTTGATGGTGATCGACCAGACTTGGGGCGTCGTCTCGGCGATGTTCACGCTAACGGTATTGCCCGCGGTGACGGCAAGACTGACCGGCACGCTGGGCGCCGGAATGATCTCCCACCAGGCGGTATAGGTCGCCTGGCCGTTGCTGCCGACATCCTGGCTTGTGCCAGCCTGGATGAGCGTCGTGTCGGTGAGCATGCAGCCAGCATCGACGCAACCGCCTCCGATGCCGACCCATGTGGCCGAGTATTCGTTCTCACCGGGTTTGTGCGCCGACGCGGTCGGCACCACCCAGGTTCCGGAGATCTGGTGAAAACTCCGGCCACCCTGCTCCAGGGTGCCCTGGTTGTAGCCGGACCAGTTGTTCGATTGGTTGGCGCCGACCACGACCACGGGGCGGTGGTAGATGGTGGCAGCGCCTGCCGGGCTCACTGCGGCGGGACTTCCGAGGAACAGTGCGGTGGTCACCGAGATTCCCGCGGTGACCAATCTTGAGAGGGACTTCATGCAGGCCTCCTTCCCGTTCTCCCCTAGTAATGTGATTCCACTATACGAATGTTTCATGATGACGAGCCAGTAACGAAATAGGGATCGTCTGGCTTTACGACGGGGAGCGAGATTTTCGGCTGTGTCGTGTCTCTCAGACCAGCGAGCTGGACGGGAGATGGGTCACGACCGGCGCCTGACTCGACCACGGAAAATTGACCCACCGGCCGGTCCGTTTCCATACGTATTCACATTTGACCAACGAGCGGGGCTTCTCGTACAGCACGGCGCAGCGGACGTCGGCGACGTGCTCGGCGCAGAAGTCTTTAACCAGCTTCAGCGTCCCGCCGGTATCGGCGACATCGTCGACGACCAGGACTCGGGATCCCGCGATATCGACGGCATCGAGGAGGGGCGGCAACATCACCGGGAAATCCAGTCGCTCGTCGACGCCGGTATAGAACTCGATGCTCATCATGAACAGGTTCTTGACGTCCAGCGCGTAGGCCATGGCCGCGCCGGGAAGCAACCCTCCGCGAGCGATGCCGAGAATGATCCCGGGCTGGTAGCGACTCTCAGCGACTAACGTGGCGAGCTCGCGGCTGGCGTCACCAAACGCCGACCAGGTCATGACTTCGACTTCGGGCTCCGGCGGTGCCACGACGTCTAGGGTAACGGGAACTCCTGCCGTCTAGAGCAGAGGCTGGCGGTTCAAGGTGCCGCTCAGTCGAATCGTGACTGGGTGGCGAAGAGATTGCGCGGCGTGGCAGGCACGCTCCGCATGCGAGACCAGCTTTCTCACCGCATCGCTCGGCGCACTGCTGATGATGGCCAGTTCGATACTGACCTCTTCGAAGTAAGCCGGGGCATCATCGACGTCATACTTTTCGGTATTCCGAAAAGTCGCCCGTACGTCCGCGGTGGCATCCTCGACGGGAACCTCGTACAGCGGCGCGAACCGCGCCACCTGGGTCAACAGTCAAAACGCGGTGCCCATCATGACGTACTGCAGGGGTGAAGGCCCTTTCTCCGTGCCGCCACGAGCGAACGGTTCATCGGACTCGACGACAAACTTTCCCATATGGCCCTCGAGGTGAACATCGTCCAGAATCCTGGCCACCGCCCGGGTCGTGGTCCGGCGTTGGTCGGGTGGTTTGGCACTCATCTCCTGGCGCAAGCGAACGATCTCGTCCATCTGCTTTCGTAGATTTACCCGGCTCCGAGCCGGCTTTGAACCACTCATCACACGGCGAAGACTATATCGCTGCGCCCCTCTAACCTTGGGGAAGCAAACCAGGATCCCAGAAAGCCCGGAGGACCGCGATGAGGAAACTGATCTACTCGATGATGGTCTCGCTCGACGGCTACATCGAGACCTCGAACCGAAAGATCGACTGGGTCATCATCGACGAGGAGCTGCACCGATTTGCCAACGAACAGGCGCGTGAAGAAGGCGCTTTCCTCTATGGACGGCGACTCTACGAGGTCATGGTCGAGTTCTGGCCAACCGCGGACTTAAACCCGTCGGCGCCCAGCTACGAGGTCGAGTTCGCCCGGATCTGGAAGGACAAACCCAAGATCGTATTCTCCAGGACGCTTGACAAGGTCGAATGGAATAGCCGGCTGGTGAGGGATGACGTCGCCGGTGAGGTCGCAAGTCTGAAAGCGCAACCCGGCAACGATCTCTCCGTGGGGGGCGCCACCCTGGCGGCGGCCCTGATCCGGCTCGGCCTGGTCGATGAGTTTCGCCCGATTGTCCAGCCGGTCGTGCTGGGAGGCGGCACGGCATTCCTCCCGCCACTGGACAACGCGCTCAACCTGCGGTTGCTTGAAACGCGAAGGTTCGGATCCGGCGTCGTCTATCTCCGCTACGAACGCGCGCAGCCCTGAGAGCGATTCTCGTCAGGAGCCTCAGGCGTCACTGTAGGCTTGATGGCGTAGCTTTGCATCGTGAGCCGGGAAGTCGAGGACTTGAACCGGCGCCTATTGCGCGCCCGCGACGCCATGGACCGCTCCTACGCCGAGCCGCTCGACGTCCCCGCTGTGGCCGCGGTGGCCCACCTCTCCGAGGCGCACTTCATCCGCAGCTTCCGCGCCGCCTTCGGGGAGACGCCGCACCGTTACCTGCAGCGGCGACGGGTGGAGCGCTCGATGTTCCTGCTGCGCGAGACCGACCGCAGCATCATCGACATTTGCTTCGACGTCGGCTTCACGAGCCGGGGGACCTTCAGCCGCACGTTCCGGCAAATCGTCGGCGAGACGCCGTCGGGCTATCGCGTGGGAAATGGACCGATGGTGGCCCCCAACTGCTACCAGATGTGGGCGACGCGGCCGGTGGTGGCGGCGGGGCTGCCGCGGCGATCGAGCAGTTTTGGAGACGCGGCGGCAGCGACGGCCTCCTAGCATGAGGGTCATCCCCATCAACTCTCGCAAAGGAGAAAGCAGCGATGATCACCAAACTCAACGTCGCCTCCATCATGGTCCTCAACAAGGACGAGGC
>Ga0066702_10000200_pt1 | contig 13100 bp, 15 predicted proteins | sample GraSoiAngelo_151_FD_66507 | JGI IMG/M metagenome (GOLD analysis project Ga0066702, IMG submission 66507) | Grasslands soil microbial communities from the Angelo Coastal Reserve, California, USA - 14_1009_12_20cm | ecosystem: Environmental > Terrestrial > Soil > Grasslands | place: USA...
AGGGCCTGCGGGTAACCACCCCTGTTCGCACGCTCTTCGACATAAGCGCCATGGCCGGCCCTCAACGACTGGCCGTGGCCGTCGAGGACGCCCACATCACTGGACAGTGTCCGCTCGAGGTCCTGCAACAGTTCTATGACGAGCTGCGCCGGCCCGGTAAGCGCGGAATGAAGAAACTGGGCCATATTCTCGCCGAGCGCGGTCCGGGCTATGTGCCGCCGCAGAGCTGGCTCCAGCGGCGTCTGGTGAACGTGCTTGTGGCCGGCGGCTTGCCGAAGCCCAAGCTCGAAGTCCAACTGCCGTGGCGAGCTGAACGGGAGAGCCGGGCCGACGCTTTGTACGACGACTACAGCCGGATTCTCATCGAGTCGGACGGGCGACGCTGGCACGTTCGGGTCGACCAGATGGCAGAGGACCGCCGGCGCGACCGGGAGGCGCAGAACCACGGGTACCGCCCTTACCGGTTCGTCTACCAAGAGCTTCGGTACGACCCGGAAATCGTCGTCGAGACCATCCGGGACGCCCGCGCCGCCTAACTCGTTGCACTCCCGAGGAAATAGCTGTTGAAAGTCGACAGCTATTTCCTCGGGACCGTGCCGGAAGTGGCGGAGGTGGACGGGAATCGAACCCGCCGTCGCAGGATCGCTGCGACCAGCCGCTTTGAAGGCGGTGGGTGCCACCAGGTCACCTGACACCTCCGAGACGGACGCTACTGAAAGCGCATGGCACGAGTGTCAGGTGACCAGGTCACCTACCGTCTCCCTCGGGCGCGGACGCTAGCGAGCGGCTACGTTGCGGGCCATGAAGAAGCTGATCCTGCTGCTGATCCTCATCGCACTCGGAGCCGTCGCGGCCAAGAAGCTGCGAGCCGCCTGACACCGTCCACTCTCGACGGTGGAGGCAGCGCGTGGCGCCGCTTCCACCACAACGCAGCAACGCCACCGGCGACGAGCGCAGTGGCGCCGACGGCGGTGGGCGCGGGGGGCGGCGTGGGTACGCGGTCCCGGAGCCGAACGGGCCGCTCGAACTTGCGCACCTCCCACCCGCGCTCGCGAGCGACGCGCGCCAATTCGCGGTCGGGGTTGACGACGACGGGGTGGCCGACGGCCTCGAGCATCGGCAGGTCGGTGGCCGAGTCCGAGTAGGCCCACGAGGCCGAGAGGTCGATGCCCTCGCGCTCGGCGACCTCGCCCATGGCGACGGCCTTGTTCGCCCCATAGGCATAGAAGGCCATCTCGCCCGTGTAGCAGCCCTCGTCGTCGATGCGCGCCTGGCTGGCGATGGCCTCGTCGACCTCCAAGTAGTCGGCGAGCGGTTCGACAATCTCGGAGGGCGACGCCGAAACGATGAATACCCGGCGCCCGGCGACGCGATGTTCCTCGATGAGCTCGAGGGCCTCGGCGTAGATGATCGGCGTCACCACGTCGGTGAGCGCCTCGCGGACGATGCGGCGCACCTGGGATTGCTGCCACCCCTTCGTCAGGGTCAGCACCGACTCGCGCATCCGCGCCAGCCGCTCCTCGTCGGCCCCGAGGTAGAGGTACACGAGCTGGCCCCACAGGCCGCGCACCAACAGCCGGCGGGAGATCAGTCCGTGCCGGTAGAAGGGCCGCCCGAAGGCGACCATCGACGCCCGGGCGATCACCGTCTTGTCGAGGTCGAAGAACGCCGCCTCCATCGCATTCGAGCATAAAGAGGGCCTTGTCCGGACCGGGGTGAGGCCCGTATCTTCCAGCCGTCCCTTCCCCGAGACCTTGCACTCGCGCGGAAGGGGAGCACCGATGTTCGTCGCCTGCTGGTCGGTGAAGGGTGGCAGCGGCACCACCGTGGTCAGCGCCGCGCTCGCGCTGGCAGTCGCGGCCGGCGGTCACGACGTCCTGCTCGTCGACTTGGCGGGCGATCTGCCCGCGACCCTCGGCCTTCCCGAGCCTGACGGCGCTGGTGTGGGCGACTGGCTGGGTGCCGGCGCCGACGTTCCCGGCGACGCGTTGGCGCGTCTGGAAGTCGACGCCGGACCGAACCTCGCCCTGCTGCCGACGGGCGCGGCGATTCACGACGAGCCGACGCGCGCCGAGGAGCTCGCCGCCCTGCTCGCCGTCGACGGCCGCGTCGTTGTGGCCGATTGCGGGTCGTCGGCGTCGGCGACGTCATCGGCCCTGGCCGCCGGCGCCGGGCTGTCGCTCCTCGTGCTCCGGCCCTGCTACCTCGCGCTTCGGCGGGCCTTGAAGGCGCCCATCGAAGCGTCGGGTGTGGTGCTGGTCGGCGAGCCCCAGCGGGCGCTGCAGCAGGCCGATGTGGAGGACGTCCTCGGCCTGCGCGCGCGCGCCGCCATCCCGTGGAAGGCAGCCATCGCCACCGCCGTCGACGCCGGCCTGCTGGGCCGGCGCCTGCCGCCCGCCCTCGAGCGCGGCCTCCGCGACCTGACGGACACGGTCGCGGCGTGAGCACGGCCGACCTCACGACGCTGGTTCGCGATCGTCTCGTCGGCGCGACCGTCGACGGTCACCTGGAGCAGCGGGTCAGCGCCCTCGTACGCGTTGAAGCACCCCTGCTCACCGACGACGCCCATGTCGCCGCCGTCGCCGCAGTCGTGGCCGACATCGCGGGTCTCGGCGCCCTCGACCCGCTGCTGGCCGACGACCGGGTCACCGAGGTCATGGTCAACGGGCCCGGCCCCGTGTGGGTCGAGCGCGCCGGCCAGCTCGAGCGCACGGATGTGGTGCTCTCGGCCTCGGCCATCGAGCACGTCATCGAAAAGGTCGTCGCCCCCCTCGGTCTTCGGGTCGACCGGTCCTCACCTCTCGTTGACGCTCGTCTTCCTGACGGCTCGCGCGTCAATGCCGTCGTGCCGCCGTTGAGCGTCGACGGCCCCTGCGTCACCATCCGCCGCTTCGGGGCCCGAGCCGTGCCCCTCGACGCCTTCTGCCCGCCGGGCGTCGCCGCCTTCCTGGCGTGGGCCGTAGGCGCCCGTCTCAACATCCTCGTGTCGGGCGGCACGGGCGCGGGCAAGACCACGCTCCTCAACGCTCTCGCCGCCTTCATCCCCGATGAAGAGCGAGTGATCACCGTGGAAGACGCTGTCGAGCTCCGCCTCCCCGGTCCCCACGTGGTGCGCCTGGAAGCGCGGCCCCCGAACGCCGAAGGGGCGGGCGAGGTGCGCCTCCGCGACCTGATCAGGAACGCCTTGCGCATGCGCCCCGACCGCATCGTGGTCGGCGAGGTGCGGGGCCCCGAGGCCCTCGACATGTTGCAGGCCATGAACACCGGCCACGAAGGCTCGCTGTCGACGTGCCATGCCAACAGCCCGCCGGACGCCCTGCGCCGCCTCGAGACGATGGTGCTGATGGGCGACGTCGCCCTTCCCCTCGCGGCCGTGCGCGACCAGTTGCGGGCCGCCCTCGACCTCGTCGTCCAGGTCGCACGCCGGGGCGGGGGACGCCGGACGATCGTCGCCATCGAAGAGGTCGCCGACGGCGACGGGCCGATGCCGACCCGCCCGTTGGCTGGCGTCGGCGGGCTCCACAACCTGCCGGCCCGGGCGCCGAGAGACGTGTCGGCGCCGCCACCCGACGACGCCTGGTTGGTGACGTGACCCCGGCCGCGGTCGTCGCCGGCCTCGCGGTGGTCGCCTGCGGGGCCACCGCGCGGCGCGCCAACCGGCAGCGCCACGGCTGGCACGTGCGGCGCCGGCTCAGCGACGGCGCCGGCACGGCCCGCCGGCCGATGCGCATCCCCGGGACGCCGTCGTGGCTGGGACCGGTCCTGGCCGACGCTGAGCTTCCACTCGACGCCGACCGGGGGTGGGCTCTCTGGGTCGCCCTCGCCTTCGCCGGCGGCGCAGCCGGTGCCGCCCTCGGAGGTCCGGCACTGGCGGTCGGAGGGACGGCTCTGGGGGCGCTGGCCCCGCTGTTCGTCCTGCGCGCTCGTCGGGGCGCGGCAGCGACGACGGCCGAGAGTGCCCTTCCTGGTGCCTTGGAGGCGGTTGCCCGCGGCGTGCGGTCGGGCGGCTCGCTCCGCCAGGCCGTCGCCGAGGCGGCCGGCGTCACTCCCGGCGGCCTCGGCGCCGAGCTGCAAGCTGTCGCCGCCGCCGCCGATCGCGGCACGCCGCTCGTCACCGCCCTCGAGGCGTGGGCCGAGCGGTGCCCGCGTCCGGGCGTCCGCCTGGCGGTGGCTGCCCTCTGTCTCGGCGCCGAGACCGGCGGTGCTCAGGCCCGCGCCGTCGACGGCGTGGCGGCGACCCTTCGGGAGCGGCTGGCCGTCGCCGGCGAAGTTCGGGCGCTGACCTCGCAGACCCGCGCCTCGATGCTCGTCATCGCCGCCGCCCCGGTGGCCTTCTGCGTCTTCGCCTCGGCGACCGATCCACGCACGTCGACCTTTCTTTTCCGCTCCCCGGTCGGTCTCGTCTGCCTGGTGGCTGGCATCTCCCTCGACGTCGCCGGTGGCTTCTGGATGCGGCGCCTGTGCCGCGTCGCGTGATCACGATCGCCCTGCCGATGGTGTGGGCGGCGGCGGTCGTCGCCGGTTCGTGGGCCTCGCGCCCGGCGCCGCCTCGAGTGCGGGCCTTGGTTCGCGGCCATCGCGGCCGACGAACGACACCGCGGAGGTCGATCCCTGAGTCGCTCGGCGTCGCGCTCCTGCGCCTCTTCCGGCGCCCGGACGACCGCCTGTTGGCTCGTCGAGTCGGCACCGCGCTGGTGCTCGCGCTGGCCGCCGCGCCGGTGGTCGCCGCGGCCGCGCCTGTCGCCGGCCTCGTGGGCTGGTGCTGGCCCGCGGCGCGGGCTCGGCGTGACGAGCGGCGCCGACTGGCGGCTCTCGCCGCCGACCTGCCCGACGTCGTCGATCTGTTCGTGCTCGCCGTGGGCGCCGGGCTCACCGTTTCCCTCGCCCTGGCAACCGTGAGCCGCCGGGCCGCGGGCCCGCTCGGAGCCGAGCTCGGACGCGCCTGTGACGACGTCGCCATGGGCCGCCGGCTGGCCGAGGCCCTCGACGACGTGCCGGCGCGTGCCGGCGAGTCGGTTCGACCCTTGGTGGCGGCGTTGGTGGCGTCGGAGCGCTACGGCGCACCGCTCGCCGCCGGCCTTGAGCGCCTGGCCGGCGAGGTGCGTCGCGATCGCAGGCGCAAGGCCGAGGAGGCCGCCCGCCGCATTCCCGTGAAGCTTCTCTTCCCCCTGGTCGGCTGCACGCTGCCCGCCTTCGCGCTGCTGACGGTGGCGCCTCTGATCGCCGGCGCCGTCCGGTCACTGCATTTCTAATTCGAAGAGCACCTCTGACTCGAAAGGGAGCATCCCATGCTCGCCATGTACACCTATCTGTCCGCCCGCGCCCTGCTCACCCGTGTCCGCCACGACCAGCGCGGTCAGGCCACCGCCGAGTACGCCCTGGTCCTCTTGGGCGCGGCGGCCGTGGCCCTGCTCGTCGTCGGCTGGGCCACGCACACCGATCTGATCGGCAAGCTGCTCGACACCGTCATGAACAACCTCACCGGCAAGGTGAAGTGAGCGATCGAGGACGGCGGAGCGAGGGCCAGGCTGCCGTCGAGCTGGCCCTCGCCCTGCCCCTCGTCGCCGTCCTCTTCCTCGCCGTCGTGCAGCTCGGGTTCCTCGTGCGCGACCAGGTCCTGGTCGTGCACGCGGCGCGGGAGGGCGTGCGCCAGGCGGCGGTCGACTCCTCGCCCGACGCCGCCCGAGGGGCGGCAGCCGGCTCGTCGGGGCTGGCATCCAACCGCATGCAGGTGTCGATCAGCGGACGGGGCGCGCCCGGGAGCCATGTCACGGTGACCGTGACCTATCGGGCGCCGACCGACGTGCCGCTCATCGGCGCACCCCTGGGCGACGTCGAGATGCACGCTTCGGCGACCATGCGCGTTGAAAACTGACAAAGCGAGTCGAACGCTGAACGCCCAAATAAGGCGCCTTGCACCCCCCGGAGTCATCGGTACTCTGGGCCCGCATGGTCGACACGCAGACGCCGCCGCCCGCCTCGCGCGGCGGGGGGACGTTCCTCCTCGATTTCTTCCGCACCCGGCCCTGGGCGAAGCGCGCAGTTTCAATCGTTTCGGCGCTGCTGCTCATCGCGGGCGTGGCGCTCCTCGCCTATCCGTTCGCCACGAACCTCTACCAGAACCGCCTGCAGGACAAGCTCTCCAAGCAGCTGGCCAGCCCCAGCCTGAAGCAGAAGTACCGCAATCGGGCCATCGGCGTGGGCGACAGTCTCACCCGTATCAAGATGCCGGCCATCCACGTCGATGTAGTCGTCGTGGAGGGGATCACGCCTACGGCGCTGCGCGCCGGCGCGGGGCACTACCCGCAGACGCCGCTGCCCTGTGAGAAGGGCAACGTCGCCATCGCCGGTCACCGCACGACCTACGGCAAGCCGTTCGCCGACATCGACCAGCTCCGCGTGGGCGACCAGATCGAGCTCGATACCCCTGTCGGGGGGTGCGTCTACCAGTTGCAGCGCGCGCCGTTCGTCGTGGACAAGTCCGATCTGTCGGTGCTGAACCAGTCCAACGACAAGACCCTCACTCTCACGTCGTGTCATCCAAAGGGATCGGCGGCCAAGCGCATCATCGTGAAGGCCGTCTGGGTCAAGGACCTGCAGGGGGCCTGATGCGGCGCAGCCTCTGCGCCGCGGCGGCCGCTGTCGTCGTCGCGCTCTCGACCGCGCCTTTTTGGGCTGCACCCGCGAGCGCCCAGGGGAGCGTGACGGTGACGCCGTCGCCGATCACGATGACGCCCTCGCCCAGCGCGCCGATCACGACGCCGCTTGTCAGTGTGAGCGGGCACTTCAACGCCTCGGGCGGGGTCCAGCCCACGTTCGACTGGGTGACCGTCAACGTCGTCTGGAACAAGGGGGGCCCGGGGCCGTCGCAGACCTACGTGTTCTGCGGGATGCCGCCGAACGCATCGCAAGGTCCTCCGTGCCCGGGCACCGACTTCGACTTCACCCAGAAGTTCATCCCGCCCCTCGCTTACAACGGGCCCTACAAGGTCACGGCCACCGGCCAGGCGCACGACCAGGTGCTCAACGGCAGTCCCAGCACCGGCACTACCAACGCCATCGGTTTCCAGATGAACGTGCCGCCGCCGAACGTCACCGGTGTCACGGCTGCCGTCGACAAGAGCAGGCAGACGACGGTGTCGTGGGATCGAGACGCGATGACTCCCGACGTCCAGGCGTATTACGTGTACCGGAAGGGGCCCGGGGACAAGGACTTCACCGCGATCCTCCAGACCCTCCAGCAGAACAGTGGCGCGCGCCTCTCGGTGATCGACTCGGGCACCCAGTACAAGGGCGGCGACTACCTGTACCAGATCGAGACCCGGCGCAACGGTTCCAGCGGCGACACCACGACGGTCGTGACCTCAGACCGGACCAAGAGCCAGAGCAACAAGGTGACGGTGGCCGATCCGCCGGCGGGCACCCCCGCGCCGCCGCCGACCCAACCGCCCGCGGGCGGTGGGCCGCCGCCGGTCGTGAAGGGCACGCCGACCGGGGTCAGCCGGAGCTCCGGATTCTCGAGCCCCGGGTCGTCCTCGGCCGCGACCACGCCCACCAGTGAGGCGGTGACGCCCGATCCCGGGTTCGTCCGCGGGCTGCCCTACGCGGCCGGCTCTCCGGCACCCGACAACAGCGGCAGCGAGGGCGACAACTCGTCCGTGGCCGTGACGCCCGGGCGCCACAAGAGCAACAGCCGCGGCATCTTCATCCCCGTCGCCGGGGGCGCCATCCTGTTCGTGGGCGCCTTCCACCTGCGCATCCTCAAGAGGCGCCTCGACGAACCCGTCGGCACCGCGCTTTCGTAGCTACGGGCTGAGGATGGCCCGCAGGAGGGCCACGGCCCCTGCCTTGTCGAGGGGCTCGTTCCAGTTGCCGCACTTCGGCGACTGCACGCACGACGGGCAACCCGATTCGCACGGACAGGTCGAGATCACTTCGAGGGTGGCCTCGAGGTGGCGGCGGCCGGCGGCGAAGCCCAGCTCGGCGATGCCGGCGCCACCTGGGTAGCCGTCGTAGATCACGATCGTCGCCATGCCGGTCTGGGGCTGCCAGTTGGTCGACACTCCGCCCACGTCCCAGCGGTCGCAGATGGTGAACAGGGGCAGGATCCCGATGCCGGCGTGCTCGGCGGCGTGCACGGTGCCGGGGACGCGAGCCGGTACGAGCCTGGCGGCCGCCAGCACGTCGTCGCCGACGGTGTACCAGAAGGCGCGGGTCATCAGCCTCGTCGGCGGCAGGTCGAGGTCCTGGATCCCCAGCACCTCGCCGGTGAAAAGGTGCTTGCGCTGGAAGGCCACGACCTGCTCGGTGACCTCGACGGCGCCGACGAACAGGCGGGCGCGGCCGACGGTCGTCGACTCGTCGGTCGAAATGATGCGGATGTCGGTGTCGGTGCGGGGCTGCGTGTACTCGTCGGCATCGCTGGGCTTCACGATCGCCGCTCGGTCGTCGAGATCGAGCGTCGCCACCCGATACTGCTGGCCCTGGTGCAGGTAGAGAGCGCCGGGATGTACCAGGGAGAAGGCCCGGTTCTCGTCGACGGTGCCGATCAGCCGGCCCTCGGTATCGACGATGCTGTAGTCGACCGACGACCCCGTCCGCAGACCCACGCTCCACGCCGGCGCGCCCGGCCCGGCGAAGAAGGCGTGCCCGCCCCGCACGCGCAGACGGCCGTCGACGACCAGCTGGCGCACCGCTTCCTCGAACACGCCGTCGCCGAGATCGGCCCAGAAGGCTTCGTCGTCGGGCACGAGCGGCTTCTCGTAGGCGGCGCACGTCACATGCGGCAGCAGCACGAACGGGTTCGTGGGGTTGACGACGGCCGGCTCGGCCGGCCGCGTGAACACCTCGGTGGGATGCGCCATCAGCCACTGATCGAGCTGGTCCTCGCCGGCGACGAGCACGGCCAGCGATCGCTGGCGGGCCCGACCGGCGCGACCGGCCTGCTGCCACATGGACGCGATGGTCCCGGGGAAGCCGTTGAGGATGCAGGCGTCGAGGGTGCCGACGTCGATGCCGAGCTCGAGGGCGCTGGTCGCCACCACGCCCGCCAGCCGTCCCTCGAACAGCTCGGCTTCGATCTCGCGTCGCTCCGCCGCCAGGTAACCGCCCCGGTACGGGCGCACCATCGACGAAAGCTCGGGTGCCAGCCGCCGGCGGGCATAGGACGCGATCAGCTCCGTGCCTTTGCGGCTGCGAGCGAAGGCGATGCCGCGGTACCCGGCGGTGACAAGTGACGTGAGGACCTCCGCGGTCTCGGCGTTGCTCGACGCGCGCGTGCCCGCCCGCTCGTCGGTCAGCGGCGGGTTCCAAAGGGCGAAGAGCCGCTCGCCCCGCGGCGAGCCGTCGTCGTTCACCTCGGCGACGGAGCGGCCGCACAGGGCAGACGCCAGCTCGGCCGGCCTCCCGATGGTCGCGGAGCCGAAGATGAACGTGGGATCCGATCCGTAGTGCGCGCACAGACGCCGGAGGCGCCGCAGGAGGTGAGCGACATGAGAGCCGAAGATGCCCCGCAGTGTGTGCAACTCGTCGAGCACGACGTAGCGAAGGTGGGCGAGGAAGATGGACCAGCGCCCGTGGTACGGGAGGATGCCGACGTGCAGCATGTCCGGGTTGGTGAGCACGACGTTGGCGTGGCGGCGGGCCCACGTCCGCTCGTTGGACGGCGTGTCGCCGTCGTAGGTCACCGGCACCAGGGCCGGCAGCTCCATGGCGCCCAGGGCGCGCAGTTGGTCCTGGGCCAGCGCCTTGGTTGGAAAGACCAGCAACGCCGTTCCGGGTGGAGTGTCGAGCACGGCTTCGGCGATCGGCAGCTGATAGCTGAGTGACTTGCCCGACGCCGTGCCCGTGGCGACTGCCACCGAGTGCCCCTCGCGGGCCAGGTCGATGGCCGCCGCCTGGTGCGTCCAGAGCCCGCCTTCGGGGACGAGACTGGCGACGGGCGGCGCCAGCGGACGGGCCGTGGCCGCCGTGCGCGCGGCGCGGGGAGGGATGCGCTCGAGGTGCACGAGTTGGTCACAGCCGGCCAGTCCGGTCACCAGATCGTCGAGCTCGGGTCGCACGGTCGAATCACGGTATCGATGGGCGCCCTTGCTAGGTTTTCGGTGCAGTCCCATGGGTAGGAGGCCCTCCGATGGATCTCGGTCTCGACGTCTCTGAACGCGACGGCTACACCGTCCTGGCCGTGCGCGGCGAGGTCGACGTGTACACCGCACCGCGGTTCCGCGAACGGTTGATCGAGCTCGTGAGCGAGGGCAAGCACCGCATCGTCATCGATCTCGAGGGCGTCGACTTCCTCGACTCCACCGGTCTGGGTGTGCTCGTGGGCGGCCTCAAGCGCCTGCGCAGCCACGACGGCGACCTCCTGCTCGTCTGCACCCAGAGCCGCATCCTCAAGGTCTTCGAAATCACGGGGCTCACGAAGGTCTTCTCGATATACGACACGGTCGACGACGCCGTCGCGTCCTAGATGAAGTGACCGAGCAGGTTGGATGACCGAGCGGGCCGTCCAGCTCGAGATCCCCGCTGGGGCCGAGTATGTGGCGCTCGCTCGCTTGGTCGTGTCGGCGATGGCCGCCGGTGAGACGCAGCTCTCCGACGACCGCGTGGACGACCTGAAGATCGCCGTCTCCGAGGCGTGCACGAACGCCATCGAGGCCCATGACGCCTTGGCCACCGAGGAGCGCGTAGTCGTTGAATGTTGGGCCGACGAGAGCCATCTCGAGGTCCGCATCGAGGACCGGGGAACGGGGTTCGACGTCTCCAACCTTCCCGAGCACCCGCCAGTCACCGATCCCGAGCGGCTCAAGTTCGAGCGGGGTCTGGGCATCCCCCTGATCCGCGCCCTCGTCGACGAAGTCGAGTTCTCGTCGTCGGACGACGGCACTGCGGTGCGGCTGGTCATGCACCACGACGACGTGCTCGACGGGGACACGCAGTAGCGCGAGCGCACCAACACCGTGGCCTTCAAGAAGCTCTTCAAGAATCTCACCACGCCGGTGTCGGAACTCGACACGGACCGCCTCCGCAAGTTCTGTGAGAGCCGCCCGGGCGCCGTGTCCATCGTCGACCTGCCGGCACGCGTCGAGGGAACGGTGGTGGGCGAGATCACCTCTCTGCGCATCGTCCCGCGCGCCGGCTCGCCGTCGTTGGAGGCCACCATCACCGACGGGAGCGGTTCGTTGCTCGTCGTGTGGACGGGACGCAGGAAGATCGCCGGTGTTTCGCCCGGCAAGCGCCTCGTCGTCAGCGGGCGCGGCGCCGCCACCGGGCCCAGGGGCCGGCTGCTGATGTTCAATCCGAGTTACGAACTCCTTTAAGCCGGTTGCGGCTCGCCGACGAGAAGCGTCTTCACCTCGTCCTCGGACTCCGGCGTCACCAACACCAGGACCTCGTCGCCTGGCTCGACCACCGTCTCGCCGCGGGGGACGATCACGTGGCGCTCGCGGATGACGGCGACGATCGTGGCGTCTCTCGGCACGCCGAGCTCGGCGACCGATTTGCCGGCCGCGGGTGAGCCGCCGGCGAGCGTGACCTCGACCAGGCGGGCGTCCTGGAACTGGAGCAGGCGCACGAGAGAGCCAACCGACACCGCTTCCTCGACGAGGGCGGTCAGGAGGTGCGGCGTTGACACCGAGACGTCGACGCCCCACGCTTCGTTGAACAGCCACTGGTTGTGCGGATGGTTGACGCGGGCGACGACGCGTGGCACGGCGAACTCCTGCTTGGCCAGCAGCGAGATGACGAGGTTGTCCTCGTCGTCGCCGGTGGCGGCGACGACCACGTCGACCGTCTCGAGCCCGGCCTCGTGCAGGGAGCTGACCTCGCACGCGTCGGCGATGAACCACTGGACGTCGAGGGTCGAGCGCAGACGCGCCACCAGGTCGGGGTCCTGCTCGATGAGCATGACTTCGTGCCCGGCGTCGCGGAGGTCGCCGGCGATGTACACGCCGACGTTGCCTGCGCCCGCGATGGCGACCTTCATGCGTGCCTGCCCTCCTCGGCGAGGCGGTTGTCGAGCTCGTCGCGGGACTCGCGGCGGACCGCCATGTACAGCAGGTCTCCTTCCTGGCCGACGAGCTCTTGGCTGGCCAGCCTGGCCTCGCCGCCCCTCGTGAGGGCGACGAGCCGGTACCGCTCACCCTCGTCGAGCTCGGTGAGCTTGCGACCCGCCCAGTTGGCCGGCAGCATGCGCTCGACGAGGTCGACGGTGCCGGAGGCGTCGGACCATTCGCTCGCCCACCGGTCGGGGAACAGCTTGCGCACGACCTGGTCGGTCGTCCAGGCCACGGTCGCCACCGTGGGGATGCCGAGGCGCTGGTAGATCACTGCCCGCCGCGGGTCGTAGATGCGGGCCACGACATTCTGGATCTCGTAGGTTTCCCGGGCGATTCGGGCCGTGAGGATGTTCGAGTTGTCACCACTCGTGACTGCCGCCAGTGCTCCTGCGTCCTGGATGCCGGCCTGCTCCAGGTGGTCGCGGTCGAAACCGAAGCCCAGGACGGCCCGCCCCGTGAACTTCTCCGGCAGGCGGCGGAAGGCGTTCCTGTTCTTGTCGATGACGGCCACCGTGTGGCCCTGGCCCTCCAGCTCGGCGGCCAGCTCCGATCCGACTCGGCCGCAGCCGACGACGACGACATGCACGGCCACCATGCAACACGCCCGTTACCACACCGGCAAAATTCATGAAGCAGAGTTGAAACGTTCGGGGCGTATCGTGAGGGCCGCGTGTACTCGATAATGAAGCGGCTCCTCGTGGGCCGCCCGATCCCGACCGACGAGCAGGAGCACCAGCTCCTCCCGAAGTCGATCGCCCTGGCGACGTTCTCCTCGGACGCCATCTCCTCGACGGCGTACGCCACCGAGGAGATCCTGTTCGTCACCGCCGTGGGCGGGTCGAGCGTGGCCCTGGGCCTGGACCACCTGATTCCCATCTCCATCGTCGTCGCCATCCTGTTGGCGATCGTCGTCACGTCGTACCGGCAGACGATCTTCGCCTATCCCAGCGGCGGCGGCTCTTACATCGTCAGCCGCGAGAACCTCGGCGAGTACCCGTCGCTGGTCGCGGGTGCGTCACTTCTCGTCGACTACATCCTGACCGT
>Ga0066702_10000203_pt1 | contig 12893 bp, 18 predicted proteins | sample GraSoiAngelo_151_FD_66507 | JGI IMG/M metagenome (GOLD analysis project Ga0066702, IMG submission 66507) | Grasslands soil microbial communities from the Angelo Coastal Reserve, California, USA - 14_1009_12_20cm | ecosystem: Environmental > Terrestrial > Soil > Grasslands | place: USA...
CCGAGCCCTAAGACGTCCGGCCAACTGCCCAACCTCAACCGCCCATGCGCGTTCACGCGGGTGGACTGCGAAACCCCATTAGGAGGGCAGGTCAGGCATGACCAAGCGAATTGCAATCGCGGCGGCGGCCACCGTCGCGCTGGCGCTTCCGGCCGGAGCGCTCGGCGACCACGGGCCGTCGAAGCAGAACAAGGAGAACGCGGCGAAGTTCTGTAAGGCGCTGCGCAAGGCGTCGGGCGACGCGAACTTCCGCGCGATGTTCCCCACCAACAAGAAGGGGCAAAACGCGTTCGGCAAGTGCGTGTCGAAGAACGCGAAGCTCGACCAGAAGCAGGAGCAGACCGCCAAGAGCGACGCGGTCAATCAGTGCAAGGCCGAGCGGGCGCAGGACCCGGCGGCGTTCAAGCTGAAGTACGGCACCAACAAGAACGGCAAGAACGCGTTCGGCAAGTGCGTCTCGCAGCACGCCAAGCAGAACAAGGCCGCGGCGGACAAGGCCGACCAGAACAAGGTCAATGCCGCCAAGGACTGCAAGGCCGAGCAGGATCAGGATGCGGCGGCCTTCAAGCAGAAGTACGGCACCAACAAGAACAAGAGCAACGCCTTCGGCAAGTGCGTGTCGCAGAAGTCGAAGCAGAAGGATCAGCAGGACCAGAACGGAGGGTCGAGCACCTAGCCCCCCGGCGATGCGGCGGGCTCGATCCCCCGCGAGCCCACGCATACGGAGAGGAGAAGGGGCCCAGGATGGGCCCCTTCTTCGTTCTCGGGGGGGAATAGGATCCCCCCCCGGAACTCGTCGAGGGGAGATCGCATGCGCTATGTGGTGACCGGAGGCTCCGGCTACATCGGCAGCCGGCTCGTTGCGAGGCTCGCCGAGCGCCAGGAGACGGAACGGGTGGTCGTCGCCGACATCCGGCCGCCAACCGCGACGCGCCCGAAGGTCGCGTTCGAGCGCCTCGACGTGCGCGACGGCGCGGGCGTCCGGGCGCTGCTCGAGCACGAGCGGCCCGATGTGCTTCTGCACCTCGCCTTCGTGCTGAACCCGATGCACGACGAGAACGCCATGTACGAGATCGACGTGGGCGGCACCCACAACGTGCTCCGCGCGGCGTCGGAGGCCGGCACCGCACAGGTGATGGTCACCTCGTCCGCCACGGCCTACGGCGCGTTCCCGGACAATCCGATCCCGATCACCGAGGACTGGCCGGTGCGCGGCGTTCCCGACTTCGAGTACGCGCGCGACAAGACCGAGACCGACCGGCTGTGCCAGCTCTGGGCGGCCGAGCACCCCGACCGCGTCATGACGATCGTCCGGCCGTGCATCGTCTTCGGCCCCGGGGTGGACAACTACATCGTCCGGACCTGGACCAAGCAGCCGTTCTTCCCCGAGCTCGCGTCGGGGCAACAGGTGCAGTACGTCCACGAGGACGACGTGGTCGAGGCCCTCGACCTGCTCCTCGCGGGGCGGCACGGCGGAGCGTTCAACCTCGCGGGGGACGGGACCATGACCTGGGGCGAATGCGCGGACCTGATCGGCATGCCGCGGCGGCGGGCGCCGCTCGGGCTGTTCCGCCGGTTCGGTGCGCTGATGTGGAAGCTGCACATGGCCGAGACGCCGCCGGGCAACCTCCACTTCATCGTGCACCCCTGGATCGTGTCGGCCGACAAGCTGAAGGAGACCACGGGCTGGTCCCCTCGCTACTCGAGCCGCGAGACGTTCGAGATTGCGATGCGGGCGCACGGGAAGCTCGCGCCGGGAACCTCGGCCGAGCTCCCTGAGTTCGCCGCTCCCGTGGGCGCCTGAGCCGGCTTCTCCGCTGCTAACCTCGGCCGCCGCCCGGGGCCGTTAGCTCAGTTGGCTAGAGCGCCGGCTCGACAAGCCGGAGGTCGCTGGTTCGAGCCCAGCACGGCCCACCTCGCGCATTCACCCGCACGGGTTTCCGCCAGCTTCGGGGACCGCAGTGGGCACCGTCGCAGCGCAAGGGCAGTCGCGCGGCTCTATCCGTGGCACGTTCGTGCCGATGAATCGTGCGATGCCCTCCTCAGCCGCATCGCCTCCGGTATCCGACGGTCCCGACCGGGTGCCGTCCACTCGGCGCGAGCGCGCAGGCATTGCGGCGTTCGTCGTGGTCGCCGTGGTCGCCACCGCAGTGTGGCTGGTCCTGCTCGCCTGGCTGATCGCGCTGGCGATCAGGCAACTGGTTTAGCCGCCCCGACCCGCCCCGCGACCGCCCGCTGGGTTACCTTTCCGGGCGATGACCAGCGGATATCCGCGCATGGTGGCGCTCGGTTACGGGAAGTTCGTGCGCGCGGATCGGATCTTTGCGGTCGTGCCCCTCGAGCCCGGGGAGCGCGGCGACGGCCGGCGCACGTACGTGCACGTCGAGGGTGTGGCGGAGCCGCTGGTGGCATCACGCTCCGAGCGCGCCATCCTCACGGATGTCGACGCCGCCCTCACGGACGCCGCCGGCATCCCGCGCGCCGGTCGTCGTGGGGTCCGCGAAGGTGAGGTCCCGCCCTAGCCGGAACGCGCGGCTGCCGTGCTGGCGCTGCTCTACGACATCCACGGCAACCTGCCCGCGCTGGAGGCGGTGATCGGCGACGCGGAGCAGTCCGGCGCCCAGCGCTACCTGCTCGGCGGCGACTACGCGCTCTTCGGCCCCTGGCCCGAGGAGACCGTGCAGCGGCTGCGTGCGCTCGACGCCGTCTGGATCCGCGGCAACGGCGAGCGCTGGTCGGCCCGACCGGCCGACGCTCCCGACGACGAGGTCGTGCAGGCCGCCATCGGTGCGTGCCGGGAGATGTTGGGCGAGGAGACGGTCGAGGAGCTCGCCGCCCTTCCGGAGGCGTACGTCGACGGGCACGCGAGGTACTGCCACGGGTCGCCGGTCTCCGACGTGCGCAGCTTCTTCCCGGAGCCCGCCGACGACGAGCCCGACCTCCTGGGCGACGCGATCGAGCCGCGGCTCGTCTTCGGGCACACCCATCTCCAGTTCCGACGGGAGTCCGTGCTCGGCGGCCTCGAGCTGGTCAATCCGGGCAGCGTCGGGATGCCGTTCGACGGCGACAATCGCGCCGGCTACGCCCTGGTTGCCGACGGGGGCGAGCTCGAGCTGCGGCGGGTCGCCTACGACCACGAAGAAAGCAGCGAGGCCGCCCGCGAGCGCCTGCCTGGCTTCGGCGAGACGATCGCGCGCCGCATCTCGCAGGCCGCCTTCGTCACCTGACCGCGGGCGCCGCACCGAGCGCCGAGCCCGCGGATACACTGCCGCCTGCCGTCGGGGCAGCCGCCCGCTCGGGTGGCGTCCAACCGAAGCCGTCCAAGGAGGAGCCGCCTCATGGCGCGCCTTTCGCAAGTGCTGGTCCCGAAGGACCGCCTCTACTTCGACCTGTTCGAAGAGGCGGCGGGAAACATCGTCCGCGCCGCCGACCTGCTCGATCGGCTGCTGCGGTCGTACCCCGACCGCCGTGAGGAGCTGACCCGCGACATCCTGATCTGCGAGCAGGAGGGCGACCGGATCACGCACGACATCATCCGCCGCCTCAACGAGACGTTCGTCACCCCGATCGACCGGGAGGACATCTACTCGCTCGCGTCTGCGCTCGACGACATCGTCGACTACACGGAGGAGGCCGCCGACTACCTCGGCCTGTACAAGATCGAGGCGCCGATGGAGCAGGGGCAGCGGCTGGCGCACGTCCTGCTGCAGGCGACGCGTGCGGTGGCCGCGGCCATGCCACGGCTGCGCAGCTTCGGCGATCTCTCGCACTACACGGTCGAGATCAACCGGCTCGAGAACGACGGCGACCGCATCACGCGGGAGGCGATGGCGTCGCTGTTCGACAACGGGATCGACCCGATGGTCGTGATCCGCTGGAAGGACATCTACGAGCGCCTCGAGAACGCGATCGACGCGACCGAGCGCGTCGCGAACATCCTCGAGGGCATCGTCATCAAGAACGCGTGAGCCGGACGGCGGGGGCTCGAGTGGGAGCGCAATGCACAGCGACGTGATCTTCGTCCTGGTCGTGGGGACGGCGCTGGCATTCGACTTCACCAATGGGTTTCACGACACGGCTAACGTCGTCGCCACGTCGATCTCCACGCGCGCTCTGCCGCCCCGGGTGGCGATCGGCCTCGCCTCGCTGCTGAACTTCGCCGGCGCGTTCATCTCGCTGAAGGTGGCGGCGACCGTGGGCAAGGGGATCGTCGACGCGGGCTCGGTCACGGGCCACCCGACGATCGTGTTCGCCGGCCTGGTGGGGGCAATCGCATGGAACGTGATCACGTGGTACTACGGGCTCCCCTCGAGCTCCTCGCACGCGCTGATCGGCGGGGTGGTTGGAGCCACGCTCGCGGCGGTCGGAAGCGGCGCGGTGATGAGCCACGGGCTGCTCGGCAAGGTCGTCGTGCCCGGACTGGTTGCGCCCCTGCTGGCCTTCCTTGTCGCAGCGATCGCGATCATCGCCGCGTACCGGATCGTCGGTCGGCTGCGGCCCGGTCCGGTGGGTAGCGGCTTCCGCGCCGGGCAGGTGGTCTCCGGCGGGATGCTCGCGCTCGCCCACGGGACCAACGACGCCCAGAAGACGATGGGCGTGATCGGCCTCGCGCTCGTCGCTCACGGCGACATCTCGGCGAGTCATTTCCAGATCCCGGAATGGGTCGTCATCTCCGCCGCTACGGCGATCGCACTCGGGACCTACGCCGGCGGGTGGCGAATCATCCGGACGATGGGCAGCCGCATCATCAAGATGGACAGCGCCCAGGGGTTCGCGGCACAGGGCAGCGGCGCCGCGGTGATCCTGGCCGCCTCGCACGTCGGGTTCCCGCTCTCGACCACGCATGTGATCTCCGGCGGCGTGATGGGGGCCGGGGCGGCCAAGCGGTTGTCCGCGGTCCGGTGGGGCGTGGCGGGCAACATCGTGCTCGCCTGGCTCCTCACGATCCCCGCGGCCGGCGGGTTCGGAGCGATCGTCTACGGGATAACCCGCGCGTTCGGGGTGAACAGCGAGGCGGGACCGGTGATCGTCTCGGCGGCGATCCTCCTCGGCACGGCGCTCGTGTTCGCCCGGCGGGTGCGCCGCGGTTCCCCGCTCACGGCGGCTGAGACATGAGCGTCGCCGGCAAGGTCGTCGAGTGGCACCAGCTCTTTCAGGTGGTCTACGGGTCGCTTGGCGCCGCCCTGGGCGTGACGATCGCGTTCTCGTTCACGGTCGCGGGTCTCACGCGCTTCGCCGAGGCGCGCCGGAATGGGCACGGTGTGGCCGCGGGCGGCTGGGCGATCCTCGCCTTGATCGGGCTGGCGGTCGTTGCCGCCGCGATCGTGCTCGGGATCGTGGTCATGACCACGAAGACCTGAGCGCAATCCGCTAGACGGCTGCCAGCGTCACGACCCGGTCGAGGTCCTCGTCGCTGGACCACGCGCCCACCGATGCGCGCACGAGGCCGCGGCCGGGCAGGGAGCGGAGCACGACGCCCGCCTCCCGCATCCGGGCGACGTCGTCCTCGGCGGTGCTCGAGGCCCAGGACACGAGCGTGGACCTGCCTCGGGGCGCGACCTCCAGGCCACGCACGGCCAGCAGCTCCGCGAGGCGATCGGCCAGCGAGCTCGCGCGCTCGTGGGTCCAGGCGAGGCCGGCCTCCTGGAGCAGCGCGATGGACTCGAGCGACCACGCGAGGAGGGGCCCGGAGAACCCGAGGTCGAACCGGCGGGCACCGGGATGCGGGCGGAGCTGCGACGGCTGCGCGGGATCGGCCAGCGAGAGGAAGCTAGGCCACGGCGGGTCCAGCGCGTCAGCGAGCTCGCGCCGCACGTAGAGGCTGCCGCTCCCGTCCGGGCCGCATAGCCACTTCTGGCCCGAGGCGGCGTAGAAATCGCACCCGAGGTCCATGACGTCCACGGGGACCGCGCCAAGGCCCTGCGCGCCGTCGAGGAGGACGGTCGCGCCGGTCCGCGCGAGCGCGGCCGCGTCCACCACCCGCCCGCTCACCCACGACACGTGGGAGCAGGCGACGAGCCGGGTTCGCCCGCCGACCCCGTTCGCCAGCTCGGCGAAGGGCACGACTCGGACGTCGAATCCGCGCCGCCGCCTGGCCCCCTCGAGAGGCGCGAGCACGCCCGGGTGCTCCTCGTCGCTGGTGAGCACCTCGTCCCCGGGTCCGAGCGGGAACGCAGACAGCACGGTCGCGACGCCGTCGCTCGTCGAGCGCGTGAGCGCGACGTCGTCCGGCGGGCATCCCAGCGCGTCCGCCAGACGTTCGCGGAGCTTCGTCGCAAACTCGAACAGCCGCATGAAGTGAGGCATGCCCGCGCGGCCGTCGGTGAGCTCTCGCTCGAGCTGGCGGACGGCCGCGTCGTGGCCGCGCCGCGGCACCGGGCCGTCGGTCCCCGCGTTCAGGAACGCGAGTCGCTCCAGGACGGGGAACTCGGCGCGGAAGGCCTCGGCATGCACGCGCGCGATCCTATTGGCGGCCTCGTACTCTTCCGCGCGTGATCGTCGAGCGATCCATGCACCCCGAGTGGCTGTCGAACGCCTACCTGATCGGCGACGAGCCGGGCGGGCACGGCGTGATCCTCGATTCGGGCGCTCCCTCCGAGCCGCTGCTCGAGGCGATCGACCGCCACGAGCTGACCGTCGGGCACCTGCTGCTCACCCACCACCATCACGACCACGTCGCGGAGAACCACGTCTACAAGGAGCGCCTGGGCGTGGAGATCCTCGCGCACCCGGTGGAGGCCGAGCGGCTGATGGACGTCGACCGCGCGCTCGAGCCCGGCGAGATCCTGGAGGTCGGCGGCCTGCGGATCGACGGGCTGCACACCCCGGGTCACACCGCGGGAATGCTCTCGTTCAGGGTCAACGACGCCGAGATCTTCACCGGCGACACGCTCTTCAAGGGCTCGGTGGGCGGCGTGAAGGCGCCGGGGTCGACGAGCTTCGAGGACCTCAAGGCGTCGATCATGGACGTGCTGATGAAGCTCCCGCCGGAGACGGTCGTACGCCCCGGCCACACGGATCCGACGACCATCGGCGACGAGTGGGAGCAGAACGCCTTCGTGCGCGTGTGGCGGGGGCTGGACCCCGAGTCGGACGAGCGCTGCACGGTGGGGGAGCAGGAAGCGACGCTGGTCCTCTTCGCGCCGGACTACGACGGCGGCCACAAGGCCTGGGTCCGCTGGACCGAGACGGGGCGCGACGACATCGTCCCGGGGAGCATGGTCCAGCGCGGCGGCGGCGAGGCGAACGAAAGCACTTAGGGGCCGCACGTGCGGCATGCATAACTGCACGATCGCCAGCTCATCCTGGGCGGGTGTGCAGTTCTGCAGCTATGCGATGCAGAAGTGCGCACGCTCCGGCCTGAAGGGCGACGTTTGTGCAGTTATGCAGGTTGGCACCCCTCGGTGCTGCTGTTGTTCGACGGGCAGCAACGCAGAAGGCCCGCCGTGCGGCGGGCCTTCCGTGCGAGTCTGAGCTATGGGACGGGGTTACCGTCCGCAAACGGGCCATGGAGACGAGCCCGCACGCGCGTAGAGGATCGCGGCGCGCTTGTCCTGCTCGGCCTCCGGCGCGTTGGCGGGATCTCCGCTGCCGCCGACGGACGCCCAGGTGCCCTGGTCGAACTGGTACTTCCCGCGGAACGAGCCGCCGCCGCCGATGGCGCGCGGGTTCCCTCCGGACTCGCAGGCGGCGATCGCCTGCAGCTTGGGGGAAGCCGTCGAATGCTGCCGGGCACGACGCGTGCGGGCACGACGTCGCTTCGCGGCGACGTGCTTGCGATGCGCCCGGTCGTGCCGCTGAGCGGCGCGGAGCCCGGCGGGGCTGGTCGTAAGAGCTGATCCAGTTGTGTTCGCGTTCACTGCGTCCGAGGCAAGCGCAACGGCCGGAACGGCCGCGGCGAGGCACAACACGGACGCGAGGAGCTTCCTCACGGAAACTCACCTCCGAGATCGGGTTCACGTCCCTCTCCTCAAAAAGCGCCCGCGAGCCGCGGGCACTTAGAACTAACTACCCCGCTGCGCCAGCTACTCCGTGATGCTCATCACACTGGTCGGGATCGCCCAGCTCCGCGATCCCCGACGGCAGCGCGCTCGAGCTCCAGGACGGCGCAACAGGCGCCGATGCCGCCCGCGCCATCGGGGAGGGCCTGGCCCGGGTGGCGCTGGCGGTCCGGCAGAACGGCGAGGTGCGCGACCTGTCCGCGCGCCTCGAGGACGGCGCTCCGCTCGAGATCGTCACGGCCGAAGAGCCCTGAGGCGCTCGAGCTGATCCGCCACGACGCCGCGCACGTGCTCGCCACCGCTGTGGTCGAGCTGTACCCCGGGACCAAGGTCTCGATCGGCCCGCCGATCGCGTACATGCTCGTCGTCGGCGACCGCGAGATGGAGGGCGAGCGGGTGGCTGTGAGGCGTCACCGCGAGGGTGACATCGGCGAGATGTCGGTCGCCGACTTCGCCGCTCGGGCAGAGCGGGAAATAGTCGATCGCGCCGCTCCAACCGACGCCGAAAAGACGTCCTGAAAAGGGCCTTTCGCCGCTATACTCGCCCGCGAATGAGAGGCACACCCGATTTGCGCAGCCGCTGACGCGCCCGTGCCCCTCCCTGGTTCCCGAGCTCATCGAGCCTGCCTTTGACGACTAGCCTCGCCTCCGCGTAGTGCCGATCCCGCGTAGGTTCGATCGGCGCCCGCCCGAGCGGGACCAGACGCGAATCAACGAGCGCATCCGCGTGCCGGAGGTGCGGCTGATCGGCGAGGACGGAAGTCAGATCGGAGTCGTGCCCACCGAGGAGGCGCTGAAGTACGCGCAGGAGCGCGACCTCGATCTCGTGGAGGTCGCCGCCGAGGCGCGTCCGCCCGTGGTTCGCGTCCTCGACTACTCGAAGTACAAGTACGAGCAGGAGCAGAAGGCCAAGGCCGCGCGGCGGCACCAGAAGCAGGTGAACGTGCGCGAGATCAAGCTCCGGCCCAAGATCGCGGCGAAGGATTACGAGACGAAGAAGGGCCACGTCCTGCGCTTCCTGAACAACCAGGACCGCGTGAAGATCACGATCATGTTCCGCGGGCGCGAGACGACTCACCCGGAGCGCGGCGAGGCGCTGCTCATGCGACTGGCTGAGGACGTCGCGGAGGTCGGCACGATCGAGCAGCGCCCGAACCTCGACGGCCGCAACATGACGATGCTGCTCGCGCCGGTCAAGAAGCAGGTCGACGGTGCAGGTCCTACGGAAGAACGAGCCCGGGCCGAGCCAAAGCCTCGCCGGGAGCAGCGCATCGAGCAGGCGGCGGCGGAGGCGGCCGCCGACGAGACCGAGCCGGACGTCGAGGAGAAGACGTCCGACGCGGCCTAGACGACTGCGTCAGACCTGCAGCGGAAGCGCGTCCTCGTCGCCCCAGGGACGGACGAAGCGGTGCATGTGGCCGACCTCGTCGAATCCGAGGCGGCGGTACGTCGCCTTCTCCCACTCCTCGTCCCCGCACTCCGCGAAGACGAGCTGGCAGCGCGCCCTTCGGGCGGCAGCCGCGGCGGCCCAGATCACGGCCCGACCCACGCCGTGGCCCTGGGAGCGGGCCAGTGCGCTCACCTCGGTGAGCTTCGCGGCGCCGTCCCCGACCCGGAGCAGGCAGTAGGCGGCGACCTCGGTCCCGACAAGCGCGGCGTAGGCGTGGAGGCGGAACGCGTCAGCCGGGAGCGCTCCGGCCGCGACCGCCTCCGCCGCGAGGTCGAGGTCGCGCTCGACCTGGCGCAGGGAGGCTTCGCGAGCCACCTGGAGCCGCTCGATCTCGACCTCGCTGACCGCTGACCGGTCCACGGGGCGGTCGGGCAGGCGCCGCAGTGCCATGACCGCGCTTCGCCGCGGCACCCAACCCGAAGCGCCGAAGCCGGGCGCGAGGCGGATGCCGTCGGACTCGTCCTCGACTCGCACCGCCCGGTGTGGCAGCCCCGCCTGGAGGCGGTCGGCCTCCGCCATGAGGTCGGCCGCGGCGACGTCTGGCCGCGGCCCCTCGACACGCAGGAGGTTGAGCGAGGCGACGCGCCGCAGCTCGTCGCGGAAGATCGCCGCGCCGACGTCCGTGGGCTCCACTCGAGTGGCCAGGGCGTCCTCGAGGCCGCGCTGAAGCTCGAGCGCGTGGCCGAGCGGGTTGTAGAACGAGCGCCCGAGCGGCTGCCGGGGGCCAGCCGTCACGTCAGTCGCCGGCACTTGCACAACGGGTGCTTGCTTCTGGGTCATGCGCCGCCGCCTCCGAGATCGCGGCGGCCGCGGGGGCCCGCACCGCCTGACTCGATATAACGACCGCCGGACGGGGGCCGAGGAGAAAACTCGACGAAAAGACGGCAACGCTCTGCTTCAATAGCCGCTCATGCCGAAGGTGAAGACGCATTCCGGCGCGAAGAAGCGCTTCAAGATCAGCGCGCGCGGCAAGGTCCGCGGACGGCACGCCATGCGCAGCCACATCCTCGGCAAGAAGAACGCCAAGCGCCGTCGCCGGCTTGCCGAGCCTAAGCGGATCGGCGCACCGGACGCGGCCCGGGTGAAGGAGCTGCTCCGCAAGTGAGCCGGGTCAAGCGAGCCACACACGCCCGCAAGAAGCGCCGCGCCACGCTGGCGCGCGCAAAGGGCTACCGCGGCGAGGCGCACTCGAGCTACCGGCGCGCGAAGGAGGCCCTGCTCAAGGCCGACTCGTACGCCTACCGCGACCGGCGCAACCGCAAGCGCGACTTCCGGCGGCTGTGGATCACGCGGATCAACGCCGCCGCGCGTCGCGAGGGCATGAGCTACAGCGAGCTGATGCACGGGCTGCGCCTGGCCGAGGTGGAGCTGGACCGCAAGGTCCTGGCCGACATCGCCGTGCGCGACCCCGAGACCTTTCGACGTTTTGCCGAGCGTGCCCGGGAGGCCGCGGCTGCCTGATCCACGAGCAGCCGACCAGACCTAACCCGGGGCGCCCTTCGTGGCGCCCCTTTTCTTTCGATGATCACGTCACCACACAACGACCAACTGAAGACAATCCGCCGACTGCACGACAGGCGCCACCGCGACCGCGAGGGGCTGACCGTCGTCGAGGGCGAGGATCTGGTGGACGCCGCCCGCGCGACGGGGCTCGAGCCGGAGCTCCTCCTGGTTGCAGGGGAGGACGTCGAGCCGAAGCTGCTGGACGCGGTCAGCACGCTCGGGTCGGGCACACGGGTGATCGGCGTCTTCCGGCAGCGCTGGTCGGAGCCCGGCGGGGATCTCTCCATCTACCTGTACGGCGTCGGCGACCCCGGGAACGTTGGCGCGGTAATCCGCTCGGCGCACGCATTTGCCGACGGCCCGGTGGTACTCGGGCCGGGGTGCGCCGACCCCTGGTCGCCAAAGGCGGCGCGGGCGAGCATGGGCTCCGTCTTCGCTCGGCCACCGGCCCGCGCCTCGTTGGACGAGCTCTCCGGCACGTCGGTGGCGCTCGCCCCGGGCGCCGGCCCCGAGCTGCGTGAGCTGAGCCTTGCCCCGCCCGTCGTGCTCTGCCTCGGCGCCGAGCGCGCGGGGCTGCCGGACGATGTCCTGGAGCGCTGCTCGTGCCGCGCCCAGATCGCTCTGAGCACCGGCGGGCCGGAGTCGCTGAACGTCGCGATGGCGGCCACGGTGGCCCTCTACGAGCTGAATAGGATGGCCGGCGATGGCTGACGCGGCCGGACGGCTCGACCAGCTTCGCCAGGAGGCCGAGTCCGGGATCCGGGCGGCGGGCTCGTCCGCGGAGCTCGAAGAGCTGCGGGTTCGCTACCTCGGGCGGAGGTCCGAGCTCACCGGCGTGCTGCGCTCGATCGGCGAGCTCTCGCCGGAGGAGCGAGGGCCAGTCGGCCAGGCAGCCAACGCGGTGCGCTCGGCGCTCGAGTCACTCCTGCGCGAGCGGGCCGCGACCCTCGAGGCCGCCGAGCTCGACGCTCGGCTCGCGCGCGACCGCATCGACGTGACGCTGCCGGGCGACCCGCCGGCGGCGCTCGGGCACCTTCACCTGATCACGCAGACGAGGAGGGAGATCGAGGACGTCTTCCTCGGGCTTGGCTTCAGCATCGCGGAGGGCCCGGAGGTCGAGTACGACTACTACAACTTCACCGCGCTGAACATGCCGCCAGATCACCCGGCCCGGGCGATGCAGGACACCTTCTACGTGAGCGACGAGGTGGTCCTGCGCACGCACACGTCGCCGGTCCAGATCCGCGCGATGGAGGTGCAGGAGCCGCCCATCTACGTGATCGTGCCCGGCAAGGTCTACCGCCGCGACTCCGACGCGACCCACACCGCGATGTTCCACCAGGTCGAGGGACTGGCGGTGGACGAGGACATCACGCTCGGCGACCTCCAGGGTGTCCTGCTCGAATTCGCGCGCGCGATCTTCGGGCAGGAGCGTGAGATCCAGGTCAGGTCGAGCTACTTCCCGTTCACCGAGCCGAGCGTGGAGGTCGACGTCTCGTGCTTTGCCTGCGGCGGCACCGGCGAGCTGCCCGGCGGCGCGCGCGATCCGCTGTGCAAGGGCTCCGGATGGCTCGAGATCCTCGGCGCCGGGATGGTCGATCCGAACCTGTACTCGTTCGTCGCGGACAGCGGCTACGACCCCGAGCGCGTGCAGGGCTTCGCCTTCGGGATGGGGATCGAGCGGGTCGCGATGCTCCGCCACGGAGTACCCGACCTGAGGATGTTCTTCGACAACGACCTGCGCTTCGTGGAGCAGTTCGGATGAGGGTGCCAATCGCCTGGCTGAGGGAGTACTGCGATCCGCCGCTGTCCGCGGAGGACGTCGCGCGGCGTCTCAACCTGACCGGGACCGAGGTGGGTCGGATCGAGCGAGTGGGAGTGGCGGACACGAGCGCCTTCGTCGTCGGCAAGGTGCTGTCGGCCGAGCCGCATCCGAACGC
>Ga0066702_10000206_pt1 | contig 12843 bp, 19 predicted proteins | sample GraSoiAngelo_151_FD_66507 | JGI IMG/M metagenome (GOLD analysis project Ga0066702, IMG submission 66507) | Grasslands soil microbial communities from the Angelo Coastal Reserve, California, USA - 14_1009_12_20cm | ecosystem: Environmental > Terrestrial > Soil > Grasslands | place: USA...
GGCCTCCTTACGTCTCAGTGGTGGTCAGCTCCACGCTCCGGACGATCCCGCGGCCGGGGACTTCCCCGACCGGGACCCGCCAGTTCAGCCGCAGGTCCGCGACGACGACCGTCTGCCGCGGGTCGTTCGGCTCCGGCTGGAGGTCGACGGACGCGCCGACGACCCTCATGTAGTCGGCCTGCTCGCGGTGGAACGCGGGCATCGCCGGGTCCGTGCCGTCGTAGTCGTAGAGCGGGATCCGCATCGACCGCGCGCCGTCGGCCCGCGCCGCCGCGAACGCGTCGACGAGGAGCTGGCGCACCCGCTCCGCCGCGATGTGCGCGTCCGACGCGGTGCCGGTCGCGGACGGCGGCGGCGTCGGGTAGGCGTAGACGACGTACGCCTGCGTGAGCTCGTACCAGTTCTGGTTCGACACGAGCGTCGGCGCGCCGACCGTCTTCACGATGCAGACCGGGTACTCGAACTCGCCCTCGTCGTGGAAGAAGCGCACGTCCCAGACCGCCGGCGGCGCGACCGCGTCGGCGGCGACGCCGGGCCCGCCGAACACCTGGCCGGGATCGACGAAGACCACCATCGCGCAGCGGTACGGCGCGCCGCTGTCGGCCACGAGGTCGAGCGTCCTGCCCCACCGCTCCTGCGACAGGATGTCCGTCCAGCCGGTCGCGTCGACGGTCGAGCAGCCCTTCACGAGCTCGGGCGACACCGCGTACGGGTCGAACGTCAGCGCCACCGTGTGGCCGACGCCACCGTCCCACGCCTTCCCGGGCGGGCTCGCCCAGAACCGCGTCCGGCCGACCGTCGTCGTCCGCACGAGCCCCGCCGCCTGCGCGTCTCCGGCCGTCGCGAAGCCGACCGTCACGAGCGCGCCGCTCGCGTCGTGGTCGTAGAGCACGTCGCTCTCGACGACCGACGACAGGTCGGCGTCGTCGGGGTTCGGGAACAGCTTCGCCGCCGCGAGCGGCGCCGCCGGCTGCCCGAGCGCGACCGCCAGGTACCGCTTCAGCGACCGTACCGCGTCCTCGGTCGTCCTCACGCCGCCGCCCCCCTCCCGATCCCGGTGTGGTTCTGCTTCTCCGTCTCGCGCGCCCACACGACGAGGTGCGGCTCCACGAGGAGGTGCAGCTCGGCCTCCACGAGGCCGACGGAGATCGCGACCATGTGCGCGCCCGGCGACCCCGGATGCCACACCCGCTTCGCGAACACGTCCTCGCCAGCCTTGTTGACCCAGTGCAGCCAGCCGTCGGGGTTCTTCGGCTCGATCAGGTACTTCGCGTGCTTCGGCCCCCACAGGCCGGTGCCCCACTCCACCTCGTCGGCGTAGTCCACGTCCGTACGGACGCCCGACTCGTACACGATCTCCCCGACCTCGTTCGCGATGATGAGCACGGGCCGCTTCTTCCACCCCTCGCGGAGGTGGCCCGTGTCGACCGGCGTCTTCAGCGCCGTGAGCTCGGTGAGGCGCGCGCCGCCCGCCGAGGCCATGTTCAGCGCCGCCTTGCGCGTCGGCTCCGTGTCGAACCACGGCGCGAGCTTCCCGCCCTCGTACACCTACGGGTTCACCGCCCCCGCGACCTCGACCCTGCGGACGCCGAAGTAGAAGCCAATCGGCTTCGTCGGCGCGAGCAGCGGCTGCGGGTCCGACCCGACCTGCCACACCGACGTGCCGAGCGGCCCGGCGTCGATCTCGAGCTGCACCGCGGGCGTGATCTCCCCGACCGCGACCGGGTCGCCCTGAATGTCCTTGATCCCCACGATGACGTGCGGCGTCTTCATCAGCTGCTTCCGCCCGCCGCGCACGCCCTCGCCCTCCTGCGACTCCTCCGGGAACACCCGGCAGCGGAACCACGGCCCGTACACCGTCCCGTACTCGCGCGTCCCCTCGACGCGCGCGCCGGTCGCCACCTTCCGCACCACGCGGCCTCGGTGGATCAGCACCCGGTTCGGGATCGCGGGCACGCGTCAGGCTCCTACGGCGTGAACGGGTAGTCGGGAGCGTCCACCGTCGGCTCGTGCAGCCCCCAGCCGGCGTACGTGCCGTGCCCCGACAGACCGTTCGTCCAGTCGACCTCCTGGAGCTGCGACGCCGGCGCGGGGATGCCCGACGCGAGCCACCGCCAGTAGTCGCGGCGCTCCTCCACGCGCGCGTTCGACTCGCCCGGCACGAGCGACAGGAGCAGCCACAGCAGGCGCTCCAACTGCGGCCACGGGTTCAGCCGCTCCACCGCCGGCGACCTGCCGCCGCGCAGCGTCGAGTTGTCGCGGCGCGTCTCCGAGTACGGGCCGATGCTGAACGACTGGATCGAGTCGTCATTGATCGTGCCGATGTAGTCGTCCTCCGACAGCACGATGTCCTGCGCCGTCCGCAGCGCCGACGCCCGCAGCGCGATCGGCGCGAGGCCCGCGGGCATCGTCGCGTCGAGCGACCGCCACGTCACCGACTCGACGTACGCGACCGCCGCGTCCACGACCGGCTCCAGCTCCGCGTTGTCCGCGAAGCCGTGCCCCGACCAGTCGAACCTCGGGAGGGCCGCCTTGACCGCCGCTGCGTCCGGCCTATCCATCGGCGCGCCTCCTCCCGGGTAGGCCGAGGGCGGGCCCGGAGGCCCGCCCGTGCGGCGTAGCTACGACTTCTTCGCGGCGGCGGTCTTCTTCCTCGCCGCCGTCTTCTTCGCGGTGCCCGTCTTGCGGCTCGCGGTGCCCGTCTTCTTCGTCGTGGAGGTCGTGGTCTCGGCCTCCGCGACGGGCTCGGGCTCGTCGATCGGCTCGTCGCCGACCTCCTCCCGCGCCTTCTCGAGCGTGGCCTCGGCGTCGCGCAGCCGCTCGTCGTTCTGGCGGCGGATCTCCGCGAGCTGCTCCTCGGTGTCGCGCTCGATCCGGTCGCGCTCCTCGCGGAGGCGGCGCTGCGCGTCGTCGCGGATCTTCGCCGTCTCCGACGCGACGCGGCCCTCCTCCTGCGCGGACTGCCACCGGGCCTGCTCCATCGGGGAGAGCTTCGGCTCCGCGAACTTCTCGTTGTACGGCGCGTACGCCTTGCGCGTGTCGCCGTGGATCGTCTCGATGACCGCGACGACCGCGTTCCCGTGGACGGCGGCGGAGAGAATCTGCTCGCCCTCCTCCAGGTCGCCGGACGAGGTGCCGTCGCTGAACAGGTGCTCGACCTTCGTCAGGTCCTCCTGCACGGCCGCCGTCTCCTCCTCGTCGTACGGCGAGTTCAGGATCTTCTGGAGCGCGGGGTTGATCGTCGCCGCGTGGGCGCGGATCAGGTCCTCGGCATGGAGGTGGTCGCCGTAGTCGGCGAGCGCCTCGCGCCCGGCCGCCAGCGCGTCGTTTCCCCTCGGCATCGTCTTCGTCTCCTTCGCGTTGTCTCTTTGACGGCGCCGGGGCCGCCCCGAAGGACGGCCCCCGCCTGTTGTATCCGTGCTAGGCGACCGATGCCTTGTAGGCACCGCGCGGGTCGATGTGACCGACGCCGAAGTCGTGCCGCACCTTGAAGTCGATCGAGTCGAGCTCGAAGGTGTACGGGTCCATCCCCGCGCCGAGCGCGTTGCGGACCGCCGGGTCCTTTAGGCCCACGAACGGCTTCGCCTGCCCGTTCAGGTACCCCACCGCGAACGCCGGCACGTCGGCCGGGTCAGCGAACAGGTACCAGTCGTTCGCGTCGGACAGGTAGTTGTCCCGGATGATCGCGTCCCCGGCGAGCACGCCCGCGAGCGGGTTGATCGTGCCCTTGTCGAAGATCGCCGACCCCGCACCGGCCGCGCCGGTGTACGCCGCCTGCGTGCCCGTCACGGTGGAGTTGATGATCCGGCGAGCGATCATCTCCATGCGGAACGTCTTCACGAGCAGCGACGCAGCGCGGATGCGGATGCGGTAGCCGTCGTCGTCCAGCATCGACTCCATGTGCGTCATCGCGTCGGCCAGCGAGTCCTCCGACAGCGCCGACGTGACGAGGTTGCCACGCGACGTGTGGAAGAACGCCGTGCCGTCGTACGCGGTCGGGTTCGACTCGATCAGGGCGATGATCGCCTCTGCGACGAACTGCCCCGCGGCGTAGCCCATGTCCGACGGGTTCCGGTTCAGAAGGTCCCCGGAGTCGTCGTTGATGATCGCCTGCCGCGTGATCGAGTAGACGCCGCCGTACGTGTCGATGACCAGGGCCGGCCCACCGCGCTCGGTGCGCCGCATGCCCGGGTACTCGCCGTGGTCGCCGACCCAGCCGTACCCCTTGAGGCTGTTCAGGCCGTGGATGAGCCGCGGACGGAAGTCGGGCATCGACTCGATGCGCGCGTACTTCTCCCACTGGGGCTCGATCTTCGTGTAGCCCTGCCACACGGACCGGCGCACCGGGCCCCACAGCCAGGACGGGAAGTCCGCCTTCGAGTCCGCCTCCTCGATTCCGAGCTTCTCGGCGTAAGCCGAGCGGAAGTCCAGGTACGCCTCGAAGAGCTCGACCTTCCCGCCCCAGTTCCCGTACTTGGGGTGCATGTTGAGCTTCTCCTCTCGCTTTTCTCGGTCGTCTCTCGTTGCTCTACGCAGGCGCGCTGGCCTAGGCGATGCCGTCCTTCGCGTCGAGGTTGACCCGCATCAGCGGGGACCCCGCCGGGATGCCGCGGCCTTCGCCGGCGATCTCGGACACGCGACCGAACTTGAGCTCGGCCCCGGCGTGTGCCGAGGTCAGAGCGTTGTCGACCGGGTCGATGTAGACCGCGGCCCCCTTCGCGAACGTGCCGCCTGCCTTGTTCACGTTCGGCAGGTCGCGCTCGCCCTGGCGCTCGATGTGGAACTTCTCGCCGATGGCGACGGTCACGATCGAGGCATCGCCCAGTCCGACCCCGGCCGCTGCCGGGAGCTTCTTGACGGCGGTGCCCACGAAGCCGTCCTCGGTGCACGGGGCGCCATGCACGACAGCCTTCGTCGCGACGGTGTAGTGCGTGCGCCCCGGGCGGATCACGTTCGACAAGTTCGTACTCCTTCCTAGTCGTCCGGTTCAGGCCGCGGGGGCCGTTACGGGAGGATCCCCTCGTACAGGGACTCGTCGATCTCGACGCCGGCGGAGCGCAGCAGGTAGTCGGTGTCCTCCGAGCCCGTGGACTCGACGACCTCCTTCTCCGGCTTCGTCGCCTTCTTCTTCTTCTCGTACGCGGGATCGTCCTCGTCCGGCTCCGCGTCGGGAGCCGCCTCGGTGACCGCAGCGCGACCGCCCTGACCGCGGACCGTCGTCGGCGCGAGCTCGGCGGCCTGCGCCTGCTTCGCCTTGATGTCGGCCGCGACGGCCTCGGTGACCTGCTCCTTCGCGGTCTTCGTGACCTCGCCCTTCTCGTCCTTCTCGTCGGTCACGTCGAGGGCCACGCTGGGCACCCCGGCCTCGCTGAGCGCGTACTTCGCGGTCAGCTCCCGCTTGAAGGTGTCGGGCAGCTTGGCCTCCGCGATCTGGTCCTGCGCGACCTTCTCCAGGTCGCGGACCTGGAGCTTCCGGTCCGACCGGGCCGTGGCCTCGGCCGTGATGACCTCGCGCTCCTCCTCGACCGCAGCCTCGACGAGCTCGGCGAGCTTCGGCGCCGCGATCTCCGCGAACCGCTTCTCGACGATCCCCTCGACCAGGGCCTTGCCCTCGTCGGTGTCGAGGGCCTCGGTCAGCACCTCGATCGGCGTCTTCACGTCTTCGACCTCCTCGGTCGTGGTCTCGTTGAGCTCGGTCTCGCCGTTGGGCTTCTCCTCGCCCTCCTTGTGCTTCGCCTCGCGGAGTACGACCTGGAACAGGTCGGGCCGCGACGACTCCAGATGAGCGAGGAAGTCCTCGTCGCCCATCGACTCCAGCAGCATGAGCGCGCCCTCCTCGGTGGAGAGCGACTCTTCGAGCGCCTCCGCGAGCTGGACGACCTTGCCGCCCGCGCCGGCCATCGACACCCAGTCGACGGAGCCGGTCGGGTTCAGCCCTTCGACGAGCCACGCCGTCTTGCCGCCCGCCTGGATCGGCCGGACGGAAGTGGCCGTGGCCGAGATCGACGCCTCCACGAGGGCGGGGTCGGTCTCGATCAGCTGGCGGATCAGCGGCGTCGGCCGCGCGAGCCCGACGACGGCACCCTGGCCGTGGCCGCGCTGCGGGTCGGCCGGGACGCTCGCGTCCCACCACGATTCCTTGATGATGCCGCCGAGGTCGCGGATCGAGCGCGGCAGCCCACCGGCCGCGCGCTTCGCCTCCGGCGCCTGGTGGTCGACGAACATCTTCCAGTTCTTGAAGATCGCCGCGTGCTCCTCCAGCATCCGCGCCTCGTACAGGTGGCGGCCCTTCCCGCGGCCGACGCCGGGGCGGATGATGTGGATGGGGACGAGCCCGTCGGCGCGCAGCGGGCCCGCCGCTCCGACGGCGTACGCCTCGCGGACGGCGAGGTGCTCGGCGTACTCGTTCTCGAGCGCGGACACGGGTTACCTCCGCTCCGGGGACGGGACGTTGCTCAGGCAGCGCATATCGCGCACAGAGTAGGAACAGCGGCGGACGACACGCACAGCCTCGCGGTCCCGGACCGCCAAAAAGGGCCCCGCAGGGCCCCCGGTTAGAAACTATTTCTACCCGGCGCTAGTCCTCGTCGTCGTCCAGCGTGAGCATGAACCCGCGGTCGGGCAGGCTCTCCGTGAGCACGAACATCACGAGCCCGAGCCGCCCTGCCATGCGCGACACGTTCGACGTGAAGCGGTCGTACCACCCGCGGCACGCGACGTTGTAGCCCTTCATCGACGCCTTGTGGCAGACGAAGTGCGTGTCCCGCCCCTGCGTCGTGTCGAGCACGTCCTTCATCCGCCGCGGCGACACGATCCGCCCCGGCGTGAACAGGCACGCGTCGCACTCGCGCAGGCAGACGGGGAACACCGTGCGCTCCATCCCGTTCTTCGCGATCACGCCGAGGCGCAGCGCGGCGGCGTGCGCCTCCCACTCCTCGGCGGGCGTCTCCGAGAACGTCCTGCCGAAGCCGTCGCCCGCCTTCACCGCATCGTCCAGTGGCGCACGGCCGACACCTTCCGCCCGCGCGCGTCGTCGTCGCTGCCCTCCGCGCACGGGTCGGCCTCGCAGAACTCGTCGGCCGGGTCGCGGAGCGCGAACCCGTCCCGGTCCCGGCGCGTGCCGTCCTCGTTCGCGACCCGCACGACGAACGCCGCCCACACGTGGCCGCGCGCGCAGGCGTAGAGGCACGCGCCCTGCGTCCCGACCCGCTCGGCGTCGGTCGGCATCGGAACCGCGCGCCGCGACCGCGGGGGCACGTCGCGCGCGTACAGCGAGCGTCCGTACTCCCGCGTCATCTCCATCGGTACGCGGGTGCTAGGAGGCAACCTCGACCTCGTCCGCGTCGAGCAGCTCGTCCGCGTCGGCGGTGAGCCGCCACGTCCCCGCGTACTCGCCCTCGATCCAGAACGCGACCTCCCACTCGTCCCCGAGGTCCGCCTTCGCGTTCCAGGTGAACTCGCGGTCGCGCACGTGCTTCTCGATGAACCGCTCCATCGCCGCGTCGAACCGCGTGTCCGCGCCGAGGTGCGCCGGGGCGTTCGCCCACGCGAGCATCTCGTCCACGAGCTCGCGCGCGTGGCCCGTGAAGTGCTCGCGCAGCGCGGGCAGCACCGCCCACTCGACCGGCGACAGCCCGCCCGACCGCTGCTCGTCGCGGAGCACCCGGAACGCGTGCTCGTCGTGCAGGTCGGAGCCGTCCGAGATGTAGCCGACCAGCTCCGGGATCCGCTCGGCCGGGATCGTGACCGTCACGTCAGGCATCGTCGGCCCCGAAGTCCACCACGACCGCGGCGATAGCGCCGTCGCCGTCGCGCTCGACGTACACCGGGTACTCGCCGTCGCCGCAGCCCGACTCGGCCACGGCCATGCGCGTGTCGATCGTCCCGGCGCGCACGCCGTCGGGGTCGAGCGTGATCGCGCACGCCCCGGCGTACGAGAACTCCCCGACGTGCTGCCCCACCGTCTCGGGCGTCCACTCGTTCTTGTGGTCGAAGTCGGGCACGAGCGCCTCGGAGAGGAACGCCATCTGGCCCGAGTCGACGCCGACGAAGCCGACGCGCTCCGACCGCTGCATGGCCGACGGCGTGATGCGGACGCGGAGCTCCCACGCGCGGTCGCCCCACCCCTCCACCGTGCCGGTCGTGACGTACACCGGGTACAGGCCCGGCTCGATGCCGTCCACCCGCGTCACCAGGTCCGGGCGCAGCGACTCCGGCACGTAGCACGGGTCGGTCACGAGCAGCGTGCCGTCCACGCGGATCACCCCGACGCAGACCTCCTTCGCATCCTCCATGTGGCCCTCCTTTTCCGGCCGCCCAGCGCGGCCTTGACGATCCTCACCCTATCGCACAGCGTTCGCCCCCGCAACTCCCCCGGAGGGGGCATAGACGCACCCGGAGAGGGGATGGACGGGCGCCGCCGGCGACCCTACTGTAAGACCGTGATCGCCGTACTAGCAGCCGTCTTCGCCCTCGCCGGAGCGCCCTCGGTCCCGGTCTCGTGCTCGCCGCACCTCTCCGCCGACGGCCGCACCGGCGAGGCGTACCTCGTCGAGCAGCGGATCGTGCTCCGCTCCGACGTGTGCCTCGGCCTCAAGTACGTCGCCGCCGATCGCGCCGGGCGCGCGTCGATCGCCCGCGCGTACCTCTCGGGCAGCCACGGCCCCGTCCCCGAGGGGAACCCGATGGGCCCGCTCGTCGCGGTCGCTCTGCTCACGGCGCTGCACGAGGCCGAGCACGTCGCGCTGGACTCCGCCGACGAGTGCCTCGTGGAGAAGACCGCGCTGGCGAAGCTGCCGACGCTCCTGCGTCGGTTCTTCCCGGCTCAGTGGCGCTCGATGCTCGCGTCCGCGCGAGCGTTCGACGGGAGCCTCTCCGTCGAGTACCACGGCTGCTAGACCAGCGCCGGGTCCACCTTCACGTCGATGTAGCCGTCGCCGGGGAACGTTAGCTCGTCGCCGCCGACCCGCGCGAGGTGGAACTCCGCCCGGTAGAGCCCGGGCGCGGGAGCGCCTCCCGGCCAGTCGTACTGAACGTCCCCGACGAGCGGGTCGTTCACCGTCGCGGGCGCGTTCACGGAGACGCCGACGCCCGAGGACACCGGGCCCATGCGGAACGTCACCACGTCCTCGGCGTTGACGACCACCGCCCGTCCGTTCGCGTCCTTCAAGAGGACCTGGAGCGGCGGCTCGGTGTCGCCCTGCTTGACCGAGAACACCTACACGACCTCCGCCACGAACGGGCCCGTCTCGAGCTCTGCGGATGCGTGGCCCCTGTTCACCTGCGCGATCGTAGTGCCGCCGACGGACTGCACCAGCGCCGTCGTCCGGCCGTGACGCACGACCTCCGCGACCAGCGAGCCCGTCACGACCTCCGCGGAGCCGCGACCGCGCGGCACGACCTCCGCCCGCAGCGGCTCCACGAGGAACTGCTTCAAGTAGACGCTCACCGCGTCCGCGGAACTGGCCGCGTCCTCGACGGCGGCGCGCGCGATCGAGCTCACCGACCGCGCCGAGTCCGAGAACGTCACGCCCACGTCGATCAGCTCGCCATAACGGACGACGCGCACGAAGTCGTCCAGCGAGACGCCGTCGTCGGTCGGGACGCGCTGCGCGAACAGTTGGCGGGCGACGCCGTCGGAGAAGACCACCCCGTCGTCCACGGCGACCCTCGGCCGGACGGGCTGCGCCGACACCGAGTCGGAGAACGCGACGCCCGTGTCCTCCACGTCGCGGCCCGAGGTCAGCGAGCGGACGGCCGCGAACGAGCTGAACGGCGCCAGCGGCGCGAAGCGGTCGGGCTTGCGCGAGAGGTTCAACGTGCGCGCGACGCTGTCGGAGAACGAGACGCCCTGGTCGACCACGTTCGGCGGCACCGACCCGACCGCCGAGTCGCCGTGCGTCGTCCCCGTGTCGGCCGCCGCTCGGGCCCTCGCGGCCGCCGCGCCGACAGCGTCGCCGCCCGCCGCTCCGTCGGCGAGGCTCCGCAGCCCCGAGGTCGAGCGCGCCACCGAGTCCGAGAACGCCGCGCCCGTGTCGGCCGGCGAGCGCAGCCTCGTCTTCGCCGCCGCGACCGAGTCCGAGAACGTCGTCCCCTGGTCGCTCGCCGACCGCGCGAGAGCCTCCGCGCGCGCGACGGCGTCGGACGGCGTCGTCCCCTGGTCGCTCGGGCCCCGCGCGTGCGCCGCGGCCGCCGACGCGCCGTCGACGATCGTCGCGCCGGTGTCCGAGGCCTGGCGCAGCGCCGCCTTCGCCCGCCCGACCGAGTCGCCCGGCGTCGTGCCCGTATCCGTGATCGAGCGCAGCGCGGCCTTCGCGCGCGCGACGGCGTCGGAGAACGCCGTCCCGGTGTCCGACGGGCCGCGGGCGAGCGCCGAACTGCGCGTGATCGAGTCGGAGAAGGTCGTGCCCTGGTCGCTGACGGCGCGCGTGCGCCCGAGCACCGCCGCGACCGAGTCGCCGGGCGTGGTGCCCGTGTCCGACGCCGCGCGCGACCTCGCGGCCGCGCGGGCGACCGCGTCCGTCTGCGCGACCCCGTCCGTCGCGGAGCGGAGCCGCACCGCCGACGCCGAGACGCCGTCGCTGAACGTGGTGCCCTGGTCGGATACCCCGCGGGACCGCGTGACCGGCGCGGCGACCGAGTCGGTGAACGTCGCGCCCTGGTCGGTCGCCCCGCGGGAGAGAACGGCCGCGCGCGCGGCGCTGTCGCTCTGCGTCGTCCCGGTGTCGGTGATGTCTCCGACGAACAGCGCGGTACCCGGCGCGGCGACGACGACCTGCGCCACCCACGCCGACTGCGGAGCCTGCACGCCGTTCGGCGGCTGCAAGACGCCGTCGTTCACGCCTCCGGTCTGGAGGTGGCGGAGCGGGTTCTGTCCGAGGTTCGGCTGCGGCATCGGGGAGCTAGTCCCCGATCACCCAGGTCACGTCGCACGGCTGGAAGATCGTCGCCGTCGCCGCGATGAGCGCGAGGCCGGTGCCGAACGGGATCGTGATGGGATCGGGGAAGGGCAAGATCACTCCTGCCCCGATCGTCGCCGGAATATTCCAGCGGATCATGTCCACCGCCGAGATCGTCGGCGCGACCGACCAGGCCGTGTCGATCACGAAGCCCGACGGCGGCGCCGAGTCGTTCTCGATCGCGTTGCCCGCCGCCGGCGTCGAGGTCGTCGACGCCGTGCCGCGCGCCGTCGCCCGCGTCAGCGAGAGGTTGAACGCCGTCGCGACGGTGTTCGCGATCCACACCTCGAAGCACTGGATGCGCGACGAGGCGTGCGGGTTCCAGATGATGCACGCCGGCGCGCGCAGCGTCGCCGCCGTCGCGACCGAGCGGACGCCCGCGTAATACTTGTTCCGGGTCAGCGCGACGATGTCGGGATGCAGCCGGGCGAGGCGGAGGTTCTCCTCGATCTGCTCCATGAACGCGTCGCGGTCGTAGTACGCGATCTCCGCGACCACGGGCTCCTCGCGCGACGGCTTCCCCGTCGTCGGGTCCAGGACCACGCCGCGGCTCATTCCGACGCCACCCGCGCTTCCAGCACCGCGAGCTCCGCGCGCATCTCGCCGATCCGCCGCAGCACCGCCTCGCGCGACTCGGGCTCGGCCGCCGCGGCCTCGGCCTCGGCCTCGTGCGGGAACTGCTCAAGGATCCTCGCGACCTCCCAGCCCGGCTTGCCGTTCGACGGCTTCACCAGCCACCGCGTGCTGCCCGGCTTCTTGACGCCGTTCGCGTGCAGGAGCGCCTGCTCCTTCGCGTCGTCGTCGCTCTCGGCGTCCGCCACGTCGATGTGCCAGACCGTCTTGCCGCGACGAAGCTCGACCACCCGGCGCATGGGGCTCCTAGATGTTGACGGTGTGGGTCACGGTGAGCTGGTCACCGATCTGGAGCGCCGCCAGCGTGAAGATCGCGGAGACGTACAGCGTGCCCGCGGACGAGGCGTTGAAGATCCCGTCGCGCTGGACAGCCGTGAAGATCCCCGACGCCGTGAACGCCTTCTGGAGCGTGTAGAGCGTCGCCGCCGCCGTGTGCGCGTACGTCGCGGCGACGCGGGCGAGCCCGTTCGTCGTGATCTCCGCGGCCAGCGTCGTGTCGCCGACGACCGGGGCCGTCACCGACTCGGTCAGCGCCATGAAGTTCGCGACCGCCGGACGCGACGACGAGTTGCCGAGCGAGTCGGCCACGTAGTCGATGCCGACCGTCGTGCGGAGGTTCGCGGACACGTCGATCAGCACGCCGCCCTGCGCGTCGAGCGCCTCCTGGAGGTAGCGGGCAGGCAGCCCGGCGAGGTGGCGCAGCTCGTCGAGCCGCGTGATCCAGCCGACGCCGACGCGGTCGACCACGCCGTCCTCGTCCATCACCTTCTTCATCCACGAGCGGACGAACGGGCGCGACGCCGGCGTGTGCTTGACGACGCGCACGGTGTTCTTGCCGGCGAGCTCAGCGAGCAGGCCCTCCAGCTTCGTCGGGTCGAGCGCGGACTCTAGGTCACGCTGCGTCATGCGTTCACGACTCCCACGATCTTGACGTGGCCCTGCTGGTACAGCTCCATCGCCTCGCCGCCCTCGCAGGTGAACTTCTCGCCGCCCGTGTACGCCTTGCGCTCCTCGCCCTGGCCGTGCTCGACGGTCGAACCGTCAACGACCTCGACCTCCATCTGCGGGAGGCCACCGCGGTCGACGCGGGCGGGCATCCGCTCCTCAGCGTCCGGCACAGCCGACTCCCTTCTAGGACGGGGGCTCACACCGACGGAGCGTAAGAACGTCGTCGGACGACTACGGTTGTCAACCGAGAATCCGGCCGAAGGCGTCGGCGCGGCGCGCCACCCGCTCGGCCCGTCCCTCGGTG
>Ga0066702_10000209_pt1 | contig 12772 bp, 9 predicted proteins | sample GraSoiAngelo_151_FD_66507 | JGI IMG/M metagenome (GOLD analysis project Ga0066702, IMG submission 66507) | Grasslands soil microbial communities from the Angelo Coastal Reserve, California, USA - 14_1009_12_20cm | ecosystem: Environmental > Terrestrial > Soil > Grasslands | place: USA...
GACTCGGTGAGGGGATAGATACAAACCTGGTAGGCAGGGGCGAGAAGTGAATTGGCATTGAGCCGCTCATAGAACAACAGCTGAGTATCATCGTTCACCGTGACGGTGAAACTACCTTTGGTGCGATCGCCACTGGCAATAGCCTGTGTGACTTCCTCGCCAAGAGTCTTTCGCGCAGCGGTCGAGACCAGCGCCAGGTGCAGCGCGCCTTCAATCAAGATTCCGCTTTTCATACCTGCACGCACGTGAACCCCGGTAAGCTCGAAGGGCCTGAACCCGACGACTAATGCCGCAATAATCTCGTTAGTTTCACTGGAAAAAATCGGGACGAATATTACTTCGTCCACGACGGATGGCATAGCGGTTCCCTTTTCCGTCAGATAAGCAGTCTGCTGCCTATCCGGTAATTCCTTCAGGGCCAGTCGCTTTTCGTCGTCCGGTGCGAGCTCACCAACTTCTTTCGGATTCGGCGGCGGGAGGACCATTCCATCGACGTTGAGAAACCGATAAAACCTCGCGTGGAGCGAACCGGCCGCTTCTTCCGCCGGTTGTTGTTCAGTTTGCATTAGGTCCGCCAATTCGTCTTTCGCGCTCGGATAAAGCAAATCGAGAGCGTTATCCTCTAACGCGGCGTGGATACGTGGCTTTGCCGCAAGTCCGCGGCAACGTTCCTGTAGTGCCGCATTACGTAATTGCTGAAGGCGGTGCAGCCATGAGAGCTCGGCTTCAAAACTTTGTCTCAGATTGCGCTGCGTTGTGACTGCAACATTCCTCTGGGCCAGATAAACCCCGAGAAGGGTCAGACCCGAAACTACCAGCATCATCGCTAGCAGTAACTTGGTGCGAAAACTTGTAACAGTGCCACTCGTGGGTCCTGATGACACTGTCATGGGAAATCGACATGCGCCGTCGCTCCGTCTTTCAAATCAACTGGTTGCTTCCGCGTCGTCTTGCTATCGATCCACGCCTTGAGCAGATAGTGACCAGAAGGAAGCCCGCTCAATCGAAACCGCCCTTCCTTATCTGTGATGACAAAATAGGGCGTGTCCAAAACCAGAATGAGACCGCGCATGTGCTCGTGAATATCGCAGCGCAATGTCACCAAGCCCGGCGTGTCAAAAACCTTCGATGGGATTGGCCGTTCATCCGGCCGATAGCGCCCCAAATCGAACCGTTTCGCCGGTGAATACGAAAAGACACTATGATAGGTATCGTCGAAGTTCGGGAATTCTATTTTTGTTCCAACGCGCACCGGCAGGAGTGCGGGAATAAAAGTCAGATCCTTTTGCCCGATTTGTTTAGTTATCGAAGGATTCGGTTTCGGAAACGAGCCCTCCAGATATACAACTGCGAGGGGCGGTTCGGTTTTCAGGACGTTCCCTGTGGTGACAATCTCGTAGCGCTTGGCCATGACCGGTGCCGCACGCGCTTCCGGCAATTGCACTCGTCCTTCGACGATCGCATCTGCCAGGCTCGAAAGAGGAAAGCAGGCAAGAATAGCGCTCAACAAAATGAGTCCGCGCGAGCCCATTGCCCCTAATTTAGCAGCGGTTTCGCCAGACTGGAAGTCGGTCGGAGCGCAGGCTTCCAATCAATCGGACCCGTGCTCTACCTTAGACTTTGCGCAAGCATCCTCGACTTCGCTCGAGATGATGAGTGACGGATGCGATAAGTCAGGAAACATTCGTCGCCGACGACTTTCATGTCCTGCAACGAACAGCGAACGCTGCGCGGAAGAAAATCCATACCCGTACCGATCAGGGTCGGAGCGTTTTTTCCGCCAAAAAGAAATGGCGCGACCGTCAGATTCAACTGATCAACAAGCCCCTGTTCTAGCAATGAACGAAACAGCGCCGGTCCGCCTTCACAGGCGACATGTTTCACCTTAAAGTCGTAGCGCAACTCCTGCAGCATCCAGCGTAGATCAACGCGCCTCGCCTGGCTTAGATAAAGCGTCGCTTTCTTGCGCAGTTGTTGTCGCGTATGACGAGGCATCCGCGTCGTGGAGAAAATTATGATGGGGCCGAAGTCAGTCTCGAAAATATTCAGCTTGGGATTGATCCGGCCCTTATTGGAAACAATCACCCGAATTGGATACGGAGGCTGTCCGCGGGCCATTCGTTCCTGGCGTAAGTCCTCCCGCGGAATTCCCAATCGCACATTGTCGTTCTCAATTGTTCCATGGCCGACAAGAACGGCATCGCCTAGCGCGCGTTGTCGAATGAGATGCGCTTTGTCTTCTCGGGAAGTGAAATCGACCGCGGAATAATTTTTTGTCGTGACTTTGCCATCGACCGTCATAGCGAAGGTGACGGCTACGAAAGGTCGAGACGCTCCAGCCCTTCCCACATTCCTACTCCGACTCGCTGATTTCATGCTCAAGCGTTGCCATTTCGGTTTGCATTTCACGCATGCGCACGTGGCGAGTTTCGCCGCTCGGCTTGTAAAAGAAGTAAACGATGCCCCCGGGGACGCAGCAGAAAAATATTATCAGGAACCCCATGGTGCCGATGAGCTTGGAAACCGCGACAGAGGCATGACAAACATTGTGCAGCATGACCTGCAAGATTTGTTCGCGCAGACCGAGACCGGCGAAGCTAATCGGCAGGGCGGTAATGGTGCGTTCGATCGGCAAGACGGCGAAGAAATCGAGCACTTTCACTCCTTCCGGAAACGCCGAAGGCACGTCAAATGCGTAGGCTACGCAAAGGAAAGTGGTGAAGGTGGCGAGGTGCGCTCCCAAAGACGCACCGAACGCGACGAAGGTAGCGATCCAATGTCGGGCATAAAGATGATAAGCCGCAGAAACCTCAATCAATTTTTCGCGTCCGGGAAATTTGTGAGGCAACCAATGGAAAAGATTGAAGCCACTGACGATGAAACTGGTGAGCAGGGCAGTGATCGAGCTGCCCAGAAGAAACAGCAGTATCCAAAGCAATCGTCGCGTTTCCGGAGTCTTTGACAAGATGTCGAAACGCAGGCTGATCAGGGTCACGGTAATCGCTACCAGCGCCACTAGACCGATGAGACGGTCGAAGACAACCGCGAGCAACGCGCCCGCTTTTTTATCCGGGGTTTCTTTAAGCAAAAGATAGCTCTTAATAATATCGCCTCCGGTTCCACCGGGCAGGAATTGATTGTAAAACATGCCGATCAGAAACAACCCGGCGATTCGTGGAAAACTGAGGTGAATGTTTTGGACCCTGAGCAAGACTTGCCAGCGAAGCGCGGCAAAAATTTCCACGAATAAATAGGAGAATATTCCGACGATTACCCAGCGATAATCAGCGGTGCGAAGCGCCTCGGCCATTTTGGCTCGCTGATGCGGATCGTGAAAAACCCAGATCAACATGCCGACGGTGACGGCAATTTGGAGAGCTGTGATCAGGATTTTTTTCATTCGCCGAAGCGTTCCTTCCAGATTGCACGCGACTGGATGATTTCCTCCGACGATAAACGAGGGCTGAGCTCCCAGACAATCTGGCAATCCTGCGGCAGCAGCCGGGTGAGGGGCTCCAATTTCATATCGCCGAGAAAGGGCGGCTGATGGTCCTGTCCCGGCCAGTTCACATCCTGCATGTGACAGCCAATCGTGCGCGAGGCGATCGCCCTAAGCCATTCGGCATGATCGAGAAATCCAAGATTTTCCTTAATTTGAATATGTCCCATGTCGTGCCAATAACCGACGTGCGGCGCGGCGATTTCGTCGAGCAATGGTGGGATCTCCCGTTCCGACGGAATCTCTTCGTAACCACGGCGCCCCTCGATCCCGAGACGAACATTTTTCTCCGCCGCCCGTTCAACGATCGGCTTGAGGCATTCCTTAACCCGGGCGAGATGCGCCGGGGCCGCCTGCTCGCGCGTTCGCACGGCGCCGATTTTTTTTTGAACGTACTTGCGCGAAAGCAACCCGCCGTTCTGCGCCAGCGCAATTAATTCATCGGTGATCGGGTTCATCGGGATCGAGCCGCAATGCAGCACGACAAACGGAGCGTCTAATCGCGCGGCAAAATCGAGAGTTTGCAGAGTCTGTTTCACGGCCCGGTCGCGCTCGCTTTTTCCAGCAGCGGAGAATTCGTAGCAATCGGGTGACGCGCTCATGATTTCGACCGGCAATGGACAGAAATTGTGCAAGCTGCTGATTCGTACTTCGCCGGCATCAACCATTTTTTGAATTCCAGGCATGAGCGAAATACGAATGCCGTGTCCTAACTCGATCAGATCGAAACCAAGCGCCTGAATCTGGCGTAGCATTTCCTCGCCCGAAGTGTGGCGTCCTGAATTCCAACAGGTGGAGAACGCAATCATCGGCCAGGCGACTGATCAGGCGACTGGCGCCATTTCGGATTCCGAGATGGGAGCTTCGGGTTGATCGCAGACATGTCGGCCGGCGATGCTTAAAACGTAGACGGCCGCGATTCCATAAATGATGGATGCCGCGGCGAGGGCAGTAGGCATGCCGATCAAATCCGAAACGCCCGGAACCACCAATCCTCCGATCGGCATCAACCCAAAAAAGCTCATACCGAAAACAGCCGAGACACGCCCGCGCAGCGGCGGCGGTGCATGTTCCTGCACGATGGTATTGGCCAAGCCGAAATTCATCGAAAGGGCGATGGCGACAAGACCCATTGCCAACGCGGTGAAAAGAAAACTGTGCGAGCGTGACATGCAGAAAACGCCGGCGGCAATGGCGACTACATTGAAGCTCATGAATTTCAGTCGCCGTTCACGTTCGACCGTAAGCAAACCGACAGCACCAAAAAATGCTCCGGTTCCGCTCACCGCCATCAGCCAGCCGAGTTCCTGCGGTCCGAGGTGGAGAATGTTTCGGACGTAGAGTGGCAGCATTGCCGGCGAGATGACGGGAAAAATGAAAATGGTGTTGAGGGCAATGAGCATGATCATCGAGATGATAATGCGATTGGATCGGACGTAGCGAATACCTTCGCCAAAACCGGTATGCCGCTGCGCTTCTTCCTCAGCTGTGCCGGTCGGGCGTTTTGGAAGCGAAACGAGCGCGATGATAAGCGCAACAAAGGAGATCGCGTTGGCGAAAAAGGCTGATGCTGCTCCCCACCAACCGACCAAAATACCGGCGACCGAAGGTCCAATAAGTCGTGATCCGTGAAAAACTGAACGATCCAGTGCGACGGCAGAAGCGATTTCCTCGCGCTTGACCAATTCCGGAACGAGCGCCGAGATGGCGGGCATTTCAAAACCAATCGCGATTCCGAGTAAGCTCCCGAAAACTATCATGTGCCACATGTGGATTTGGTGGCTTTGGACGAGCCACCCCATGGCGAGCGCGAACAAGATTTGCGCAACTTGAGTCGCAATCAGAATCTTGCGCTTGTCCGAACGATCCGCGGCTGATCCGCCCGCCGGAGTAAAAATAATTGTTGCTACACCTGTGGCAAAGGTCGCCAACCCGATCATGAACGCGCTGTCGGTCAACGTGCTCATGACATAGCCTTGTGCCATCCACTGCATCCAGGTGCCGCTGTCGGAAATGAGCGAGCCAATGATGTAACGGCGGAAGGGTCCGGCATGCAGAAGCGCGAGCATTTGTCGTCGGGATCCGGGCACGTCAGTACTCATGGGCAAAGACAGATACCTGTGGCGCGACCCAGTAGCAATCGCGTCAACGCCGGCGCGGCTTTTACGGATGCGGCCGGAGATGATTGGCCCAGAACAACAAGCCTACCAGCACCCCCAGGGACGCGATGATAATTGCCAGAGCTTTTTGCGTGTCTTTTGTCATGTGAAACGACGGCCACTTTGAAGGAGAAACCGGAATTCGTCCACGCCTTTCCGCAAGGAAAGAACTCTCGAGAGTTAATGGAACGAATGGTTCCCTGAAGTGGTAAGTTCTAAGCCGTTGCAATTGTAGAGGCCGCCCTCTCGGGACAATCAGTGATATCCGCTGAGGACAGCGGACGCTACAGCGCTTGGGATGCTACAGGGCCGGCTACACGATCCATCGCGTGCGCAATTGCCTCCGCCGCGTCGTTCATTAATTTGGAGGCATGCGCATCGACCGATTCACCCAAAAGATGCAGGAGGCGCTGCAAAGCGCGCAGGATAGTGCCTCGCGCACGCAAAGCCCGGAAATAGGCAATGAGCATTTTCTGCTCGCACTGCTTGATCAGGGCGAAGGCGTGACCCGGCCGTTACTGGAGAAAATTGGAGTGTCACCCGGTTCGTTGCGGTCGCGACTCGAAACCGATTTAGCAAGCAGGCCAAAAGTGAGTGGCGCGGTTTCTGATTTGCGCATTTCAAATGACCTGCGTCGCACGCTTGATTCCGCCGAGAGTGAGATGTCGAAGTTGAAAGACGAATACGTGAGCGCTGAGCATTATCTGCTCGCTCTCGCGGGCGAAAACAATTCGGCGGCAAAAGCCCTGAAGGATCTGGGTGGGACCCGCGACAAGATCATACAGGGTTTGCAGCAGGTGCGCGGTTCGCAACGCGTCACCGATCAAAATCCGGAGGGAAAATATCAGACGTTGGAAAAATATGGACGCGACCTCACGCAACTGGCACGACGCGGGAAAATCGATCCGGTCATCGGGCGCGACAATGAAATTCGCCGGGTCATGCAGGTTCTTTCGCGCCGGACCAAAAACAATCCGGTATTAATCGGCGAGCCCGGCGTGGGCAAAACTGCGATCGTCGAAGGATTGGCGCGTCGGATCGTTTCTGGCGATGTCCCGGAGTCACTGAAAAACAAACGCATCATTGCGATGGACATCGGAGCGATGGTGGCGGGCGCAAAGTTTCGCGGCGAATTCGAAGATCGGCTGAAAGCATTTTTGAAAGAGGTGACCGATTCGCAAGGCGAAATCATCCTCTTCATCGATGAGCTGCACACCATCGTCGGTGCGGGTGCGGCGGAAGGATCGGTCGATGCCTCCAACATGCTTAAGCCAATGTTGGCACGCGGCGAGTTGCACACCATCGGCGCGACCACGCTGGATGAGTATCGCAAGTACATCGAGAAAGACGCTGCACTGGAACGCCGTTTCCAACCGGTGATGGTGAAAGAGCCGAGCGTGGAAGATACCATCGCCATTCTGCGCGGATTGAAAGAACGCTATGAAGTGCATCACGGCGTGCGTATCACCGATGCCGCACTGGTGGCCGCTGCGGTCTTGTCGCATCGCTACATCAGCGACCGGTTTTTACCGGATAAAGCGGTCGATTTGGTCGACGAATCGGCATCCCGCCTGAAAATCGAGCTCGATTCCATGCCCACGGAAATCGACGTGATCGAACGCGAGATCATGCAGCACGAGATGGAGCGGCAGGCGCTGAAGAAGGAAAAGGATGCGGCCAGCAAAGAGCGGCTCAAGAAACTCGAAAAAGAACTGGCTGGGTTGAAGGAAAAATCGAGTGCACTCAAGGCGGAATGGCAAAAGGAAAAAGCGCAAATTAACGAGCAGGCAAAGCTGAAAGAAGAGCTCGATCAGTTGCGGACGGAACTGGAGCGCGCGCAACGGCGCGGCGAACTCGCGAAAGCGAGCGAGATTCAGTATGGAAGGATTCCAGAGCTGGAAAAGAAGCTGGCGGAAGCGACCAAACAAAGCGCCAAGACCGCTCCCAAACGAAGACTTCTCCGCGAAGAAGTAACCGAAGAAGATATCGCGCAGGTTGTTTCAAGCTGGACGGGCATTCCGGTGTCCCGTTTGCAGGAAGGTGAACGGGCGAAACTAGTGCGACTCGAGGAGCATTTGCACCAGCGCGTGGTCGATCAAGAGGAAGCGATCAAAGCAGTAGCGAACGCCGTCCGGCGTGCGCGCGCCGGATTGCAAGATCCGAATCGTCCGCTCGGTTCATTCATTTTTCTCGGGCCGACCGGTGTCGGTAAGACGGAGCTGTCACGCGCGCTAGCGGAATTTTTGTTCGATGACGAGAACGCGATGATCCGGATCGACATGAGCGAGTACATGGAGAAACACACTGTGGCGCGATTGATCGGCGCTCCGCCGGGTTACGTCGGCTACGAAGAAGGCGGACAACTTTCGGAGGCAGTCCGACGCAAGCCCTATTCGGTCGTGTTATTCGACGAAATCGAAAAAGCGCATCCGGACGTGTTTAACGTTTTGCTGCAAGTGCTCGACGATGGCCGCATCACGGACGGGCAGGGGAGAACGGTTGATTTCAAGAACACGGTCATCATCATGACTTCGAACATTGGCTCGCAGTACATCACTGAAGAAGAATCGAGCGAAAATCGCAGACGACTGGTGATGGACGCGTTGCGCGCGCATTTTCGTCCGGAGTTTTTGAATCGAGTCGATGAGATTATCATCTTCGAGCGACTGAGCGAAGAGGATTTGAAGAAAATTGTCGAGATTCAGTTGGCCCGTCTAACGAAACGCTTGGCGCAGCAGAACATCAGGCTGGATTTGACTGACTCGGCCAAGACACTAATTGCGCGCGAAGGTTATGATCCGGTTTATGGGGCGCGGCCGCTGAAACGCGCCATCCAGCGCGGTCTGCTTGACCCATTGAGTATGAGTATTCTTGAAGGCAAAATCGGAGAAGGACAGAGAATCGTGGCGGATGCCAAAAACGGTGCCATCGAATTCAGCGTCCGCTAGTTCAAGGAACAGTTGTCTCTAGACGCTGAAATTGAACGACGTCGCTTCCGCTGCTATCTCATGGACATGATCAAAACCAATTTAGCGGTATTGGCAGCGGGAATATTGGTGGCAGGCACGTCCTTTGCCGGCGGGAAAGGCTGTTGCAGCAAAGACATGCAAGCCTCGAATAGCAGCGCGAGTTGCATGAACCTGGCGAGTCTGAATCTGACGACCGACCAGAATACGAAACTGACGGCATGGCAGAAGGAGTGCATGAAGGACGGGTGCACCAAGGAAAGTCGGGCGGTGTTCATGAAAAAAGCCAAGTCGATCCTTTCTGCTGATCAATACGCGCAACTGAAATCTGAGTGCGACAAAGCAATGACGAAAAAGAGCTGACTCTTTTTCGCATTCCAAAGATTCGAGAACACGCCGGCAAATCTCCGGCTTTTTGAATGGTCGAATCGCGTCTCACAGAGACACGGCTACAAAACTTTCTGGAGTAACTCCGCCAAGCGCCAGCCAGCTTTGTGCAATTCGTCGCCGACTACTTGCGTTGACCAGTCGAGGTAACCGGTCCCGATCTCGTGAGCCTCGCCTTTGGCGAAAGCACGGCCGTCTTTTTCTTCACGATGGACGTGCTGGAATCGGACGCGAGTGTGAGCTTCGCGCGCGATTGGCAAAATCTCGTTAGCCCATTGCTCGGCCCAGGTTTTTGGATCGCCGGACGTGGCCCAATTCTTCGGCTCATTCGCGACGAAGTTCGCGACCAATTTTTCTTTTGCCGGCGCGTAAACACTTTGACGCTGTTCCTTCGGGACTTCGTCGGGTGTTCCGATAGTCAGGTTGCGGACGGCATCCAAGTCCCAATAGGCATGGAAGGAGTGATAATAATGTCGTGGCCGGTTCGGCGTCGCATTCTGCACCAGGCTCAAGGAGTTTCCACCTTCGTCGCCCAAACTAATCGCATGGGCAGGATCGATGGGCTCACCCGTCTCATTGAAATATTCGGCGCCGACATGCAGTGGCTGATGGATGTCGCCGACGCAATGCACCAGCAGGATGAGCGCAATCGTTTTCGTAATTTTGCGCGGGTTATCTTCGGCAATATCGCCACGCAAAACCCCGATGCAGTAAGGAATGGTGTGCACCACGTCCCAGTTGCCGCGCCCAGCCTTGCCGTCGCCATATCTTTCAGCATTCAGGACCGGCACATCGGTGTAATGCATCCAGTGATGCGACGGTGTGGCATCGCTCGCATCCGGGCTGGGCGGATTCGCATTCCAAAAATCGTGCAGCTGTTGTTCGATCTTTGGATGATCGCGGAAATGGATTCCACGGGCATCATCAGGTCCGCGCTTGTCCCAGCTCTTGATGTCATCGGCAATCAGCGAAGCGCGCTCGAGCGAAATGCCATCGAGAAGAACTTTGATCTTTTCTGCTGTTGGCGTGCCAGCGAGTTTGCGGTCAGCAATGGCACCGACGATTTCGTGACCGAGCGGGCCGTAGGCGAGAGAACTACTGACGCAGGCAATGAAGAGCAGAGTCGCGAGTTGTAGCGGCGCTTGTACCAAGCGCCGAATAACGCATAACAGGCGCTTGGCACAAGCCCTTCTACAATTCACCTGCAGTCAGCGTATTGCCGTCACTTCAACCTCAAACGCGTATTCCATCCAGGTCCCCAGCGGTCGCGCACGCTGGCGTCCGACTGCGCCGCGTGGCTCGTCCTCACCCCAGTACAAATCGATTTGCAGCGGATGGACACCAGGGCCGGTATCACAAACGAACCATTCATCACTTCCCGTTTCGTCGTTGACGGTTTGGGACTTGATCCGAAGCTGCGTGTGCTGATGCAAAAACTTGTTGTGCGACGAAATCGCACAGGAACGACGCGGAACCAGCACTTCACCACGACGTCCGATAGGCGCATCAGCAAATGCGTATCGGCTGTCGCCCGTCCATCGAATGTAATTTCGGGCATCAACTGGTTGGTTAATCCGGCCGAAGCCCTCTTTCTTCACCGCCAATAGAAAGTCGCGTGGGTATTTGTGGCCGTGTAATCCGGCGGCCGTAATGGGTGTGGCATCAAACCCGCGCTCGGTCGTGAAGCCCGATTCCTTGGGAGTGTAGTAAATCGTACAGAAGAAAATGCGCGGGTACGTAATCCCATCTGCCGTTTGTTCCGGATGAAACTGCTGTCTATGCGCGCGTAGTTCGATAATCTTCTGATCGCGGAAAGTCCGCAGCTCCTCATCCGTCATTTTGTCCATCGCCATCTCGGGATTTTCTGCAACGGCGTTAATAGCGCTGAGCGCGATTAACAAAACTTGGAAGGGGGCGTGGTGACGGCAGCCAAAGCTTGGGCGGTCCGAGCCGGACTGGCGTTTACAGAGCGCGTCCCTCCGAGGCGCGATCATTCGGAGAAAAAATCCGTCACCGGTCCGCCGAGTAACACCTCGATCGGCAACTTTTTGTATTCGTATTCGTAGGGTGGCGACTTCCACCGAAAATGATTCGCGTAGATCCGCCGAATACAGCGTATGACTTCAACCCCCATCTCGAATGGACGAAAAGCGTTGCGGTTGGTTACGTGCAATTGTGCACCACCGCAGAGTTGGCCGGAGAATTTGTGGAACGTCGGCTGGAAAAACATCTCACGAAAATGTGTGCCCGGGAGTTTGAGGCCGTTTAATTCGCGACAGAGTTTTTCCGGGTCAATCCACGGCGCGCCGAAAATTTCGAATGGTCGGGTGGTGCCGCGTCCCTCGGAAACATTGGTGCCTTCGAGCAAACACATTCCGGGATAAACCGTTGCAGTAGTGAGTGTCGGCATATTGGGCGAAGGCATTACCCAGGGCAGACCAGTTTGATCGAACCACATTGCACGGTCCCAATTTTTCATCGGCAGAACGGTGAGCGCGCATGTGGGAAAGCATTCGTTGCGAAATTGGACCGCGAGCTCACCGATGGTTTTGCCGTGACGGATCGGGATTGGATGCATTCCGACAAAGGAACGGTACTCCGGATTCAGTTTCGGACCTTCAATTTCCACGCCATTAATCGGGTTTGGCCGATCGAGAATGACAACACGAATCTTCTCGCGTTCACAGGCGCGCATTGCCAGATACATTGTCCAAACAAAAGTGTAGTAACGTGCGCCCACATCCTGCAGGTCGATGAGCAACAGATCGAGATCATGTAAGATCTCGCGTGTCGGTTCGCGGTGTTCGCCATACAAGCTGTAAACCGGAATACGGAGTTGAGGATGTTCATAACTTCGCCATTCAACCATGTTGTCTTGGGTTTCGCCGCAATAGCCGTGTTGCGGACCAAACAAGGCACGCAAGTGAAATAGCCTCCCGTTTTCCCGTTCGAGAATTCGGGCGGAGTGTTCCAGCTTGGAGTTAACGGAAGCGGGATGGAGCAGGGCGCCCAGGCGGACGCCCCGAAATTCATCCGGCCAGAGCTCGAGAAGCTGATCAACCGGAAGAAGCAGCGCCATACTCCTTCCTGTAGCCGCGGTCGTCGGCCGCGGCAACGAGCGGACGATTGGATCAATCGTGCCTACCTGTCCCGATCAACAAATCGTGCTCTCAACAGCTTGGCGAAAAAAATTGCGAGCGAGAGGGCAACGCACGCTTTGGCAAAAAGTTCGCCATGTTGCGCGTAAAAGGTGCGCGATGGTGCGGTGGCAATGTTGATTTCGCCGATGAGAGATCCTTCTTCGAAGATGCTGCCTTGATCATCGCGTAAGACTTGGGTGACTCGACCAAATTCGTTAACGAAACAGGTGACGCCGGTGTTGGCAGCACGCACCATGGGTCGACGATTTTCCACACAACGGAAAATGGCGTTGGCCAGATGCTGACGTGAGCCGCTGGAGCGCAGAAACCATCCGTCATTGGTGACGTTAGCGAAAAAATCCGCTCCTCGGAGAACGAATTGCCGTGTCAACTCACCGATGGTGTCTTCGAAACAAATTAGCGGCGCGACTTTGCCGTGGTTATTGGAAAGGTGAAAGACGGTGAATTCGTTGCCGACGTCGAAGTCCTCCGGGACTTGGTCGCCGACAATTGCGGCAAAGAGTGGGAAGGAATGGCGGAAGGGCACATATTCGCCGAAGGGCACGAGGTGCACCTTGCGATAAAGCTGGGGATTGCCTTCCGGCCGAAACAAAAGAGCCG
>Ga0066702_10000210_pt1 | contig 12772 bp, 11 predicted proteins | sample GraSoiAngelo_151_FD_66507 | JGI IMG/M metagenome (GOLD analysis project Ga0066702, IMG submission 66507) | Grasslands soil microbial communities from the Angelo Coastal Reserve, California, USA - 14_1009_12_20cm | ecosystem: Environmental > Terrestrial > Soil > Grasslands | place: USA...
AGGCTGGCGCCGGCGCCTCCGCGTGCGATCCCGTTGATGCGCGAGGCCATCGCCGCGCGCACGACCCTGGCTGGAAACGATGGTCCGATCGCCCCCGCATGGCCGTCGATCATCGCCACCTGCAGCGCGGCCAGCTGCGCGTCCGGCAGCCTCGTGTTCTTCATATGGCCGAGTCCGAGGTTCAGGCCGTAGGCGCCGCGTCCGCTCGCCAGCACGGACTCGACGACCGCCCGGCTGTCTTCGATGACAGTCACCGCTTCCGGGCTGAGCTCGATTCGTGCGCCGTCAGCCACGTCCAGGAGCTCGCGTATCGTCATTGGCCGGCTGGTGACCGCCACTGGCTCACGCGTCTTCATGGATGGATGCTAATCCCTGGCACGGGTTCTCACGATATGAAAATCAGTGCTACCATGCGCGGTTAACAGGTGATCGGCAGGACCGCATGCTGAAAAATCGTGGCCTCGACCTGGTGGTGGCCGGCAACCTGGTGCTCCCAGGCGACCGCCTCGTCGCGGGCGAGATCGGCATCCGCGACGGCCGGATCGCCGCCATCGCTGACAGCGGCGCCCTGCGTGCTGAGAGGCGGATCGAAGCCCAGGGCCTGGTCCTCCCCGGTGTCGTGGACGCGCACGTCCATACGCGCAGTGAGCCAGGCGAAGGAATCACGAAAGCGACCACCGCGGCCGCCGCGGGCGGAGTGACCACGATCGTCGACATGCCGTACGACGACCCGACGCCGATCACCACCGTGCAGGCGTTCCTCGCCAAGACCGCAGCCGTCGATCGCGAGGCGATCACGGACATCGCGCTGTGGGCGACGATCGCCAAGTCCGGCGGACTCGACGAGATCGAAGAGCTGGTCAGCGCCGGCGCGTGCGGATTCAAGGTCTCGACGTTCGAGACGCATCCGGTCCGCTTCCCGCGCATCCCGGACGGCGAGCTGTACCTCGCGATGCAGCGCATCCAGGCCGCGGGCTCCCTGATCGCGTTCCACGCCGAAAACGACGACCTGGTGACGAGGATGGTCGCGCGGCTCGAGGCGGAAGGCCGGACGGACGCCGGCGCGCACGCTGCGGCGCGACCTCCAGTGGCGGAGACCGAGGCCGCCGGCCGCGCCCTGGAGCTCGCCCTCGCAACCGGCGTGCGGGTGCACATCGTGCACGCCACCGTGGAGCGGACGTTCAAGCTCGTCGCGCGCGCGCGCGATGACGGCGTCGACGCGAGCGCCGAAACGTGCCTCCACTACCTGCTGATGGACGAAGAGGAGCTCTTGCGCCAGGGCGCCAGGGCGAAGATCAACCCTCCGCTGCGCACGTCCCACGACGTCGAGCGGCTCTGGCAGCTGCTCGAGGCGCGACAGATCGCGTACATCACGACCGACCACGTGGGTTGGACGCGTGAGCGTAAGACGACGAAGTCGATCTTCGACGCCAAGTCCGGGGTCCCCGCGCTGGAGGTCTTCCTTCCCCTTTTCTTCGACGCGGCGGTCGGTCGCCGCGATTTCTCTGTCGGGCGCCTCGCCGAGCTCCTGAGCGAGAATCCCGCGCGCCGCATGGGACTGTGGCCGCAGAAAGGCGGGATTGCCATCGGCGCGGACGCAGACCTCGTCCTCTTCGACCCGGACCGGCGCTGGCGCATCGACGAGGCGCGCTTGCTGACGCCCGCCGGATGGAGCCCATACCACGGCCGTGAGGTGACCGGAGCAATCGACACGGTTTTGGTGCGGGGCGAAACAGTCTTCGAGCACGGGCAGGTGACGGGCGCCGCGGGCCACGGGCATTGGGTGCGGCCCCAGCAGTCTGTCGCAACGGTCGGAGTGGCTTAGGCGTGGCTGCGCCCGTCGTCCACCGCGAGCGCCCGCAAGCGGGCGGCGACCTCGTCAACTGGATGGCGGGGACCCAGCTGCTGGCGAGAGCCGTCAGCGTCCTTCTGTATCTGCGCGAGCGCGAGGAGCCGGTGACTGTCGGCGAGCTGGCCCAGGCGCTGGGCGTCCCCGCCAACACGGTCTACCGGATCGTGCGGACGCTCGAGCTCGGCGGGCTCGTCGACCGCAGCCACAAGCCGTACGTGTCGCTCGGCCTGCGCATGATGGACCTCGGCCAGGCCAAGCAGCGGCACCTCGCTCGCGAGCTGGCGCCGTTTGCCATGCCTGTCCTGGAAAGCCTGACCGCTGCGACCGACGAGACCTCGCTGCTGATCATGCCGACCGGTGCGCGAGCGATCTGCATCTTCGCGGTCGAGCCGTCGCGCGCGATCCGGCTCTCCTATCAGCCCGGTCGCGTCTTTCCTCTATATGCGGGCGCGTCAGGGAAGGTCCTGCTGCCCTGGCTGTCGGCGCAGCTGCTCGACAGCGCGATCGCGCAGGGCGACGGCCATATGCTGCCGAATGGGCGCCGGCTGACCGCCGCCCGCCTGCGGCGCGACGTCGCGACCATGAAGGCCGCCGGCTACTGCGTCAGCCACGCCGAGGTCGACGCGGGCGCAAGCGCCGTGGCGGCGCCTGTGTTCGGCCGCGGGGGGCAGATCTTCGCGGCGGTCAGCGTCGCCGGCCCCGAGGTCGGATTCAGCGAGGAGCGGCTGCCGGAGCTGATCGAGCGAGTCCTCGCCGGGGCGGCGGAGATCGGCCGCCACGTGGCGGCGCGGCCATGAGCGGACCGCGCAAGGTCGTCGCCGCCCGCGGGACGCGCCTGCGCTGCCGCGGCTGGCGGCAGGAGGGACTGCTGCGGATGCTCGAGAACGTGCTCGAGGTCGGCGAGCGGCCGGAAGAGCTGGTCGTCTACGCATCACTTGCGAAGGCGGCCCGGGACTGGACCTCGTTCGACCGCCTGGTCGCGACACTCGAAACAATCCGCGACGGCGAGACGCTGGTCGTCCAGTCGGGCAAGCCGATCGGGATCTTCGCCACGCAGCCGCTCGCGCCTGTCGTGGTCATGGCGAACAGCAACATCGTCGGCCACTACGCGACCGCGGAGAACTTCTATGCCCTCGCCGACCAGGGGCTCACGATGTGGGGCGGGCTGACCGCCGGCGACTGGCAGTACATCGGCTCGCAGGGTGTGCTGCAGGGCTGCTATGAGGTGTTGAGCGCGATCGCGCGCGAGCACTTCGGCGGATCGCTGGCCGGCCGCTTCGTCCTCACCTCTGGACTGGGCGGCATGGGCAGCGCTCAGCCGATCGCCGTCCGCATGCTGAACGCGGTCGCGCTGATCGTCGAGGTCGACCCGGCCAAGCTGGAGCGCAGCCACAAGCGCGGCGACCTGGCCGCCGTGTTCACCGAGCTCGACGCGGCGCTGCAAGCGTGCGAGGCCGCGCGAGAGAGCTCGCCTGGCGCCACCTTCGGCGTTCTGGGCAACGCCGCCGACGTTTTCGCGGAGCTCGCGCGACGCAAGATCACACCCGACGTCGTGACCGATCTGACCGCGGCGCATGACGCGCTCTACGGCTACGTGCCGCAGGGCGTAACGCTCGAAGAGTGGATCCGCCTGCGCAAGGCCGACCCGACCGAGGTCATGGCGATGGCACGGCAGTCGATGGCGGCCGAAGTGCGCGCGATCCTCGAGTTCAAGGAGCGGGGCGCCATCGCGGTCGAGAACGGAAACAACCTGCGTGTCCAGGCGACTGACGCGGGCGTCACGGACGCGTTCACCATCGACGGTTTCGCGGAGCGCTACGTGCGGCCGCTGTTCTCGCGCGGCATCGGTCCGTTTCGCTGGATCGCGCTCAGCGGCGACAGAGCGGACCTGGCGCGGCTGGACGACCTCGCGCACGACCTGTTTCCCGAGCGGCCCGAGGTGGCGACGTGGATCGACCTCGCGCGCACGCACGTCGCGGTTCAGGGCCTTCCGGCGCGGAGCTGCTGGCTCGGCCACGGTGAGCGCGCGCGGTTCGGGCTCGAAGTCAACCGACTCGTCGCGAGCGGGGAGCTGACGGCGCCCGTCCTCTTCACACGCGACCACTTCGACTCCGGCGGGATGACACATCCGCACATCGGCACGGAGCGCATGTTGGATGGAAGCAGCGCCATCTCCGACTGGCCCCTGCTCGATGCGCTGCTCCTGTGCAGCACCGGCGCCGACCTGGTCGCGATCCACGGCGGAGGGGGCGGCTACGCCGGCTACGTGCAGAGCGCGGGAGTCAGCATCGTCGCTGACGGCACCGACGCTGCGGCGCACCGCATCCGGTACGGGCTCAACGCAGACACCGGTCTCGGCGTTCTGCGGTATGCGGACGCCGGTTATCCGATCGCCGCCGAGATGGCGCAGCGGTCGGAGCTGGGACTGCACGCATGATCCGCGAGCTGAACCACTCCGACGCGATCGATGCGATCTGGGGCGGTTCGGTGCTCGCGTGCGGAGGCGGGGGCTGGGTTTCGCACGGCGAGCTGATGGCCGAGATGGCGACACGTCTCGGGACGCCCCTGCTTTGTTCAGTGGACGAGATTCCGGACGACGCGCTCGTTGCGACGGTGACCGCCATCGGTGCACCGGGGGCGCGCGACTGGGAGATCCAGCCGCGCGACTACGTCAACGCGCTCAAGCTCCTGATGGACCATGCGCCCGGCCCGGTCGTGGCCGTGCTCACCGCGCAGAACGGCGCCTCGACCACGCTGAATGGCTGGATCCAGTCAGTCATGCTCGGCGTCAAGGTCCTCGACGCGGCCGGCGACGTCCGCGCGCACCCCACCGGAAAGCTCGGCGGGATGGGCCTGACGGAGCGGCCCGGATATGAGACCGTGCAGGCGGTCGCGGGTGGCAATCGCAAGCTGCACGGCGACCTGCGCCTGGTGACGCAGGGTCCGATCGTCACGACGTCCAACGTGCTGCGGGACGTTTCGGTCCGCGTCGGCGGGTTCATCGCGGCCGCACGCAACCCGGTCGAGGCGGCGTGGGTCAAGAAGCACGCGGCGATCGGAGCCATCACATATGCGCTCGACCTCGGCAAGGCGATGCGCGCCGCCGAATCATCCGGCGCGGAGGCGGTGATCGAGGCGACCTGCAAACAGACGAGAGGAACGATCCTGGCGCAAGGCCCGGCGCGGATCACCACGCCGATGCGCACCGAGGGCGGGTTCGACCATGGCGCTTTCGAGGTCGGCGGGTTGACGCTTCGCTATCTCAACGAGTACATGACAGTGGACCGCGGCGAGGAGCGCGTGGCGACCTACCCGGACGTCATCACCACGCTCTCGACCAAGACCGGGCGTCCCGCGACCATCTCCGAGGTCCGCGAGGGCGAGCCTATCGCGGTGTTCCACGTCCATCGCAAACACCTGCCTCTTTCTTCCAGCACCAAGGACCGGGTCGCGCTCGCCGAGGTCGAGCAGATCATGGGCGTGGACCTCATCGCGCCCGTCCAGGCCAAGGCGGCCAGGTGATCGGGCACGCCGCGGTGAAGCTCGATCGACTGGAGGCGGACCTCGACGCGCTGGCCGAGTTTCGCGAGCCCGACCATGGAGGTTGGACCCGACGTGTCTTCTCGGACGCGTACCTCCGCTCGCGCGACTGGGTGGGCAACACCATGCGCGAGGCCGGGCTGACTGTTCGTCGCGACGCGGCGGGAAATCTCATCGGCACCCTGGCGGGTGCTTCGCCCGCGCTCGTCACCGGGTCGCACACCGACTCCGTGGCCAACGGCGGTCGGTTCGACGGACCGCTTGGAGTCCTGGCGGCAATCGAGGTGGCGCGCTGCGTGCGCGACGGCGGACTGCATCTCGCCCACGAGATGCGGGTCGTCGACTTCCTGGGCGAGGAGCCCAACGAGTTCGGCATGAGCTGCGTGGGCAGTCGGGCCGTCGCGGGCAACCTGACCATCGACCACCTGGCGTTGCGAGATGGAAGCGGCCGCACGCTGGCGGAAGCGATCACCACCGCGGGCGGAGATCCCGACCACATCGAACGAGCGGCATGGCCCGCCGATGCAATCCACGCGTTCGTCGAGCTGCACATCGAGCAGGGGCCTGTCCTCGAGGCCGCGGACATCCCGATCGGAATCGTCTCCGGCATCGCAGGGATCGAACGGGTGCAGCTCAGCTTCGATGGAGAGGCCGGACACGCCGGCACCACGCCGATGCATGGGCGGCACGATGCGCTGGTCGCGGCGGCCGAAGCCGTCCTCGCGATCGAGCGCATCGCCTCGCGTGGAGATGGCGTGGGTACCGCCGGTCGGATCGACGCCAGGCCCGGCGCCCTCAACGTGATCCCAGGCCACGTCGACGTGTGGGCGGAGCTCAGGCACACAAGCAAGGAATGGCTGGACGCGAGCCGTGCGGCGGTGGAAGCGGACGTCGATGCGATCGGCGAGCGGCGTGGCGTGAGGACGCAGGTCGCCGTGCTGTCGCGGACCGATCCCGTCCTGTGCTCGGACGACGTGCGCGCGGCGATGAGCGAGGCGCTCGGCCAGCTGCGGCTCCAATCACGCACGCTTCCGAGCGGCGCGGGTCACGACACCGTGCAGATGGCGCGTCTGGGGCCGGTCGGGATGCTGTTCGTGCCCTCCGTCGGCGGACGCAGTCATTGCCCCGAAGAGATGACGCTTCCGCACCACCTCGAGGCGGGGACCGCGGCGCTTCTGGCAACCCTGCTCGTGCTCGACAAGAAATCGGTCGGGCGATGAAGCACCACGTCTGGAACACCGTCGTGACGCTGCAAGTCGGCAGCGACCTGAGCGTCGACGACGTGCACAACGTCGCGGTGGGCGGGGCGCGGGTGTTCGCCGCGGAGGACGTGTTGGATCGGGTGCGGCGCTCCCGCGCGGCGGTCGAGCGCGCGCTCGCGGGCGGGCGCAAGATCTACGGCCTCAACACCCACGTCGGCCATCTGCGCGACCGTGAGATCCCGCCGGACGACCTGATCGACTACCAGCACCAGCTGGTGGCGATGCACGCGCGTGGAATCGGCGATCCAATGCCTGAGCACGATGTTCGCGCCTTGATGCTCGCCCGCATCGCCGGCATGTCGCACGGCGGCTCAGGTGCCCACCCTGACATCTTCGCGACGCTCATCCAGATGCTCAACGCGGGGATCCATCCCGTCGTCCCGATGGGCGGGTCGGTGGGGGCGTCCGATCTCAACCAGATGGCGGCGGTGGCGATGGTGCTGATCGGGCGCGGCGACGCGATGTTTCAGGGCGAGCTGGTGTCTGGTCGCGAAGCGTTGAAGCGCGCCGGCATTCCCCCATGCCCGCTCAGGCCGAAGGATGGCCTCGCCCTGATCAGCGCCAACGGGATGTCGATCGGAATGGGCGCGCTCGCGGTCGTCGACCTCGAGAAGCTCAGCGATACGGCCGACGCGATCGGCTGCCTCTCGCTGGAGGCGATCGGCGGCAACCTCGAGCCCTTCCGCGAGGAGGTTGCCCTGGCCAAGCCCTTCGGCGGTCAGCTCGCAGCCGCCGCCCACATGCGCGAGTGCCTCGCCGGCAGCTATCTCGAAGGGGCGGATCGCGAGCGCTCGGTCCAGGACCCGCTGTCTTTTCGCGTCATGCCTCAGGTCCACGGCGCGATGCGCGAGTACATCGCGGTCGCGCGGCGAGTGGTCGAGGTCGAGCTCAACTCGAGCGGCGACAACCCTATGGTGTCGATCGAACACGACGAGCTCATCTCGAACGGGAACTTCGACCCGGTGGTGCTCGGCCTCAGCTTCGAGACGCTGCGCCTCGCACTCGCTCACGTGGCCATGCTTTCGGAGCGGCGCATCAACCGACTGCGCTTCCACGGCGTCCCCTCGGGGAGGCTGGGCGACTGGAGGATCCGCTTCCCGTTCCGCCCCTACCAGGGGCCCTCCGTGCATTCGGCCGCGTCATTGCTCGCGGAGGTCAAGCACCTCGCCAACCCGGTGACGTTGGGGACCACGCTGGTCAATCCGGACGCGGAAGACCACTCCACGCTCGCGCCGCAGTCGGTGACCCTGACCCGGACGATCGTGCAGCGATTGCAGACCATCCTGGCCATCGAGGCGGTGATGGCGTGTGACGTGCTGAGCGACGAGGCCAAGCCGCCTCAGCTCGGGGTCGGCAGCACCACGATCTGCGAGACGGTGGGCGAGGTCGCGGCCGAGGTCGGCGAGGACGCGTCAGCCGCGATTTTCTGTGAAACGCTGCGCAAGCGTCTTTTCGTCGATTGATGCCGCGCCCCGAGCTCGTCCTGTGGAACGCATCGATCATCGACTGCCGCACGCCGCATCCGGTGGAGCGAACGCGGATCACGATGCGAGGCGGCCGGATCGAACAGGTCGGCAATATCGAAGGGTCGCCTCCCCCGGACGCGATCGATCTCGGTGGGCGCTTTGTGCTGCCCGGCCTCATCGACGCGCACATCCACCTCGCCGACGACCCCAAGATGCTCGAGGCGGCCGCGCTGCCCAGGCCGCTCCAGGGTGAAGAGCCGCGGCCGCGTGAGCTCGTCTACTTCGCCCTGGCCAACGCCGCCCGCGCATTTCTGAAGGCCGGCATCACCTCGATTCGCGACGTCGGCTGCTATGACGACAACGCGACCGTCCTGCGGGAGGCGATTCGGCTCGGTCTGACCGAAGGGCCGCGGATTCTCGTGTGCGGCCGCATCATCTCGGCGACAGCGCCGGGCGGCAGGATCTTCAACACGATGTATGAAGAGGCCGACGGCCCTTGGGAGATGCGCAGCTGCGTTCGGAAACAGCTGCGCCGCGGAGCGGATTACATAAAAGTCATGGCCGGAGGTGCGCGCTCCGTCGACCGCGAGGACCCCGAGCCGGCGCAGCTGACACGAGAGGAGATGGATGCGCTGGTCGACGAAGCTCACAGGCTGGGCATGCGGGTCGCGGCTCACGCGGAAGGCCTGGGCGCGGTCCGCGTGGCCGTAGAAGCCGGTGTCGACACCATCGAGCACGGACTCTCCCTGCATCGAGCGCCCGATCTGCTCGACCATATGGCTCGTCATGGAATCGTGCTCGTGCCGACGCTGAGCACCTTCCACGACGTCGGCGAGCGTTTTGCGGACCTTTTCGCACCGAGACTTGTCGAGCAGGCCAAACGCCAACGCGAAGAGGCCTATCGCACCCTGACCGCCGCTCTCGCAGCGGGCGTGACGCTGGCGATGGGTTTTGACAGCGGACCTCCGGGAGCGGACGCGCTGGAGCTCGTGCGCATGGTCGAGGGCGGGCTGAGCGCGCACGAGGGCATCACAGCGGCAACCCAAGGCTCGGCTTGCGCGCTTGGACTCGCGGACACGGGCACGATCGAGTCAGGCAAAGTCGCAGACCTGGTTGTCCTGAACAGCAATCCCCTGGTCGACGTCAAGACGGTCACGCGACCCGACCAGATCTGGATGGTCGTGCAGGCGGGAAACGTGTTGGTCGCTCCTCCCGTCCATTCCGCTGCGCGAGGTGAATCGATTGCCACAGGAGTTTGACGTCGTGTGTCTCGGCGGAGGCGTCGCCGGCGAAGCGATCGCCGGCGAGCTGAAAGGCAGCGGCCTGACGCTGGCCGTGGTGGAGCGCGAGCTGGTCGGCGGCGAGTGCCCCTACTGGGGATGCGTCCCGTCGAAAACGCTGCTGCGCTCGGGTGAGACGCTCGAGGAGGCCGGGCGCGCGCGCACGCTGGCCGCGTCGCGCGTCGATTGGGACGTCGACTTCCCGAAAGTTTCCAAGCGTGTGCTGTGGATGGCGCGCGACCTCGACGACTCGCGCCCAGCGGCGGCGCTGGAAGCGACCGGCGCGAAGCTCGTGCGCGGCGAGGGCAAGCTCGTCGACCTGCGCACGGTCGAGGTCGGTGGCGATCAAGTCGTCGCGCGGCGAGCGGTTGTGATCGCCAACGGCGGCACGGCGGCGATTCCGCCGATCGAAGGCCTGAACAAGGTCGATTACTGGACCAACCGGCAGGCGGCCATCCCGCGCGAGCTGCCGGCGCGGCTGGTCGTGCTGGGAGGCGGCGCCATCGGCGTCGAGCTGGCCCAGGCATTCGCCAGGCTCGGCGCGAAGGTCACGATCGTCGAGGCCGGCCCGCGGTTTCTCGGCCTCGAAGAGCCGGAGGCCGGGGCCGCTCTGCTGCCCCACCTCAAGGCGGACGGGATCGAGATCTTCGTGGGCGACCCATGCGTTGCGGTCGAGAAACAAGCGTCGGACGTCGTCCTGCACCTGAAGTCCGGCGCGGTCATTTCGGGCGACCGGCTGCTCGTCGCGACGGGGCGCCGGCCCAACTTCGAGGCGTGGCGTCAGGCCGGCCTGAGCCAGACCGAGCGAGGATGGCTGAAGGTCGACCCGGAAACGCTCGAGGCGCGCGACGGCATCTACGGGGCCGGCGACATCACGGGCATCGGAGGCTTCACGCACCTCGCGTACTACCACGGCCAGATCGTCGCCCGAAGACTGCGCGGCAAGGACGCGCGCGCCGACCACACTGCGGTGCCGCGTGTCACCTTCACCGACCCGGAGATTGCGTCCGTCGGCCTGTCGGAGCAGTCGGCGCGCGGACACGGCATTGACGTCGCGGTGGTCACGATGGACCCCGCCGAAACGGCGCGCGGCTACATCCACGACTTTCACGGCGGAACACTGAAGCTGGTCGCGGACAAAGAGCGTGGGGCGCTGGTCGGCGCGACGCTGGTGACGCCGCGCGCGGGCGAGATCCTGGGCGAGCTCGTTGTGGCGGTGAAGCTCGGCACGCCTGTGGATGCGCTCGCCGACGCAATCCACCCGTTCCCGGCCTTCAATCGGGTGCTGGGCGCGGCGTTCGGAGAGCTGGCCTCGAAAGTCAGCTGACCCGCGCGCCCTGCGGGCTACCTCCCAACGTGGGGGGAGTTGAGGTATCGAAAACCCCCGGCGCGTTTTACGAGTGGCTTATCTAGTTTTGTAAAGGGGGCCTCGAATGGTCATCTCAGTCAACGGCACGCCTGTCACGCTCGATCTCGACCAGATCCTCATTTGGGCGCTGGTCGGGCTCGTGGCCGGATTTTTGGCCAGCCACGTTGCCCTCGGCCACGGCCTCGGGCTCTTCTGGGACGTCATCGTCGGCATCGTCGGAGCACTGTTCGGCGGGATCGTGCTCGCAGGCCTTCTCCATTTCAACATCGTTGTGGCGGGCCATCCGATCATCAGCGCGATGATCATGGCGTTCATCGGCGCCGCGATCCTGTTGCTCGTCGTCCGGCTGTTCGCCGGCCGCGGCTACAGACGCCGCGCATTCTGATTGCTCAGACGCCTGGGGGCTGTGCGCTCCCAGGCGTTCTTGATCAGCCTCTCGCCTAGCTCGGTCCCCAGCCGAGAAAGCTTCACGCTCACCCAGCCGAAACGACCGGTGTAGGCCGACACCGCAAACGTCTTCGGGTCCATCGCGACGAGGCCTGACTGATCGTCGAGCGAGGCTTTGATGGAAACCGACGAGCCCTCGGGCGATCCCATCGCGAAGATCCTGCCGCGGACGCGAAACGTCGCCTCACCCCAGGTCTCGAGCTCTTCAGCCTCCGGCATCGTGAGGCACAGCTTGCGGAACTGGCGGAAGGTCACGACGGCTACCGTACCCACATGGCGATTCCTCCGCTGGACGACGGAGCGATGCAACAAGCTGCCGCGCGGCAGGCGCGACTGACCAAGCCGGCGGGGAGCCTCGGCCGCCTCGAGGAGCTCACGGTGCGTCTCGCGGGCATGACGGGCCGGATCGATCCTCCGTTGCGCGAGGCGGTCGTGTTCACTCTCGCTGCGGACCACGGCGTGGCCGCCGAAGGTGTCAGCGCGTATCCGCGCGAGGTCACGGCGCAGATGGTGCTCAACTTCCTGCGTGGGGGCGCGGCGATCAACGTCCTCGCGCGTGAGGTCGGTGCGCGCGTTGTGATCGCGGACATCGGAGTCGACGCCGAGCTGCCCCCGCATCCCCAGCTGCACGCGGTCAAGGTGAGGCGCGGCACGGGCAGCATCACGCGAGGACCGGCGATGAGCAGCGAAGAGGCCAACCGAGCCATCGCGGTAGGGCGCCAATTGGTCAGGGATGAGCAGTTCGACGTCGCGCTTACCGGCGACATGGGTATCGGCAACACGACGGCTTCCGCGGCTGTGATCTGTGCGTTGACGTCGCTCGACCCGAAGCTTGTGGTCGGTCGCGGCACCGGTGTCGATGACGAAGGGCTCGAGCGAAAGGTGGGTGCCGTCCGACGCGCGCTGCAGGTCAACGCCGACTCGATCAAGCGCGGCACGATCGAAACGTTGGCCGCGGTCGGCGGGCTTGAGATCGCGGGCCTGGTCGGGGTGATCCTGGAAACCGCGGCGATGCGCAAGCCCGTCATCATCGACGGCTTCATCTCGGGATGCGCGGCGCTGGTCGCAGCGAAGATCGAGCCGGCCGCAACTGGTTACATGATCGCGTCACATCGCTCGCACGAGCTCGGCCACGGGGCGGTGCTCGAGCGGCTCGGATTGCAACCCCTGCTCGACCTCGATCTCCGTCTGGGCGAAGGCACCGGCGCGGCACTTGCCCTGCCGGTGGTTCGCGTGGCCGTGCGACTGCTCAACGAGATGGCGACCTTCGACGAGGCAGGAGTTTCGGAGCGCTCATAATTGGTTCGCACAACTGAATAGCTCACTGGATTGTGGGAAGCCGGTGCAAATCCGGCGCTGTCGCGCAACTGTGAGTGGGGAGCGTCCGGCCAGTGGCCACTGAGGTGAGACCTCGGGAAGGCGGCCGAATCGCGTTGATCCACAAGCCAGGAGACCTGTCCCGTGAGCGGTCGATCCCACTGCGCGGATCAGTGGGGGCGCCTCCTGCGGCGAGGTTTCCCCTGCGAGGTGGGGCCGTTGCCGCCGGAGGACCGCTG
>Ga0066702_10000211_pt1 | contig 12769 bp, 10 predicted proteins | sample GraSoiAngelo_151_FD_66507 | JGI IMG/M metagenome (GOLD analysis project Ga0066702, IMG submission 66507) | Grasslands soil microbial communities from the Angelo Coastal Reserve, California, USA - 14_1009_12_20cm | ecosystem: Environmental > Terrestrial > Soil > Grasslands | place: USA...
TCCAGTTCTTCGACTACATCTGGCCCGCCATGCAGCAGATCAAGACGGAGGCGGCGACCATCCGGTGGCGTTCCAACGGCGCCTACAGCTGCCCTCTGGTGCTGCGCGTACCGATCGGGGGTTACCTGTCCGGGGGGGCCATCTGGCACTCGCAGTCGGGGGAGTGCATATTCGCCCACGTGCCCGGCCTGACGGTCGTGATGCCGTCGCGGGCGGCCGATGCGGTGGGGCTGCTGCGGACCGCGCTGTCGGGCGAGGACCCGGTGCTGTTCCTGGAGCACAAGCACCTGCTGCGCCAGCCGTACACCCGCAGCCCGTTCCCCGGGCCGGGCTTCCGGGTCCCGTTCGGGAAGGGCCGGGTGGTGGCCGGCGGGAGCGACCTGACGATCGTGACGTGGGGGGCGACGGTGGAGAAGTCGCGGCAGGCCGCGGCGTCGATCGAGGGGGCGAGCATCGAGGTGATCGACCTGCGATCCATCGAGCCGTGGGACCACGACCTGGTCGTCGAGTCGGTGGGCCGGACCAGCCGCGCCGTCGTGGTGCACGAGGACGTCCTGACCGGGGGATGGGGGGCCGAGGTGGCGGCGTGGATCGGGGAGCACTGCTTCGGCGATCTGGACGCCCCGGTGGCGCGGGTGGGGGCGACCGACACCCACGTGGCCTACGAACCCGGCCTGGAGAGGGCGATCCTGCCGCAGGTGGAGGACATCGCCGACGCCGCCCGGCGAGTACTGGAGTTCTGAATGCCTCACACCGTTCGGGGTGTCGTTTCTTCGGACAAAGGGGCGCCCGTCTCGGTGCAGCCCGTCGTGGTTCCCGATCCCGGCCCCGGCGAGGCTCTCGTCTCGATCGCGGCGTGCGGGGTCTGCCATACAGACCTCCACTACCGCGAGGGAGCGATCAACGACGAGTTCCCGTTCCTCCTCGGCCATGAGGCGGCCGGGACCGTCGAAGCGGTGGGGGAGGGCGTCGTCGACGTGGCGCCGGGCGACTACGTGGTCCTCGCCTGGCGGGCCCCGTGCGGGAACTGCCGGTCGTGCCGGAGGGGTCGGCCGTGGTACTGCTTCGACAGCGCCAACGCCCGCCAGCCGATGACCCTCGAGGACGGGACGCCGCTGTCGGCCGCCCTCGGGATCGGCGCCTTCGCGGAGAAGACGCTGGTGGCCGCCGGGCAGGCGGTCAAGGTGGATCCCGCCGCCCGGCCCGAAGCGGCCGGGCTGATCGGCTGCGGCGTGATGGCCGGCTTCGGGGCGGCCCTCAACACCGGCCAGGTAGGCCGGGGCGACACGGTGGCGGTGATCGGGTGCGGCGGGGTCGGCGACGCCGCCATCGCCGCCTCCGCCATCGCCGGGGCCCGCATCGTGATCGCGGTGGACGTGGACCCCCGGAAGCTGGAGTGGGCCCGCCGCTTCGGGGCCACCCACACGGTCGACGCCGGCCGCACGGATCCGGTGGAAGCCATCCGCGAGCTGACCGGCGGCTTCGGGGCGGACGTGGTGGTCGAGGCGGTCGGCCGGCCTGAGACCTACCGTCAGGCCTTCCTCGCCCGCGACCACGCCGGGGTGCTGGTCCAGGTGGGGGTGCCCGACCCCTCGATGACCATCGAGCTGCCGATGATCGAGCTGTTCGGCCGGGGTGGGGCGCTCAAGTCGTCGTGGTACGGCGACTGTCTGCCCACCCGGGACTTCCCCTTGCTCATCGACCTGTACCTCGCGGGCCGCCTGGACCTCGACGGCTTCGTGAGCGAGACGATCGGCCTGGACGGGGTGGAGGAGGCGTTCGCCCGGATGCAGCGGGGCGAGGTCCTGCGGTCCGTGGTGGTATTTTAGTAGGACTTCCTACTAAAATGGCTTCGTGACCGACCTGCACCGCCCGGCTCACCCGGTCCGCTTCGTCACCGCGGCGAGCCTGTTCGACGGGCACGACGCCGCCATCAACATCATGCGGCGGCTGCTGCAGGCCCAGGGCGCGGAGGTCGTCCACCTCGGCCACAACCGGTCGGTGGACGAGGTCGTCACCGCCGCCGTCCAGGAGGACGTCCAAGGGGTCGCCGTCAGCTCGTACCAGGGCGGCCACGTCGAGTACTTCCAGTACCTGGTGGACCGGCTGCGCGCCGAGGGGCGCCCCGAGATCCGGGTGTACGGCGGAGGGGGCGGCACCATCACGGCGGCCGAGATCGAGGCCCTGCACCGATATGGCGTGACCCGCATCTTCTCGCCCCACGACGGCCAGGAGATGGGCCTGGCCCGGATGGTCAACACGCTCGTGGCGGAGTGCGACTTCGAGCTTCCCGGCCTCACCGACGCCGAGCTCGAGGCGCTGCTGGCCGGGGACACCCGGGCCCTGGCCCGGGCCATGACGACGGCGGAGAACGACCGGCTGAGCGACACCCAGCGGTCCGCCCTCGCCTCTGCCGCGGGCGGGCGCCGGGTCCCGGTCCTCGGCCTCACCGGCACCGGCGGCTCCGGCAAGTCGTCACTGACCGACGAGCTGGTCCAGCGCTTCCGGCTGGACCAGGAGGACAAGCTGCGGATCGCCGTCCTCGCCATAGACCCGACCCGCCGGAAGGCAGGGGGCGCGCTGCTCGGCGACCGCATCCGGATGAACTCGATCGGTACCGGCAGCCGTATCTTCTTCCGTTCCTTCGCCACCCGCGGCGCCGGCGGCGAGATGCCCGCCGCCCTCGACGACGCCATCACCGCCTGCCGGGCCGCCGGCTTCGACCTGGTCGTCGTGGAGACCCCCGGCATCGGGCAGGGCGACTCGGCCGTGGTGTCCCACGTCGACCTGCCCGTCTACGTGATGACGCCGGAATACGGGTCGCCGTCGCAGCTCGAGAAGATCGACATGCTCGACTTCGCCGCCGCGGTGGCGATCAACAAGTTCGAGCGTCGAGGCGGCGAGGACGCCCTCCGGGACGTGCGGCGCACCCTGGCCCGCAACCCGGACTTCGCGGGGACGGCGCTGGACGAGCTGCCGGTGTTCGGGACCGTCGCCTCCCGCTTCGCCGACGACGGCGTCACGGCGCTCTACCAGTTCCTGCGGGAGCGGCTCGGTTTCGGGCCCGGGGTGCTCCAGCCGGTGAGCGGGCGGGTGTCGACGCGCGGCCACGCCATCGTCCCGGCCGAGCGCACCCGGTACCTCGCGGATGTGGCCGAGAGGGTGCGGGCCTACCACCGGACGACGCAGGAGGAAGCAGAGAAGGCCCGCCGCCGCCAGCAGCTGAGGGAGGTCGCCCCGCTCCTGCAGGACCGGGAGGAGATCGAGAGCCTGGCCGCCCAGGCCGACGCCGATCTGGCCGCCGACAGCAAGGCGCTGCTCGATGGTTTCGCCCGCACCGCGACGGAGGTGCGGGAGCTGACCCGGGAGTCGCTGTCGGGGACGGCGGTGCCCCGGGTGGCGCTGCCTCGCCACCGCGACGATGGCGAGCTGCTGCGCTGGCTCCGGAGCGAGCACCTGCCGGGCCGCTTCCCGTACACCGCCGGCGTCTTCGCGTTGAAGCGGGAGGGGGAGGACCCGGCTCGCATGTTCGCCGGGGAGGGAGACGCGTTCCGTACCAACCGAAGGTTCCACCTGCTGGCCGAGGGCCAGCCGGCCACCCGCCTGTCCACCGCCTTCGACAGCGTGACGCTGTACGGGTTCGATCCCGATCGGCGGCCGGACATCTACGGCAAGGTCGGCAACTCCGGGGTGTCGATCGCCACCCTCGACGACATGAAGGTGCTCTACGACGGGTTCGACCTGTGCGATCCGACCACGTCGGTCTCCATGACCATCAACGGTCCCGCTCCCACCATCCTCGCCATGTTCTTCAACGCCGCCATCGCGCAGCACCCGGAGCTCGAACCGTCCGAGGTGCTGCGCCGGGTGCGGGGCACCGTGCAGGCCGACATCCTCAAGGAGGACCAGGGACAGAACACGTGCATCTTCTCCACCGAGTTCTCGCTGCGGGTGATGGCCGACATGCAGGAGTGGTTCAGCGCCAACGCGGTGCGGAACTTCTACTCGGTGTCGATCAGCGGCTACCACATCGCCGAAGCAGGGGCCAACCCCATTTCGCAGCTGGCCTTCACCCTGGCCAACGGCTTCACCTACGTCGAGTCCTATATGGCCCGCGGGATGGACGTCGACGACTTCGCCCCCAATTTCTCGTTCTTCTTCTCCAACGGCATGGATCCGGAGTACACCGTGATCGGGCGGGTGGCCCGGCGGATCTGGGCCGTGGCCATGCGGGACCGCTACGGCGCCAACGCCCGATCGCAGAAGCTCAAGTACCACATTCAGACGTCGGGCCGCTCCCTCCACGCCCAGGAGATGGCGTTCAACGACATCCGGACGACGTTGCAGGCCCTGTGCGCCATCTACGACAACGCCAACAGCCTCCACACCAACGCCTACGACGAGGCCGTCACCACCCCGACCCCCGATTCGGTGCGGCGGGCCCTGGCCATCCAGCTGATCATCAACAAGGAATGGGGCCTGGCCCGCAACGAGAACCCGCTGCAGGGCAGCTTCGTGGTCGAGGAGCTCACCGACCTGGTCGAGGAGGCGGTGCTGGCCGAGCTGGAACGCCTGAGCGAGCGGGGCGGTGTGCTCGGCGCCATGGAGACCGGCTACCAGCGGGGCCGGATCCAGGACGAGTCGATGTTGTACGAGGCGGCCAAGCACGACGGGACGCTGCCCATCGTCGGGGTCAACACCTTCCGCAACCCGGCGGGCGATGCCGTGCCGGGGCACCTCGAGCTGGCCCGGTCGACGGACCAGGAGAAGGAGGGCCAGCTGGGCCGCCTGGCCGCCTTCCACGCCGCCCACGCCTCGGATGCGCCGGCCGCCCTGGCCCGCCTTCAGGAGGCGGCGCTGGGCGGGGACAACGTGTTCGCGGTGCTGATGGACGCCGTCCGTTCGTGCTCGCTCGGCCAGATCACAGACGCTCTCTTCGAGGTCGGCGGGCGCTACCGGCGCAACGTCTAGATACCTGACTAACCTGGTAAAGAATGTCGGCCGCTTACGAGCTCTCCCACCTGCGCGCCCTCGAGGCGGAGGCGGTGTACATATTCCGTGAGGTGGCCGCCGGCTTCGAGCGCCCGGTGCTGCTCTTCTCCGGGGGCAAGGACTCGGTTGTGATGCTGCACCTGGCGGCCAAGGCGTTCTGGCCCGCCCCGCTCCCGTTCCCCGTGATGCACGTCGACACCGGGCACAACCTGCCGGAGGTGATCGAGTACCGGGACCGGACCGTCGCCCGCATGGGGGTGCGCCTGGTGGTGGGCTCCGTGCAGGAGGACATCGATGCCGGCCGGGTGGTCGAGGAGACCGGTCCCCGGGCCAGCCGCAACCGCCTGCAGACCGCGACCCTCCTGCGTTCCATCCGGGAGGGTCGCTACGACGCCGTGTTCGGCGGGGCCCGCCGCGACGAGGAGAAAGCCCGGGCCAAGGAGCGCGTCTTCTCCTTCCGAGACGAGTTCGGCCAGTGGGATCCGAAGAACCAGCGGCCCGAGCTGTGGAACCTCTACAACGGAGCCCACCGCAAGGGGGAGCACATCAGGGTGTTCCCGCTGTCCAACTGGACGGAGCTGGACATCTGGCAGTACATCCTGGAAGAGGAGATCGAGCTGCCCTCGCTGTACTACGCCCACCGGCGGGAGGTCTTCGAGAGGGACGGGATGCTGTTGGCGGTGTCGCCCTTCGTCACCGTCCTGCCGGATGAGGAGGTGTTCGAGGCGACGGTCCGGTTCCGGACCATCGGCGACGCCACCTGCACCGGCTGCGTCGAATCCGCCGCCTACGACGTGGCGTCGGTCGTCACCGAGGTCGCCGCCTCCCGCCTCACCGAGCGGGGCGCCACCCGGGCCGACGACCGGATCTCGGAGGCCGGCATGGAGGATCGCAAGAAGGAGGGTTACTTCTAGGTGTCCGAGCTGCTCAGGCTGGCCACGGCGGGGAGCGTGGACGACGGGAAGTCGACGCTGATCGGCCGCTTGCTGTTCGACTCGAAGTCCATATTCGCCGACCAGCTGGAGGCGGTGGAGCGCACATCGCGCGACCGCGGCGACGAGTACACCAACCTGGCGCTGCTCACCGACGGCCTGCGGGCCGAGCGGGAGCAGGGCATCACCATCGATGTGGCCTACCGGTACTTCGCCACGCCCCGGCGGAAGTTCATCATCGGCGACACCCCGGGGCACATCCAGTACACCCGCAACATGGTCACGGGTGCTTCGACCGCCGACGTGGCCCTGATCCTCATCGACGCCCGTCACGGCGTGCTCGAGCAGTCCCGGCGCCACGCCTTCATCGCCGCCCTGCTCGGCATCCCGCACCTCGTCGTCTGCGTCAACAAGATGGACCTGGTCGGCTGGTCGAGGGACCGCTTCGAGGAGATCAAGGAGGACTTCCGGGCCTTCGCCATGAAGCTGGAGGTCCACGACCTGGTCTTCATCCCGGTATCTGCGCTGCTCGGCGACAACGTCGTGGACCAGAGCGCCAACCTGGACTGGTACGACGGCCGCCCCCTGCTGCACCACTTGGAGAACGTGCACATCGCGTCGGACCGCAACCTCATCGACGCCCGGTTCCCGGTGCAGTACGTGATCCGGCCGCAGTCGGGGACCGACCACGACCTGCATGACTACCGGGGCTATGCCGGAACCGTGGCCGGCGGGGTGTTCAAGGCCGGGGACGAGGTGGTGGTGCTCCCGTCCGGCTTCACCTCACGCGTGGCCGAGATCCGGGGCCCGGGCGGATCGATCGAGGACGAGGCCTTCGCCCCGCAGGCGGTGACGCTCACCCTGACGGACGACATCGACATCTCGCGCGGCGACATGATCTGCCGCCCGAACAACCGGCCCACCGTGGGCCAGGACATCGACGCCATGGTGTGCTGGTTCTCCGAGCGCTCGACCCTCACGCCGGGGTCGCGCTACATCGTCCGGCAGACCACGCGGGCCGTTCCGGCCACGGTGGAGCTGCTCGAGTACCGGCTGGACATCAACTCGCTGCACCGTGACGAGGCGGCCGACCGGCTCGACCTCAACGAGATCGGCCGGGTCCGGTTGCGGACCCAGGCGCCGCTGATCTTCGACCAGTACCGCCGCAACCGGTCCACCGGGTCCCTGATCCTGGTGGACCCGGCGACCAACAACACCGTGGCGGCCGGCATGATCGTCGGCGGCGAGCAGGCCCGGGTGACGGCCAACGTCACCTGGCACGAGAACGCGGTGGACCGGTCGAAGCGGTCGGAGACGGGAGCCACCATCTGGTTCACCGGGCTGTCCGGGTCCGGCAAGTCGACGGTGGCGGTGGAGGTCGAGCGCCTGCTCGTGGAAGCCGGGCGGGCCGCCTACCTCCTCGACGGCGACAACCTGCGCCACGGCCTCAACGCCGACCTCGGCTTCGGGGCGGCCGACCGGGGCGAGAACGTCCGCCGGGTCGGGGAGGTGGCCAAGCTGTTCGCCGACGCCGGCCTCGTGTCGGTGGTGTCCCTCGTGTCGCCGTACCGCTCGGACCGCAACCGGGTACGGGCCGCCCACGAGGCCGCCGGCCTGCGCTTCTTCGAGGTGTTCGTCGACACGCCGCTGGACGTCTGCGAGGCCCGGGACCCGAAGGGGCTGTACGCCAAGGCCCGGGCCGGCCAGATATCCGGCTTCACCGGGGTCGACGACCCCTACGAGGCGCCGGACAGCCCCGATCTGGTGCTCCGGCCCGGTCACGGGGGCCCGTCGGCCATGGCCGATCTCGTCCTCGGACTGCTCGAGGTCTGATGGCGGGCGACGCCCGGTTGGCGGCGGGCATCGCGGTGGCAGCGGGGGACCTGCTGCTCGAGCTGCGGGCCGGCGACCTGACCGGCAAGGAGCTCGGGGCGGCCGGCGACCGCCGCTCCAACGAGCTGATCCTGCGGAGGCTGGAGGCGGAGCGACCCGGTGACGCCGTCCTCTCCGAGGAGTCGGCCGACAGCCCGGCCCGCCTGGCGGCCGAGCGGGTGTGGATCGTCGATCCGCTCGACGGCACCCGGGAGTACGGCATGCCGGGCCGGGCTGACTGGGCCGTCCACGTGGCGCTCTGGGAAGCAGGCCGCGGTATCACCGCGGCGGCGGTGGCCCAGCCCGCCCTGTCCGCCGTCTACGCCTCCGACGAGGGGTCGCCCGTCGCCTCCGAGGCGCGGGACCAGCCGGTGATCCTGGTGAGCGACAGCCGGCCCCCCGATTTCGCCCCCGCGGTCGCTTCGGCCGTCGGGGGCGAGGTCCGACCCCTGGGGTCGGCCGGAGCCAAGGCCATGGCCGTGCTGCGGGGCGAGGCCGACGCCTACCTGCACGCCGGGGGTCAGTGGGAATGGGACTCGGCGGCTCCCGTCGGGGTGCTGCAGGCGGCCGGTTTCCACACGTCCCGGATCGACGGGTCGGAGCTGCTGTACAACCAGGCCCATCCGTACCTGCCCGATCTGCTCATGTGCCGGCCGGAGCTGGCCGGCCCGCTACTGGAGGCGCTCCGGCCGTTCTGCTGACTCGGCGGGGCGGGGGGCCGGATGGCCTTCCCGCTCGGGCGCCCGCCAGCCGCCTCCCGCTGCCTCCCTCAGCTCCGAGAAGAGCCGGATCATCTCAGGCAGCTGGTAGTGGGCCTGCAGCCCGCTGGGGTTGGGCAGCACCCACAGCCCCGAACCGGCCCCGATGACCTCGGGCTGGCGGCCCACCCCGGCTTTGGGCCGACCGAAGCCGGCCCGGTAGGCCTGGACCCCGAGGACGGCCACCCATCGGGGCCCGAAGCGGGTTGCTTTGGCCCCGAGCGCGGCCGCCCCCTCCGCCAGCTCGGCCGGGGCCAGGTCGGCGGCGCCCCGGGAGGAGCGCTCGACCAGGTTGGTGATGCCGATCCCGTATTCGAGCAGCGACCACTGCTCGGACGGGGCCAGTAACCGATCGGTGAACCCGGCCAGGTGGAGCACCTTCCAGAACCGGTTGCCGGGCCGGGCGAAGTGCTGGCCCAGGCGCCCCGACATCACGCCGGGGTTGATCCCGCAGAACAGCACCGACAGCCCGGTGCGGACGATGTCGGGCACCGCGTCCCCGGGCTGCGCCTCCACAGATGCCAGGATGCCCTATGGAGGCCGTACCCTAGGGGCATGCAGACCGGGGTGCGGCCGTCCAACAAGATCGACGCGGCCCGGCTGTGGCTGTCGGGCCGCGATCCCAACGGGACCAGCCGCCACCGCGACGTCAAGAGCGGGGGGGCCAGAGCGGCCGTGCTCGGAGCGGGCGACGGACTGATCACCAACGTGTCGCTGGTCCTCGGGGTGGCCGGCGCCACCGCCAACGCCTCCACTGTGCGCCTGGCCGGCGTGGCCGGCCTGCTGGCCGGGGCGTTCTCGATGGCTGCCGGCGAGCTGGTGTCGGTGCGGGCCCAGCGGGAGCTGGCCGAGAAGGAGCTCGACGTGGAGCGCCGGGAGCTGGCCGACCAGCCCGAGGACGAGCTGCGGGAGCTGGCCGCCATGTACCGGGCGAGAGGCGTCCCCGATCAGGACGCCATGACGGTGGCCCGCATCCTGTCGGCCAACGAGAAGGTGGCGCTGGACACCCACGCCCGCCTGGAGCTCGGCATCGACCCCGACGAGTCGGGGTCGCCGGTCAAGGCCGCCGTGTTCTCCTTCGTGGCCTTCACCCTGGGGGCGATCCTGCCTCTGTTCCCCTGGTTCTTCACCTCGGGCGCCACCGGGGTCGTGCTGTCGATCGCCATCGGCGGCGTCTCGGCCCTGCTGCTCGGGGCCCTCATCGGGGCCATGGCCGGCCGGTCCGTCGTCGGGACCGCCCTGCGCCAACTGGTCGTGGCCGCCCTGGCCGCCGCTGTGACCTTCGGTGTGGGGCACCTGCTGGGCGTCCAGGCGACGTGAGCCCGCCGGTCGCCACTCCCGCGGTGGTCCCGGTCGGGGACCTGCGGGTCGGCGGCCTGCTGGCCGAGGGTGGAGAGGGACAGGTGCACACCCTGCCCCGCCAGCCCCACCTGGTGTTCAAGTCCTACCGGACGCCCGGCGGCCGCACCCACCTGGAGGATCTCGTCACCTGGCCGGCCTCGCTGGACGACGGCGGCCGCGCCGCCGTCTCGGGCTCGTCGGCCTGGCCGTGCTCCGTGGTGACCGGGGAGGAGGGGCGGGCGGTGGGCCTGCTCATGCCCCGGGCCCCGCGGCGGTTCGCGGTGCGCCATCGGGACGGGCACAGCCGCCTGGCCTCGCTCAGCTACCTGACCGCCGATCCGGCCCACCGGGCCGCCGCCTACGGGCTCGAGCTCCCCGAGCCGGTCACGTGGCCCCGGGTGGGGACAGCCCTGGCCCTGGCCCGGTTGCTCGCCGCCTTCGAGGCGGGCTCGCCCGCCGTGGGCCACGGCGACCTGTCGACCAAGAACGTCCTGTGGTCGCTGCAGCGCGGGCCCGAGATCTTCGTGATCGACTGCGACAGCTGCGACCTGTTCGAGCCGGAGGGCACCCCCGTGGAGCGCGGCGGCCGGCGGCGGGCCATGACCCCGAACTGGGACGACCCGGCCGTGCCGCGGGGTCACAACCCGCTGAGCACCACGGACCGGTACTCCCTGGCCCTCATCTTCCTCCGCGTCGCGGGGGCGGCCAACTTCCCCATCCAGGCCCGCCAGCGCGGCGGCGACGGCGTCGAGGTCCGCTTCCCGGTGCCCGCCGGACCGGCGTCGGCCGCGCTGATGGATCCGGACGCCGAGGTCTGGCAGCTGTGCGCCCGGGCCCTGTCGCTCGCCGCTCCCGAGCGGCGGCCGCCCGCCTCGGCCTGGTTCGGGCCGTTGGCCCGCCTGGTCGCCGCTCTGGGCGGCCCGGCCGGGCCGGAGGAGGGCGCCTACGTACGAAGCCCGGCCGAGGCCCCGCCCGGCGACATCCGGATCGTGCCCGAGCGGGCTCCGAGGCGTGATCCGTCCTTCGCCCGGCCCGCCCTGGCGCCCCGCTACGGAGGGGCCGCCCTCCCCACCGCCACGCCGATCGGCTACCGGAGCGCCGTCCCGACCGTGGCCGCTCCCGCCGCGGCCCCCCGCATGTGGACCGAGCTCAAGCCGCAGCTGGCCCGCTTCCTCCGGTGGTGGCGGGCGGTGCACCGGGCCGCGGCCCGGGCCGTCACCGCTCCGGGGCGCCGGTCGGGGCGGGTCCGGGCGGTGGCGCTGTGCGCCTGGGTCGACCTGGCCATCGCCGTCCTGGCGTCGGCCGCGGTGGCCCTGGTCGTCTCGCCTCTTATCGGCAGGTGAGGGTAGGTTGGGCCTCGCCATGACGAGCGCCAGCGCCCCCGTCGGCGTCGAGGAGCGGTATTCGGTATTCCCGTTCTACATCTGCCTCGACGTGTCGGCCTCCATGGCGGGGGAGCCCATCGACAGCGTCAACCGGCAGATGCCGCGGTTGCGGGCCAGCGTCGGTGAGGACCCGGCCGTGTCGGAGGTGATCCGTCTCGGCGTGGTGACCTTCAGCGACGTGGCCCGCAGCGTCCTGCCCCTGTGCGACCTCAGCCTGGTGGAGGCGGTGCCCGAGGTGTCGGCGCAGGGCCGGACGTCGTACGCCGCCGTGTTCGACCATCTGCGCCACGTGATCGAGGAGGACTACCAGAAGAGCCGGGCGGCGGGGGACCGGTGGTACCGGCCGGCCGTGATCTTCATCTCCGACGGGCACCCGACCGACGATCCGGAGCGGTGGCGATCGGCGCTGGCCCGGCTGAGCGACCCGGGATGGAAGCGCCGGCCCAACGTCCTGGCCTTCGGATTCGGCGAGGCCGACCCGCAGATCCTGGCCGAGGTGGCGGCCGGTCGGCCCAACCGGGCGTTCATCGCGGCCGAAGGGGCGGCGCCCGCCGATGTGGTCCCGGAGCTGCTCGCCGGTCTCATCCAGTCGATCGTGAGCTCGTCGGCGAGCGTCTACGAAGGCGCCGCCCAGCTGATCCCCCCGGACGTGCCCAGCATGCGCGCCATCCCGGTCGACGAGCTGGACTGAGGCCGGGCCCGGCGTTCGACCTTTGACGGACCTGAGCAGACGGCCCGTCCTGGGCCGGCCATCGATCGCCTCCGGCGAGGAGCCGCTCCTCCGAGCAGACGGCGATGCCGCCACGGCCGGGTGGCGGGCCGAGGGCGGCAGCACCCCGTGGTGCGCGGTGCGGGCCGCGTCGGTGGTCGGCGTCCGCCACCGGTTGGCCGGGCTCGGGTCCGACGACGCCTTCGCCTGGGCGGTGCGCGACGGCGCGGTGATGCTGGCCGTGGCCGACGGGGTCGGCACCGCCCCCGGCTCGGCGGCGGCCGCTCTCCGCGCCTGCAGGGCCGCCGTCGAGTGCCCCGACGTGGCCGGCGCCGTCGATGCGGCCAACCGGGCCGCGGCAGGGGGAGGGGCGACGACCATCGTGGTCGCCGTCGTCACCGAGGGCGGGGCGGTCGAGCTGGCCCGCGTGGGCGACAGCACCGGGCTCGTCGTGGAGGAGGACGGATCGTGGCAGGAGCTGTTCGAGCCGCCCGATCCGGAGCGCAGCGACCGGGCCACCACCGCCCTACCCGCCAAGGACCCGGCCGTGGAGTCGGCGGCCGCCCGTCTCGGTCCCGGCGCGGTGCTGGTCCTGGCCACTGACGGGATCGCCGACCCGTGGCGGGACGGGCCGACGACGGTGGCGCCGGCGCTGGCCGCCGCCCTCGCCGCCCGGCCGGGTGCGCCCGAGCTGCTCGGCGCCGTCGACTTCTCCCGGCACGGCTGCCACGACGACCGGACCATGGTCGCGGCTTGGCTGCGATGAGGCGACTACCAGGC
>Ga0066702_10000214_pt1 | contig 12727 bp, 16 predicted proteins | sample GraSoiAngelo_151_FD_66507 | JGI IMG/M metagenome (GOLD analysis project Ga0066702, IMG submission 66507) | Grasslands soil microbial communities from the Angelo Coastal Reserve, California, USA - 14_1009_12_20cm | ecosystem: Environmental > Terrestrial > Soil > Grasslands | place: USA...
AAGAGCGCCCTCTTCAGCTGCGTGTCGCGCGGAACGCCGACGTGGTTCGCGTGGGACTGGATCGCCTCGATCACCACTTCGGGATAGCCCTCCTCGCGCAGGATCGGCGCCCCGTCCTGCGGGTGCTTGTCGAGCGTGGGGTGGATCTCGTAGTCGAAGTCGTGCAGGAGCGCGGTCACGCGCCACAGCTCCTCGTCCTCCCCGAACTTCCGTGCATACCAGGCGGTCGAGGCCTCCACGGCCAGCGCATGGCGGAGGAGCGCCTCGCTCTTCGTGTAGCGCGTGAGCGTCTCCCAGGCTTGTTCGCGGGTCGGTGTCAACGCGCGGTTAGCATAGTGCCGCCTGTGACCTCGACCATCGTCAGACCGGCAGCCGAGTCCTTCGTGATCGAAGGCGGGCATCGCCTGTCCGGCCGCCTGCGGGCGGCCGGGAACAAGAACGGCGCGTTGCCGATCCTCGCCGCGTGCCTGCTCACCGACGAGCCGGTGACGCTGACGAATGTCCCGCGCATCCGCGATGTCGAGACGATGATGGGCCTGCTCTCGCAGCTCGGCGCCGACGTCGAGTGGTCGGGCGTGAACGAGGTGCGCGTCCACGCGCACGAGATCACACACGAGATGGACGAGACGCTCGCGAGCCGGATCCGCGCGTCGTTCCTGCTCGCCGGCCCGCTGCTCGCGCGGCTCGGTCGCGCGAGTGTGCCGCCGCCCGGCGGCGACGTGATCGGCCGCCGCCGTCTCGATCCGCACATCCACGCGTTCGCCGAGCTCGGGGCGTCGATCGACATCGGCGAGCGCTACGAGCTCGCCGGCTCGCTGCGCGGCGCGCATGTGCACCTCGACGAGGCGTCGGTGATGGGAACCGAGAACGCGGTCATGGCCGCGGTGCTCGCGCCGGGCAAGACGATGATCTCGAACGCCGCGAGCGAGCCGCACGTGCAGGACCTCTGTCGATTCGTGTCGTCGCTCGGCGCGAAGATCGACGGGATCGGCTCGAACGTGCTGCACGTCACCGGCGTCGAGCGTCTGTTCGGCGGCACGTACTTCATCCGCCCGGAGCACATCGAGGTCGGCAGCTTCATCGGCATGGCCGCCGTCACGGGCGGCGACATCACGATCGAAGGAATCGTGCGGGACGACCTCTGGCCCATCATCCCGGCGTTCGAGCGGCTCGGCGTCGAGCTCGAGGTCGGCGACGACTGGGTGCGGATCCCGCCCGACCAGACGCTCGTGGTGCGCGACGACCTCGGCGGTGCGATCCCGAAGATCGAGGACGGCCCGTGGCCGGCGTTCCCGGCCGACCTCACGTCGATCGCGATCGCCGTCGCGACGCAGGCGCAGGGAACGATCCTCGTCTTCGAGAAGATGTTCGAGAACCGGCTGTTCTTCACCGACAAGCTCGTGTCGATGGGCGCGCGGATCATCCTCTGCGACCCCCATCGCGTGATCGTGAACGGCCCGGTCAAGCTCTACGGGCAGCGCATGTCGAGCCCCGACATCCGCGCCGGCATGGCGATGGTGATCGCCGCGTTGTGCGCGGAGGGCACGTCGACGATCGGCGACGCGTACCAGATCGACAAGGGCTACGAGCGCATCGATGAGCGTCTGCGCGGGCTCGGCGCGCGCATCGAGCGCGTCGACGCTTCAGCTTAAGGACGAGCGCGCTTCGGCTTCTTGGCGACGGCGTGCGCATGCGCCTTCGCCGGCTTCAGCAGCTTCGGCCCCGGCAGCGTCACGGGCTTCGTGACGGTCGGCGGCAGGCCGCCCGCCGCGCTCGCGACCGCCGCGGCGACGTTCATGTTCCCGAACGCGAGGTCTGTCGTCCACGCGCCGTCACCCGACGCGGTGCCCTCGATCGTCGCGGCGACACCGGCCGCGTCGAGCTTGGGGTTCGCGGCCCAGACGAGCGCAGCAGCGCCGGCGACCTCGGGCGTCGCGTACGACGTGCCCGAGCCGTACCCGTACTCGCCGCTCGCGCCGGGCGTGACGGCCGGCGTGAAGAACCCGCTCGAGATTCCGGTCGCGAGCGCGCCGAGCACGTCGACGCCGGGTGCGAGCACGTCGACGTACTTGCCCATCGTCGAGAACGACGCGCGCGTGCCGTCCGCGCCCGCCGCGCCGACGACGAGCCCGCTGCGCCCGATCAATGCCGCCGGGTACATCACGGGGTTGCCCTGCTCGGCGGAGTTGCCCGCCGCTGCGACGAGCAACACGCCGTGGCTCGTCGCATAGTCGATTGCGCCGCGTTCGGTGGCCGACGTCTGCGGCCCGCCGAGGCTGAGGTTGACGATGTTCGCGCCGTGATCGACCGCGTAGACGATCGCGTTCGCCTCGTCGACGTCGGTGAAGCCGGCGCCGCCGCGGTTCGCCTGCACGATCATCAGCTGAGCCTGCCCGCCGAAGCCGAGCATGCCGGCCGGATCGGAGATGCCACCCGCCGCGAGCGACGCGACGAACGTGCCGTGCCCGACGTTGTCGTGCACCGTCGACGTCCCCGATGCGACGTTCCACGTGATCGGCTTCTTCGCGGCAATTGTCGGGGCGAGCACGTCGGCGCCGGTGTCGACGACCGCGATCGTCACGTTCGTCGCGGCGTCCTGCACCCACGACGGGACGAGGTCGGCGTGGGTCGCCGTCCACTGCCATTCGGGGATCGCGGCTCCGCCCGTCGTGAACGGCCCGGACACGCTGCCACTCTCCGTCCGCGCAACGGTGCGCTGCACGAAGCGAATGCCCGGCCGCGCGCGCAGGGCGCGCTCGACGCGCGCGTTCGCGACGACGACCGCAGCGGTGTGCAGCTGCGCGACGCGCGATACGACTTTCAAGCCGTGCAGTGCGGAAGGCGTGCGGTAGCCCACCGACACGACTCGGCCTCCGAGAGCGGACGGCGCAACACAGAGCGCAACCGCCGCAGCAACGCACAAACCGCCCTTCATCCCCAACCCTGACCTCCCTCGATCAAGTTAGGCCGAGTGGTCCCCGAAGGAAATGGGCCGTTCGGCCCACCGTTGTAACTCGGGTTCGGTCACCCGGTACGCTCCGGCGCGATGAACGAGACCCAGACCGGCATTCGTGTCGAGCTCGCCCGCGAGGGGACGGCGAACGTCGGGACGGGGCTACCGGTGCTCGACCACCTGATCGGTGAGCTCGCGACGACGGCGCGGTTCAAGCTCTCGCTCGAGGTTGCGCCCGAGAGCGCGGACGAAGCGGTCGCGGCGGCCGGCCGCGCGCTCGGCTCTGCGCTCCTCGATCGCATCGCGGCGAACGCCGGTCACGGCTGGGCGCAGATGCCGTCGGCCGAGGCACTTGCGTCCGCGTCGCTCGACCGCGACGACGAGCCACGCCTCGTCACGAACGTCGACTTCTCCGACCAGCGCGTCGGCGGGCTCGCGACCGACGTCGCCGCGCGCTTCCTCGAGGCGCTCGCGGTCGCCGCGGGCCTCAACCTGCACGTGCGGCTCGTGGAGGGGACCGACCCGCAACACGTGCTCTCGGCGATCTTCAAGGCGGTCGGCGCCGCGCTCGGGCAGGCTTGCCGTCCCGCACCACCCGACGCGTAAGGAGGAGAGAGTGGCGAAGGAGGTCGTTCGCACCGAAGCAGCACCCGCGCCGTTCCAGGGCGCGCCCTATTCGCAGGCGATCAAGGTGAACGGGCTCGTGTTCGTCTCGGGGCAGCTTGCGCTGAAGCCCGGCGACAAGGAGCTGAGCGGCGGCGACATCACGGCGCAGACCGAGCAGGTGTTCGCGAACCTGCGCGCGATCCTCGAGGAAGCAGGGTCCTCGCTCGACAACCTCGTGAAGACGACGGTCTTCCTGCAGAACCTGGACGACTTCGCCGGGATGAACGAGGTGTACTCGAAGCACGTCGGCGACACGCCGCCGGCGCGGTCGACGGTCGAGGTGGCGAAGCTCCCGTCCGGTGCGCTCGTCGAGATCGAGGCGATCGCACTCGTCTAAGGGGTCCTCCCACATCGAGGAGCATGTCCGGTCGCTCGGGCTGGACGCATACGTCGTCGGAGGCGCGGTCCGCGACGAGCTGCTCGGCCAGGACTCCAAGGACGCCGACTTCCTCGTCGCAGGCGTCGACATCGACGGCCTGCGCGAGGCGCTCGAGCCGCACGGCCGTGCGGAGGAGCTCGTCGTCGCCGGGCGGCCCGTCGGCGTGCGCTACTACCCGAGTGACAAGAGCGTGCGCAACCGGGCGCGCGCCGGGATCGAGATCGCGCCGCCGCGGCGCGAGGTGTCGACCGGTCCCGGCCGTCACGATTTCGAGATCGTGGTCGACCCGACCGCGACCGTCGAGCAGGACCTCGCGCGCCGCGACTTCACGATCAACGCGATGGCCCGACGCCTCGCAGACGGGGGGCTGATCGACCCGTTCGGCGGCAGCGAGGACCTCGAGCGTCGCGTGCTGCGCACCGTCTCGCCGAACAGCTTCGCGGAGGACCCGCTGCGACTCGTGCGCGGGCTGCGCTTCGTCTCGCAGTTCGACCTCGATCCCGAGGAGCGCACGCTCGAGCAGATGCGCGAAGAGGCTGCAAGCGTCGCGCTGGTCTCCGGCGAGCGCGTCGGCGGCGGGCTCGCGGCAGATGGCATGGGGGAGCTGTCGAAGCTGCTGATGGGCTCGCATCCCGCGAAGGCGCTGCGGCTTGCGCGCGACACGGGCGTGCTCGTCCATCTCCTGCCGGAGTTCGAGCGGTCGATCGGCTTCGACCAGGAGAGCCGCTACCACGACCTCACCGTCGACGAGCACACGTTCGAGGTCGTGCAGGCCGCGGCCGACGCGGGCGCGCCGTTGCGCGTGCGCCTGGCTGCGCTCTTCCACGATCTGGGCAAGCCGCACGTCGCCTGGCGCGGCACCGACAACCGCTTGCACTACTACGCGAAGCCCGGGTACTCGCAGAAGAGCCACGAGCAGGTGAGCGCGGACCTCGCCGACGAAGCGCTGCAGCGGCTGCGCTACCCGACCGAGCTGCGCACGCGCGTCGTGCGGCTCGTGCGCTCGCACATGATGGACCCGGGCAAGGCGGACGACCTGCGCGCGCGGCGCTTGCTGCAGCGCTACGGCGTGGGGCTGACGTTCGACCTGCTCGACCACAAGCAGGCCGACCTCGCCGGCAAGCACGGCAACGAGGAAGAGCTCGAACGCCTACGGCGCTTCCGCAAGGTCGTCGAAGGGGAGCGGGACAGCGCGCACCGCGTGCGCGACCTCGCGATCAACGGTGACGACCTGCTTGCGCTCGGCTACAAGCGCGGACCGGCGATCGGCCGCACGCTGCACACGATGCTCGACGAAGTCGTGCGGCAGCCGGAGCTCAATACGCGCGAGCAGCTGCTCGAGCGCGCGCAGGAGCTCAAGTGAAGTACGAGACCGAGTACGTGATCGTCGCGGGAGTGGCGTGGATCAGGCGATCGCGCGTCGAGCTGGCCGACGGCCGCGTCGACGACAGTGTGTGGGTCGTGACCTTCGACGGGGAGCCCGTCGCGCGCAAGGCCCCGGCCGGCGACGCCACCCCCCTCAAGGGACGGATCGGGGACATCGACTGGGAGCTGACCTTGACGCCGCTCGCGCAGAGCTTCGAGACGCCCGGGCCGCTGCTCCGCCGCGTTGCCCCGTCGCATCTGCTCACGACGCCGGCTCTGCTCGTCGATGGGCACGTCGGGGAGCGCCGGATCGAACGCGCACCCGGGCACACCGCGCGGCTCTGGGGCAAGCGGCACGCGCGCGACTGGGGCTGGGCACATGCGTCGACGGACGACGGCCGCTGGGCGCACCTCCTCACCGCGTCGGCGCCACCGCTTCCGCGCGTTGCTCAGCATGCGACGGAGGGGGGAGGGCCCGGTCTGCCTCTCGCGCGCAGCCGCGTCGAGCCGCCCTTCGTCGAAGTCGGCCCGTACGTCGTCGACGCGCCGGTCGACACGTTCGTCGGCCTCCGCTACCTCGACACCGACGGCTCGCACGTCTGGTGCTACCACTCGGAGCACGGTCACCTGCGCGGCGACGCGATCGACTGGAGAGGCGCGGCACTCGAGATCGCCGTGCGTGAGCCGATCGACGGCTGGCGGGTGGCGGCGTGATCATCTGGGACCAGCCGGGATACGTCGTCGCGTTCACGACCCGCATCGGCGGCGTCAGCGACGGCGTCTATGCGTCGCTGAACCTGACGCGCGGCACGGGCGACGACCCGGCGAAGGTCGAGGAGAACCGTCGCCTTGCGTGCGAGGCGCTCGGTCTGCCGCCGGAGCGGCTCGCGTTCAACCGCCAGGTGCATTCGCCGACGGTGCACCGCGCGCACGCGGGCGCACGCGGCGAGCCCGGTGACGGCCTGTGGACGGACGAGGTGCAGCTGCCGGTGCTCGCGATGTCCGCGGACTGCCTGCCGATCGCGGTTGTCCGCACGGACGAGCCGCGCGCGATCGCCGTTCTGCACGCGGGCTGGCGCGGGCTGAGCGAAGGCGTGATCGCGAACGGCGTGGCCCGCCTCGGCGAGAGCGCGAAGGCGGCCGTGATCGGGCCCGCGATCGGCCCGTGCTGCTACGAGGTCGGGCCGGAGGTGTCCGGTCTCTTCGACGACGACTTGACCGTCGATCGGCACCTCGACCTGTGGAGCGCGGCGGAACGCGCCTTGCGTGCGGCTGGCGTCGAGCACGTCGAGCGCGTCGACCTCTGCACGCACGACCATCCGCAGCTCTTCTTCTCGCATCGGCGCGACGGGCACGCCCGCGGTGTCCAAGGAGTGATCGGTGCTGTCGCCTGACGCGATCCGCGAGCGCTTGGAGCACGTGCGCTCCGTCGTCGGCCCCGACGTGACGATCGTCGCGGCGACGAAGTACGTCGACCTCCCGGACATGGCGAGGCTCGTCGACGCGGGCATCACCGTCGTCGGCGAGAACCGTGCGCAGGACCTCGAGGCAAAGCACGCGGAGTACGGCGACGCGTTCCGCTGGCACTTCATCGGCCACCTCCAGTCGAACAAGGTGAAGGTCCTGAACCGGATCTGCGAGCTCGTGCATTCGCTCGACTCGGACTCGGCCGCGCGGAGGCTCGAGGTGCCGGCGCTCGTCCAGGTGAACCTCGCCGGCGAGGCGTCGAAGTCAGGCGCCAGCCCCGAGGACATCCCCGCGTACCTCGGCTACGACGTGCGCGGCCTCTCGACGATGCCGCCCGCCGCAGCGACTCCCGAGCAGTCGCGAGCATGGTTCGCCCGGCTCCGCGCGTTGGCCGCCGAGCACGGCCTCGCCGAGCTCTCGATGGGCACGACGCAGGATTACGCCGTCGCCGCCGAAGAAGGAGCGACCCACGTCAGAGTGGGTTCGTTCCTCTTCCGCGACTAAGATTCCCTGCACCCATGGCCCTCGGCGATCTCTGGTCTCGCACGCTCGTCTACTTCGGCATCGCCGAGGAGGACGACGACTGGGAAGACGAGGACGGCTACGCGGCCGAGGAGAGCCTCGAGCAGAGCTACCGCGAGCGGCCGAACGTCCGCCGCCTGACCCCGCGCCGGCGCCAGCAGGACTTCGACGACTGGACGGAGTCCGAGGCCGACCAGGCGACCGCCCGCGTCCCCGCGGTGCGCCCGGGCCGCGTGCGCGAGATGCGGCCGGCGATCGAGGCCGTGCCGAACCCGCACAGCGTCCGCGTGCACCTCGTGCTGCCGCGCAGCTTCAACGACGCGCAGCAGATCGCGGACAAGTTCAAGCAGGGGATCCCCGTGATCCTCAATCTGCAGAGCGCGGACAACGAGCTCTCGAAGCGCCTGATCGACTTCGCGAGCGGGCTCACCTACGCGCTGAACGGCGGGATGCAGCGCGTCGCCGACAAGGTCTTCCTGCTCACGCCGCGCAACGTCGAGGTCTCCGCCGAGCAGCGTGCCGCGCTCCTCGAGCGCGGCGGCTTCTTCAACCAGGCGTAGGAAAAGCGGCAACCGCAACGAAGGGGGCCGCATGGTGCTCGACGCCATCAGTGCGGTCGAGACGTTCATCAACGTCTTCGTCGCCGTCTACATCCTGGCGATCCTGGCGTACATCCTCACGTCCTGGGTGCAGCTGCCGTACTCATTGCGACCGGTTCAGCGCTTCCTCTACGACGTGTGCGAGCCGTATCTCCGGCTCTGGCGACGGCTGATCCCGATCTCGACCGGCCCGATCGACCTTTCGCCGATGGTCGGCGTGTTCGCGCTGATCGCGCTCGACACGATCCTGAACTCGATCCTTTCGCGTCTTCACTAGGAGGGAACGTCATGCGCTACACACCCGTTGAACTGAGGCACGTGCGGCTCGGTCGCAGCATCTTCGGCGGCTACAAGAAAGACGAGCTCGAGCGGCTGCTCGAGGATGTCGCCGACAGCTTCGAAGAGGTCTGGCGCGAGCGCGGTGAGCTCGCGGACAAGCTCGAGGACGTCGAGAAGCTGCTCTCGGACGTGAAGCAGCGCGAGTCGCTGCTCGCCTCGACGCTCGTCTCCGCCGAGCGCGCCGCCGTGGAGGCGAAGGACGCGGCGAAGCGCGAAGCCGAGTTGATCATCGCCGAGGCGCATCAGGAGGCGCGGTCGGTCACGCGCAGCGCGCAGACCGAGCGCGAGCGGCTGTTCGCAGAGGCACGCCGTGTCGAGACGCTGTTGCGTGCGGCGCTCGGGATGGTCGAGGAGACGCGGAAGGCCGAGCCGGAGGCGGGCGCGCCCGAGCCGGCGAGCGAGCACTGGCCGAAGCGCCACGACACGCGCGAGTTCCAGGCCGTCACCGAGCCGCCGAAGCTCCCGCCGGTCCAGCCCGTGCCGGAGCTGGAGGCGCCCGAGGAGGACGAAGGCCCCTGGGCGGGCCGCGACTTCGCCTGGGGCTAGTAACAGTCTGTTACGTACTCTGAGCTCGTGACCGTGCGGCTGCAATTGCGCGTCTCGCCGGGTGCGAAGCGCTCGGCGATCGTCGGCCGGCACGGCGCGGCCTGGAAGGTGCGCGTCGGCGCCGCGCCCGAAGACGGCAAGGCGAATGCGGCCGTCGTCAAGCTCCTTGCCGATACCCTCTCGTTGCGCGAACGCGACGTCGAGATCGTTTCCGGACACGCATCTCGGGACAAGACCGTCGCGCTGGCGGGCGTGCGCCCGGACGAGATCGAGCGCCGGCTCGCCGAGGCGAGCGGCGCAGGAGAGGAGCCCACGTGAGCACCATCGACACCGAGCATTTCCGCAACCGGCTCGAGGAGGAGCAGGCGCGGCTCGAGCGCGCCGTCGGCTTCCTCGAGCGTGAGAACCCCGGCTCGCTCGCCGACGAGCTCGGCGAAGTCAACGACAGCTCCGTCGACAACCATCTCGGCGACACGGCGACTGCCACGTTCGACCGCGAGCTGGACGAAGGGCTCGAAGAAGGCGCGCAGCAGACGCTCGACGACGTCCGCTCGGCATTGCAGCGCCTCGACGACGGCACGTTCGGCACGTGCGAGGTGTGCGGCAAGCCGATCGGCGCCGAGCGGCTCGAAGCGATCCCGTGGACGCGCCTCTGCATCGACGACCAGCGCCGGGCCGGTTGAGGGTCGCGCCGATCTCCGTCGCCGAGCGCTCGCTTGCAGCGGGCGCATGGCAGTGGGCCGGCCTCGGCGCGGTCGCGGCCGCCGCGCTCGTGGCCGACCAGGTGACGAAGCACATCGTCACGCACACGCTCGCGCTCGACGACTCGGTGCACGTCATCGGTCCGCTCTCGATCCATCACGTCCAGAACTCCGGGATCGCTTTCGGCCTCTTCTCCAGCGCGACCGTGGTCGTCACCGTCGTCACCGCCGGCGCGGTGATCTGGATGCTCACGTTCTTCGCTCGCTCCGGCTCGCGTCATCCCGTGCTGCCGGCAGCGCTCGGTCTGCTGATCGGCGGGAGCGTGTCGAACCTGCTCGACCGGATCCGGCTCCATCACGTGACCGACTTCGTCGACCTGAAGTGGTGGCCGGCGTTCAACCTCGCCGACACGTTCATCGTGATCGGCGTCGCGATCCTCGCCGTTGCGCTCGTTGCAACCGACCGCAGGCCGAAGCCGCCGCGGCGGACGCTCGACGTCGCGGCGAGATGAAGGTCCCTGCCGAGTCCGCCGGCGAGCGGCTCGACAAGTTCCTCTCCGAGCATCTCGGCTCGCGGGCGGCGGCCGAGCGCGCGGTCGAGGCGGGCGCGCTCGTGGACGGCGTCGCGCGCGCGAAGAGCTATCGGCTGGAAGGCGGGGAGGACGTCGAGGTGCCGGAGCTCGAAGCGCCGGCTGAAGTCGCGCCGCCGCCGGCGCCGAGCTTCGCGTACGAGGACGAGCACATCATCGTCGTCGACAAGCCGGCCGGCCTCGTCGTGCACCCGGGCGCCGGCAACCGCAGCGGCACGCTCGTCGACGCGCTGCGCGGGCAGCTCGCGGGAGGCGAGCCGGGCCGGCTCGGGATCGTCCACCGCCTCGACCGCAACACGTCCGGGCTGATGGTCGTCGCGCGGACCGAGGAGGCGTACGAAGCGTTGCGCGAGCTCGTCGCGGCGCGCGCGCTCGAGCGCACGTACACGGCGCTCGTCGCCGGCCGGCCGCGCTCACGCACCGGGCGGATCGAAGCGCCGATCGGCCGCGACCGCGGCGACCCGACGCGCATCTCCCTCGACTCCGACTCACCGCGCGACGCGATCACGCATTTCGAGGTGCAGCAGCTCTGGGACGCGCTCGCGCTTCTACGCGTGCAGCTCGAGACGGGCCGCATGCACCAGATTCGCGTGCATCTCGCCGCAGTCGACCTGCCCGTCGTCGGCGACCCGACCTACGGCGTGCCGGCGCCCGGGCTCGAGCGGCAGTTCCTGCACGCGTCGGAGCTCGCGTTTCCGCATCCGATCACGGAGGAGCGGATCGAGACCCGGTCGGAGCTCCCGCCGGATCTCGCGGCGTTCATCGCTTCGCTCGCTTGACCTCGTACTGGCGCGTGTCGGCGAGACGAATCAGCACGTCGGCTTCGCGCGCGTCCGACGGATAGTGCGCGTAGCCGGCCGAGAGATCGAAGTCGTCGGGAACCTCGTTGCGCGCCTTGAGCTCGTCGACGCCCTCGTGGAAACGGCGCAGGAACCGCTCGCCGGCGCGCAGGTCGGCCTCGAGGAGCAGCACCGCGAACTCGTCGCCGCCCATGCGGCCGGCGACATCCGAGCCGCGCAACATCGCGGACGCGAGGTTGCTGACGCGATGGAGCACGCGGTCGCCTTCCATGTGCCCGAGCGCGTCGTTGATCTCCTTGAAGCGGTCGAGGTCGAAGAAGACGAGCGTCAGCCCGTGGCCGTAGCGCTGCGCGCGTTCGAGCTCCTGCTCGAGCGTGTCGGAGAACGCCTGGTGGTTCAGCAGGCCGGTGAGCGGGTCGCGACGCGCCTGTTCGGCGAGCTCGGCGGTCGCGCGGTCGAAGTAGGCGACCACGCACTCGACGACGAGCCGGTCGATCGTGTCGTTGATCCGCCGCTCGACCTCGATCACGTCGCCGCTCTCGAGGCCGGCGAGGCGATCCGCGACGAAGCGCCAGAGGACGCGGCGCAGGAGCAGGAACTCCGTCACGACCTCGCGCGGCGCGAACCCGAGTGCCTCGCGCTGCCGCGCGTGGTCGCGCGCGATCGCCGCGAGCGGGCCGCCGACGCGCATGCGGCCCGGCATCGGCGTCTCCACCTCGCGGCCGAGCTCGGTGATGAAGGTCGGCATGTCGCCGAGCTGCGCAACCCGGCCGAGGCGGACGAGCGAGGGGACGACGTCGTCTGTCAGGCCCTCCTCGACGACCTCCAGCGAGAGGTCCCAGCCATGCGCGCGCAGGTCGGCGCCCAGCGCCGACAGGGCCCCCGGCAGCTCGGCCAATGCGTCCCCCACGCCCCCACAACGCGGAACGGCCCGGAAAGGTGACGGGCGCCGCTACGATTCCGGGACTTTTCACCCCTCCGACCCGGCGGGAAACCCACGGTGGACGGTGGCCGGCCCTCGAGCCGGCTTCCACCCTGGAGCCGCCGGTGAACCGCAATCCAAACCGTAGAAAGGGGCTCCCATGCCCGTCGTTTCCATGAAGGAATTGCTGGAGGCCGGCGTCCATTTCGGCCACCAGACGCGCCGCTGGAACCCGAAGATGAAGCGTTTCATCTTCAACGAGCGCGGCGGCATCTACATCATCGACCTCACCCAGACGCAGGAGCTGCTGGACGAGGCGCACAACTTTGCGAAGGCGATCGCCGAACGCGGCGGCTCCGTCCTGTTCGTCGGCACGAAGAAGCAGGCGCAGGACTCCGTCCGTGACGAAGCGAGGCGCGTCGGCATGCCGTACGTCAACAACCGCTGGCTCGGCGGGCTGCTCACGAACTGGCGCACGATCTCCGACCGCATCCAGCGCCTGCACGAGCTGCGCGGCCTGAAGCAGGAGAACATGCTCGAGCTGCTCCCGGCGAAGGAGCGCATCCAGATGGAGGCCGAGCTCGAGAAGCTCGAGGCGAACCTCGGCGGCGTCGCAGACATGCGCCGCCAGCCGGAGGCGATCTTCATCGTCGACCTGCGCAAGGAGCAGCTGGCGGTGCGCGAGGCTCAGCGCCTCGGCCTGCCGGTGATCGCGCTCGTCGACACCAACTGCGATCCGGACGAGGCCCAGTACGTGATCCCCGGCAACGACGACGCGATCCGCTCGTGTGCGCTCGTGGTCAAGGCGATCGCGGACGGCATCGAGGCGGGCAAGCAGCGCGTCACCGAGGCGCAGCTGCGCGCCCCGCGGAACGGCG
>Ga0066702_10000215_pt1 | contig 12701 bp, 7 predicted proteins | sample GraSoiAngelo_151_FD_66507 | JGI IMG/M metagenome (GOLD analysis project Ga0066702, IMG submission 66507) | Grasslands soil microbial communities from the Angelo Coastal Reserve, California, USA - 14_1009_12_20cm | ecosystem: Environmental > Terrestrial > Soil > Grasslands | place: USA...
ATCGAGTCGGCCGAGCTGTCCAACGGCGGGCCGCTGCCCGACGACGTGGCGTTGTTCCTGCTCGGGGCGGGCCACCGGTGGTGACCAGCTGCCGGTCCTGAACGGCGACCGCCGGCCCCGACTGCGGCAGCGTCTCGGCCGGCTGTTCGCGCTGTCGGGGGTGGTCGTGGTGGCCGCCGGGGTGGTCGCCGGCGTGGCCTACGCCCGCCTGGTCGACGACCGGCGGGCGATGCTCAACCGCATCGACCCGGCCGACATGCTGGTGGGCCAGCTCCTGTCGGACTACCTGGACGAGGAGACGGGCGTGAGAGGTTACGCCCTCTCCGGTCAGGCGTTGTACCTCGAGCCGTACCAGGCCGGCGCGGCCGGGGTAGGTTCCGACGACCAGCGGCTCGGTGCGCTCCTCCCGGCCGGCTCGCGGGCCGGGCGCCTCCTGACGCTGGTCCGCCAGGCGGCCGGGGATTGGGAGGGCCGCTTCGCCCGGCCGTCGGTGGTCGCCATCGCCGCCGGCGTCCGGAGCTTCGACGACGAGGTCGAGCTGACGTTGGGCCGGAACCTCTTCGACCGGGTGCGCCGCACCATCGCCGACCTGCAGAGTGAGCTGGCGGCGGAACGGCAACGGGCGAAGGACCAGCTCGACATGTCGTCGAACGAGCTCCTGGCCGTCATGGCTTTCGCCGGGGGCGTGGTGCTGGTCGACGGCTTCCTGGCCTGGATGACGCTGCGCCGCCTCGTGCTGGCTCCCTTGGAGGCGGTCCGGCGCGACGCCCGCACCGTGGCCGCCGGTGATCTTCAGCACGAGGTCGCGGCGGGTGGTCCCGACGAGATCAACGCAGTAGCCACGGCCATCGAGGCCATGCGCAGCCGGATCTTCTCCGAGGTGGCCACGGCCCAGGCGGCGCAGGCGGAGCTGGCCGCGACCAACGACGAGTTGGCCCGCTCCAACGAGGACCTCGAGCTGTTCGCCTACGCCGCGTCGCACGACCTGCAGGAGCCGCTGCGGAAGGTGGCCAGCTTCTGCCAGCTGCTGGAGCAGCGCTACGGCGACCAGATCGACGAGCGGGGCCGGCGCTACATCGACCTGGCCGTGGACGGCGCCAAGCGGATGCAGGTGCTGGTGGACGAGCTGCTGTCCTTCTCCCGCATCGGCCGCACGACATCCGGTTTCACGGCGGTCGAGCTGGCCGGCGCAGTCGACCAGGCCCGGACCAACCTGTCGGCTGCCATCGAAGCGGCGGGGGCCCGGATAGTGGTGAACGGATCCTTGCCTGCGGTGCAGGGCGATCGCACCCTGCTCACTCTGCTCTTCCAGAACCTCATCGGCAACGCGGTCAAATTCCACGCCGGCGCCGCCCCGGTCGTCGAGATCGGCTGCGACCGGAGTGCCGAGGGGGACTGGTTGGTGGCGGTCTCCGACAACGGCATCGGGGTCGACCCCCGGTTCGCCGATCGGGTCTTCGCCATATTCCAACGGCTGCACGCCCGCGACGACTACCCCGGGACGGGCATCGGCCTGGCGGTGTGCCGGAAGGTCGTGGACTTCCACGGGGGGCGGATCTGGCTGGACACCGACTACCGGGACGGCGCCCGATTCTGCTTCACCCTCCCGGGCGGTGGTGGCTGAGCGCCTGTCTTCGAGGAACGCCGGCGAGGAGCGCCGCGGCCGCCGCACAGCGACGTCCCCGCCGACGGGCTTTGGGGCCCCCCGGGGGCAGGTCGGTCGTCAGCCGCGGTTCCCCAGACCATGCGGCCCCGCCGGGGGCGTCCCAGCCATAGACACGCGCTACCCGGTGGGGCCGCGGATGTAACGGGTCGGGCGGTCTACGCCCCGGTGATGGCCACCACCGGCCGGGTCAGCGGCACCCCGCCGGTCGAGCCCTCGAAGGGGGCGCCGAAGGTGAACACCCCGCCATCGGAGGCAGTCAACCAGTAGCCGCCCGTCTTGGCGTCCGCGGCCAGCCCGACGATCGGCGCGTCGAGGGCCACCCCGCCGGTCGAGCCGTGGAACCCGGCGGACGGGCCGTAGTCGAAGACGCCGCCGTCGGCGGCCACCATCCAGTAGCCGCGGCCGTCCGGCGCGGCGGCCGCGGCCACCACGGGACGGGCCAGGCGGACGCCGCCGGTCGAGCCCCAGAACGGGGCCCCGCCGAAGCTGAACACGCCGCCGTCGGCGCCGAACAGCCAATACCCCGGGTGCACCGGGTCGGCCGCCATGGCCACGACGGGGGCGTTGAGCCGTACACCACCGGTCGACCCGGCGAAGCGGGCATCCGGGCCGAAGGAGAAAACGCCTCCATCGCGGGCCACCAGCCAGTAGCCCCTGCCGTCCGGCGCCGGGGCCATACCGACGATCGGTTGGGCCAGCCGCACGCCGCCGGTGGATCCGTAGAAGCGGGCGTCGCCGAAGCTGAACACTCCGCCGTCCGACGCGACCAGCCAGTACCCCTTCCCGTCCACGGTGCGGGCCGCTCCGACGATCGGCGCGGCCAGGCGCACGCCGCCCAGACTCCCGTAGTAGGCGGCGGTGCCGAACGAGAAGACGCCGCCGTCGCTGGCGACCAGGCGGTACCCGGCGGTGGGCGCGGCCGGGGGCGGCGCCGGGGCCGGCGGCCCGGAAGGTCCGTCGAACGCCTCGACGCCGGCGTCGGTTCCCAGCAGAAGCAGCCCGTCGGCGGCCGATGGGGTGGCGAAGTGCGGCACGCTGGGCCCGTTCGGGACGGACTGGACCACGTTGCCCGTCGCGGGGTCGTGCTCCTCGATCAGGCCCCCGCTGTAGGAGGCCGCCCACAGGTCGGAGCCGACCAGAATCGGGGAGCCGTTGACGTTGCCCTTGTTCCATCCGGCGGTGGCGCTGGACAGGCGTACCTGCTGCATGGAGCCCCCCGAGCACGGGACGTACACGCTGTCGGTCGCCGAGTCGTAAGTGGCGCCCCCGTCGGGGTTGCTGCTGCAGACGCCGCCGATCTGGTGCACCGGGCCGAGGTCGGATTGGCGAAGGAGGAAGCCGACGTTCGACTTGCCGGCCGTGAACACTTCCCCGTTGGGCAGGAGGAGGGCGTCGCTGGTGCCCAGGTCCTCGTCGGCTGCGGCGGAGGTATTCGGGTCGTGGAAGCTGTGGAGCAGCTGCAGGGTCGGGCTGAGCTTGACGACGGAGTCGGCGTAGCTGCCGGCCGTGTATTGCCCGTTGTTGGGGTTGCCCGTGACGACGTACACGTTGCCGGAGGCGTCGACCGAGGGGCCGCCGCCGCCGTTCCAGACGGCCCCGCCGTTCGACGTCGGCGTGGTGTCGAACTGGTAGGAGCCCCGGGTGCCGCCCTCGTCGACGCCGACGACCCAGCCGTGGTAGTTGCCGCAGTCCCCGTCGAGGCCGCCATAGGCCACGTACACCCGCCCGTTGGCCACCGCCAGGGCGGCCCGCTGCTGGAGATGGAGGGCGTCCTCGCCGGCGGGCAGGGCCGGGTCGGCGCCGACCGACACGGTCCGGGCCCCCGTGTAGATGTTGAACCCGACCATCTGGTGATGGACCGGCGTGGTGCCACCGGAGCTGACCTCGCCGACGACGAACACGGTGCTCCGGGCCAAGTCGACGGCCGGGGTGCTGGTGATGCCGAGAGGGTCGATGTTGCCGCACCCGGCCCGGGCGGCCACGTTGGAAAGGGGCACCCCGATGTTGTGCGCCCACAGCACGTGCCCGTCGTGGGCATCCAGGGCGTAGACGTCGTCACCCTCCGTCACCGCGAAGACCCGGCCGGCGACCACCACGGGTTGGCCGAACACCGCCTGGCCGTCCAGGCGGGCGGTCCACACGGCGCGGATCGGGTCGAGCGACTTCTCGCCGGCGTCCACCCCGCTGCGGGCCAGATCCCCGTGGTAGGTCGTCCAACTGGTCCCGGCAAAGGCGGCGGGCGCCCCCGCCGCCGACCCGGCCGCGACGATGCCCCCCAAGATGGCGGCGAGCCCGACCCGCCGGCCCCGGCCCCGCCGCGTCACGGGGTCCCGATCCGGGTGGTGACCGTCCCGAGCGGCCCGAACTCGGCCACCACGTCCTGGCCCGGCGCCAGCGGGACGAGCGGGCCCAGCGAGCCGGTCATGATGACGTCCCCGGCGCGCAACGGCACCCCCCGCTGGCACATGGTGTCGGCCAGCCAACGGGCGGCGTGGAGGGGGTTGCCCAGGCAGGCGGCCCCCGTGCCGGCCGACTTCTCGGTGCCGTCGACGGTCATGCGCATCGGGACGGTGCGGGCGTCGAACGCCGAGAGGAGGACGGGCCGGCTGCCCACCACGTACAGACCGCACGAGGCGTTGTCGGCCACCGTGTCGACGATGCTGATGTCCCAGTCGGCGATCCGGCTGTCGACCACTTCGATGGCCGGCAGCGCGAAGGCCACCGCCCGGATGATCTCGGCGAAACCATGGGGCGGGTCCGCCAGGTCCCGTTCGAGCACGAGTGCGACCTCGGCTTCGGCCCGCGGCTGGATGAGGCGGTGCGCCTCGATCTCGATCCCGTCCCCGTACTCGGTATCGGCGAACAGGGTTCCGAAGTCCGGCTGGTCCACGCCGATCTGCTGTTGCACCGCCTTCGAAGTGACGCCGATCTTGCGGCCCGACACCCGCCGGCCGGCGGCGATCCACCGGTCCGTGTTGATCTGCTGCACGGCGTAGGCGGCGTCGATGTCCGATTTGGTCCCCAGCACGTCCCGGATGGGGGCGATGGCCGACCGGGACGCGTCGGCGTCTCGCAGGCGGGCGGCGGCGTCCTCGATGAGAGCGATGTCCACAAGCACGGCCCCAACCATATTGTTCAAGGCTGTGGGCGTCGCTATCGATGGAATTGCGTGACCGAAACCATCGGGCAGGTGAGCGGCGCGCCCGCCGCCACGCTTCAGGGGGTGACCGCGCTCGGCGCTGAGCTCCTGGACCGCCTGGGTTCGGTGCTGCTCGGATCGTCCGAGGCCGTCATGGCCGCCGCCGTGGCCGCCCTGTCCGGGGGCCACCTGCTCATCGAGGACGTGCCCGGCGTGGGCAAGACCGTCCTGGCCCACGCCCTCGCCACCAGCCTCGGGGCCGACCTGTCCCCCATCCAGGGCCACGCCGACCTCCTGCCGAGCGACGTCACCGGGGTGTCGGTGTACTCGCCGGAAGAGCGGGCGTGGGAGTTCCGGCCCGGGCCGGTGTTCGCCCATGTCGTGCTGGCCGACGAGCTCAACCGGACCCCGCCCCGCACCCAGTCGGCCCTGCTCGAGTCGATGGAGGAGGGCCAGGTCACGGTGGACGGCCGCAGCTGGCCACTGCCCCGACCCCATCTGGTCATCGCCACGCAGAACCCGGTCTCGCAACGGGGCACCTACCCCCTGGTGGAGAGCCAGCTCGACCGGTTCTCACTTTGCACCACCATCGGCTATCCCGATGCCGAGGACGAGGTCAACGTGGTACTCCGCCACGGCGGGCGGTCGGCGCTGGCCTCGATCGTGCCCGTCGCCACGCCGCCGGAGTGGCGGGCGGCCCAGGAGGTCACCGAGGGGGTGGCCGTCGCCGAGGCGGTAGCCGCCTATGCCGTCGAGATCTGCCGGGCCACCCGCACCGCCGCGGGCGTGGAGCTGGGCGCCAGCCCCCGGGCCGCCATCTGGTTGATCCGCTCCGCTCAGGCCCGGGCGGTGCTCGACGGTCGGGGGTTCGTGAGCCCCGACGACGTCAAGGCGGTGGCCGTGGCCGGCTTGGCCCATCGGCTGGTCCTCTCGGACGGCCCGCCCGGCCTGGCCGCCGGCCACGCCGTCGTGCACCGGGTGCTGGAGGCGACACCGGCGCCCAGGCCGTGACCGGGGGCCGCTGCCACCCGGCCCGGCCGTGGGGCCCGATCCCCGGCTCGCTGGCCCTGGTGCTGGGCTGGTGGCTGGTCGCCCACAGCAGCGGCCAGGGCTGGGTGCAGGCCCTCGGCGACGCGGTGACAGCGGCCGTCCTGTTGGGCCTGCTCGGGCCGTGGCTGGCCCTGCGCCGGGCCCGGGTGGAGATCGCCCACGCCCCCCTCGACGGCACCGCCGGGCGGCCGGTCGAGATCGCACTCCGCCGCTCCGCGGGGATCCGCCTCACCCCCGTCGACCCGCCCGGCCCGGCCCGCACAGAAGGCGCCCTCGAGGTGGTGGCGGCCCGGCGGGGCGTAGTGACGTCGGTGACGGTCGAGATGGCCACCGCGGCGCCGTTCGGGGTCCAGTGGTGGACCCGGCGGGTCGTCCTGGCACTGCCCCACCCGCTCCACATCGCGCCCCGCCGGGGGCGGCCGGGCGCCGTCCCGGCGCCGGCCGAGGACACCGCAGCGCGTGACGTTCCCGATCCCCGGCCGGGGCCGTTCGGCGATCTACGGGCGCCGCGGCCGTACCGGGCGGGCGACGCCCGCAAGTCGGTCCACTGGCCGGCCACGGCCCACACCGGGGAGCTGATGGTCCGCGAGACGGAGCGGCCCCGCGGCCAACCGCCGGAGCTGGTTGTCGACCTACCCGCCGATCCGGCCGCCGCGGAGGCCGAGGCGGAGCGGGCGCTCGCCACCGCGCTGGCCCTCGTCGACCGCCACGGGGCAGTGCTGCTCACTACGACCGAGGCGGCCGGGACGCGGCGCGGCGTGGTGGCAGATGCCCGCCAAGCGGGCCGGCGCCTGGCGGCCGCCAAGTGAGCGGGCGGGGCGGGATCGTCGAGGCGGTCAGGCGGGCCAACGCCCCGAAGCCGCCGGAGCACTCCGGCCGGCTCCGGGTGGCGGCCACCTGCAGCGTGGCTGTCAGCCTGCTGGCCGCGGCGGCCGAGCACGAGATCGCCCGGTCGACGGTGGTGTTGTGCATCGCCCTCGTCTCGGCCGGGATGGCCTTCTCACACCGCTCCCGGAACCGCACCCTCGGTTGGGTCAAGGTCGGCGTGGCGGTGGGCGCGCTGGCGGCCATGGGCTGGTTCGTGGAGCAGCTGTCCGGCGGCCCGGTGGGCGATATCACGAGCGTCGAGGATCCGCTGACCATCCTCTTCGCCTGGGTCCTGGTGGTGCACTCGTTCCACGTCCCGGCCCGCCGCGACGTGGTCTTCGCCCTGGCCGGGTCGGGGGCCATGATGGCCGTCGCCGCGGCCCAGGCGGTGGACATGAACTTCGGGCTCTATGCCGTCGGCTGGATCGCCTGCGGCCTCTGGACGCTGCTCGAGGTCGGCGCCGCGGCGAGTGGCGGCGGGCGCCCCCGGGTGCGGGTGAGCGCCGGCTCGGCGGCCGGGTTGATGGTCGCCGGACTGGTCGTGTTCCTCCTGCTGCCGGCGCCGACCGCCGGCGTGCGCCTCGACTTCCGCAACGCGGCCGGCTCGGCCGGCCCCGTCGCCCACCCGGGCGCGCTGGCGGGCGACGCCGGTTCACCGCTCGAGCTGTCGCACCCGGGCCGGTCCTCGGGCCCGACGGGCGTCGGCGGCTTCCTCGGCTTCGCGGGATCCCTGAACACCGCGGTCCGCGGCCACCTGAGCGACAGGGTCGTGATGTTGGTGCGGGCGTCGGTACCGACCTTCTGGATCGGCGAGACCTACGACCACTGGAGCGGCCAGAGCTGGAGCGCCACCGACACCCGCTCCCTCGTGCTCGACGGAGGCTCGCCCTTCTCCGTCCCCGCCCCACCCAGCTCCCGGGCCCGGCCCGGCGTCGACGACCTGCAGACGTTCTACATCAAGGACGCCACGGCCGACCTGGTCTTCCACGCCGACCAAGCCCAGCAGGTGTGGTTCCCCGCCCCCCGCCTGTACCTGCAGCCCGACGGGAGCCTCATCTCCCCCATCGGGATGGGCCAGGGCGCCATCTACAGCGTCGACTCCTCGGTCCAGCAGCCCCCGCCCGCCGACCTGCGGGCCGCGCCTCCCGGACCATCGGACTCCGGCTACACCCAACTGCCCGCCCCGTACCCCGACGTGCACCAGTTGGCCGTCTCGGTCACGGCCGGCGACCGCGACACCTACGACACCGTCCAATCCCTGATCGCCTGGATGGGCGCCAACACCCGCTACTCCACCGACATCCCGGCTCTACCGCCCGGGGCCGACGCCGTCCGACAGTTCCTGTTCGCCAGCCGGACCGGCTACTGCGAGCAGATCTCGACCGCCCTGACGGTCATGCTGCGCACCCTGGGAATCCCCGCCCGCGAGGCGGTCGGGTACGTGCCCGGCCCGTACAACCCGGTCACCGACCTGTACCAGGTCCGCGAGGAGGACGCCCACGCATGGGTCCAGGTCTATTTCCCGCGCTACGGCTGGGTGAGCTTCGATCCGACGGCGGTCGTTCCTTACGCCAACCCCTCGCCCGGCGCCACCGCCCTGCGAATCGTCGGGCACTTCCTCGCCCGGCTGCCCTGGCCTCCGATAGGCGTGGCGGCCGGGGGCATGGGCGCGGCCGGGCTGGTGGCCGGCGCAGTCCGCCGACGGCGGGCGACGGGCCGCCTGAGCCCGGCCGAGCGGGCCGTGCGCCAAATGGAGCGGGCCGGGCGCCGGGCCGGGCGGCCGCGCACGCCCTCGGAGACGGTCATCGAGTACGGCCGCGCCCTCGCCGGGGGTTGGCCCGAAGTCGCTCGGGCAGTCGACGCGGCGGCCTACGGGGCGGAGGAGATCCCGGCCGCCCAATGGGGAGCCCTGCTGCGCCGGGCGGAATCGGTCGCCGAAAGGGAGGCGGCACCGGCCTGAGGCCCTCACGAAGCGAAACTGAGCCCGGCTAAACTTGGTCGAGGTGCCCCCCGCCCCCTCCATCAGCCCCCGCTACAAGTGGGTGGCCCTGACCAACACGACGATCGGGATCCTGATGGTCGTCGTCAACGGCTCGATCACCATCATCGCCCTGCCCGACATCTTTCGGGGCATCAAGCTGGATCCGCTCCAGCCCGGCAACAGCGCCTACTTCCTGTGGATGCTCATGGGCTTCCTGCTGGTGACGTCGGTGCTGGTTCTGACGTTCGGACGGATAGGCGACATGTTCGGCCGCGTCCGGATGTACAACCTCGGCTTCGCCATATTCACCGTATTCTCGATCCTTTTGTCCATAACCTGGATGACCGGCAAGGCGGGTGCCCTCTGGATCATCCTGATGCGGGTCGGGCAGGGACTGGGCGGCTCGCTCGAGTTCGCCAACTCGAGCGCCATCCTCACCGACGCCTTCCCCGAGAACCAGCGGGGACTGGCCCTCGGGATCAACGGCGTGGCCGCCATCGCGGGGTCGTTCATCGGGCTGATCCTCGGTGGTGTGCTCGCCCCCATCAGCTGGCGCCTGGTCTTCCTCGTCTCGGTGCCGTTCGGCATCTTCGGCACCGTCTGGGCCTACACGAAGCTGGTGGACAACGGCGTCCGTGTGCCCGGGCGGATCGACTGGAAGGGCAACGTGGTCTTCGCCCTCGGGCTGACCGCCATCCTCACGGGCGTCGTCTACGGCATCCAGCCCTACGGCGGTCATGCCATGGGCTGGACCAACCCGCGGGTGCTGGCCGCCCTCGCCGGAGGGGCGGCGCTCCTGGTGGCGTTCGTGCAAATCGAGCGGACCGCGCCCGAGCCGATGTTCAAGCTGCCGCTCTTCCGGCTCCGGCCCTTCACCGCCGGCAACATCGCCGGCCTGCTGGCCGCCCTGTCCCGGGGGGGCCTCCAGTTCATGCTGGTGATCTGGCTGCAGGGCATCTGGCTGCCGCAGCACGGCTTCAGCTTCGACCGGACGCCTCTGTGGGCCGGCATCTACATGGTCCCCCTGACGGTCGGCTTCCTCGTCGCCGGCCCGATCTCGGGGATCCTGAGCGATCGCTACGGAGCCCGAGGGTTCGCCACGGGCGGGATGGTGGGCACCGCCCTCGCGTTCGGGCTGCTCGAGGTGCTGCCCATCAATTTCGGCTACCTCTGGTTCGGGCTGCTCCTCCTGCTCATGGGTCTGTCCATGGGCCTGTTCGCCTCCCCGAACCGGGCCGCCATCATGAACTCCCTCCCGGCCGACCAGCGCGGGGCCGGAGCCGGGATGACGACGACCTTCCAGAACTCGGCGACGGTGTTGTCCATCGGCGTCTTCTTCACCGTGATCACGATCGGCCTGGCCGCGTCGCTGCCGTCCCATCTCTACGCCGGGCTGACGGCCAACGGGGTGAACGGCCCGGACGCGGCCCGGCTTTCGCATCTGCCTCCCATAGGCACCCTCTTCGCCAGCATGCTCGGGTACAACCCGATCCAGCAGATGCTGTCCAGCCGGCCCGGGCTGGCGGCGTCGCTCACCCCCGCTCAGCTCCACACGTTGACGGGACGGAGCTTCTTCCCCCACCTCATCAGCCCGGCCTTCGGGCAGGGAATCCACTACGCCTTCACGTTCGCCATCGTCTGCTCGGTGGTGGCGGCCGTGGCATCGCTCCTGCGCGGCAAGCAGCCGAGGGGAGCCCGGCTGGGCCCGCTTCACGCCGCGGAGGCGGGCATGGCGGAGGAAGGATCGATGTCGGCCCCCTCGGTGCCGGCCGCCGGCAACTGACCGGACGGGGTCGGGCGCGGAGGCAGGCAAGTCAGGCGGCGAGGCGGTCGGCGAGGCGCCGAGGCGGGCGGCCAGGCGCCGAGGCAGGCAAGTCAGGCGCCGAGGCGCCGAGGCGGGCGGCCAGCCGCCGAGGCGGGCAAGTCAGGCGGCGAGGCGCCGAGGCGGGCGGCCAGGCGCCGACGGGGGGCGCCGAGGCGGGCAAGTCAGGCGCCGAGGCGGGCGGCCAGGCCGGACGCCCGGGCCGCCGGTCGGCCCACCCCGGCCCGTACCGCCTCCTCCGTGCCGACGATCACGACCCGGCGGCGGGCCCTGGTCACCGCGGTGTACAGCAGCTCCCGGGTCAGCAGCCGTGATGAGGCGGGAGGCAGCAGCAGCGTGATCTCGTCGAACTCCGAGCCCTGGCTCTTGTGCACGGTCATGGCGAACACCGTCTCCACCGAAGCGAGGCGAGAAGGGCTGAGCTCCCTGAGCGGCGCACCGGGCCCCTGTTCGAAGAACACCCGCCAGGCGGCGCCCGCTGCCCCGTCGGCTCCGGGCACGGCGGCGACCACGCCTGTGTCGCCGTTGAAGATCCGCAGGGCATAGTCGTTGACCGTGACCAGGACGGGGCGGCCGGGATACCAGGTGCCGGCGGCCGGCTCCCCCGCGGCCACGGCGGCTTCGACGGCCCGGTTCCAGTCTCCGGCCCCCGACGGCCCCTGACGATGGGCGCACAGGATGCGGTGACGGCGTAAGGCGGCCAGGGCCGCTTCCGGGTGACCGGCCCGGCCGGCGTCGCGGACGGAACGGGCCCAGTCGAGCGCGGGGCCGAGGGCGAGTGGGAAGGCACCGGGCGGGGCGCTGGACGGGAGAGCCGGATCCCAGCCCTCGAGGACAGCGGCCGGGTCGGCATCGATCCACCCGACCTCGGCGTCGTCGCGCGAGAGCACGGCCATGGCCCCGTCCGCGTCACCGGACCGGACTGCCTCGGCCAGGCCGGCCAACAGGCCCCCGAAGCGGTGGTTGGTGCGCAGCACCGAGACGCAGCCGGCCAGCGGCCCGGGCGGGGGGGCGGGCTGACGGGTGGGGTGACGGGCGGACCGACGGGCGGGGTCACCGGCGGGCTGGTCGGGGGCGGTCGGCGGGGTGAGGGCGCCGAACGGGTTGGCTATGTCAGCCAGGACCGCGCCCGCTTCCACCGAGACCAGCTGCTCGGGATCCCCTACCAGGATGAGCCGGGCGTCGTCGCGCACCGCTTCCACCAGTCGGGCCATCAGCGGCAACGAAACCATCGATGCCTCGTCGAGGACCACTATCTGGTGCGGCAGGCGGTGGCCGCGGTGATGGCGGAAGCGTCCCGACCGGTCGGCGCGGACGCCCAACAGACGGTGCACCGTGGTGCCGCGGACCTCGGACACGGCCCGCCGCACGGCGCCGTCGATGTCCAGCCTCTCCGACTCCGCCCGGACCGCTTCCTCCATCCGGGCCGCCGCCTTACCGGTCGGAGCGGCCAGGGCCATCAACGGTGGGCGCCGGCCGGCGGCAACTGCTCCCTCGCAAAGGAAGGCGAGCAATCGGGCCACGGTGGTCGTCTTGCCCGTGCCGGGTCCCCCGGCGATGACCGAGAAGCGGTGCAGAGCGGCCGACGCGGCGGCCGCTCTCTGGTCGGCCGACGACGGGCCGGGGAAATAGCGCTCCAGCGTCTCGTCGTCTGCCCCGCCCGGGTCGGCCACCCGCGCCCGTTCCGCACCCGGCCCGACGGGTGAAACCGGCGGCACGGTGGGGGGAGATGGAGCGGGTGGAGCGGGTGGAGCGGTCCTGGCCGCCCTGGCCAACAGATCGAGAGCCAGCTCGACCTCGTCGCTCCAGTAGCGGTCCAGGTACAACGATGGACCATCGAGCCGGAGAGGGTGTGGCGCCACGGCGCCGGGGCGGTCGCCGGAGCCGACCATCCCGACCAGAGAGCTGGCCTGCACCGCCGGCAGCCAGGAGTCGGGGTCCGGCCAGGGTAGGGCGGAGATGTCGACGTCCTCCTCGGCGGCGACCGCCGAACGGTGCACCTCCGTGAGGTCTACCGCCACGTGCCCGAACCGGGGTCCCCGCACGGCGAGAGCGACGGCAAGGAGGACCCGGGGGTCGGCCTCCCCAGCCAGGCGGGCGAGCCGGACCGCGGCGTGCACGTCCGCCGGTGCCAGGAGACCGGCCCGGTTGAAGGTCCGCAGGAGGTCGGGGACGG
>Ga0066702_10000219_pt1 | contig 12669 bp, 12 predicted proteins | sample GraSoiAngelo_151_FD_66507 | JGI IMG/M metagenome (GOLD analysis project Ga0066702, IMG submission 66507) | Grasslands soil microbial communities from the Angelo Coastal Reserve, California, USA - 14_1009_12_20cm | ecosystem: Environmental > Terrestrial > Soil > Grasslands | place: USA...
TGCACGAAGTTCGGGTGCACGTTGCGGAGCTCGACGAGCTTGTCGAAATAACCGGGCTGCGGCTCCATCACCTTCGCATGCGGCACCACGAGCTTGGTGATCACGAGCCGGCCGACAAGGCCGGCGATCATGCAAAGCAGCCCGATCCAGAAGAAGACGCCGGCCAACGTGACAAGCGATTCGTCGGTCGCGGAGAATCCGATGACCGCCGCCGCCGCCCACAGCGCAGCCCAGGCGGTGATCAGGCCTATCGGCACCACGATCACGAGATCGACCGTACGCCGGCTGGCGCGCGTGAGCGGAAGGAATCCGCTCGCCCGCTGCGAGACCGCAGTTACGACGACCCCATACACGATCAGGCCGATGCCGCCGAGGCAGATGAGCACGAGGAGCGCGTACGCCCATTGCGGTGGCGTGGAGAACTTGAAGCGCTTCCAGGCCTCGACCGGCCGGCCGGTCATCGCGCACACTGGCGGGAAATCGTTGGCCGCAAGCTGCGATCCCCAGATCTGGATCCGGTCGTCCCGCGTGATCAAGGTTCCAAACCCAGCAGCTGGTCAAGGCCCCGATAGAAAACCGGCGACTCGACCACGCGTCGTATCGCCAGGAGCACTCCGGGCGCGTACGCCTCGCGGCTCGTGGTGCGGTGGGCGATCGTCAGCGTCTGCCCCGGCAGGCCGAAGATGACCTCCTGGTCGGCGACGAATCCGGGCAGGCGCACGCTGTGCACCGCGACGTGTCCCTCTTCCCCGCCTCGCGTCCCGGCGAGCGTCTCCTTTTCGGGCTTGCGATGCGCGAAAGGCTTCACGCCTCGCTTCGAGGCCAGCCGGCGCGCGGTGGAGAGAGCCGTGCCGGATGGGGCGTCGATCTTCCCGGCGTGGTGCATCTCGATGATCTCGACCGCCTCGAAGTGAGGAGCGGCCATCTCCGCGAGGTGCATCATCAGCACCGCGCCGATCGCGAAGTTTGGAGCGACGATCCCCCCGAGGCCCTTGTCCTTGCACGCGGTCTCGAGCTTGTCGATCCCCTCTGCGGGGACGCCCGTGGTCCCGACGACCGGCGATGCCCCGGCGGCGACTGCCGCCAGCGCGATGTGCAGCGCCTCGGCGGGCCTGGTGAAGTCGACCAGGACACGCGGTCTCTTCTGGTGCAAAAACGCCGCCAGGTCATCGCCGTGGCCTATGCCCCCGACGTACTCGATGCCGGGTACGGCCTGCAGCGCGGGCACGAGGACCGAGCCGACCCGGCCGCGGTATCCGGAAACCGCGACGCGAATCGGCTCGGTCAAAGGTTGCTAGCGGTTGCGGCCGCCGTTGCGCCCGCCGCGATCACGTCCGCCGCGATCGCGCCCGCCGAAGCTGCTCTCTCGAGGAGCCGGCGGCACCGCCAGGGCGGCCGCCATCACCTCGGGGTCGATCTTCTCGTCGATCGGCAGGCCCTTCGAGGTCAGCTCCTCGATCGCCGCCTGCCGGCTCAGGTTCAGCCGGCCCTGGCTGTCGACCTCGACAGCCTTGACGACGACCTCGTCGCCGACGTTGATGACCTCCTCCACGCGCTCCACGCGGTGGTCGGTGAGCTTGGAGATGTGCACGAGGCCATCCTGGCCCGGCAGGATCTCGACAAACGCGCCGAACGGCATGATTCGTACGACCTTGCCCCTGTAGATCTTGCCGACCTCAGCCTCGTCGGTGAGGCCCTTGATCCAGTCGATCGCGCGCTGCCCGGCAACCTGGTCGACCGCGGCGATGAACACGCGGCCGTCGTCCTCGACGTCGATCTGCGCGCCGGTTTCCTCGGTGATCTTGCGGATCATCTTGCCTCCGGGGCCGATGACGTCGCGGATCTTGTCGGGGTTGATCATGATGGTCGTGATGCGAGGCGCGTAAGCGCTCATCTCGGATCTGGGCCGCGGCAGTACCGCCAGCATCTTGTCGAGCACGAAGAGCCTTGCCTCACGCGCCTGCTCCAGCGCCTGGGCGAAGATCTCGTGGGTCAGGCCCTTGATCTTGATGTCCATCTGCAGGGCGGTGATTCCGTCGCGTGTGCCGGCCACCTTGAAGTCCATGTCACCGAGGTTGTCCTCGACTCCCTGGATGTCGGTCAGCACCGCGTGCTTTCCGCCGCGCGTGACCAGGCCCATGGCGATGCCTGCGACCGGCGACTTGATGGGCACCCCTGCGTCCATCAGCGCGAGCGTCGAGCCGCACACCGAGGCCATCGAGGTCGAGCCGTTGGAGCTCAGGATCTCGGAAACCAGTCTCATCGTGTAGGGCCATTCTTCGACCGGCGGGATCACCGGCAGCAGCGCGCGCTCCGCAAGGGCGCCGTGGCCGATCTCGCGCCGGCCGGGGCCGCGCAGCGGGCGCGCCTCGCCGACGGAGAACGGCGGGAAGTTGTAGTGGTGCATATACCGCTTGAACTCATCCGCGAGGGTGAGGCCGTCGAGCTTCTGCTGATCCGACATAGAGCCGAGCGTCGCGATGGTCAGCGCCTGCGTCTGGCCCCTCGTGAACAGGCCGGAACCGTGTGTTCGCGGCAACACGCCGACCTCGACCGTGATCGTGCGGACGTCCTTCAGGCCACGCCCGTCGATGCGCACGCCCTCTTCGACGATGCGCTCGCGGACTCGATCCTTGACCTTCTTGTCGAAGAGCTTGCCGATGATGTCGACATGCTCGGGAAATCGCGTGCCGAGGTCGACGATGGTCAGGCGCTTCAGCTCATCGACACCGCTCTCGCGGGCGGCCTTGTCCGGGCTGAACAGGACGGCGTCGAGGCGCATCGCGAGGTACTCGTTGACGACCTCGACGGCCTGCTCGGGATATGCCGCCGGGATGAAGTCGCGCTTCTCCTTGCCGACCTGCTCGCGCAGCTCGAGCTGGGCGGCGCAGATCTGCCGGATCGCGTCGTGGGCCATCTCGAGCGCTTCGAGCACGATCTGCTCGCTCACGCCCTTGGCGCCCGCCTCGACCATGAGGATGGCGTCGGCGGTGCCGGCGACCACGAGGTCGAGCTGCGACTCGTCCATGCGGCCCATCGGCGGGTTCACGACGACCTTGCCGTCCAGAAGGCCCATGCGCACGGCGCCCACGGGACCGGCCCACGGCACGTCCGAGATCACGATCGCCGTCGAAGCGCCGTTGATCGAAAGGATCGTGGGGTCGTTCTCCTGGTCCACGGACAGCACGGTCGACACCACCTGGATGTCGAGCCGGAAGCCGTCAGGGAACAGCGGGCGCAGCGGCCGGTCCGTCAGGCGCGAGGCGAGGATGGCGGCCTCGCTGGGCCTGCCCTCGCGGCGCATGAAAGCGCCGGGGATCTTGCCTGCCGCGTACAGCTTCTCTTCGTAGTCGCAGGTCAGCGGGAAGAAGTCGATGCCTTCCCGCGGCTCCTTCGACATCACCACCGTGCTGAGGACGACGGAGTCGCCCTGGCGAACGATCACGGCTCCGTTCGCCTGCTCGGCCGCTCGGCCGGTCTCGATCGACAGCCGCCTTCCGGCGATCTCGACATTCTTTGTCGTTATCGACACGCGAATACCTCCATGTGTGGGGAGGACTTCCGCGAGGTGCGTTGAGGTCAGATTCCTAGCCGCTTCCGTCGAACCTCGAAAGCTCGATGGGAGTGGTTAAGGAGCTGACCCCGCGCCACCGTGGAGTCCTCCCTCTATTGACTTGCCCGGGTAGGGCTTCTTCTTATCTCCTGATCCCGAGCTTTCCGACGAGAGTGCGGTAGCGCTCCACGTCGATGTCCCTCAGGTAGTTCAGCAGGCGCCGCTGCTTGCCAACCAGGAGCAGTAGGCCGCGGCGGGAGTGGTGGTCCTTGGCGTGAATCTTCAGGTGCTCGGTGAGCTCCTTGATGCGCGAATTGGATAGCGCGATCTGGACCTCGGGGGAACCGGTGTCCTTCTCAGACCGCCTGTACCCGGCGATGAGCTTGCCCTTGACTTCCGTCTCTTCTGCCAAACCGACCCGTAAGTATACGGAGGACGCGTGATTGCCACTTTTGGCGCCAAACAGGCCCTTGCTCTCGGCATGAGCCGCGGCTTTGGCGCCAAAACGGGTTGTATCGACGAGGGGCGCGGACTAGCTGACAAATTCGACCGATCCATCCGAGCGTGGATCGGAGCCTGCGCGCCACTTGCCCGGGGCGTCGATCACGATCGCGTGCGCGTGCCCGAGCGAGTGATCCCCGGCGGGCAGCAGCTCCGCCGCGGGGTCACGCCTTGCGATTTCGCCTGCCGACGGATAGCTGTCCTCGACGGTCACCTTGCTGCCGTCTGGAGTGATGCGGATTCGCGGTCGCGCCACCGCCGTGGCCGGGTCGAGGCCGTGGTCGACGACGTTGATCAGGACCTGCGTCTGCAGCTGCGGCTGGCCGTCGCCACCCATCGACCCATATATGAGCCACGGCCGGCCCTCGCGGGTCGCCATCGCCGGGATGAGCGTGTGCCTTGTGCGCTTCTTCGGCTCGAGCCGGTTGGCATGATCCGCGTCAAGGCTGAAATAGCAGCCGCGGTTCTGCAACAGCATGCCCGTGCCCTCGGCGACGATGCCGGAGCCGAAGTCGAACGCGACGCTCTGGATGAGAGAGACAAGGTTTCCGTGCTCGTCCGCCGCGCACAGATAGACGGTGTCGCCGCCGTCGGGGGTATCACTCGTGACCAGGCCGGGCACCGAAGCGAAGTCGGGATCGCTGATGCGGTCGCGAATGCTGTAGGCGGTGTTGCGGGCCGACTTGAACATCGCGACGAAATCCGGGCCTGGCTGAAGCTCGGCTGTGGTCCGGTCACGCAGCGACTTCAGCAGGCTGAGGGCGATGAGACCCTGCGTCGGCGGCGGCAATTCATGGACGACCACGTCGCGATAAGACATGGTCACCGTCTCGACCCACTCCGAGCGATGGCCGGCCAGGTCCTGAGCCGTCACGAACCCATCGCGCCTGGAGATAGCGGCGGCGATGGCAGCGGCGATCTCGCCGCGATAGAAGCCATTGAAGCCATGGCGTGATATGTCCTTCAGCACCGATGCGAGGTCCGGGTTGCGCAGCTTCATGCCCGCCTCCACCGGCGGGTAGAGCGCGTGCGCGGCGGGCTCGCGGCCCAGAAGACCGGCGGCGCTCTTCAGCGCGTCCGACACGTGGCGCGTGATCGTGTACCCGTCATGCGCGAGCGCGGCGGCGGGCTCGAGGACCGCGCTCCATCCCAGCGTGCCGAACCGTTCGATCAGCCGGCCCCATGCCTCCACGGTGCCCGGCACCGTCACGGTCAGCACGCCGCGCTCCGGCATGACCTCGTGGCCGCGCTGCCGCACGGCATCGATCGTCGCGAGCTGTCCGGACCTGCCTGCGCCGATCAAACCGACCGGCGCGGCGGCACCCGCCGGCCACACGATCGCCATCAGGTCGCCGGCCACCGACGTCATGTGCGGATACACCACGCATAGAACCGCGTCTGCCGCGACGGCCGCATCGATCGCGTTGCCGCCGTCGCGCAGCACCTGCGCACCCGCCTCGCCGGCCAGCCTGTGCGGCGTCGCGATGACGCCCTTCGTCATGTGTTCAGCCTAGTCCGACGTCCCGTCCCGACCTCCCCCACGCGGTCGGGAGGGCAAATTCACCGCGGGGTCAGAAACTCGATCGACCCTGGCTGCATCTCGAAGAGGGCCGGCAGCATGCCGGGGTCCTCGCCGTCGATGTCGATGCGCACCTGCTTCGCCGATGTGACCTCGATGCGCTTGCCATACATCACGGTGATCTTCGGGTTGTGGTCGTCGAGGTGACGCCCTTCGCGGATCTGGCCCAGGCCCCGGAGCGTCTCCACCTTGCCCGCGTTGCCGACGACGATCACGTCGAAAACGCCGTCTGTCGGTGACGCGTTGGGCGCCATGCGCATGCCGCCGCCGAAGTACTGGCAGTTGGCCACCACGACTTGCTGGGCGACAACGTCATGCGCCTCGCCGTCGATGATCACGTGCATCGGCTTGTTCTTCCAGGCCAGCAGGGTCATGAGCGCGGTCAGCGTGAACGTCGCGCCGCCCGAGCGCTTCTTGCCGGAGTTGACGCGGCGGACGACCTCGCCGCCCCACCCCGCGTCCGCAATGTTGATGAAGTGCCGCACCTGCGTTTTCCCGTCGTTGCCCTGGTACGTCACGCAGCCCACATCGAGCCGCCGCGGCACCCCGGACGTGATGACCTGAACCGCCTGGCGGGGGTCGAGCGAGATCCGGAGCGTCCGCCGGAAATCACCGCCGGTGCCCAGCGGCACCATGGCCATGCGCGAGGTGGTCGGGATGGGCGCGCCGTTGTGGAAGAAGCCGTTGACGACCTCGTTGAGCGTGCCGTCGCCTCCGACCGCGACCACGACGGGTCGCGACTGACGCACAGCGTTCTTCGCGATGTCGGTCGCCTCCATCGGCCGGGTGGTGAAGGCGACCTCGTACTTGAGCCGTGTCGAGGGCAGCCACGATTCGATCCCCGCCCAGTCGCGCGCGGTCTTGCCCCCGCCGGACGCCGGATTGACGATGAACAGAACCGGTTCGCCGGCCATCTCCTACCGTCTACCTCCCATCGCGTTCGGGTTCATGATGCCCGCGGGGTCGAGGCTCTCGCGCACCGAGCGCCACACGCGCATCCAGCCGCCCATCTCGTCGGCCACCCAGCGCGCCCGCGCCCGGCCCGTGCCGTGGTGATGGCTGATGGTCGCTCCCAGCTCGAGCGCAGCGCTCATCGCTCCCTCCCACGCGCGGTTGTAAGCCGCGTGCGCGTCTTCCTCTCTCTCGGCCGCGCCCGCAAACGAGAAATAGGCGCAGCAGCCCTGCTCATATGCGTGGCTGAAATGGCATAACGCCAATCCCCCGACCGCTATTGCGGTTTTCACCCGCTCGTGAAGCTGCGTCAGCACCGTCCACGGGGCCGCAAGCTCGATCGTGTCCACGTACGAGCCGGCCGGCTTCAGGACCTCCTTCAGCCATTCGGCGGACAGGCCGAAGCGGTGCTCCTGCCACCGGCGCCACGGCTCGTCGCCCAGATCCTTTGCGCCCGCCGTCAGCCGCTTCACGACCCTTGCCTCGGCGCCGGCCACCTCTTCCTCGCCGGCGGTAGCGATCACCAGCACGCATTCGCCGTCGTCGACCTCGTAGTGGTTGAAGACCGAGTCGTCATGGTCGTAGAGGCGCATCACGAGCGGCCTGATGCCCGACTGCATCACGTGCCGCATCGCCTCGAGGCCGTCGCCCAGCCGGCTGAACGAGTATCCGCGGCCGATGACCGACGCGGGCAGGCGGTGGATGCGCAGCACGGCTCCGAGAACGACCCCCAGCGCGCCTTCGGCGCCGAGCCACAGCTCGTGCAGCGCGGGACCGACCGCCGATCGCGGCCCGGATCGAGGCGCGGCGAATGTGCCGTCCGGAAGCACCACCGCCAGGCTCAGGACCATGTCCTCGATGCTTCCGTAGCGGCTCGACTCCTGCCCCGATGACCGGGTTGACACGAGGCCGCCGATCGTCGTGCCCGGCAGCGAGCTCGGGTAGTGGCCGAGCGTCAGGCCCATCTCGTTGAGCTTCTTCTCCAGGTCCATGCCGTTCACGCCGGCCTCGACGCGGCATGAGAGGTTGATCTCATCGATCTCCAGGATGCGGTCCAGCCCTCCCATGTCGAGCACCAGCTCGCCGCGCTTCGGCCCGAGGGCGCCGCACACGCCGCTGCCGCCGCCCAGCGGGGTCACGATCGCTCCATTGGCCGCCGCCCACCTCAGGATGGCCGCCACCTGCTCGCGGCCCGACGGTCGCGCCACGAGGACTCGATCGGAGGTCTGGCCGGCGCGCTCGGCCATGATCGCGGCCGGCCACAGGTCGCGCACGGGTCGCTCGTCCACCGCGGCGGCGCCGACGATCTTCTCGACTTCGGGCCTCATAGGGTTATCGACCGGCGCGCGCGGCGAATCGACCGGCCAGCCAGCCGGTCAGGATCGGCACGCCGAATCCGCACGACCCTGCATAGTCATAGCCACCCAGCACGGCGCCGGCCGCGAACAGGTTCTCGAACGGCGCGCGTCCGGCTTCATCGAGCGGGCGAAGGCGCTCATCGGTCAACAGCCCGGAGCGAAACTCCTGGGCCGGCTCGAGATACCCCAGGTGCTGAAGGCGTGAGCCCAGTGTCGTGACCGCCTTGCCCTCATGAAAGACACCCAGGTTCAGCAGCGGCTCGGACGTGGCGCCATCCTTGCGCAGCCCGCCGCCGATGTAGTGGCCCGTCGCCAGCACGAACGCGTTGGCGCGAAACGACCGCTCACCCGCCTTCGCCGCGACGATGCGCGCCCCGTCGACCTGCACACCATCGACCTCCGCGCGCACAGCGCCCAGGCCGATCGCCTGCTGAAGGCGCCATCCGTGTGGAGACGGCGGCGAGGCGAGAAGCTCAAAGCCTCCATCAGGCAGGTTGGTGAACCCGGGCGGATATGCGACCAGGGCCCGCGTGTTGGTCACCGAAGGCGCGCGGCGACCATAGAGGTCGGTCAGCGAGGCCCCCATCGGCAGATCGGCGATGGAGACCTCCTCAGGAGTCGCCTCCACGTTGTGGAGCTCTTTGAGCGCCTGCGCTGTGGACGCAGCGTCGTAATCCCCCACCTCGCGCACGCCGACGACACTGACCCGGCGGCCTACCAGGCCCTTCAGCTCGCCGCCGGCCACTGTTGCCGGAACGACGTTGGCGGGACGCGCGAGCCCATGGATGTCGGCGTACGTGCCTCGCTTGCGCCATCCGCCCTCGACCTTCAACCCGTCTTTCTCGAGCGCGAGCAGCAGCGCCGGCACCGCGGTGTCCAGCTCGGTGCTCAATCGCAACGGATCCATGCCGAGCCGGCTGAACGGGTGATGCGGCTCGTTCTTGAGCACGGCTTCGAGGTCGTCCACGACCTCCATCGCGCCCGCGTACAGGGCGGTGGCGCCAGGGGCCCTGGCTATCACGGTGACGTCTGCGCCTTCACGCCGAGCTCCGAGGGCGGCGCAGTATCCGGCGATGCCGCCGCCGATGACCACGATCGAGGTCACGCCTGGACGATCCGCCGGGTGTCGGCGACATCGCGCTTGAGCTGCACCACCAGCTCCGCCGGGCTGTCGAACCTGATGTCGGGATGCAGGTAGCGGATGAACCGAAGCTCGAGCCGGCGCTGGTACAGATCGCCCTCGAAATCGAGAAGGAATGCCTCCACTCGAAGCTGCGTGCCGCCAAACGTGGGCCTGTAGCCAACCGAAAGCGCCGCAACGAACTCCTTTCCGTCGTGGAGGACGCGGCCTGCGTAGGCCCCCAGCGCCGGGATCAGCTTGTTCGGCTCGACAGCGATGTTGGCGGTGGGAAAGCCGAGGCGGCGGCCGACCTGATCGCCGGCCTCGACCGGACCGGCCATCGCGTACTCGCGGTCGAGCAGGCGGTTGGCGTGGTGCACGTCGCCGATGTTGATGAGGCGCCTGATGTCGGAGCTGTGCAGCGCTTTCTCTTCGAACGTGAACGGCGGAACCACCTCGACCTCGTGACCGTTCTCTCGCAGCCAGGCGGCGTTGCCCCTGCGCTGGTTTCCGAAAGCAAAGTCGAAGCCGATGACCCAATGCTCGATGTCCATGCGCGACCCGAGCAGTTCGACGAACTCCTGCGGGCCAAGGCTCGCGAGCGCCCGATCGAAGCGGAGGACGATCGCGTGCTCCACGCCCGCCGCCTCCAGCAGCGCCAGCTTCTCCTGCAGCGTGGTGATCGACTGCGGGCAGTTGGCCGGGTCGAGCACGCAGCGCGGGTGCGGCTCGAATGTGATGAGCGCGGGTGCGGCTCCGGACTGGGACGCGGCCGCGATGGTGCGGCGGATGACGTCGGCATGTCCAAGGTGCACGCCGTCGAAGCTGCCGATTGTGATCGCGACCCGACCGATGTGGCTGACGGGCAGCCCCAGGTGTGTCTTGAGACCCCGCGAAATCGGAGGCTGCGCCGAGATTTCGCGGGGACCCCTTGGTGTCAGGACAGCACCTTTTCCGGCACGAACGTGCGGCGCAGCGGGTCGGTGTGGCCGAGTGCGATCAACCGTCCGCCCGCGTCATGCGCGCGCAGCCGGCCTGGCCCGGGTTCGGGCAGCACGCGCACGGAGCGGCCCTGCCGCACCATCGCCTCCTGCTCGATGTTCAATCGCACAGGCTGCATGTCGGGCAGTATGACCTCGGCCGGAAGCAGCAGGTCTCGCACCTCTTCCGCACCGGCGAGGGCGTTCACCTTCACCGCGGACTGGATCTCGAGCGGGCCATATGCGGTGCGCACCAGGCGGCCCAGATAGCCGCCCACTCCCAGCTGACGGCCGAGGTCGCGCGCGATCGCCCGCAGGTAGGTGCCGCTGCCGCATCGGATCTCCACGCGCGCCACAGGCTCCGATCCAGCCGTGAAGTCGAGCATCTTTGCCTCGTACACCTCAACCTCGCGGGCCTTCGGCTTCGGCTCCTCGCCGCGCCGCGCCAGCTTGTACGCGCGCTTGCCCTCGATCTTCACGGCAGAGAACGCGGGCGGCTCCTGCATGATCAGGCCGCGAAAGGCGGCGAGGCCTTGCTCGACATCACGCTCCGTCAGCGCATTCGCGTCCCCCACCGGCTGCAGCTCGCCCTCGGCGTCATCGGTGGCGCTCGTGAACCCGAAGTGGATGTCGGCAACGTATGTCTTGGGCAGGCGGAGCGCGAAGTCCGCGAGGCGCGTGGCCGACTCGAAAAGAATTGGCAGAACGCCGGTGGCCAGCGGGTCGAGCGTCCCCGCGTGACCCACGCGGTGGGCCCCGGTCAGGTGGCGAAGGCGTCGCACCACGGAAAATGAGGTCTCACCCGCGGCCTTGTCGACGTTGAGGACTCCGGAGGTGAAGCGCGAAGGCTCAGGCCTTGGCTGAGGCGGCATTGATCGCCTCCTTGGCCGTGGCCAGGACGGTCTTCACCGTCTCTTCCATCGACTTGTCGATCTCGGCGCCCGCCGCGCGGATGTGTCCGCCGCCTCCGAACAGCGCGCACATCGCGGCGGCGTCGACCGCGCCGCGGCTGCGCACGCTGATCTTCGTCAGGTCGCTCGACACCTCTTTGAAGAGGATCGCGAGCTCCAGACCCGCGATCGAGTTGAGCGTGTCGATGATGCCCTCCGACTCGGCCATCACCGCATCGGCCTCGCGCAGCATGCGCTTGGAGACCTTGGCCCAAGCCAGCCGGCCCTGCATCTCGACGCGCATCGTGGCCAGGGCCAGGCCGCTCAGCTTGAGCGTCGTCTCGGGCCGCATCTTGTAGACCATCGTTGCGATCTGCCCGGGTTCGGCACCGAGGCTCGCCAGCCGCGCCGCGTCCTCGAGCGCGCGCACGGTGGTGTTCTCGTGGCGGAAGCCGCCGGTATCGGTCAGGAGTGCCACATAGAGGTTGGTCGCGATGGTCGTCGTGATCTGGTAGCCGAAGTGGTCGAGCATGTCCATCACCATCTGACCGACCGCCGACGCGTCGGGATCGATGACATTGATGTCGCCGAAGCGCGAGTTGGACGGGTGATGGTCGATGTTGACGATGGTCGCGTGCGACGCGATGTGCTTCACGCTGCTGCCGGAGCGTTCCAGGTTGCCCGAGTCGAAGAAGAAGACCAGCTCCGGCTCGACGCCGCTGGGCGGGCCTTCGTGAATGTCACCGAATCCAGGCAGGAACGAGTACATGTCCGGCAGCGGATGTGGGATCAGGACCCACACATGCTTGCCCGCGGTGCGCAACGCCTCGGCGAAGGCGAGGCTGCAGCCGAGTGTGTCGCCGTCGGCGTCCTTGTGACCGAAGATCAGGATTTCCGCGTTGGCGTCGAGGAGCTCCTTGATCTGGTCGTAGAGACCGCCGGTCTCGCTTTGCGCGGTGGCTATCGCTGCTCCTCCTCGGACCCATGAGAAGTCTCGCCGGCGGGAAGGACTTCCTTGAGCAGCTGGCTGATGTGAACGGCGTACTCGATCGAGGGGTCAAGCTCGAATCGCAGCTCGGGTGAGAACTTCAGGTTCTGGAGCCGCTTCCCGAGCTCGTGGCGGATGAGACCCTTGGCCGAGATCAGTCCCTGCAGCGAAGCCTTCTTTTGCTTCGGGTCGCCGAGCACGCTCACGCGCACGCGCGCCTGCCGCAGGTCCGGCGACATGCGCACCGCGGTGATGCTGACGAAGCCGATGCGCGGGTCCTTCAGGTCCCGCCTGATGATCGACATGATCTCTTCACGCACCTGCTCGCCCACCTGGTCGGTGCGGTAGCTGGTCATCGTGACCTCCGAAGCGAACACCAACGCTCGCTAAATTTCTTCCCGCTCGAGCCGGTAAGTCTCCATGGTGTCGCCCTGGGCGAAGGTCTCGAACCCCTCGACCGCGATTCCGCACTCCTGCCCCGCCGGCATCTCCCGAACATCTTCCTTGAAATGCTTCAACGAGCTGATCCTGCCTTCGTGGAGCAGCTCCCTCCCACGGAACAGTTTGACCCAGCCACCGCGGGTGACCTTGCCCTCGAGCACGCGGCTGCCGGCGATGATTCCGAGCCGCGGGATCTTGATCGGCGTGATCACCTCGACCCTGCCCTCGCGGATCTGGCGGAACGTGGGCTCGCGCATGCCCTTCGCCGCGCGCTCCACGTCCTCCGTCAGCTTGTAGATGACGTCGTA
>Ga0066702_10000220_pt1 | contig 12620 bp, 10 predicted proteins | sample GraSoiAngelo_151_FD_66507 | JGI IMG/M metagenome (GOLD analysis project Ga0066702, IMG submission 66507) | Grasslands soil microbial communities from the Angelo Coastal Reserve, California, USA - 14_1009_12_20cm | ecosystem: Environmental > Terrestrial > Soil > Grasslands | place: USA...
TACAACCAGATCGAGCTGCGGGTGATCGCCCACCTGGCCGAGGACCCGGCCCTGATCGAGTCCTTCCGCACCGGTACCGACATCCACAACGTCACCGCGTCGCGCATCTTCGGGGTGGAGCCGCACGACGTGACGATCGCCATGCGCTCCAAGGCCAAGATGGTCTCCTACGGCCTGGCCTACGGGATGGAGGCCTACGGGCTGGCCTCCCGCCTGGCCATCCCGGTCGACGAGGCGGCCGCCATCCTCAAGGCGTACTGGGATGGCTTCCCCGCGGTGCGCTCCTACATGGACCGGGTCGTGGCCGAGGCGCGCGACCGCGGCTACACCGAGACCCTCTTCGGCCGGCGCCGGCAGATCCCCGAGCTGCAGTCGGGGCGCTACCAGGTGCGCAGCGCGGGGGAGCGCCAGGCGATGAACGCCGGCATCCAGGGTCTGGCCGCCGACATCTTCAAGGTCGCTCTGGTGCGCCTCGACGCCCGGCTGCGGCCGGCCGGCCTGCGCAGCCGGCTGGTCCTCCAGGTCCACGACGAGGTCATCGTCGAGGTGCCGCCGGAAGAGGAGGAGGCGGCCGGCACCGCCGTCGTGGAGGCCATGACCGGAGCGGCCGACCTGAGGGTGCCGCTCACGGTCAACCTGGCCTGGGGCGACGACTGGGCCGCGGCCAAGGGATAGCTTGCCGCTGTGAAGATCCCGACCGTCGGTGACCTGGTCCGGATGGGGGCAGAGCAGATCGAGGCCCTCGCCGCCCTGCCCGACTCGATAGCTCTCCTCAACCGGTCGCTCACCAACTTCGCCGCCACCGTCTCCCGGCTGGACACGCTCGTCCAGCGCCTCGACCGGGTGACCGAACCGCTCGAGGAGCCGCTGACGAAGCTGGCCCCTCGGCTGGACGCCCTGGTCCCCCTCCTCGACGAGGAGGTCATGGCCAGCCTCCCGGCCGTGCTCGACGCGGTCAACCGCAACGCGGTGCCGGCCCTGGAGGTCATCGGCCAGACGCAGGCCCAGGTCGCGTCCATCGCGGCGTCGGTGGAGCGGCTGATGCACGTCATGGACGACACGTTCTCGCGGCTTCAGGAGCTGCCCGGGATCAACCTCGTCAACCGGCTGCGCGCCGGTTCCGACCGGGCCGCCCGGGCGTCCGCCGGCACCGGGACGGCCCGTCCCGTCCGGTCGGCGTCGCCGCCCGCCCCGCCCGTCGACGCGGCCGTCTCCCCGGCCGGCGAAGGTGCCGTCTCCCCGGCCGGCGATACGCCGCCCGACCCGGCCCAGCCGCCGAGCCCGCCGCCGGGCACCACCCGAGCCGGCGGGCCCGGCCGACGCCCGGCATCGAGCGCTCCGGAGGAGCGTCGGGGCTGGGGTGGCTGAACGGCGTAAAGTGAGCCTCGGTAACTGATCGAGGTCAAAGGGGATGGGCATGACCGCCATCGATGCGCCCGCCGGTGTCGACGGGGGTGACGACGCTGTAAGGGTCGTACACGACCACGCCGACCGGTTGTTCAGCTGGCGCTACGACCGGGAGCGCCCGCAGCTGGTCACCCTCTACAACAAGGCCGCCGCCTCGCAATGGAACAGCGTCACCGACCTCGACTGGTCGACCGACGTGGATCCCGAGCGGATGACCGACGACGAGCCCCCCATCCTGGCCCTGGCCCGCGAGGCCGCCCGCATCCCGGGGTCGCCCTTGTCTTCCTGGAGCGAGGCGGAGTTCGCCAAGCTCCGGGTCGAGACGTTCAAGGCCCAGCTCAGCCAGTTCATGCACGGCGAGCAGGGCGCCATGATGACGGCGGCCAAGCTGGTCGAGACGGTTCCCTGGATCGACGCCAAGTACTACGCCGCCACCCAGACCATGGACGAGGCCCGCCACACCGAGGTCTTCGCCCGGTACCTGCAGGAGAAGCTGGGCGAGACCTATCCTATGTCGCCCTACCTGCAGGGCCAGATCTTCGGCCTGCTCGAGGACAGCCGCTGGGACATCGCCTACCTGGGCATGCAGATCATCATCGAGAGCCTGGCCCTGGCCGCCTTCGGCGACCTCCTGCGGCGGACGTCGGAGCCCCTCCTCCAGAAGCTGTTGCGCTACGTGATGTCCGACGAGGCCCGGCACGTGGCCTTCGGGATCGTGAGCCTGCACGAGCTGTACCGGGGCCTGAGCGCGGCCGAGCTCAAGGAGCGCCAGGAGTTCCTGGTGGACAACACGCTGCGCAACCGCCTGCGGTCGACGACGCCCGAGGTCTGGGAGCGGCTCGGAGTGAGCGTGGACGCCGTCGTCCCGTACCTGCTCGAAGCGGCCGGCAACCTGGGCCGGGAGCCGTTCGCCGCCTTCCAGAGGGCCTTCTTCTCCAAGCTGGTCCCGAACGTGCGCAAGCTGGGCCTCCTCGACGCCAACGACGGGTGGCTCCGCCGCCAATGGGCCGAGGCCGGGCTGCTCGAGTACGAGTACGCCGACGACACCTCCGCCGACTTCGAGTCCTACGACGCCGTCGCCGCCGACCGGGCCGCCGCCGGCTGACCCCGGCCCGTCACAATCCGGGCCCCCGGGCCGTCGACTCGGCGTGGCTGACGAACAGTTCTTCGAGACGCAGCGCCCCCGCATCCGCGGTCTGGCCTACCGCATGCTCGGCTCGCTCGCCGACGCCGACGACGTGGCCCAGGAGACGTGGCTGCGGTGGCAGGCGGCCGACCAGGACGTGATCGCCCGGCCCGAGGCGTGGCTGACGACCGTCGCCACCCGACTCGCTCTGGACCGCCTCCGCTCGGGGGCGCGCCGGCGCGAGACCTACCCCGGCCCGTGGCTGCCCGAGCCGCTCGTGGCCGAACCCGGGCCCGAGGAGGCGGCCGAGCTCGCCGACAGCCTCACCCTCGGCTTCTTGGTGCTGCTCGACCAGCTGGCCCCGGTGGAGCGGGCCGTGTTCGTCCTGTCCGACGTGTTCGACGTGCCCTTCGCCGAGATCGCCGCCACCGTGGGCCGGTCGGAAGCAGCCTGCCGCCAGATCGCCAGCCGGGCCCGGCGGCGGCTGCGGCCGGAGAAGCCCCCGGCCCGGAATGCCGCGTCGGAGCGCTCGCTGCTCGACGGGCTGATCGGCGCGGTGGCGGCCGGCGACATCGACGCCGTCCTGGCCCACCTCGCCCCCGACGTGGTGCTCCTCTCCGACGGCGGGCCGCACCGGCGGGCCGCCCGCCGGCCGGTCGTCGGTCCGTACCGGGTGTCCCGCCTGCTCGTCAACCTGGCCCACCGCATCGCCGACCGGCTGGAGATCCGCCCGGCCACCGTCAACGGCGCCCCCGGCGTCCTCCTCTACATCGACGGCCGGCTGGACCAGGTGCTGGCGGTGGAGTCACACGACGGTGGCATCTCCGCCATCCATGTGGTCCGCAACCCCGAGAAGTTGTCGGACCTGGGGCATCCGGTGCGCCTCGAGTAGCGCGGCTAATGGGCGGTGGCGAGGTCGCCCGAGGGGGCGGTGCAGGTCGAGGCGTAGGTGCAGTCGTTGAAGCCGTCGGCGTCCGGGTCGGGGCTGGACGGGGTCGCCAACGGCGTGCCCTTGGAGTTGACGAGCTGGATCTCCTCGGCCGGCACGAGCCCCGCACCGGCCAGCGCGCCGAGCGGCTGCGAGGCGGTCTGGGCGTTGTCGATGTGGACTGTGGACAGCTTCGGCAGGGGACCGATGGTGACGCTGCCGCCGTTGGAGATGACCACCGGGGTCTCCTCGATCCACTCGGCCGTGGCGTAGGTGGAGGTGTAGGGGACCGTCTGGGTGAACGTCCAACCCTTCGTCCGGTCCCGCATGACGATGTTCCAGACCTCGGGAGCGGTCTGGGTGATCGACACGTGCATCTGGTCACCGGCCGCCACGGGCTGGGAGATCTGGATGGACGGGGCGGGGATGATCTCCCACCACGCGTAGTAGTGGGGGCCTCCCGTGTTGCCGGCGTCCTGCTCGGTACCGGCCTGGATGAGCGTCGGGTCGGTGACGGTGCAGCCGCTGTCGACGCAGCCGCCGCCGATGCCGACCCACGTGGACGAGTACTCGGCTTCGCCCGCCTTGTGGGCCGACGCGGTGGGGACCACCCAGTCGCCCGCCACCCCCTGGAACGTGGTGCTCTTCTCGAGGGCGCCCTGGTTGTAGCCGGACCAGTTGTTGGACTGGTTGGCCGCGACGGTGACGATGGGCCGGTGGAACACGCCCGACGCCTGGGCCCCCGCCGCGAGCGGATTGAGCACGGATGCGGCCAAGGTCGCAGCCGCCAACGCGTGATACCTCACCCCAGCACCTCCTGATGCCGCGGCCTTCGGCCGGCCGCTCCGCCCTACCTGTACCCAGGGCGGGGCGGGCCCGAAACCGTCACGCGCCCAGGGCGTCCAGCTGGGCGGCTCCGATCCCGGCCGTCTGCCCGAAGACGGTGAGAAAGGTCGCCTCCCTCAACAACCGCGCCGCGGTAGTGCCCGCCTCCACCGGGCGTGGCCGTCGACGATGAAGCCGCCGCCGCCACCGGGCCGGGCCGATGCCGCCGCAGGCCCCGGCCGGCGCAGGGCCGCGTAGGCGGCCGGGAAGAGGATTTCCTCGGCGACCCGCTCGGCTTCGGTCACGGCGCCTAGTGTGGCCGCTCCGTGGAGATCACCGGCCGGGAGTTCGAGGCGGTGGCGGCCCATGCCGGCCCGGCGTACCTCCGCTACAGCTTCACCAAGGGCACGGCCCAGGAGGTTCGTTTCCTCGTCGGCGCGCTGGGGCTGCACCCGGGTGACCGCGTCCTCGACGTCGGCTGCGGGCCGGGTCGCCACAGCCACGCCCTGCGCCAGGCCGGCATTGACGTCGTGGGCCTCGACATCTCGCAGAGCTTCCTCCGCCTCGCCGGGCCGGGGGAGTGGGTGCGGGCCGACGCCCGGGCCCTCCCCTTTGTCCAGGAATCCTTCGACGCCGCCATCACCCTGTGCCAGGGCGGATTCGGGCTGCTGGGCGGCCACGACGACGCCGGGGTCGTCGCCGGGATGGCCCGGGTGGTGCGCCGTGGGGGCCGCATCGCCCTGTCCGCGTTCTCGGCCTACTTCGCCGTCCGGCACCCCGAGGAGGGCGAGACCTTCGATGCCGACTCCGGGGTCAACCACGAACGGGCCTCGGTCCTCGACCCGTCCGGGCGCTCCGCCGACTTCGACCTGTGGACCACCTGCTTCACCCCCCGGGAGCTCCGGCTCATCGCCGCCGCCGCCCGCGTCAGCCCCATCGGGCTCTGGGCCGTCGGTCCGGGGGACTACGCCGAGCGGCCCCCCGACCTGGACCACCCCGAGTTTCTGCTGGTAGGCGGGGTGTAGACTGCCTCCCGCGCCACGGCCCGGGGAAGGACCCCGGCGTGGCTGACCAGTCCCGGAAAGAAGGCTACGACTACATGTCCGACGATACCCTGACCGCCCCCGCCCCCTCCCAGGAGATGGGCACCTTCGACGAGAGCGGCGAGTACACCCCGCGCCAGATCGTCGCCGACGACCTCGGCGGCACCTCGCTCGAAGACGCCATCGCCGGCACCATCGTGGAGTTCGAGGACGGTGACATCGTCAGCGGCACCGTGGTCAAGGTGGACAAGGACGAGGTCCTCCTGGACATCGGCTTCAAGTCGGAGGGCGTGATCCCGGCCCGTGAGCTGTCCATCCGCCACGACGTGGACCCGGGCGAGGTGGTCACCCTGGGCGAGAAGATCGAGGCCCTCGTGCTCCAGAAGGAGGACAAGGAAGGGCGCCTCATCCTCTCCAAGAAGCGGGCCCAGTACGAGCGGGCCTGGGGCACCATCGAGGCGGTCAAGGAGCGCGACGGCGTCGTGTCCGGTCCGGTCATCGAGGTGGTCAAGGGCGGCCTCATCGTCGACATCGGCCTGCGCGGCTTCCTGCCGGCGTCCCTCGTCGAGCTGCGCCGGGTGCGCGACCTGGCGCCCTACATCGGCCGCACCCTCGACGCCAAGATCATCGAGCTGGACAAGAACCGCAACAACGTCGTGTTGTCCCGGCGGGCGTGGCTGGAGGAGACCCAGCGCGAGCAGCGGGACGAGTTCCTCACCAATCTCAAGCCGGGCGAGGTCCGCCGCGGTGTGGTGTCCTCCGTCGTCAACTTCGGCGCCTTCGTCGACCTGGGCGGCATGGACGGCCTCATCCACGTGTCGGAGCTGTCCTGGAAGCACATCGACCACCCGTCGCAGGTGGTGCAGGTGGGCGACGAGGTCGAGGTGCGGGTGCTGGACGTGGACCTCGACCGGGAGCGCATCAGCCTGTCGCTGAAGGCCACCCAGTCCGACCCCTGGCAGGACTTCGCCAACGCCCACCGGGTCGACGAGCTGGTCTACGGCCGGGTGACCAAGCTGGTTCCCTTCGGCGCCTTCGTCCAGGTCGGCGACGGCATCGAGGGCCTGGTGCACATCTCGGAGATGGCCAACCACCACGTCGATCTCCCCGAGCAGGTCGTCAGCCCGAGCGAGGAGCTCTGGGTCAAGATCATCGAGATCGACCTGCAGCGCCGGCGCATCAGCCTGTCCATCAAGCAGGCCGCCGAGGGCGGCGAGGTGGCGGCCGAGTACCGCGAGGCGTTCGGCGAGCACGCCTACGACGAGCACGGCAACTACATCGGGGCGGCCGGGTTCGCCGACTTCGAGCCGGAGTCGGAGGCGCAGGCGGCGTGGGCCGAGTACCTCGAGGGCGGCGGCACCGTTGGCGCCGACGGCGAGGCGGCCGAGGGCCATGCCGACGCGGAGGGCCCTGCCGCCGCCGAGGGCCCTGCCGCCGCCGAGGGCCAGGCCGCCGCCGACCACGGGACGGAGCCGGAGGCGCCGGCGGCACCCGCCGGCGAGACGGCCGCCGAGGCCGAAGCCGAGTAGAGCCGCTTCCTCCCGATCCCCGCATCCCGATCCTGGATGCGGGGCGGCGGGACAAGAACATGACACGCGTTCCCTCCGACGGGAACGTTTGTCATGGCGCCCCGCTCAGCAGCGACAGAAACATGACAAACGTTCCGAGCTCGCCCGGACGCGTGTCCGACCGCCCCGCTCGCGAGCGACAGAAACACGACAAACGTTTCCGCCGGCCGCCATGTTTGTCATGTTTTCGTCGCGCCCGGAGCACCCGGAGCGCCCGCTGGCACCCCGATGAGCCGGGATAGGAGCTCGCCTCAGTGCCGCCCGGCCAAGAGGTCGGCCACCCGGGCCCAGGCCGACGGCTCGGCCCGATCCGGTCGGCGGCCCTCGGACCGGTCCGCGGCCCGGTAGAGCCCGTACACGGCCCGCACTCCCAGCCAGCGCAGCGGCTCCGGCTCCCAGTCGCGGGCCCGGTGGTCCACCCACGGCATCCGGGTGAGGGGGCTGTCCCGCCCGAGGACGAGGTCGGCGACCGTCCGCCCCGCCACGTGGGAGGTCGTGACCCCGTCGCCCACGTAACCGCCGGCCGAGACCACACCACCCACACCGCCCACCCGGCCCGGACCGCCCGTCCCTCGCCGCCCCGTCTCCACCCGGACGAACGGGCACCAGTCCCGGGCCACCCCGAGGACCCCGCTCCATGCCTGTTCGGCCCGCAAGGCGGACGGCTCCACCTGGGGGAACATGCGCCGCAGGGTGCCCTCCAGGGCGGCCACCGTCGCCGCCGCCGTCGGCACCTCCGCCCCCGACACGGCCGAGCGAGCCGTACGCGACCCGTACCGGTACGGCACCCCCCGGCCGCCCACCGCGATCCGTTCGTCGGCGGTGCGTTGCAGGTAGGCGTACATGTGCCCGCCGTCCATGAGGGTCTCCGCCCCCTCCCATCCGATCGCGGCCCAGGCCTCCGCGGGAAGGGGCCGGGTCACGATCATCGAGCTGTTCATGGGCAGCAGCCGCCGCCGCCGGTCCGGAAGCGATCCGGAGTAGCCCTCGGTGGCGACGACGATCCACGGGGCCCGGACCGATCCGGCCCGGCATGCGACGTGGCCGGGGGCCACGGACAGGGCGGGGGAGTGTTCGTACAGCACGGCCCCCTTGCGCTCCACCGCCGCGGCCAGCCCCGTAGCCAGCTTGAACGGCTGGATGCGGGCACAGCTCCGTTTGAACACGCCGCCCACGGCCCCGCCCACCCGGACCCGGGCCGACACCGATTCGGCGTCGAGCAGCCTCACATCGTCGTCGGACAGCCCCCACAAGCGGTCGTCGGCCACGCCCGCCCTCAGCCGGTCCATCTGGCCCGGCGTGACGGCCACGGCCAGGGTCCCGCCGCGGTGGTAGTCGCAGTCGATGCCCTCCGCCGCGGTGATGGCCCCGATCGATTCGACCGCGTCGATGACGGCCCGCTGGAGCGCCACCACCCCGGCCCGGCCACCCGCCCCGGCCAGGCCGGCCCGGTTGGCGGGCAGCAGGCCCGACAGCCAGCCGCCGTTGCGCCCGCTCGCCCCGTACCCGGCGGACTGCGCCTCCACCACGACGACCCGCTGGTCCGGGTCGGCTTCGAGCAGCGCCCAGGCCGTCCACAGCCCGGTGTAGCCGGCGCCGACGATGCACACGTCGGCCTCGACGTCGGCCTCGAGCGACGGCCGGGGTGACTGCGCCCGGCCCGTCGAGACCTGCCAGAAGGACGCCCCGCCCCGTCCGACTAGAGCTGGCTCCATGCTCGGGTGAGGACGTCGCGCAGAACCTGGCCGATGAGGTCGAAGTGCTCCTGGTCGCAGATCAGCGGCGGCGCCAGCTGGACCACCGGGTCGCCCCGGTCGTCGGCCCGGCAGATCAAACCGGCGTCGAACAGGGCACCCGACAGGAAGCCGCGCAGCAGCCGTTCGGACTCGTCGTCGTCGAAGGTTTCACGCGTCTCGCGGTCCTTGACCAGCTCGATGCCGAAGAAGTACCCGTCGCCCCGGACGTCGCCGACGATGGGAAGGTCCCGCAGGTCTTCCAGCACGGCTCGGAAGGCGTCGCTGCGGGCGGCGACCCCTTCGACCAGGTGCTCCTTCTCGAAGATGTCCAGGTTGGCCAGCGCCACGGCCGTCGACACGGGGTGCCCCCCGAAGGTGAACCCGTGCAGCAGCGTGGCCCGCCCGTCCAGGAACGGCTCCATGATGCGGTCGGAGACGAGAACGGCACCCAGCGGCGAGTATCCGCTCGTCATTCCCTTGGCGCAGGTGATCATGTCGGGGACGTAGCCGTAGCGCTGCGAGCCGAACCACGCGCCCAGCCTTCCGAACGCGCAGATGACCTCGTCCGACACCATCAGCACGCCGTACTGGTCGCAGATCCGGCGTACCTCCTGGAAGTAGCCGGGGGGCGGCGGGAAGCACCCGCCCGAGTTCTGCACCGGCTCGAGGAACACCGCGGCCACCGTCTCGGCGCCCTCCATCAGGATCCGCTGCTCGATGTCGCGGGCGGCCCAGAGGCCGAACGCCTCGATGTCGTCGCCGTGCTCGGGAGCGCGGTAGAAGTTGGTGTTGGCCACCCGAACGGATCCGGGAACGAGTGGTTCGTAGGGCGCCTTGATGTCGGGCAGCCCGGTGATCGACAGGGCGCCCATCGTGGTGCCGTGGTAGGCGATGTGGCGCGACAGCACCTTGTAGCGGTTGGGCTGACCGACGGTCCGGAAGTACTGGCGCGAAATCTTCCACGCCGTCTCCACCGCCTCGCCGCCCCCGGTGGTGAAGAAGACCCGGTTGAGGTCGCCCGGCGCCAGGTGGGCCAGCCGTTCCGAGAGCTCGATGGCGTTGGGGTGGGCGTAGCTCCAGAGCGGGAAGTAGGCCAGCTCCGACGCCTGACGAGCGGCCGCGTCGGCCAGCTCCCGGCGCCCGTGGCCGGCCTGCACGACGAACAGCCCGGACAGGCCGTCCAGATACTTCCGGCCGCGGCTGTCGTAGACCCATGGCCCGTCACCGCGCACCATGATCGGCACCTCGTGCTCGGCGTAGGAGCTCATGCGGGTGAAGTGCATCCAGAGGTGGCGCTTGGCCGCCTCCTGGAGTTGCTGGTGGTCGAAGTCGGAGGCTGATGTCATCGGGTTCCCCACTCGTAGCTTTCTTTGGCGACTTTGAGATAGATGAAGGTTTCGGTGCTGCGCACGCCAGGGATCGTCCGCACCTCGTCGTCGAGGGTGCGCAGCAGGTGCTCGTCGTCCTCGCAGAGCAGCTCGACCAGGATGTCGAACTGACCTCCGCAGATCACGACGTACTCCGCTTCCTGCAGGCCCGACAGCTTGTCGGCCACGCCGCGGATGTCGCCTTCGACCTTTATGCCCAGGAGCGCCATGCGGTGGAAACCGATGGCGTTCGGGTCTGTGATGGCGGCGATCTGGATGATGCGCTCGTCGATGAGCCGTTGCACCCGCTGGCGGGTGGCCGCTTCTGATAGACCGACGGCTCGGGCGATGGCGGCATAGGAACGCCGGCCGTCCTGCTGGAGTTCCCGGATGATCTTCTTGCTGATCGGATCGAGGTTGCCTCGGGCGTCCCTGACGGGGATGCCGTCGTCCAGACCGCCCATGGGCACCGATTCTATTGCTCAATCGGCTATCTGGCAACGGATTCCTTCCCCTCGGCCCGACGATCTGCAAGGATTGCCCTCGGCGCACTACCGGAACACCAGCGATCAGAGAGGGAGGGACCATGGCCGACACGCTGCGCAACTTCGTGGATGGGACGCCCCAAGAGCCCGCCTCCGGGCGGCACAGCGACGTGATCGATCCCAGCACAGGGGAGGTGTACGCCCAGGCGCCGTTGTCCGGCCCCGATGACGTCGACTCCGCCTGCCGGGCGGCGGCCGCCGCCTTCGTGTCCTGGCGGGACAGCACGCCGTCGGAGCGCAGCGGGATGCTGCTCAAGCTGGCCGACGCCATCGAGGCCCGGGCCGACGAGTTCATCGAGGCGGAGGGGCGCAACACCGGCAAGCCGTTGGCCCTCACCCGCTCGGAGGAGATACCCCCGATGCTCGACCAGATCCGCTTCTTCGCCGGGGCGGCGCGGGTCCTGGAGGGCCGGTCGGCGGGGGAGTACATGGCAGGCCACACCTCGTGGATCCGGCGGGAGCCGATCGGCGTGGTGGCCCAGGTGACACCCTGGAACTACCCCATGATGATGGCCATCTGGAAGATCGCCCCCGCGCTGGCCGCCGGCAATGCCGTGGTCCTGAAGCCTTCTGACACGACACCTGTCACCACATTGAAGCTGGCGGAGGTGGCGGCCGACATCTTCCCGCCCGGTGTGTTCAACGTGATCTGCGGCGACCGTGACACCGGCCGGGCGCTCGTGTCGCATCCGATCCCGCAACTGGTGTCCATCACCGGCAGCGTGCGGGCCGGTCGCGAAGTGGCCATGGCCGCATCCGAGGACCTCAAGCGGGTGCACCTGGAGCTGGGCGGCAAGGCGCCGGTGGTGATCTTCGACGACGTGGACGTGGAGAAGGCGGCCGAGGCCATCGCCGTCGCCGGCTACTTCAACGCCGGCCAGGACTGCACGGCCGCCACGAGGGTGCTGGCGTCGCAGCGCGCCTACGGCGACGTCGTGGACGCCCTGGCCGAGCAGGCCCGCCATACCGACTTCGGCGGGTTGGACAAGCCCGACGTGCTGTTCGGGCCCCTCAACAACCCCAACCAGCTCGACCGGGTGTCGGGGATGGTGTCACGGGCCCCGTCGCACGCCAAGGTCGTCGTGGGCGGTGAGGCGCCCGGCGGCCCGGGTTTCTTCTACCCGCCGACCGTGGTCGCCGGCCTGCAGCAGGGCGACGAGCTGGTCACCAACGAGATCTTCGGGCCGGTGATCACCGTGCAGAGCTTCGACGACGAGGACGAGGCGGTGGCCTGGGCCAACAGCGTCGAGTACGGCCTGGCGTCGAGCGTATGGACGGCGGACCACGGCCGGGCCCTGCGGGTGTCCCGCCGGCTCGACTTCGGCTGCGTCTGGATCAACACCCACATCCCGCTCGTGGCCGAGATGCCGCACGGGGGCTTCAAGCATTCGGGCTACGGCAAGGACCTTTCCATGTACGGGCTCGAGGACTACACCCGTATCAAGCACGTCATGAGCGCATTCGGTTGATCATTCTCTGGACAAAAGGGGGACCCTACAGTTGACCTCGACCATCGATCCCGCTGTCACTGGTGCCGGGGAACCCCGAGCCGGTGCGGACCACAAGGGGCTGAAGGACGGCGCCCTCGGGCTGCTGTCCAACACGGTCATCGCCATCGCGTCGGTCGCCCCGGCCTACAGCTTGGCCGCCGCCCTCGGCTTCGTCATCGCCTATGACGGCTTCCAGTCGCCGGTCGTGCTGCTGCTGGCCTTCGTTCCCATGGCGTGCGTGGCGGTCGGCTACGGGCAGCTCAACCGGGTGGTTCCCGATTGCGGCACGACGTTCACGTGGGGGACCAAGGCCTTCGGTCCGTGGGTCGGGTGGATGGGCGGGTGGGGCATCATCGCGGCCGACGTGATCGTCATGGCCAACCTGGCCCAGATCGCCGGGCAGTACATGTTCCAGCTGTTCGGCGCCTACGGCCTGGCCAACAGCAAGTGGTGGACGCTCGGCGCCGGCGTGGCGTGGATCGTCGTGATGGCGTTCATCTGCTACGTCGGCATCGAAATCAGCGCCCGCGTCCAGTACGGCCTGCTGGCCATCGAGCTGACGATGCTGGCCATCTTCAGCTTTAC